>Ga0164241_10000271_pt1 | contig 112545 bp, 109 predicted proteins | sample OricomyardsoilBY_FD_108780 | JGI IMG/M metagenome (GOLD analysis project Ga0164241, IMG submission 108780) | Backyard soil microbial communities from Emeryville, California, USA - Original compost - Back yard soil (BY) | ecosystem: Environmental > Terrestrial > Soil > Unclassified | place... | reverse complement strand
TTCCGAGCGATTGGGACAAATAAGCACTGACTGCCTTTAACTTAAAACGTTTTGAATACTTTGACATAAAAACTGCACCTTACTTTGTTGGATGATTTGTCCAACTTTTGGGGTGCAGTTCACTATGGTCGCCTTTTTATTTAGGCTAGTTTTTGTTCCAGCTGTTTTTTCTTTTCATTCCACTCAGTATCAATGATCGAATACCAAGCGGTATCGCGATTTTCGTCGCGACTAACCATATGTTGGCGAAATAATCCTTCGTAGGTGAAGCCTAATCTAAGTGCGGCGCGTTTACTGTCATCATTGAGGTTGTTGCATTTCCACTCCAATCTTCTGTATCTCAATTCATCAAAAACATAGCAAAATAAAAGATACATAGCATTGGTGTTAATTTCAGTTTTTTGTGCCGCCTTGGAGTACCAAATAGATCCCACCTCAATCACACCATGTTGCTTTTGAACATTCATTAAACTGGTACAGCCGACAATAGAGTTAAGTCGCTTACTGAAAATTTTGTAGGCGACTTCTGAATGACTGGCGATTTTCTTCTGCAAATACTCTTCAAATAAACTAATCTCACTCATCACCGGCATATTGACGTGATAACGAAATAAGTCATGATTGTTTGCTTCAAACGATGCTGCCTCATAGAGCGGTAGTAAATCATCTGGGAATTTGACAGCATCTATTCGAACATGTTTGTTCTCAAGACAGATATGTTTTGATGGGAATTGCCAATTTGTATTCATAACTTCAAGATTTTGATTGTGGTCATTTAAATAATTTTAATTTCAATGATAGATGTCAGTTCGAATAAATGCACGGCAGCTTTTGGTTTTTTCATATAACAAATAATTGGTTTGGCGGCATCGGGATTAAGATCCCACTTATCACAAAGATGATTTTGAAAATAGGTTTCTTTGCCTTTGCCAATCTTGTCGTACCAGGTGATATAGAGAATGCCATCTTTCAGTATCAATCCGGTTGCTGGATTAGTACTGCCAGATTTAAACCAAAACCAAGTGTAGAAATTTTCAACGTTAGTGATCTTTTCGAAGATACAGGTCTTTATTTTGCTAGGGTCGCCACCATATTTTAAGTCGCCGCAGTTTTTCGCACTATCAGCTATAAAATCTTTCGCATAATTATTCGGGGATTTGCTCTCCGCCATTGTGTGTAATGAGCAGAAGACTGCTAGTATTAAGATGATAATTTTAAGCATATCGATAGCCAGTAAATTCAGTAGACAGCTCTTTTACTCCTCGATGCTATCGAAATCAATAGCATTTTTCGGATTAGATGGAAAATCCAATGCAGTTCACAGGCTTATCACTCCACTATTGTGGCAACAGGGTTTAGAATGCCAGCTGTTTTTTATCTTAAAATAGAGTTAGTTAATGCAATATCTTTCACCTGAATTCGCGCTGGTATTTTTAGCGTTTATATGGATTTACTGGCGCGCAGGATGGCGTTATGGTCCAGGTGCGCAGAATCAATTGTTGTTGATCGCTAGCTATCTATTTTATTTAAGCTTCGATTGGCGGTTCGCCTTATTATTGTTGATATTTTCATTGGTCATTTTGGGTTTGGCCAAGTTAATCCCTGATGGCTATAGCAGACGTCGATGGCCGGTAGTGCTGGGTGTGATATTCGCCTTGACCAATTTGGGCATATTCAAGTACTACAATTTTTTTCGCGAAGAAGCAATTGAATGGCTATCGCCATTTTTCAATACAGCTAGTTTACCTGTATTGGATTTGTTGCTACCTATAGGAATTTCATTTTATACCTTTCAAGGTTTGTCCTATCTTATTAGTGTAGGCAGAGGCGAGGGGGGGCCTGCGCGTCTTGAGCATGGCCTCTTGTATCTGTCCTTTTTCCCGACCTTACTGGCTGGTCCAATTTGTCGTCCCGGTGAACTATTACCACAAATTGAAACTGATATGGATCGCAGTATAGCCGCACCTGATTATGCCTTTGTTCTACTCTTATCCGCACTAATTAAAAAAGTTTGGCTCGCGGCCTGGTTGGCAGAAACCTGGGTGAACCCGGTATTTGCCAATCCCGATGGCTATCACTCAATTGAATTGGTTTGCGCCATTATGGCCTACGCCTGGCAACTGTTTTTCGATTTTTCCGGCTATACCGATTTGGTTACTGCACTTGCAATTTTTCTCGGCTTTCAACTTCCAAAAAATTTCAATCAACCTTATTTAGCAAAATCAGTCAGCGATTTTTGGAAGCGCTGGCATATTTCATTGTCACGTTGGATTCGCGATTTTGTCTATATTCCTCTTGGTGGTAATCGCGGTTCATGGGGGCGAACACAAATCAACGCACTGATTGCCATGACACTTTCTGGATTTTGGCACGGTGCCAGTATGACTTTTGTGTTGTGGGGTGTTTGGCATGGTGTAGGTTTAATTGTGCAAAATATCTGGCAAAAAATGGATCTATTTCGGCTGCCTGCAGTGATAGCGCAAATAATAACTTTCACTTTTGTTTGTGTAGGCTGGCTAATGTTCCGTGCAGAAGATTGGCAATCGGTTGAATTATTTTTTGTGGGTTTAACCGACTGGCGAACTTTACCTCGCTTTAATTGGATTGGTCTTTTATTGGCAATGGCATTTTTCTTTTGGGCGGCTAATCGCGCTGAATCAACTATGAAGTTGGCAACTGAAAAATTAGCAGTTTGGCCGTGGTGGTTAAAAAGTATTTTACTGGTGTTGGGTGCATTACTGGTGATTGAGTTGTCACCACCTGGAATGCCTGGTTTTATTTACTTCGGATTTTAAATGTACGCTGACGAAAAAGATTTACGCAGCCTCTATGCCATAACCTTGGCGGCATTTCTATTGCTGAGTTTAAAGCTCGGCGCGCTAGTGCAATATTTTCAGCAGACGCATCATATATTTTTGGATGTGAATCCTACTGCCGCTACAGCTGACTGGTTTAATTTAACCAATGATATTAATGCAGTCCGCGAACGGATCAATGAGGTACAGTTACAAGCTGAAGCGAGAATGATGATAGCAGGTCAGGTTATTCTTGTAGGTGATGAAGCCTTGCCCCAACCACCACCAGTAAAAGAATTGACATGTCCCTTATTCGCAAATCAATGTGAGTCTATAGCAAAGCCTACAGAAAATGTTTTGCCGAAAAATACTTCGGTGGAAAATTTACAACCAATCAATAGCAATACTGAAACAGAACAGCAAATTTCTCAGTCCGTTGTTGCGGCGCAATTGGCAGTTGAAAATGGTCAAACAGATTCAACTGACATTAATGCAATTGTGTCCAGATTGCCTGAAACAGACACGCCCATTGAATTGGAAGCGGGTGATAAAGTCTTAGTGGTAGGCGATTCCATGATGCAGGGATTGGGGCCACATATCGTCAGCAGTTTAAGTCGAAACAACGGCGTCGAAACTGTTGATTTAAGTCGGCACTCAACAGGCTTGGCTTACCCGCGTTATTTCGATTGGCCTGAAACAATTTTGCAGCAATTACAAACTCAAGAATATAAAGTCATGTTGATCTTTATTGGCGCCAATGACACTTGGGATATTGTCATCAATGGTCGTTACACCAGTTTCGGTAATCCAAAATGGATTGAGGTTTACACAGAGCGTGTTGAAAAAATTATTTTAACTGCAAAAACCTATAATGTCCGTGTGATTTGGTTAGGCGATCCGCCAATGGGTAGGGACAATATGGTTGATCGTATTCCAGTGCTAAATCAAATATACGAATCAGTTGCGGCGAAATATCCCGGCGTTGTACGTTATGTGCCAACAGCATCTACTTTAACTAATGATGGATTAACCTTCAGTAAATTTATTGATATACCCTCGCGTGGAAAAGTGATGGTACGTACTGATGACGGTGTGCATTTCACTGCGAATGGCCAACGGTTGCTGGCGAAATTGGCTTTATCACAACTAGTACTGCATCCTTACGATAAGAAGGCGCAGAAAAAATCTTTAACTGTGTCTTCGCAAGCGTCAAGTGTGAGCCCTGTCGCATCATCAAACGAATCCAGTTCGAGCGAAACGACTTCAAGTGCATCTAGCGAAAATATTTCAAATTCAATTAAGGAAATTGTATCAACACAAGCACCAGGTAATCCAGCTCAACCAGCAGAATCAAGTGAGGTTTCAGAATCAACAGTAAACGAAATAAAACAGTCAGACGAAATAAACCTGGAGAAAGAGGAATGATTTTCTTGAGATTTTCGTTGATAGTTTTATTCATGTGTTGTCTATCTCCCTGGGTATCAGCTAGAACGAATTGGGTTGAAATAGAGGATTTTAAAGATTCCAATGCAAAAAATTTATGGAATGCGTTGCATGAATTGGAAACCGGCATCCGACGAGAACCTTTGCACATCGTTCAATTGGGTGACTCGCATACCGCTGGTGATTATTTAACTGGACGATTGCGAAAACAATTGCAGTCGCAATATGGTAATGCTGGAATAGGTTGGTTAACGCCAGGTTATGTCATTAATCAGCGATCAGATTTAGCTGTAATGAAGGGATTTGGTAAGTGGCAAATGAATGACAGCAAATCGCCAAAACCTGATCAAGTTTTTCCATTAGGAGGTCTATTTAATACGTCGGGTGGTGCATCCATATTAGAGATAAAAGCCAAAGAGGAATTACTTGCAGGTTCATGGCAGCTGAGTATTTGGCACAAAGACAGTAATATTCCTTGGAAAATTGCATTGTTATCAGGAAAACTTTTTAAGCTTGCACCGCAAGATCATATTGATGGTGAATGGAATTTAAGTAATATCGCAGTGAACACAACCAACGCTGCCGAAATTCGTTTGTTAGCGCCCGTTGGCGGAAGCTTGGGTGGCATTGCATTGGATCGCATGGCTCCGGGTATTACCTTTGACACTATGGGTATTAATGGCGCGAAAGCATCAGTGATCAATCGATGGGATGAATCCAGTGTTAGGAAACAATTAAACTGGCGAAATCCGCAACTCATTATTCTGGCCTATGGAACTAATGAAGCTTTTGAAACCGATGTTTCGGATTATGCCAAACAACTCAGGCGAGCGATTCGTTTATTAAAAAGTTCTGCTCCGGAGGCCGCAATTTTAATTGTCGGGGCGCCAGCGTCGGCAAAAATTCGCGCACCTAATTCACGAGCAGGTTGCAAATTACCATTGCCACCAAGCCTATTACAAATTGTGAGTATTCAACGTCGTATCGCAAAACAGGAGCACACACTCTATTGGGATTGGGCTGCCGTTATGGGCGGAAAATGTGGTGCTGCTAATTGGGCCAATGCTAAATTAATGCGTAAGGATTTAATCCATTTTTCAGCTGAAGGTTATTACACCATTGCAGATGCGCTGATTAATGCCATCAATGAAAAAGTCAAAGAATCACAGAGATAGATCAGGTAATTTTTCTGCTGTGTATAATTCAGTGAATAGGTTTTAACATATCTGGTTGGGCTGAAAACTCGTGAACAGTATCTCGATTTTTATTTACTTCGCTGCTGTGGCAATAGCTTTATTCTGCCTGCTATTAATCTACCTATGCCGTTATCATTTACGTCATTTCCCCCGCTATCTCCTCGCTTTTATTGCGGTCGAGGTGGCCAGTTTGATATTTACTCTCTTGCTACACACTGACAGCATTGGGCAGACGTCTCTTTTTTTATTTCTTCTTTCCGTTACGGTTTTTACCAGTGCGCCCTTGGTATGGATGTATGCGCGTGAGTACGATGAATCCAATCCACCTCCGTTCAGTAACTTGTGGCCTTGGCAGATCTTGTCAATACTGGTTGGGATAATTTTGTGTTTCCCCCTTCTGCTATTAGTCAATTTTGGTGTCGGGTCGCATGACTACATCCACTCTGGCCAATTTTGGCGTTATTACTACATTTCATTATCGCTTGCTGTTGGTTTTTATTTGCTTCAGGTGGCAATCAATATAATTGTTAGCTATCGCAAGTTATATCATGCTTCTCGACTTACAAATTTGCGCTCGTTAATCTGGCCTGTGCATGATGACAGCCCGCGCCGCGCTGCGCTGAAAATTGTTTTATTAGGTTTGTCTGTACATCTCCTTATAAACATCCTCAGAGCCTTGCAGTGCAAACTAATTGGCATACCCAATCTGGCGAGCCTCAGTCTTTCTTTCTTTGACATATTAATTACTTTGGCCTTGTTGCTTGCACTACTGCTGATTATGCTTAAAGAAACACTTTTACAATTAAAATCTACTCAGGTAGGTGTATTTGCCAAAGTGGTCGATAAATATCAACGTTCTGCACTTGGACCGAAGGAGCGGGCTCGTATTCGACATAAACTGGAAACGGCCCTGAGTGATCATACCTTGATTCATGACAACAGGCTCAATCTGCGCAGATTGGCTGATTTTATCGGCGAAAAACCACATTATGTTTCTCAAGTCATAAATCAAGATTTAGCTACTAATTTTTTCGACCTAATCAATTCTGTTCGTATTCGCAATGCTTTACCTCAACTCCTGATCGCAGATCCGCCGGCGATAGTCGACCTCGCCGAAAGCCTTGGATTTAATTCCAAATCCACTTTTTACACTGCCTTCGCCAAGCACATGGGGATGACCCCTTCCCAGTATCGTCAAAATCAGTCGATCAATAATTAAAATAAATTTCAATTAGCTGTCTGAACCGATCAATCAGGACACCTTTTATCAAAAGAAATCCTAATTTGCGTGAGAACACTGTAGTTGCAGTTTCTACAAATAACAGTGTTGAACTCATTAACTCATTGGGAGATAAAAAAATATGAACACTCTTTATCGGATATTGATTTTATCCATATCTCTATTTGCCAGCTTGGCCTGTGCTGGGCCAGCGCAGACGGAATCCTGGCAAGTACTGAGCTACATTGAAGGCCAAAATTTGGCGAAAGCAGAATTAAAAAGTCTTAACTGGAAGACAGGAAGTTGGCACTGGGAAGCTCCAATGAACGGCCAAATGGAGGGTGAAGTAAATTTCACTGAGGCAGTTCATGGGCAAATGTTGGGTTTGGCGCGTGGCTATGGTACAGATGGCATTGCGTTCAATGAAATTGCCACCCTAACTCAAGTGGGTGAGACCTTGGAGCTTCGGTTACGACATTTTGGTTCTGACTTGCAGGCCTGGGAACCGCAAAATCAACCACAAGTGCTGAAGCTTCTCAAAGTAGAGGGTCAGGTTTACTACTTTGAAGATCATACTTACGTAAAGCGAGATGATAATCACTATACCTTATTTGTACGTGTGCGATCTAAAGATGGCAGTAACGAAATTTTTAAAGTAGAGCACCAGCGCATCGCAGTGAAATAAATTATGCTGATGTCACTACATAAGTATTTTTGTTGCCAGGAATTTTGTAGCAAATTAAAAAACCAGCCGAAGCTGGTTTTTTTAAACGCAATTATGCGATTTATTTTGCTATATACGTGGCCGTCTTCCACTTACAGCAAAAACTATTGCGAGGATGACACCTACAACAAACAGAATCCAGGCAATGTGGGTGGCAGTTCCCGCTATTCCAGTAAAACCAAGAACAGCAGCGATTAAAGCAACGATTAAAAAAGTAACAGCCCAACTAATCATAGTAATTCCCTCCGTAGGAAATTGTGTGTAGATACTGAACTTTGTGTTCATTTGGGTTATTGCAGAAGCCGTGCCATATTTTAACTACTTCCTTCAGGTGCTGGTATTACAGCGTTAGAGTGTATTTTCAGCTGGACTCGTCGCATATTCTGTAATTTATTCAGTTATTCTTTGTAAGAAAGTATTATTTTCATAGTAAAATTTACAATAGTTAAAAATTTTTGAAGTAGAAGGCATCACTCACAAAAAAAACAGATGACATCCCAGAAATGACGTCTAGCACGATGAATGTTTCTGCCGATAATAAGTGACCAATGAGGAAATATATCAATTGTAAATGGCGTGATGAATAAACTTTAATTTCTCTCGTACAGGCTCAGATAACACAAAGGGATAGGCATCTTGCAGACCCATACTGCGATTTAGGGAATTTAATATCACTGAAAACTCCATCCAGGTCCTGAGCAAGTCTGTAAATGAATTTTGATCCGGTTCTACCAAAACTTGATCGTCATTTAATAAATTTTTGTTGTTAATTTCCAACGTAATATTGTAATTTGCGAGTGTCTCCAGAGTGTCGATTATGTGCATGTAGTGCGCCCACGTTTCAGCCCAGTCTTCCCAAGGATGCATAGTGGCATATTCACTAATAAATTCTTGACGCCAATTGGCTGGAGGCCCTTGATCATAATGTCTCTTTAGTGATTCTTCGTAACTGTACTCATGATCTCCAAAGATTTGTTTACAGGCTGCACTTTTCGCTGGGTCATTTGCAATTAATTGATCAAAATAATAGTGGCCAAGCTCGTGTCTGAAATGGCCCAGTAAAGTACGATATTGTTCTCCCATTTCCAATCTCGTTCGAGAAATAGCAACATCATCTGCTTCGGCAAGATTAATAGTAATATTTCCGGAATCATGTCCTGTCATCACTTTATTTTGATTAGGTAGCGCGCTGACAAAATGGTCTTTCGCATCGCTATCAACACAAAAATTAAAGACAAGTCCGGAAGTCGAATTTTGCTGAATATTTTCCAAAGTTACAGGCAGCCCTTTTAAGGTATAAAGAGCTCTTCTTTTCGCGGTTTCCATCTTTTTCCATAGTGGTAAGTGTTCGGCGACAGCTAAATTAGGAATGGTGTTATTAAATAGACATGCAAAACAATATTCAATATTTGCGGTGTCTGCACCCGAAACATTGGCTTCCACCATGCCGTTGCAGACATCATATTCAGCAAAGTTCTTACATTTCTTGTAATAGGTGTCCGATTGACTTTGTAAAAAATAAAGTCCATTTTCCTTATTTAATTCAAATGACTGAACCTGACGAAACTCATCAGTAATGCCCACTAATCGGCCGCAGCTATTGCAAATATGACTTTCAAAAAACAATGTGGGTTGTCCGTCGCAATTACACTTAAATGTCTTCATAAATAAATGTCCAAACTAAATATCTATGTATCTAATGGAGGCTGCAAAAAAATTACAATATGTTGGTTTCGTTTTCGCCCAGTACGCCATTTTTACTTTGCTGCTTTAACACTTGATCTTCGCTCGATAAATTGCCTTCCGCCGTGGAAGTGCATTGCACGTCATCTACAGTTTCATCTTCTGTAGATTTGTTGTAATGGTTGCTTGAAGTGGCTGAAGGCACAGGACTATTCTCGCCCTTGAAATTAACATCTACTCCTTGTGGGAAGATAATCTCACGCGCATCGTCCGGCATACTGATCCCGGCTTGCATCAAGCTATGCTTGACCAAACGTATGACTGATGATCTCACTTTTAGAAGGCTATATTTGTTCGAGTCTATCCAAAAATAAATACACATGACCACACTCGATGACGCTAAATCTTCAACCAAAACCAAAGGTTCAGGATCAGCGAGAACTGCTTCATGTTGATTAAACAGCGATAAAATAATTTCTTGTACCTGGCTAATTTTAACGTCATATCCAATGCCAACTTTAAAGCTCTGTCGAATATTAGGATTTGCGGTGAAATTGGTAATGGGTTGTTTATATATTATGGTATTGGGAATCTGCACATGATTACCGTCAAGGGTGATAATGACGGTTCCACGAGTTGTTAACGCATCGACCATACCGGTGTAGTCCAATACCCGAATGATATCGCCTAGAACAAAAGGTCGTTGAATACTTAATAAAATACTTGCAAGAAAGTTTTCAGTAATGTCACGAAAGGCTATACCTAAAATCAAACCTAAAAGTCCGGTACCACCAATTACCGTGGTGGCGAGGCTGTCCAAGCCACTTAGATTAAATACCAGATAGATCCCCAACAAAATAAAAGGAGCTGCAACCAGTTTCCCCAAAAGATTTCGTAACATTTGGCTTTCAACTCTATGCCAGACATAAATCCGGGTTAAGTCCGCCATTTTTTTTGCTAAAAAATAGGTGCAAATCAAGATAAGCAAACTAATCACGATGGTTGGAGTATGTTTAACCGATATAGCAACCAAATGCTTTGCTTGATCTGCAATAGGAGTCAAACTCCATGGATTCGGTTTGGCAATAACAAGCTTATTAATTACCGCAACCACATTTTCTGTCTGCCCACTAATTTTTTCTGCCCAGTCTTTATGTGAGGTTTCTAAAGTTTTTCCATTGAGAGTGACTATTCCACTATTGGTTTGCACGTCCAGTTCATAGAACCATTCGCTGGCTTTTAAAATACGAGTAATTCTTTGATTGATCATGTCGTCAGATTCAATGTCATGAATATCTGTGGTCTTAGTCGTTTTATCAGTGGGTAAATCAGCCGCCATTGAAATTACAGATGAACTGCTGATCGCTATTACAATTAGTAGAAAGAGAGCTTTCACAGAACTAGGCATGTTCTTTTTCCTTAAGATTAAAGTTTTCAATTGGCAAATAGGCAATAAGGTTGGTGGACAGAGTTGCATTAATCAATTTCAATTCCTCATTAATAGTCTTTCTGTCGACTGCATTTAAAATAAATTTCTGGCAGTTTTCCCGAATCGCAATTAACTGTTCCGTTACTGGCTCAATAGTACAAATATCGACTACGGACTTAAGTATTTTGTGAAGGCCCTTCAGCAAGTGTTCCATCACCAGTACGTCTTCTTTGGCATATTCCCGTATTGGAGTGATATTAATATGCAACAACATATGTACAGATGTGGGTTGTAAAAAAACGCGTGGGCTATCCTTCTTGTCAAACAAAACAGATTTTTCACAACAATTTGATTTGTGAATTAATAACATGATCAACATGTCAATCGCCTTAATAGCCGTAGCAGGATCATTGATGCCTTTGCTGAGTGCTTTTACAGCGATTTCCGAAATCTGTTTGAACCCAAAACTGTAATGATCTCCCAAATTCTCTTCTGGATAAAATACAAAGCAGTCATGGATTTTATCTTCGACGGATTTATCAATCTTCTGGCTAAGTCTCAGGTAAGGCATGTTGCCAACGTAAAAATATCCAATCGGTTCAATTAATTGCATTTGCAATTCGTGTTCACGACAGAGTCCGACTAATTCCTCAACTTCAATCCACTTCAAGTAGCCTGCTTGTTGGGTACTTAGCATAAATTCCCATTGTTTCGGCGTCACCGGATTTTGATCACAACATTCTTTGTCTAATTTATCCTTGGTTTGAGTGAGTAATCTATCGAGAATATGATCAACTTGAATTGCTTGACTGATCGAGTGAATGAAATAAGTAAACAACGCCAGACAAACAATACCAAAACACAATCCAATAAAAGTACCTAGAGAAGGGATTCTATAATCCTCTGCGCCGGAGTGAATGTTCAGAATCAGCATCAAACAGTAACAGATCGTTCCCAAATAAAATCCCAGAACAATCTGATTATCTTTCGCTGTAATTAGTCCGGGTAGTAACCGAGGTGACAAGTTCGCGGACGCTTGATTTAATACCAACATCACCATTGAAAAACTAAACACCATGAGTGAAATGGTACTTGCAACTAAAGTACCTAGTATCAAGCGTGCATCTTCCAGACTATCGACCAACAAAAATTGAATATGTTTTTTAATTTCTAGAAGCCAAGGTTGGAATTCCAACAATATCACTAAAAACGCAATACACATTAAACTCAGTGCTATGACGGTGGGATAGAAAGCAATACTCCCGGTAATATGATGTAGCCTTTTCTTAAGTGATAATAAATGCGTATTCAATTATGTCTCCGACAATAGCAGTATTAATGGAATCAACCGGTCTTACCTTGCGGGATTCGTGCCACTAGGAGGTTAAAAGGATTTTTATCGATGATTCGATACTGAGACTTTCAATTAAGCTTTGTAAAAATTGGTCTATGAATTGTATTTCTTACTAAATTTAAGTGGCGTTAATTTAAACTTTTATTTGATTAGTCAACAACACCAAAAAAAATAATAAAATTCCACACATTTGCTGGACACCAGATGACACAAGGTTTTCACAAGTTAAAAGTAACTAAATGATTGGCTGATATAAATAATATTTTGATTTTGGCATAAATATCGCTTTGACTAATTGCGAAAGGCTATTTCAGATATTTTTAACTTGGAGAAACTCATTATGAAATCATTTAAATTAAAACCAATATGTAAATTAGCTATAGCAAGTAGCTTGGGTTTAGGTGCGCTAGCTTTACCGACTGCAGTGTATGCAGATGAAGACACAGGTTTTACTCTTTCCGCAGCTTATGGCGGTTATAAATCTCGTGGCGGCGAATTTGATGATGACAATGATCTGTATGAAGTTTCTGTAGGATATAGATTTCTTCCATTTTTAGGAATCGAAGCCGGCTACACTGATATGGGAAAATTTGGGGGAGATATTGCGTCAGCTGATGTCGATGGTTACAGCGCAAGCTTGGTGGGAACCTTGCCAGTATCAAAAAGTTTTAATCTTTATGCAGAAGTAGGCCAATTTTTTTCTAAAACCAGAATTGAAGCTTTAGGTTTTGAGGACAGCATGGATGATAAAACTCTTTTTTACGGAGTTGGAGCCAGCTTTAAAATTGCCGAGCCTTTATGGATGACCTTGGAATATCAACGTTACAAAGTAGACGTCAATGATGATAATTGGCCGGTAGAGTTGTCTGATGAAGATACAGACATTGATGCAGTTAAAGTCGGTGCTCTATTCAAGTTTTAAATACAAGTAACAATAAACAGCCGATCACCCCGGATCGGCTTTTTATTAACTGGCTTTTGCCATATAATGTGCTTTTTCCTTATCAAAATCCTTCCCTAATGATTCTTTCATGTTCTTTTCGTCGAGATGATGCATTACCTTGTCACTGAGTTCTTGCGCTTTTATCAGCCATCCAGATGAAGAGAAACTGGCAGCTTCAAATTCCTCTAGAATTTCATCCATTTGGTGATGCTCTGTAATTGCATGGCGAAAATATTACGTCGGGTAGTCGTATCACTTTGTGTCTTGAATAGCGATTGCGTCAGCAGGGGTTTGGTTGTCATGATTTTCGCGTAAAGCTTGAAAAATATTCATTTTTTTCTCCCATTATTACAATTGAAAAGCTGATCTCTTTGCGGAGTTTGGTATTGATGCGGGCAGATTTCTGTATCAATTGCGAAAAAAAACCTAATCGCATCTATTTATAGAGCAATATCGGCGCCAATAAGGAATTTTGAGCATTAAAAATCAATTGATCATGGATAAATTGGAATTGGCATATTGAATGCAATATATATCTTGGAGCGAAATGCTCGAAGCAATTTACAACTTAATTTAATATTTTGAACATAAATTGCCAGAAAAAAAATCATTAAATTATCGGGAGAAAAATATGAATAGTGATCAATTTGAAGGTAAGTGGCATGAAGTTAAAGGTGGGTTGCGTTCCAAGTGGGGAAAACTTACTGACGATGTCGTCGAACAAATTGACGGCAAGCGAGAAAAGCTAATCGGTGAAATTCAAAGTCGTTACGGCAAATCAAAAGAAGAAGCTCGCCAGGAAGTCGAAGATTATATAGACACGCTCTAGCTTTCTTGTGCTGCCATTGGTAACGTAAAATATTTACGGTTTAACAACTAAAAAACGCATAGTGAGATTTGTCACTATGCGTTTCCGAATCAACGATTGACAATCTTTGTCAGTTGTCTTTTCGCAAGCCTCTTCAATTGAATCGCCCACGTCGTTCGCCACATCACTGACTTTGTCTTTGCTATCGTCAAAAGCGTTGTCAACTTTTCGCCAAATTTTTCGCCACTTCCATCACCAACATCACAGGCGGTTAAGGGCAGAGTCACCGCAAGAGTCTCCCACACAGTTCGGAGTATCAGTAGCGTGCAAGGCATTCCACAAGTGTTATAACCGGGTTAGTCTTGCATGCGACGGGTCTAGGGTTTGATTAAACGTGAAACTAACCAACCGGCGGCCAAAGCTCCGCCCACAGATGTCAGAGGTTTTTCCGAAATCGTTGTTTGGGTATTTCTTCCAATTTCCTGCGCTTTAGCTTTGCCTTCAAGAATTTTTAGTTTGGCTAAGTCGGTGGATACAGAACCAACAGAGCTGAACACCTGACAGATTGCGCTAGTTGCTGATCTTATTTGATCAATTGCCTCAACTATGAATGCTGAATTTTCGGTTGATGATTCTTTCGATTCAATTTTTGCAGCGGTCAACGCTGCTTCATTTGTTAAGTTGCTCATGGTAAATCTCCACTTATAAAACATTGTAAAACCAGGTTAGAAATTTCAGGTGGAATTGATAAGGCCACTTGGTGTTAAATATATAGTTTCAATATCCATGCCAATTGCTATAGTCTCTTTTTAAATTCGGCTATTCTTCGCAGGTCTCTGAACAAGCTGTGGAGGAGAATTAATAGTATATTGGTTTTGATTGTTCCAATAAAAATCCTCCTGTGTTAAAGGAGGATTTCACAATCAAAAAGATTTTTCTTAAGATTGAACTTTCAGTTTGTTTACAACCCTTTCCACATCGTCACGCTTTTTGACAATAGCTTCAGCTAACGATTTTTGTGCGGCATTTTTCACTTTTCCTTGCAGTGTGACTGTATCGTTATAGGTGTCGACGTTAATATCAAGTCCATCGATCTTATCATTGGCAAGTAATTCAGTTTTAATAGATGCCGTCAGCGATACGTCGCGCATATACTGAGAGAATTCTCGTTTTCCATCTGCAGAGATTTTTTGAGCGCCTGATTTATTGGATTTTTCTATCACTAACTGATTATCAACATTTTTCACACCATTTATACCCAGCGCAATATTTTTTGCCAGATCTTTCTCGATATCAGTATCTACAGTACCCATCAAAGTCACTTTGTCGCCATCGACATCGAAATTAATTTTGAATGGATTAAGTTGTTTATTTAATACCAAGGCGGTTTCCAGTTTCCCTGCAATAATTCCATCTCTGTAGGCGTCTTGTGTATTTGCCCACGCCTTTTTTGATTCACTCTTCACGTCTTTCCATGCTTCTTTCGTGTCTTGCTTGACGTTTTTATAAACCTCGCCAGTTTTATCCTTGGCAGTTTCTGCTGTTGATTCTACATCTGCGAAAGCAGTAACCGAATTCATTGCCAGCAGAGACGATAAGGTCATTGGGAATAGAATTTTTTTTGAAATATTCATAGGTGCTCTCCAAATATAAAATACTGATTAACAAATTGAATTTAATAGAATATATCGGCAGTTGTATTTCGGTAACAACTCACATTCTCGCAATCAAGTTAGTAGTTGCTTAAAGTGTGCCAATTTTCAATGTGGGAGTTAGATTGCAGTCTAATCAAGGGCCCGGAGGTAATCATCGAATTGATATATAGAGAAAATGCGACATGATTTCTGTATAGATTACAAAACTCATTACAGGTTTGTAATCTTTACAAAAAGTATATTTATTGGGTTTAGTTTCAACCACTGTTATATATTTTGGGTCGATTTAAAAGATGGGTAGCATGCGTTCTTAAATAATCTTAAGGAATAGGTTATGGTTTAATAGCTAATCCTCAAGAAAAATTGAACCAATAAAATTAGGATCAATGCTACATGCGGAAAAGCTACTGTAGGTCGAATTGCCTGCTTGGCGTATTCAAAAATCAAGGATAGTCCGGTTAAACGAACTTTACGATATTCGCTGTTGAATTGACATGCTTTTGTATCACTTCCGTCTGAACTAGCTTTTTCAATTGCCAATAAGCGCGATTCTATACGCGACTGAAATGTCTTCCAGATTGCGTCTTGAATCCATAGTACAAGTAAAATAAAAAACATAAAAATGCTGACCACCCCAAAAATTTCTACTGCTAATAGAACAATCACGCTGACTAACTTTATATACAGCGAGTGCTTTTCATAGCTATCGAATTGATTCTGAAGTAAGCACCACTCTACTTGAGGTTCTGTTGTTTGCATTATTCTTCTCTTAAAGTAATTTTTACAAATTAGTTGATTATTTTGGCCAGTTAGAATTTACAATTGCCCAACGTTCGTGGTCTTTCCATCCAAGGCCACCAACATTTAAATAATTCTTCGAAAAACCTTCTTTAACGAAACCGGCTGCTTGCACGAGGCGAATTGAAGCTATATTTTCAGGTTGAATATTGGCTTCTAATCTATGTAGTTTCAATTCTTCAAAAGCCTTTTGAATAACTAAGGCAATCCCTCTGCTCATATAACCTTTTCCTTGATAAGGGTGAAATACTTCATAACCCAAGTAAGCTGATTGAAAATAGCCTCGTACAATTCCAGAAATATGAAAAGTACCAATAATTTCTCCGTCTTCAGGTAAACAAAGAAAATAACGATTTTCCTGATGTAAATAGACTTCATAGTCATGCGGAGCAAACACCCATGGATTGTGAAGGGAAATGCTTTGTTTATAGAGAAACTGAATTTCTTCAAGATCATCAATTTTTGGGTTTCTTAAAATTACCATTGTATTTTTCTGTTGAGTTTAAAATGTTTAGCAGTGTTGTGTAGGTTGGAAGAGCGCAGCGACTTCCGACAAAATCAACAAAAACGATGTATTCAAAATGCTCGTAAACCATGTCGGAAGTCGCTGCGCTCTTCCAACCTACATGTCATTGTTGCCACACCAGTTGTCTTGGTAAATACCATTTCTTACGTAACGATGAAACGAAGAAAATGGCCAGTCTTTTACTTCGGATACTAATCCATGTTTTTTCGGATTGATGTGAACATAATCAATATGATGGAGATAATCTTCTTCTGACTTTATTGTGTGCTCCCAAAAACGACGTTGCCATATGCCGCGTTCACATTGTTTTTGGCGCGAATGTGATAATAACTCATCTTTAGGAATGTGACGATTAAACGCCTTTTTTATTTCGCGCCAGCGTCCTGAATAATCAGGATCGCCATCTGGCAAAGTCCACACTGTGTGCATGTGATCGGGCAATACGACCCATGCATCAATATGAAACGGACGATTATTTTTTACCTTCGCTACTGATTCGCGTAAACAGTCAATGTGATCAACCAACAACGTTTCTTTACGATTCAACAGATTCACTGTAAAAAAATAAGTGCCGCCTGCCAAATAATTCCGTCGATACACCGACATAAAAACCTCCTTGTAAAAAAATCAATCTCGACGTAGGTTGGAAGAGGCAAAGCCGACTTCCGACAAAAATTAGCCAACGATCTATTCAATATTATAAAACATGTCGGAAGTCGCTGCGCTCTTCCAACCTACATCCGTAACACGAGTTACGCATTGAACATGCAGACTATAATCCCCCCAACCATACCATTTCAACCAATTTAATATTCAACATAATGCAGTAGTTATATTTCCCCTTGATAGATTAGACTCTGCATATTCCAACTCTGTACGATTAATTATGAATACAACTGAATATTCCTTTCCTGTTATTGGTGTTATCCATTCCTGTTTTAAAGAAAAATTTGGTATTCCGCGTCAGCCGGGATTGGTGCCTTCGGCAAAAGCGCAGTTGGAATTATTGCGGCCTTTTAATGATCCGGTTGTAGTTGATGGATTGGAATCGGTGAGTCATTTGTGGATTCAATTTGTGTTTCATGAAAATAATCATGAAGGATGGAAGCCTAAGGTGCGGCCGCCGCGATTGGGGGGGAATCAATCTTTAGGAGTATTTGCGACGCGCTCGCCGATTCGTCCATCACCCATTGGTCTTTCAGTAGTGAAGTTGGACTCTATTGATGCGAGTAATGGAAAATTAATTTTGCATTTAAGCGGCGGCGATTTTTTGGATGGCACGCCGGTGTTGGATATCAAACCTTACGTACCATATGTGGATTCTGTGCCTGATGCTGAAAATAAAATCGCTGCTGATGCACCACCTCTTTTATCTGTGCAAATTCCCGATGCGTTGATGAAATTTTGTCGAGATTATGAAACCAAACATACTGTTCCACTCGCAAATCTTATTCGGGAGATTCTTCAGCAAGATCCCAAGCCTGCTTATCAGCAGCCGGATATAGAGCGAATCTACGGCATGAGGTTGCTGGATTTGGATCTGCGTTGGCGTTATCTCGATGCTGGCAGCCTTCTGGTTGAGTCTATTTCTCCTTTCCTTCCTCCATCTCTTTCCTCGAATTAAGGGTCAAAATTTTGGGTCATTAATGGTATGATGCGCGCCATTTTTCGGGCTTTATCTTTTATGAATTTGCCTGACGCCGTGTCGAGACCGGCCACGAATTTCCCACCTTAGGAGCTTCCCATGAGTAAAACCTCGTTAGATAAGAGCAAAATTAAATTTTTGTTATTGGAGGGCGTACACCAGTCAGCTGTGCATACGCTTAATGATCAGGGGTACACCAATATTGAATACATCAAAACCGCATTGGATGAAGACACTCTGATCGAAAAAATTCAGGATGCACATTTTGTTGGCTTGCGTTCGCGCACACAATTAACCCGTCGTGTATTTGAGCATGCGCCGAAGTTAATTGCCGCAGGATGTTTTTGTATTGGTACCAACCAAGTCGATTTAAAAGCGGCTCAGGAATATGGCGTTGCGGTTTTTAACGCGCCATTTTCCAATACGCGTTCAGTGGCTGAGTTGGTTATTGCAGAAGCTATTTTATTGCTGCGCAATATTCCGCAAAAAAATGCAGTATGCCATCGCGGCGGTTGGGACAAGTCAGCGATTGGCTCTTATGAGATTCGCGGTAAAACTTTAGGCTTGGTCGGTTACGGTTCTATCGGTAGCCAAACCAGTGTGCTGGCCGAAGGCTTGGGTATGAAAGTGCAATTTTTTGATGTGACGACTAAATTACCTTTAGGTAATGCATCGCAAGTTCGCGAGTTGGATGATCTCTTAAAAGCCTGTGACATTATCAGCTTACACGTGCCAGAAAATGCATCAACAAAAAATATGATCGGTGCGCGTGAACTTGGTTTAATGAAAAAAGGTGCAATATTAATTAATGCATCACGCGGCACAGTTGTCGATATAGATGCGCTCGCAGATGCAATCAAAAATGAAAATTTGTCAGGCGCGGCTATAGACGTTTTTCCGGTAGAACCTAAAGCAAATGACGATGAATTTATCAGCCCATTACGCGGGTTGGATAACGTATTGTTGACACCGCACATTGGTGGTTCAACCATGGAGGCGCAAGAAAATATCGGCGTAGAAGTAGCAGAAAAGTTAATTAAGTATTCTGATAACGGTACCACGACCAGCTCGGTTAACTTCCCCGAAGTGGCATTGCCAGGTCATCCTGATGCGCATCGTTTATTGCATGTTCATGCAAACGTACCGGGCGTGTTATCCGCCATTAACAAAATATTTTCTGACAACAAAATTAATATTGCCTCACAGTATTTGCAAACCAATGAAAAAGTGGGTTATGTAGTGGTGGATATTAACGGCGAATACAGCGAGTCTGCCCTGGAACAATTAAAAGCAATTCCGGGCACTATTCGTTGTCGCGTATTGTTATAAATAAAAATAACTGGGTCCCCGCTTTTGCGGGGATGATAAATTATTGGGTCTCTAGCATGAATGCATCATCCGGCCATCTTAGAAATCTTATTGTCTTTGTATTTATCCTATTCACGTCATCTTGTTCTGCTGGTGAAAAAACTATGACCAGGAATACTCAACTCAAGTTAGAAGTCGATAAGTTGCAAGTCTATTTGGCAAATCAAGGCGACGATGTCGTCATTGCTATGCCTAATGGTCGGTCATTACAGTTACTCACAATGAATATAGAAGACAGTAGCGGCAACAAACTAGCGATTAAAAATCGTGGCGAGATTATGAAATTCGACAATACCATTTACGCGTCGGATTTTGTTGTCTTGGCGGCGGGTGCTCGCATAAAAATTGGTGAGGCGACACTGCAGAGTGATAGTTTGGATCTCGATTTATTTACTGTAGATTTAGTTAGCGGAACTTATCAATTAAAATTCATTTACAGCAACCGAAAAAATCAGTATTACAATGAGGAAGAAAAACGTTTGATTAGACTGGACAATGTATGGTCCGGAAAAATTGAAAGCGCCGAACAGTTAATTAGCGTTCCTTGAAAAACAATGGCCGATAAGATTATCGGCCATTAGATTTTTGATTAATTAGAGTTACTTTTCTTCAGCCAACTTGCCGCTAGCTCAACACCTACCACCAAGCCAATACCAATCAGCGTCCAAATAACTGCCCATAAAATACTTGGGTCGCTACCAGTGACAGCGAAATAATTCATGGGATTCAAATTTTCTTGTTGGAGCACAACGGTTTTTCCGTGGCTATTTACGGTAGTGACCAAGGCATGTTTCCATGGCCAGGTAACATTGAGTGAGCCGATTAAAAAACCAATCAGCACCGCCAATGTTTGTGAGTGATAGGATTTAAGTAGCCAGGATAAAAAGCGCGAGAAAACAATTAAGCCGGTTACACAGCCTGCGCCGAACCAGATTAACTTTGCGATTTCCAAATTGTGAATAGCTTGTAAAAAAACTGGATACAATCCAACTAACAACAAAATAAAACTGCCAGAAATTCCGGGCAAAATCATTGCACAAATGGCGACAAATCCACCTAAAAATAATACCCAACCGTAATCTGGTAGTTGCGATGGTGCCATAAAAGAAACCGCGAGAATAAATCCAATTCCGGCGATTAATCCAATAAATTCAACAGTTCCCCAGCTCTTTTGCGTGCGAACCAGTAAGTAAACCGATGCGGCGACTAATCCAGAAAAAAATGCCCAAACTAATATTGGGTATTGATCCATCGCTAACAGAACAACAGCGGCAAGCGTTTTTAAGCTAATTAAAATGCCACCAAATAAGGCGACTAAAAAATTGCCATTGATATGCGCCCAGGTTTTTTTAATGCCATCACTTCTAAGCATTAACAAAACTGCTGGAGTGCATTTTTTTAATGAATCGAGTAGTTCATCATAAATACCGGTGATAAAGGCAACTGTACCGCCTGATACACCGGGGACTACGTCAGCGGCGCCCATGCATAATCCTTTTAACAGGATTAACAAATAATCTTTGATTCCACGTTGCACTATAGGCTCCTAAGCGAGTTATTTTGATGAAAAATAATTGATGACTTCTAAAAATGCAGGTTGACGAAACTCAGGAGTTTCATTCACTAGTTGATGTCCAGCTTCTTTAATCATCTTAAAATGACTTTTGGGTAACAGGCGTTTTAATATGGGGATATTGTATTTCCAATCAACTGTTCCATCGCCAGTACCTTGAACAATTAATAATTCATTATTTAGTGGTGATAAGGTTTTGCAGAATCTGATCCAATTTTTCATAGCGCCAACCCAAGCAACAGACAGATTATGCGTTTGCAAAGGATCCTGATGGTCAAGAAAGTATAAAAATTTTTTATCGTGTGAATTGGTTGATGGTTTACGTGGAATACGCTTAACAAATTTATGAATCAACCAATAAAGAATACGTCCACTATTCCAGGCTCTTGGCAAAATAAGTGGAGCAAATAAAACCTGTTTAATAAAATTCACTGGTGACAAACTTGTTTGTGAATATCGCCAAAGATGGTTTAGTAAAATAGTGCTGCCCGTGCTTTGCCCCCAAGCATAAAATTCTTGGGGTAAATGTGGCCGCGAAAAAGTTAATACGTCATTAAGAATATCAGCATAGCGATCAAAGGAATCTATAGAAATTCTTTCGCCGCTGCTGAGTCCATGCCCGGGCAAATCAAACATCAATACGGCAAAGTCTTGTTCAAGTCCCAAACGAATCGCGTTGCCAAACAAACCTGTGTGGTCATAGTAACCATGCATAATCAGCAAAGTGCCTTTTGGCTTTTGCGGGATCCAATAGTGAGTAGAGATTTGAAAACCTTGGCTATCGATGGTGCCGAAGCCATGCGTTAAATCCGCAAATTCAGAAGTAAATTCCAGGTGATAAAAATCGAGATAGGACTGAACGTCTGGATCGGATAACCAATTTGAATCATTCTGATCAAAGCGCAGCGACGGTAATTTTTTTACCAGCGATTCGCACTGCGCTTGATCAAATGACTGCAAGATTAGTTCACTGTTGCTGCTGGCTCGGCCTGAGCTTCCGCATCTTTTTTTGCCGCTTCAATCGCTTGAACAAAAACTGCATCGAAATTAATAGGCGGTAGCAATAATGGTGGGAAACCACCGCGAATTAAAATACTATCAACAGCCTCGCGTGCATAAGGGAACAAGATTTGTGGGCATGCAGAATGAATGGTATGAGACAACTGTGGTCCTTCAATTCCTGAAATTGTGAAGAGTCCTGCTTGTTTAATTTCTACCAAAAACACTGCGCGGTTTTCTATGCGTGCGGTAATAGTGAGTAGTAGCACAATCTCAAAAACGCTATCACCTACTTTCGCAACTTGAATATTCATGTCTTGCTGAATTGCCGGTTTACTTGTCTTGGCTAAAGCTTCCAGGCCCATAGGTGTTTCAAAAGAAATATCTTTTAAATAAATACGTTGAATAGCAAATCCTGGTGTTGTTTCTGGTGCTGCTGCTTGATTATTTTCTTCGGTCATAACCTTCTCGTTTTTAAAAATATGTTTATTTGGAATTTAATAATGGATCTAATTTTCCGGCTTTATCCAAAGCCCATAAATCAGTAAAACCGCCTACATGAAAATCATCGATCCAGATTTGCGGTACAGTTCGCTGGCCACTTTTTTCGATCATTTCTTGACGAACTTCAGCGGTATCTACACGAATTTCTTTCCACTCCACTCCCTTGCTTTGCAATAACTTTTTCGCATTATTGCAATAAGGGCAGATGGCTGTAGTGTACATAGTAATCTGTGACATACCGGTAACCTCCTTAAGACTTTTTACCTTTAACCAATGGCAAATGTTGCGCTTGCCATTCTGAAATCCCACCGCTTAATCGACGAATTTGAAAGCCTTGCTTGCCGAGTTTGCGCCCTGCAGCGCCTGCGTGTTGTCCCAGTTTATCGACTAGAACCAAAATCTTTTCTTTGTAGGCATCCAGTTGTGATGAATCAGTAATTACGCGGGAGTAAGGTACATTGACTGAATCCACTATATGACCCGCACGAAAATCTGCAGCATCTCGTAAATCTACAACCACTGCTTCATCCTTATTGAGTAACAAAGTCACTTCATGAACGGATAGGGGAAGTCCACTTACATGGCGCTCACGCCAATAATATAAGTAGACCAACACAATTAGCGCACTGACCAGGATCCACTCCTGGGTGACAAAGGCAAGAAAATTCACGAATAAGCTTCCTGTGGTAAAAACAAAATGGGGCCTGACAGATAAATTTCAATGCCAAGGCGCAAAAGAGCGCTGATTATACAGATTTGATAGCGAGACCGGAAACCGCTTTTGGGCTTTTGCAACATGCTTGAGTGAAATAGATAAATCGCTTATAAAACAGTGACTTAATTGGATCTGGCCGGTGAAGGCATTATAAATTTACACGGATTAAACTGGCTAGCGCGTGAATATGATCAGGCCGATCGTTCAATGCGGGAATGTAATCGTAGGATTCGCCACCTGCATTAATAAAGAGATGGCAGTTTTCGACAGCCAATTCTTCCAATGTTTCGAGGCAATCTGCGCTGAATGCCGGTGAAATGATGGCAATTTTTTTGATGCCCTGTGCAGGCAGCTCCCGAAGCACCTCGTTGGTATAAGGTTTTAACCATTCCGCTTTTCCGAATCGGGATTGGAAACTGGAAATACAATCGTCTTTATCCAATCCCAATTTTTCTTGCACCAAACGAGTAGTTTTCAGGCACAAACAATAATAAGGATCGCCCGCTAATAAAAAACATTTAGGCATACCGTGATAGGAAAAAACAATTTTTTGCGGTTGTCCATTTTGCTGTAAATAATCGCGAATCGAATTAGCAAGAGATTCAATATACAAAGGCTGCTCAAAATATTGATTAATAAAATGCAGCTCAGGTACCCAACGCCATTTTTTTAATACTCTGGCCAGTTCATCAAAAGTCGAGCCGGTCGTTGGGCTTGCATATTGAGGATAAAGTGGCAGCACAATAATTTTGCGTAGGCCTTCATCCTGAAATGCCTGCATTACGCTTTTAATCGAGGGATTACCATAGCGCATGGCCAATTTGACTGATGCAGTATTGCCTAGCACCATTTGAATGGCGGCAGCCTGGCGTTTGGCGATGACTAATAGCGGCGAACCTTCGCTGGTCCAGACAGATTTATAGAGCAATGCCGATTTTTTTGGTCTGATGCGTAAAATAATCCCATGCAATATGCACCACCAAATCACGCGTGGAATTTCAACTACACGAGGGTCGGACAGAAACTCGGCAAGGTAGCGGCGCAAAGCTGGAGCAGTGGGCTCATCCGGTGTTCCCAAATTCACTAACAATACGCCGGTAGGCCGGGTAGATTGTTGTGAATGAAAATGCTTATCCGGGTCGGTATTGAGGGCAGTGAATCTAGACATAGTGGTCCATGTAGTGGGTAGACTTGTGCGCCGGCAATATAACCGTTGCAGATGATGAATACTATACTGAGCCAAATTTGGATCACAAGATGGACTTTCGTCACCTTTTACCCACGTTATCACTGGGTTTGCCGGGATTTATTTGAATTATTCTGTTGCAGGTCATGTTGAACAGGTATGATGCCAAACAAGTCTGGTTGGTAAATAGCTAGAGAATAAAAATGTTAGAAAATAGAGAGTAAATAGAGTTGTTAGCAATTGATTTCAATTACAGGAGAGAGCTATGAAACGTTTACTATTGTTGGTTGGTCTATCGGTTTTATCGTTGAATGCATTTGCACTTAAACCCTGCGGAGAATTAAAAAACGAAATTGCTGATAAATTAGATGCAAAAGGTGTTAAAGATTACACTTTAACAATTGTTGCCAATGATGAAGTTGGCGATCAAAAAGTTGTAGGTAGTTGTGATGGTGGCACCAACAAAATTACTTACTTTCGTGGCGCTGCACCAGCACCCGCTCCAGTTGAAGCTGCAGATTCTGAAGAAGACACCGCTGCTGAAATGCAATAATTGTTCGAAAAAGGCGCAGGATCTGCGCCTTTTTTATGTCTTTTTAATCTGCGCACCAGTCACCTGAAATAATCAATTCAATCCCGTTAGTGCTAGTTTTCATTACATAAATCCAAACAGAAAATTTTTCGCCTGAATCGCTAACAATCGTCTTTAGTATTCGTTGGTACTCAGTATTTTCCGAGTCATTATCAATTTCTTCATAAGCATCCAAAAGTTCAAGGTCAGTTTCGTTGATTTGATAGATCTCGCCAGTGACTTGAGATTCAGCAAGATCATCGAGAAGTAAGCCTGGATAAGATCCGAGAGAATATAGATACCCATTTAATTTCGCTTCACCGCAAAACATTGCCTGTGACAAAAATTGTTGATGTACGGTATTCAATACACGACTGGAGGGTTTTTTTCTCAGTGTACCGTAGACAAAGAGATGCATTTTAGTGTGCTTTTAGAAGATGCTCCCCAGTGAAGGGGAGCTTGAAAGAGAAGTTAATCTTTACGGGTGACTTGGTAAATTGCACCTTTTTCTTCATCGGTAATAAAATAAATTGAACCGTCATTACCTTGAACAACTTGACGAATACGTTGATCGATTTCTTTACTGAATAATCTTTCTTCGTGAATGATACGGTCGCCGTCTATAACTAATCTGACCAGAGTTTTTCCATTAAGAGCACCGAGAATAATGTTGTTATTCCAATCAGGAAATTGTTTTCCTGTATAAAACATAAATCCTGCTGTGGCAATTGAAGGTACCCAATAATGAATCGGTTGTTCCATACCTGCATTGCTAACTAGCCCCTCGCCAATTTTTCCGCCGCCGTAATTTTCACCGTAAGTAATCACTGGCCATCCGTAATTTTTTCCAGCACGGTCTATATTGATTTCATCACCGCCTTGTGGCCCGTGTTCGCCAGACCATAGTTCGCCAGTGGCAGGATTGATCGCGCCGCCTTGCATATTGCGGTGACCGTAGGACCAAATTTCCGGTAGCGCGTTAGGCGTGTTTACGAAAGGATTGTTTTTAGGAATTGAGCCATCAGCATTGATGCGTACCACTTTTCCATGATGATTATTTAAGGTTTGTGCATCGTCTTTTTGTGAAAAACGTTCTCCGAGTGTAATAAATAAAGTGCCATCTTTTGCCCAAATCAAACGTGAGCCAAAATGTGCAGTGCTATCAATTTTGGGTTTTTGACTAAATACACGAGTAACATTTTTCAATGTGTTATTTTTTAATATGCCATAGCTAACGGCCGTACTATTGGTTCCGCCTTCACCTGCTTCAGCATAACTAAAATAAATTTTTTGACTGGTAGCAAAGTCAGGCGCTAATGCAATATCCAATAATCCGCCTTGACCTTTGACTTCAATTTTGGGTAAGCCTGTGATGGGTTCGTCCACTTTGCCAGATGCAGATACTCGTCGTAAATTGCCTGCACGTTCAGTGACTAAAAAACTTCCATCAGGTAATTGCACTAATCCCCATGGATTCTGTAATCCTTTAGCTAGAGGTTTTACTTCTATTGTGTAGCGTTCAGTTTTGACATCTGCCGCTGCGGCCACGCAGGCAATCAGGCTAATTGATACCAGGCACCATTGTAGAAATTTCATTTGTATATCCTGTGTGAATTCAACCGAAATCAGAGCCTAAACTTTGTATTCTGGGTATGCAACTAAAGGAGTGTTAAGCCATTGTCTTAACTTTGACATTGGTTTTCAATTTGTTGCAGATAATGGTTTAGCGATTTGTTGTCGCCAGTCGCAAATGTTTGCTCAAGCGGGCGCAGGAATTGAATTCGATCCAGTCTGAAGGTGCGATAAGTATTTCGCAATTGACACCAGGCCACCAAGGTCCAGACCTTCCCCCAAAAAATTAATCCAAGCGGTTCAATAATGCGTGTAGAGCTTTGGTTATCTTCGCGTTGGTAATCAATTTCAACTTGCTGTTTGGCGCGAATAGATGCACGAAGCGCTTGACTGTGTGCAGTGTAAAAGTTTTGGGCTTCACCCATTTGTGGTACCAGCAAAGGCAAGTTTTCATCATGGTGGCGAAGGTTATCAGGTAAAACAGCAAGGATTTTTTGCATTGCTTGCTTGGCGTAGCGCCCCATTTCCTGATCGCCCCAGCTAGTGACCATGCGAGCGCCGAGTAACAAGGCCTCCACTTCATGTCGATCAAACATCAGAGGTGGCACCTGATAATGACGAGACAGGCGATAACCAACACCAGCTTCCCCTTCAATCGGAACGCCAGACAAGCTAAGCGACTGCATATCGCGATAAATGGTTCGTTCGGAAACACCCAGGTGATCGCTTAGCTGTTTTGCGGTTAATACCGTTCGACGGTTGCGTAGCAAGGTGGTTAATTGAAAAAGTCGTTCAGCACGTAGCATGGTCATGCTCCACTTGAATTTATGCTGGTCAATTTACTCTTTTCTACTGACAAAAGCTGTCAGTGCACGGGTGATTTCCCAGTGGATGTGCTACCTTTAATCAACATTTTCAACCTTCGACAAGGCGAGTCTATGTACAGTTTTTATCCTGAAATAAAACCTTATGAGCGTCATATGTTGGCTGTTGATGATATTCATCAACTCTATATAGATGAGTCCGGCAATCCGGATGGCATACCGGTTTTGTTTGTTCATGGAGGCCCCGGCAGTGGCTGCGGAAAATATGACCGCCGCTTTTTCGATCCGGAACAATATCGCATTATTCTATTTGATCAACGTGGCGCGGGTCGCTCCCTTCCGCATGCCGGGTTAGAACAAAACACCACTCAAGATTTAATTTCTGATATTGAGAAAATTCGTGAGCATCTGGGCGTAGAAAAATGGATGTTATTCGGAGGTTCCTGGGGTTCAACACTCAGCTTGGTGTATGCAGAAACTTATCCAGAGCGTGTATTGGGTTTGGTATTGCGCGGAATTTTTCTATGTCGTCGTGAAGATTTAACCTGGTTCTATCAAGAAGGTGCAAGTCGACTCTTCCCGGACTTTTGGGATGAATTTGTTCATCAAATTCCGACAGATGAGCGCGGTGATATGATCAGTGCTTACTACAAACAACTCACGGGCGAAAATCAAATCATGCAAATGTCGGCTGCCAAAAATTGGTCGGCATGGGAAGGCAAAACCGCAACACTCAAACCTTGCCCCGAAGTCGTCGAGTCATTCACTGAGCCTCATCGCGCTTTATCCCTAGCACGAATCGAATCGCATTATTTTGTAAACAATGTATTTCTTGAAGAAAATCAAATACTGCGTGACGTAAATAAACTCGCCAATATCCCCGGCATTATCGTTCATGGCCGATACGACGTAATTTGTCCACTCGATAACGCGTACGCCCTCCACAAAGCTTGGCCAAACTCCGAACTCAATATCATCCGCGAAGCCGGCCACGCCTCCCGCGAACCCGGAATCGTCGACGCACTAGTTCGCGCTACTGACGATATGGCCAAGAAATTAACGAATAGGGACGATCGATCGGCGTAAGGGATCGAACGAATATGCAATCTATAAAAAATTATTTAACATTGGATTCTTTAGCAAAAATATCTATTATTATTTTTATTTTTATTGCTGTTTTTGCGTTCAAACTCATACCCGATATTCCTCCCGATGAAAAAGACCTTAGTGTTATTGAGGGTGAAATACTTGTTGTTGAGCCAAACTATGCGCATATAAAAATTAATGAAAAAATAGTTAAAGTTAAGTACAAATGTCTATGCGGTCATGGCTGGAAAGATAATAAGTTAGCAAACTCTAAATATCTTAAAGCGTCTGTAACAGAAAAGAATGGGGATTATACTGCATGGATACTATTGCTGGATCAAAGAGTTATTTTTAATGAAATTGAAGGTAGCACAATAACTTATAGTGTACTTGCTGGAATATTCGGGTTAGCCGTGATCTGCCTAATTATAATTTTTTTAAATAAATTGAAACAAAGATCAGAAGACAAACACTGGAAATTAATTTGTGAACAACTATATAAGATATCTGATCAAAATCTCTCACTTGACGAACGACTAAAAACAATAAATACCTTAGGTGCAACAAATAATCTTGAACTAATAATTCCTTTTGCGGATATTGGAATGCTAAATACCTTGCCTGAATCTATTCAGCAAGCTTTGGGTGATAATCTAGGCCGACTGCTCGCGCATGATCAAGCAACCATTGATGATGTTGAAGACATGTTCAATTTGTTACAGCCCGCAACAAAAGCCGCTGCCTTGCCCCACATATCCAGCTAAATAGTCGAGTGGGATATCAATCAACACAACCGTTAACCAAATTCAATAAAACATCATTCTGTCTATTTCTTCAAACTTGCTATGCTTTATAAGCAACTATTCTATCTCTCATGTAACTAAAACAATATTGCGAGAATAAGATGAAGAATACGCCAAGTTTTTCTATTCGAACTCGAACTGTTGCGATGGTGTTTTTTGCGACATTGATAATGGCTGTAACGGCTATAGGTTTGCAATATCACTTCAGTCGCCAAATGGCAGTCGAAAATGCGCTGAATAATTATCAAGTCGCAGCGAAAAATGCCAGTGGTTTTATTGAGGCCATGGATGCGCGTGCGGTGCAAGTCGTTTCAATTTTGGCGCATTACCCTAACCTTGTAGATGATAAAGACGGGTTTCATCAAATGAGTGCGTTGTTTGCTGAAACTATGCGTAGCAATCCGATTTATTACAGCGTGTATGTTGGATTTCCGAACGGCGAGTTTTACGAACTGATTAATCTGGAAGAAAAAGGTGTCGATCGTCGTACGCAATTTCAAGCATTGGCAGAAGATCGATGGATAGTGAATCATGTGCAAGTACGGGATGGAAAACGCATTCGGGAATTACGATTCCTGGATGATCAGTTTAACCAGCGCGATATTTTAATAGAGCCAAGTAAATATGATGTTCGTGAGCGCCAATGGTTTATGGAAGCGACGGAAGGAAGTGTGCGCAAGTCAGAGCCTTATGTTTTTCAATACTCACAAATTCCAGGTAAAACCTATTCAATTAAATTGCCCAAGTCCAATGTGGTATTGGGTATCGATATAGCGCTAAAATCTTTTTCATATTATTTACAAAATCGAATGCCGGAAAATACCAATGAGATTTATGTGTTTCGTCGCACAGGTGAAATTCTTGGTTCAAATTTAATTCCAATAGATGATCAGGATTTACCCTCAGTGGAACCACTTGAGCTAACTGATGAGGAACGGCAATACATTGCAGGATTGGGGCGTATAAAAATCTCCAATCAACTGGATTGGGCTCCAATTGATTTCGCTGTAGAAGGACAGCCAAGAGGCTACGCAGTAGATATTATTCGTTTGGTTGCACTGCAATTAGGAATGAAATATGAGTTTATCAATGGCGATGAATGGAGTCAGCTTGTTAATAAATTTGAACAGGGAAAAGTCGATATCATTCAGCCGATAACTAGCACCGAAAAAAATCGACAACGCGGATTTGTCAGTCAGCCAATCATGAAAGTTGAAAAGGGTCTGGTGACACGTGAGGGCAGTTTACCGATTGCCGACTTTGAATCCCTAAGAGGAAAAACTTTAGCAATTCCGAAAGGCTGGTCAAGTATTATTCCAATTAAAAAGGCTTTTCCTGATATTAAAATTGTTGAGGTTGAATCAACGCGAGCCGCACTGGAAGCCGTGCGCGATGGCAAAGTCATAGCAACTATGGATGCGGCGCCAATTTTACACTATGTCGCGCAACAATATTTTATTCGTGGGCTTCAGTTTAACGATAATTTTGATATTGAGCAGGCTAAATTACCGAAAGAATTCCGTTTGTTGATCAGGCATGAATTAACTGATCTCGGGAAGCTGATTGATAAAGCGATAAATGCACAGACAGAAAAACAAAAACAACATCTCATCAATAAATGGCTGAATTTGGACGGAATAGCACAAACACCTGCAAACTTTTCTACCGTTCCCTATGAAATATTAATTAATGCTACTCGCGATAATAAAAGCCTTGATAAATTATTACCGCTATCGTTGAATCATATTCCACATTTTGTCTATATAGAAAAGCTTAATCCAAATAATACGGATACTGATTATTTTGCTGCCATAGTTCCGGAAGAAACAGTGTTAAAAAAATCCTTGGAAAAAACCCGATCATCACTATTGGTGACACTAGCCTGTTTGATTCTGTTGTTGCCCATTTCCTGGTTCTATGCAAATCCAATAGTAAACCCGATAGTGCAATTGTCGAAAAATAGTTTGAAAGTTAAAGAGCGACGTTTCAATGAGATTACTTTTACTCCAAGTCGAGTTAACGAAATTGATGACTTGGCTCAGGCTATGGAAAAGATGGCACGTGCAATTGAAACCTATGAACAGGAACAGCGAGATTTACTGGATTCGTTTATTCAATTAATAGCAGAAGCCATTGATGAAAAATCTCCTTATACAGGCGGTCATTGTGAACGTGTGCCTGAGTTAGCTATAATGTTAGTGGATGCTGCTATATCAAGTGATATGCCTGCGTTCAAAGATTTTTCATTTGCAAATGACGATGAATATCGTGAATTTAAAATAGGCGCATGGTTGCATGATTGCGGAAAAATAATCGTTCCTGAACATATAGTCGATAAGGGCACCAAGCTTGAAACCATTTACAATCGAATTCACGAAATACGCATGCGTTTTGAAATTCTTTGGCGCGATGCGGAAATAGAGTATCTTAAAACTTTACAAAAATCACCAGAATCCAAAACTTCATTAGTTGCTGAATTAACCAAACGGCATCAAAAACTTTTAGAAGACTTCGAATTTATTGCCAAGCTTAATGTGGGTGGCGAATTTGTTAAAGAAGAAGATTTACAGCGTCTTCGAGAATTAGCAAAAACTCCCTGGCTGCGACACTATGATGATCGTCTAGGCATTTCTCCTATAGAAGAGCTGCGAGTTTTGGATGCTGATGATAGAAAATCCAAATCGCAAGGATTACAGAATAAACCAGATTCCGCATCCAATCTGCCCGTCTGGGAGCAATTGCTGGCTGATAAACCCGAACATATCATTCATCGTCACCGCCCGGTAGAATTTAATCCTGAATTTGGAATACGTATGGAAGTTCCAGAAAATTTATACAATCTGGGAGAAATTTATAATTTATCTATAGGGCGGGGTACTCTATCTGCAGAGGATAGATTTAAAATAAATGAACATATTATTGGAACAATTCGCATGTTGGAAAAATTGCCATTTCCCGCATCGCTGAAAAAAGTCCCGCGCTACGCATCTACACATCATGAAACTTTGAACGGAAAAGGGTATCCGCGAAAACTGACTGCTGAAGATCTTTCTATTCCTGAAAGAATTATGGTGTTGGCAGATATCTTTGAAGCTTTAACGGCATCAGATAGGCCTTATAAAAAAGCAAAATCAGTAAGTGTTGCCGTAGATATTCTCTATAAAATGGTGCTCGACGAACACGTTGATCGACAGGTATTTGAATTGTTTTTGCGTTCAGGTATTTGCCAGAATTATGCAGAGAGATATTTATTGCCAGAACAACAAGATAAAATTGACATTGAGAAATATTTTTCTGTGACTACATAATAATATTTAGTTTTGAATTTTTATATTCGTGTTGTCCATGCAAACCAAAAAGCTACTATGGCCAATAAAATAGCGAGAGCGCGGCTGAAGTTTCGTCTGTGTTCTGTCGAGTGTAAAAATCGGCTTGCTTGACTCGCGAGAGTGACAATTGAAAAGTGGATAACAGTGGCAATCATTACATGCATGACTGTTAACAAAATCATTTGCGTAATGATAAAACCATCGCCACTGACAAATCGTGGCAACATGGCAATATAAAATAAGCCGGCTTTTGGATTTAATAAGTTGGTAATTATGCCGCGGTTGAAGTAACGGAAATGACTCGATTCGATTTTGTGTTCTTCTAACGTTTCAGCATCTCGCCATCCATCCCAAGCTAGCCATAATAAATAAACAATGCCCCCCCAGCGAAGGAGTTGATAAATCATCGGCGATTCATGGATGATGCTGGTTAAGCCCAAGGATGCCGCAACGCCTATCAACAATAAGCCTATGGCAATGCCGAAAGTTACAAAATAACCCGCCTTTTTGCCCGATTGACTACTGATGATGGCCAGATAAACCATATTCGGCCCTGGCGTTAATTCAATTAACACACAAGTAAAAGCAAAAGCAGCGATTAACGAAAATTGAAGGTCCATTTGGATTATGACTCAAATTTTCTCGCGCGAAATTGTTTTCCCTTCAAAGGCTTTTTCTGCAATTGTTTTAATGCTTGATTGGCAACAGACTTATCAACTGCAACATAAGCAGCAAAATCAAAAATATCAATTTTGCCAATTTTATCACCGGCAATTCCCGCATCTTTGGTTAATGCACCGAGTATATCGCCTGCACGTAACTTGTCTTTTTTCCCGCCGTCGATATTTAGCGTTACCATATCCGGTTCTGGATACTGTTTAGTTTTAATCTCAGGTAAAGATTTTAATTCCACCTGCATATCGGCGAAATTTTCTAACCGATTCAGTGCTGACAAATCTTGCGGAGCAATAAGATTTAATGCAATGCCTGTCTCACCTGCGCGTCCGGTTCGTCCAATGCGATGTACGTGCACTTCGCTATCTTTGGCGAGATCGTAATTGATTACCGCGTCTAATTGCTTGATATCCAATCCGCGCGCGGCTACATCAGTCGCGATCATGACCGATACGCTGCGATTGGCAAATCTCACTAACACTTGATCGCGTTGCTTCTGTTCCAAGTCGCCGTTTAATGCCAGTGATGAAATATGTTGCATGCGCAAAAATTCATCGACTTCATTGCAGGTTTGCTTGGTATTGCAAAATACAATACAGGATTTAGGTTGATAATGAGTGAGCAATGCCAATAATCCTTCCAGCTTGTCGTTATTATTTTTTGTTTCAAAGAACTCCTGCTGAATCGATGCATTCACTTCGGTTGTTTCGACGCTAATCATCTGCGGATTTTTTTGACATCTATGACTGATGGATTCTATGTCTTTAGGGAAAGTGGCCGAAAAAAGTAAGGTTTGTTTTTCAGCAGGACAGGCGGATATGATTTGATCAATGTCCTCTGAAAATCCCATGTCCAACATTCGATCGGCTTCATCCAATACTAGCTGTTTTATTCTGTCCAGCTTTAATGAATTTTTTCGGAGATGATCTAATAATCTGCCAGGAGTTCCGACAACTATATGGGCGCCTCTTTCCAAAGAAGCCAGCTGCGGCCCAATCGATACGCCGCCACAAAGTGTTAACACTTTAATGTTGGGAATAGTACGCGCTAAACGACGAATTTCTTTTGCAACTTGGTCTGCGAGTTCGCGTGTTGGACAAAGTACCAATGCCTGTGTGTGATAAAGCTCGGGTTGTAATTGATGCAAAATTCCAATGGCAAAGGCTGCCGTTTTTCCGCTACCGGTTTTGGCTTTGCCTATGATGTCTACACCTTGCAAAATTAACGGCAAACTTTGCGCCTGAATTGGCGTCATCTCTCTATATTCCAGAGACTCCAAATTAGTCAGCATGGAATCACTGAGAGATAAGCTGGAAAATAAGTTCATAGATATTCCTGAAGTTTTTTAATATGTAATCGCCGTAGGATGCTGTGGAGCGCAGCGATAGGCATTGTTTTGTTTGATAACCGCGATGCGTATCGCTGCGCTCCACGGCATCCTACGAAAAATTATTTACGCTGCAAAATGCCCAAAGTTTTAATTAATCGACCTTCTTCAAACAATCCTGACGCAATAGCTTTACACCAAATTTCATAAGGTGGACGGCCGCCATCAGCCGGATTGGGGAATACATCATGAATCGCCAAATATCCACCGGAAATAATATGCGGAACCCAGGATTCATAATCATCCAATGCAGCCTGCATGCTGTGTCCACCATCAATAAATACTAGCGACAAAGGTGTTGCCCAGAATTTGGCAGCAATACGCGAAGCCGCAACGACAGGTACTACGCTATCTTCTAATTTTGCTCTGGCGAGTGTTTTGCGAAATTCTTTAAAGCTATCCATTTTATTTGATTCAGCATCAAATAGTGCCGGATCATGATATCCCTCACCTAATTGATGTTCTTCACTGCCGCGATGATGATCTACAGCAAATAAAATCCCCTGTTTTTGCTGGCAGGCTGCGCCGAGATAAACGCTAGACTTACCGCAATAGCTGCCGATCTCCAAGCATGGGCCACGCTCTGCAGCGGTTAACGCAAGTTGATATAAAGCTTCTCCCTCAGTTTTATCTAAAAATCCTTTTACACTGTCGATATCAATGGGCAACATAGTTTTTCTCAAAAATATTTGTTTGCATCATACACTTCTTGCTTCATCCTAACCTCTCCCGTTGTCGGTGAATAACCCTATTTAAGCGGAGTGAGGTTAATTCCCTCTCCCTTAGAGAGAGGGTTAGGGTGAGGGTACAATCAGGATTTAAACATGCGTCGCAATAACACCCCATATTTCATTAAGTGGTTCTATAAAAAAATCAATCAGTGGTATGTGCGCCGATTCATCGCTCCACAGTTTGATTCTTTGGGTAGTATTCCTGAAATTGCACATCCACGAAGTCTGGTGATTTTTGGTAAAAATATTCATCTGGGAAAATTTGCACAAATTATTTGTTCGTCCGATAACTGTGTACGTTTAACCACCTGGCCGGGTAAAAAAAATACGGCGGAAATTGTCATAGGTGATTATTGTTTGATTTCGCCGGGAACCCGCATCTCAGCTGCTGAATCTATTCGTATTGGCGATAACTGTATGTTTGCAGCTAACGTTTATATCAGTGATAGTGATTGGCATAGCATATACAATCGTATCCGTCCCTTTCGCTGTACCAAGCCGGTAGTGTTAGAAAACAACGTATGGCTGGGAGAGAGAGTTATTATCAATAAAGGGGTGACCATTGGTGAAAATTCGGTAATAGGTGCTGGATCAGTGGTCACTAAAAATATTCCGGCTAATGCAGTGGCAGCGGGAAACCCGGCGCGAGTGATTAAATTAATTAACCCGAATCGCCGTATGTTGAAGCGTGAGATGATGTTTAAAGACCCTGAGTTTTACTTTCAAAATCAAGATGAATTAGATAAATATATGATGGGGAAAAATGGTATTTTGAATTGGGTTCGATCATTGGTAAGACCTAATCAACAGGATTAATTATGAATTTAAACCTGCTACCATTTTCGAATATTCCTGTAGTGCTTCCACACGTGAATCTTGAGTGGTATAGGCCTCATCCTCTATTGCAAAAGTGGATTCAGTGTTATTGGGCCATTCGTTTCACATCGCCACCGGCTTCCCTGCCAAGCGAAAATCTTTATCCTGATGCAGGAAGCACCTTAACAATTGATTTTATTGAGAATCAACTTCCTGAAATGTACTTTAATGCTACCAACCGTCTCAGCAAAATATCTTTTCAACACTCAACGGACAAGATCGGGATACATTTTCATCCGGGTGGCGCTTTTCAAATGCTCGGTATTGAAATGGCAAATGTTATGGGTGTGGAATATAAAGTTAACGAATTAAATCTTCTGTCAATTTGCGAATTGCAAGAAAGTCTGGCATCTATAAGTGAAATAGCCGGTAGGATTTCTCAAATAGATGATTGGTTTTTACGACAAGCGATGAAAATTAATCCACAACAAAGTTATGTGCAGCGTTTGTTGCAAAGCTTTGCAAATAATCCGGCTTCAATAGAATATCTAAGTCAACAGCTTCCACTGAGTCGTCGTCAGTTGGAGCGCCAATTTCAATTGGAAGTAGGCATTGCTCCCGCGAAAGTTAAACAGCTGCAACAAGTAAAATTAGCAAGATTACTGATTAGTAAAAATCCGGAAATACCCATGGTACAGATTGCAACGGATACAGGGTTTTACGACCAGCCACATTTTATCAAACAATTCCAAAAAGTTACCGAGCAGACACCAGGGCAGTATCGTCAGCGTAAGATGTCGCAAAAATACAATCCAAACAAAGATTGAATCGACAGAATGGCATCTCAAACTATTGATGACGGAGATGACTATGAAAGAACGTATTGAATACACCCAGGTTTATAAATTGCAGCCTGCCTTGGCAAAGTCCTTAATAACATTGGGTGAGGTGGCGGCCGCAGGCTTGGAAGCTTCTTTAATTCACTTGGTTAAATTGCGAATCTCACAGATTAATGGCTGCGCATTTTGTCAGCATATGCATGCCAATGAAGCGCGTAAAGATGGAGAGCTGCAAGAGCGTCTCGATGTTTTGGCAGCATGGTCGGAAGTGCCTGCATTTTCTGCAAGAGAAAGAGCTGCTTTGGCCTGGGCAGAAGCAATAACCTTGCTAGATCACGGAGAAGCATTGGAAAAAACCTTTGCAGAATTGACAGTACATTATTCAGAAGTTGAAATTGTTAATTTAATGTCAGCTATAGTGACAATTAATGCATGGAATCGTATTGCAGTAGGATTCAGTTTCATACCTCAATTGGCGAGTATTCATTCATGAAAAAAATAGGTTTATTGGTTTTGGGATTTTTCTTCCTGGGTTCGATGGCTCAGGCTAAAGCGTTGAAATTTGAAGATCAATATGAACTGTTTGACGGTGGAAAAGTTTCACTTGTTTCACAAAACCAAAAACCTATTTACCTTAAGTTTTGGGCCAGCTGGTGTTTGGATTGCCGCAAAGAGTTGCCAAGCCTTGAGCAAACCTATTTGCGATATAAAGATAAAATTGACATGTTTGCTGTCAATTTGAATATCAATGAAACGACAGAAGACATTGCAAAATTGAAGCAAAAAAATCATCTGACAATTCCTATTGTGATGGATAATAACGGATCAATTGCCAGTAATTTTGAATTTGTTGGCACGCCCTTCCATGTATTAATCGATTCAGTTGGTAAGGTTGTTTATACCACTTATAAAGATGATGCCAATTTACAAATTCAACTTGAGGCATTATCTAAAAATAAATCCATGAGTGAATCTGCTCATGCCACCGCTGATGACGTTGGTATTAAGCAAGCGTTAACCAAAGGGTTTTCACTGGTTTATTTTACTGCTTCCTGGTGTGACTGGTATATGAAAGACATACACCCGGAAATGTCCAGTAATTGTCTTAAGGCTACCGAGTTAATCAATGATCTTTATCGGGATAATTCCAGGTTGTCATTGCAGGCATACGTGACTCATTTGTGGACGAGTGAGCAGGACTTATCTGAGTATGTTAAAAAGTTCTCCATTGGCTACAAAGTCAAGATTGATCAAAATAACGAACTGGCAAGATTTTATAAAGTGAATCAGTATCCAACACTGATTCTGATGATCGATGGAAAGGAAATAAAACGCTTTAGTCGTTTTGAGGATGCGAAAGCCATTCGAAGTGACATTAAAAATATTAATTCAAAAATGTAAAAATTTAATCAGTTGGCAGACACATAGACTCTAAAATACACAACGCCCCGAGCAATAAAAAAACCACTCCATGCGCCTAAAGTGAAGCTGAGAGTTTCATAAAAATAGGGGCGTTGAAGAATGTCAAAATTCATGGCGGTTGCCACGCCTAGCCAATAGCGTGTAATAAAAATACCTAAAATAACCAGTAACGGGATCCAGCTGCCTTTGACTATAAATTTATTGGTTGTGGAATCAAAGCTGACATTATTTCTATTTAAGAATCTTATGCAGACTAGCGTTACTAAACCTAATCCTAAAAGCCAGCCAAGTAAGGCGGGAAGTTTCCAGCCAATATATCCAATGACACCACTGATAGATAATAAAAACATCACGGCAGGAAGAATAAATGCAACTGGTATTCGTACCTGTCGCGTTCTAACTTGTAGTAGCCCTAATATAATCAGGCCTATTAAAAGCGCAAAAACCCATTTTGGAGTGTGCGTAATAATTTGAAGTAAAAACATCTGACTGTTACTCAATGGGCTAATTAATTCTAAAGGTTATTTTGTAGTGCGAACCGCAATAAAGCGGCTACTGAAATGCTATCGGTAATTTCACCACGCAACACCATATCTATGGCTTCGGTGAGCGGTAGCTTTTGATATTCAATATCTTCTGTTGATTCCAAAGCTTGTTGACCCGGGCTTAACCCTTTAGCAACAAAAATAATAGCCAATTCATCCGAAACTGAATTGGATAAATGCATACGCATTAGCTCGGATATTTCTGAGGCCTTTAGACCAACTTCTTCTTCCAATTCTCGACGCGCGGTTTCAATAGGTTCTTCCCCTTGAGGACAGCCGCCTTCGGGAATTTCCCAAGTATATTGATTTAGACTAAAGCGACTCTGCTTAACTAGCCAGGTATGTCCTTGCTCATCGATGGGCAGAATTCCAATAGCAATATTTTTAAAATGCACAACACCATAAATACCATCAGTTCCTTTAGGAGTAAGAACTTCGTTGTGGGAGACTTTTATCCAAGAGTTTTCGTAGGCTATTTTTGATGATCTGACTTTCCATCCGCCAATTTTTTCAGATAAATTTGAATCCGTCATACTGGCATTCTCTTAATGTTTTTGATTGTTGATGGAGTCGATTTTGTGGTTAATGCAGCCTATGCGCAGCCAATTGAATATCAATCACCAATTTTCCTAAAAGCGTAATACTGCCTTTATAGCGGTCACTGCCCGTTGATGTAAATTCAAATTGATATTGACGGCGAAGTCGCCATTGATTGTGTGGATTTTTAACTGGACGAAATGATCGCATATAGACAGTTTGGTCGAGCAGTTGTACATCGGCTTCTTTACAGAATTGCATTGCTGCTTTGTAGGCTAGATCTCTATAGGCAAGGTTTTTGTACCAGAGAATGGCGAGACAGACCAACCCGAGTATCCAAAAGATGGCGTTAATATCGAAATACATAAATTAATCATTCAGAAACGACAAAAGGTGATTGATTGCTCAATCACCTTTTGTCTTTCACTCATCTAATTAAAGAGGAGTTACGTTTTCGGCTTGTGGGCCTTTTTGACCTTGAGTAACTTCAAAAGTCACTTTCTGTCCTTCTTTCAGCGTTTTGCGGCCGTTGCCGTTAATCGCGCGGAAATGTACGAATACATCCGAACCACCATCACGCTCAATAAAACCATAACCTTTATCATCGTTAAACCACTTAACAACACCAGAGACCAAATCTGACATACTTTCCTCGTCTTGCATAAAATTGTCAGCTGAGCAGCTGACCAAACAAAAAAACCGACTTACATAAAGCCAGGGTGAAATAGCTTTGTGAAGCTATTGCTCAGGTCGTGGTCGTCCAAAGTGGTCTTGAGCAAGGGGTCTTACAAAAGGCGGAGCTTGGGGCGGATCTCAATCTGTAGCGTGAACAAAAGTAAAGCAGTTGTTATAGTGAGTCAAGTAAATATCGACTAAATAGCCGAAAGGCGGCGATTTTAGTAACGAGGAGTAACACTTAAAGAGCGGCTGTCGCTGAAATATGCGCCAGTAAATTCATTCAGTATCAATTGGTTTTTGAGGTTTTTTACGGGCCAGAATTTCATGTAAAAAGACGGCAACTGGAATGACACAAAAACCAATAATCATGGCTTCGCGTTTGAGGGTTTGGAATTGATAATCTTGCTTCGCCAACTGAAAACAGGCCAATCCAAAAGCTGCCGCAGAAAAGTATGCCCAAGCGGATTGTTTCCATACACCAAACCCAATAAAACTGAGTACCAGCGCAAATAGATAGCCAGCAGGAGTTGCCAATAAAATAAAGGTTATTACGCAAAACACCATTAAAAGCAAAAACAAGTAATTCAGGACCAATGCAAAGATTTTCATAAATCGACTCGGTTTACCTATTAATCAGATGACTTTTTCGCCCACTTTTTTAAGCGTTTGTGTACTCCGCGAGTAAGCAGTTGTGAATAGTCTTCCAGTAAATCTACACCCATTAATACAGCAATCATTACGAAGGATAACTTGATCGCTGCCGCGTTGTAACCAATTCCAATGCAAACACCAATAGACGCTAGTGCCCAGATAGTTGCGGCTGAAGTGACCCCTAAAACAAATCCATCTCGAGCGAGCATAACACCTGCACCCAGAAATCCTATGCCGGTGATAACTTGCCCAATGATGCGTGAGGGGTCAGTTACTATCCTTGCTCCGTCGCCGTTATAGGATGTAACTACCATTGAAGTGGCTATATATATATAGGTACCCAAGGTAATTAGGGATGAGGTTCGAATGCCAACAGGCTTTCCACGCAATTGCCTTTCCGCACCTACAATAGTTCCGCAAAGTAATGCGGTACCTATAGAGTGCCAGTTAAAAGGTTCAATCGATAAAAAACTCAAAAAATCCAAATCCATGCTCACCTCTTCTGACGGTTCACGATTATAGGTTGTTAATTTAAAGACCCATGGCCTGCTGAATGATAATTTTTTTAATTGCTGAAGATGAGTTTAGTTTATGTATACCAAAATTGCGTAACCAGGCGAGAGATAAAGATTGATTGGAGAAAAGTTGTTTGAATCCCTCCATAGCTGACATCATGCTCAGGTTATGACCTAGCCTTTGTCGTTGGTAACGGCGCAAGATTGAAAAATCTTCAAGCGGGATAGATCTTTCCTGTGCGCGATAAATTTCTTGTGCGAGTGCGGCAGCGTCTAAAAATCCTAAATTAACTCCTTGCCCCGCAAGTGGATGAATATTGTGGGCTGCGTCACCGACTAATGCTACTTGCGGTTGAATATAATTTTTTGCGTGACGCTGACGTAAAGGATAAACAAATCGCTGGGCAACTCCCACAATGTTACCCAATTTTCTTTCGAAAGATTTTTCCAGTGCAATCGAAAATTCTTCATCGGTCATTGTCATTAATTCGTCGGCCAGTGCGTTTTCCGCTGACCAAACAATAGAACAAAAATGTCTTCCGTTAACATTGGGTAAAGGTAAAAAGGCTAGTGGGCCTGTAGGCATAAAACGTTGCCAGGCAGTGAATTGATGCGGCAATTCTGTTTCAACTGTAGTGACAATAGCTTTCTGGTCATAATTCCATTCACGCGTTGAGAAATTGGCTAATTCGCGAACGCGCGATTGAGCCCCATCTGCACCGATTAATAACCGGCTAGTGAATGGCTCGCCGCGATTAGGAACTATTCCTATAGTATTTGTATGGTTAGTTTCAGCAAGTTGAATATCCAATAGGTTTATTGGATGCATAAAGTGAATTTGAGGATGACAGCCAATTTTATTTTTTAAACTTAAACTGATGACAGAATTTTCAATTATGTGCCCAAGATAAGGCGATGCAACTTCAGCGGCATCAAAATGCATGCAGGCTGTGCCTTCGCCATCCCAGACATGCATTTGTGAATAGGCGCAAATTCGTTGCGCGGCTATTTCATCCCATACTCGGAGTTGCGTTAAAAAATTTTGCGAAGCTTGCGTCAGCGCCACTACACGCGGATCAAAATTTTCATTGCTGAAGGTCTGTGTCTCTTCAGCGACATCAATTAATGCAATGTGTAATTTTTTTTCCACATCGCTTTGCGCAATCGCACAAGCCAAACTGGAACCAACCATGCCGGCGCCAACAATCGTGATATCGTAATGATTCATAGGGCCCTGCCCATGGTTTGATCAACCAGTAATTTTTTAACGGCAGGAATAGACTCCAAGCCCAAAAACCCCAGATGCCGCAATGCAATTTGTGAAAGGCGGCTATTGGAAAATAATTTCACCAATTGGTCGCTGAATAAAATGGTAGTATTTTGATCGCGGCGCTGTTGCGTTAGATAAGCTTGCAATGTGGACATGTCGCCGAGGGGCTTGGTTGATTTTGCCAATTGATTGCTCAGACAAACACAGTCCCGTAACGACAAATTAAAACCTTGTCCGGCTACTGGATGTAAAAAATGTGCTGCGTTACCAATTAAAACAAGGTGTGAACGAATTTGTTCTTTCGCGGTAACCAGTTGCAATGGAAAAGTTTTTCGTTCACCCACTCGAGTGAATTTCCCCAGGCGATTGCCAAAACGTTTTTGTAAATGTGCTAAAAATAGTTCATCTGAAGTATCTGCCATTTCAGTTGCTTGCTCTTTTGGTAAAGTCAAAACTAACGCAGACTCTTGAGCGGTAGATTTTTTGCCTAAAGGCAAAAGTGCAATCGGGCCTAAATCAGTAAAGCGTTCATAGGCTACATTTTGATGGGCCTGTGAAAAAGCGACATTGGCGATAATGGCTGTTTGCTGATAATTCTCAACAGAGAAGTCTATACCTAGTTGTGTTGCTAGTTTGGATTGACTTCCATCCGCCATCACGACTAATTCGGTGTTGATTTCAGTTAATTTCTCGACCTTTACATTTTTCAGAGTTTTAATTTGTAAACGGGCACCAGCAAATTTCGGAGTAATTTTTTCAACGCTAGTTGAAGACAAAAATGTAATTTGCGAAATCTTTTTTATCTCAGATAGCAATACTCGTCCAATCCACTGATTGGGAATCACGTAGCCAACTGCATCAACAGCATAATCATCAGCTTGAATTAACCCACCCATTAAATGACCAGCATCACTCACGTGTATGGTTTTTATCGCAGTGGCTTGTTCAGCTAATGATTGCCAAATACCTAGAGATTCAAAAATCTCAACACCGCCTTGTGCTATAGCTGTTGAGCGCGAATCGAAACTGGACTGATAAAGTTGTGGTTGACTTGAATCACTATCCACAAAAACTTGAGCTTCCAGCAATGCAATTTTCCATTCCGGATTTTTTTGTGCAAGCAATAATGCCAAACTGGCACCCACCATGCCGCCACCGATTATTGCAATGTTGAAATGATTGGTATTCATATGGTTTTTATTTGGCCATTAACTTTTCAATTTCGGCTACAGTTTTTGGTACATCTTTTGTTAATACTTCGTTGCCATCTTTTGTAATCACTACATCATCTTCAATGCGAATGCCTATGCCGCGCCATTTTTTGGCGACACGTTCGTTGTCGGGGGCTACATAAATACCGGGTTCAACTGTCATAACCATTCCAGGTTCGAGTAATCGCCATTCGCCGCCGACTTTGTAATCACCAACGTCATGCACGTCCATGCCTAACCAGTGGCCAGCGCGGTGCATATAAAATTCTTTGTAGGATTCATTTGCAATGACTTCATCAAAACTGCCTTCCAACAATCCGATTTCCAATAAACCTTTGACTATGACGTTAACTGTGGCTTCGTGTGGATCATTCCAATGATTGCCGGGTTTAGCGACAGCGATTGCCGCAAGTTGTGCGTCGAGACAAATGTTATAGAGAATTTTTTGCTCGTTAGAAAATTTTCCATTGGCGGGAAATGTTCGCGTAATGTCGGCAGCGTAATAATCCAGTTCACAACCGGCATCAATTAATACCAAATCACCATTTTTAATCGCGGCTGAATTTTCGATGTAATGTAAGATACAGCCATTTTTTCCAGCGCCAACAATCGTATTGTAAGCAGGAAAGCGTGCACCCTTATGATGAAACTCATGCAAAATATCGGCTTCAAGTTGATACTCCATGACGCCGGGTTTACAAGCATTCATGGCGCGCACATGCGCTGCTGCTGAGATTTCGCCAGCTTCTTTCATCACCCGTATTTCTGCAGCGCTTTTAAATAAACGCATATCGTGCAACAAATGACTTAAATCTAAAAATTCACCGGGGGGTGTTGCACCTGAGCGAACCTTTGCGCGAATAGTGTTGATCCATTCCATCACTTGTTTATCAAAGTCATTGTCTTTGCCCATGGCGTAATAAACACGCTGACGGCCTTCCAATAATCCTGGCAAAATATCGTCAATGTCATCAATAGGGAATGCATCATCTGCGGCATATTCTTCGCAAGCGCCTTCCGGTCCTGCGCGATAGCCGTCCCAAATTTCGCGTTCGGGATTACGTTCACGCACGAACATGACAAACTCACCATGTTCGCGTCCGGGAATCAGGGCGATGACTGATTGAGGTTCTTCGAAACCGGATAAATACAACAGATCACTGTCTTGTCGAAAATGATGTTCAGTATCTCGGCTGCGAATGCGTTCGGGAGCTGATGGCAAAATAGCAATGGAGTTGGGCTCCATCATGTCCATTAATTGTTCGCGGCGACGAGCAAATTCTGTTTTGGTAATGCGCATAATTTTTCCGATAAAAATTATTTAATGAATTTGTTGTGATTCTGGCGGTGCAATATCAACTAGGGTTGCAGCAAATTCAGCATAGAAACTGGAGGCGATAACCCGAATATATTCGGTGATTTCCATATAATCTGCCTCATTAGCCTCTTCGTCTTCTTCGTCATCGATTTGAATTTGCACTATAGCGGCGACATCGCGCAGCATATCCTGTGCTTCCTCGTCCAATGTGCGATCTTTGGCGTCCGCACTGCCAAATCCGGTTAAAAATCCATGGCACCATTGGCTTAGAGCGGTGACTCTATCGGAAATCAACTCATCATCGTCAGGCAGGAGAAGTGTGAGTACAAAATCACCGCGAAATTGTTCCAAAGTCACCTTATACACCAGGCTGAGTAAGTCACGAATATGGGGTTCAGGGGCTTGCGTGAAATCCAGAAATTCAACAGCATCCAGCAACCATTGTATTTCTGTAAGGGCAGCACCGCCGGCGAGTTTGCCGCAAAGTAGTCCATGAAGTTCAGATGGGCTGTTGAGTACGCCCAAGGGGGCTAGGGCATTTGCCAGCTGATCAAAATCTATTTTGGCGGGTAGTGGTAAGTCGCTCATCAAAAGCTCCAGATGCGTCTAAAATAAAGAAAGAATGACGGCGGCATCCTATCACAATAGGGCGCTCTATCATTGACCAGCTTATAGGCGTCACAATATAGTGGGCACTTGCTCCACCACAGGTTACTTATAATATGTCCAACGACCTTTTACTGTCTCTCGAAATCAAGATCGATCGATTGTTAGTCACTTGTCAGCGATTGCAACAAGAAAATGCCGAACTCAAAGCGCGTGAAGGTGATTGGCATCGCGAGCGTCAACGCTTGATCGAAAAAAATGAATTGGCGCGCACACGAGTTGAAGCCATGATCACTCATCTCAAAAGTCTGGATGTGGAATAGGTGTAATTGAATGACGAATGAAACCGTAAATGTCCGAATTTTGGATAAAGAATATCAAGTCGCTTGCCCCAGTGATGAGCGTCAAGCATTAATAGATTCCGCGCAATTATTAAACGAGCGAATGAAAACAATTCGCGGTACCGGCAGCATTGTTGGTTTGGAAAGAATTGCCGTGATGGCGGCGTTGAATTTAAGCCATGAATTATTACAAGCACGACAAGCATCAGGTGTGACTGCAAGTCAAGCAGATTTACAAAGACTTCACGACAAGCTGGATAAAAATCTAGCACTTTTTTTGTAAGTCACTTTTCATATAAGGCATTTCATTAATTCATAGGTTATACTTGCTTCACGCCCTGAGATGTTCGTGATCCAACAATGTCCTTGAGCCGATAAACTTTAACCCGGCAGTATCTCGTTGTGTTTGGTGTGCATGTCCGCTTGACGGAAAGCCTAAAAAACCACAGGTATCGCCACCTTGAACCTGTGGGTTCAAGGCCGGTTTGGTAGCGGCATTTTGGGGTTCCTAATTCTTAAAATATCCTCCTGATATTTTTTAGTAAATCCATCTGCACTAATGTGGATTACTTTATGAGTGATTTAGTTTCTTCAAAAGAAAACTTACGCAAAACCCTTCGCGCTGCACGCAATGCAATTAATCACAAACAACAAACTGAAGCAGCGTTAAATTTACTCAGGCTCACACTTAAACTTCCACAATTTTTAAAAGCCAAACGTGTCGCCGTTTATTTATCCAGCGATGGTGAAATGGATTTAACACCATTAGTTCATCAATGTTGGTCGATGGGAAAAGAAGTTTATCTTCCTGCTATTCACAATAGTAAAACACGCGAACTTTGGTTTGTTCGCTATACACCTGAAACAGAATTAATCACCAATCGATTTAAAATTCGCGAACCCGACCCACGCAAAAATCCAAAATTACCGACGCATTTGTTAGATATAGTTTTTATGCCTTTAGTAGGTTTTGATGAAAAATGTAATCGCCTAGGTATGGGTGGCGGTTTTTACGACACCACATTTTCTTTCAAAAAGGGAAAACCCAAATCAAAACCCTTATTGATTGGCGTGGCACATGAGTGTCAGTGTGTTGAAAAAATTGATGCGGAAGAGTGGGATGTGGGGCTGGATATGGTGGTGACGGATAAAGATACTTATTTGTAGGGGCAGGTTTTGTTCTGCCCCCAATAAATCATCCCAAAAAAAACTTATACGCCGGATTTTTTGTTTCATCCCAGTAGGGATAACTCAAATCATTTAAAAATAATTTTAGATCAGCGTAATCTTTTTTCGGGACTTGCATGCCGACTAATACACGCGCGGATGCGGAACCGTGGTTGCGGTAGTGGAATAGAGAAATATTCCAGCGGCCTGCGACTTTATTTAAAAAAGTATAGAGGGCGCCGGGCCTTTCCGGAAATTCAAAACGATATAAGACTTCATCCGTTGCTTGTGGCGCGTGGCCGCCGACCAGATGACGAATGTGTAGCTTGGCTAATTCGTTTTCTGTCATGTCAGTTACGTCATAACCTTGATTTTTTAATTCGGCGACTAATTCAGTGCGATCATTGCCGCCGGCGCCGACTTGCACGCCGACAAATATTTTCGCTTCCAATGCATCCGCAAGGCGATAATTAAATTCAGTGATATTGCGCTTACCTAAAGCCTTACAAAATTCTTTATAAGCACCGCGGCGTTCGGGAATTGTCACAGCTAAAATAGCTTCGCGCTGCTCGCCGATTTCCGTTCGCTCGCTGATATAACGCAGACGATCAAAATTAATATTGGCACCGCAGTCGATGGCAACTAATGTTTGCCCGGTGATGCCATATTTCGCTACATATTTTTTTAAACCGGCAATGCCCGTTGCGCCTGCAGGTTCGGCAATTGAGCGGGTATCTTCAAAAATATCTTTTATGCCAGCGCAAATTTCGTCGGTGGTAACGGTCATGCACTCATCCACAGTCTTGCGCAAAATACGGAAAGGTTCTTCGCCGATTTGTGCAACGGCAATGCCGTCAGCAAATATGCCGACTTGCGGTAACACTACTCGCTTTTTCTTTTCCATGGCGGCCATCAAACAGGCGGATTCATCGGATTCCACGGCAATGATTTTGATTTCAGGGCGCAAATATTTTATGTAAGTTGAAATGCCGGCAGCCAATCCGCCACCGCCAACTGCAATAAAAATTGCATCAATTTTGCCAGGATACTGACGAAGGATTTCCATACCTATAGTGCCTTGACCAGCGATAACATCCGGGTCGTCAAAAGGATGAACATAAGTCAGTCCTTTTTCTTCAACCAATTTTTTGGCATAAGTTGAGGCTTCATCGTAACTGTCACCATGTAGCACCACTTTGGCGCCGCGTGCTCTTACCGCATCAACTTTAATTGCGGGCGTAGTGCGAGGCATGACGATTGTGGCCTTAATGCCTAAGTGCTGTGAACCCAGAGCGACCCCCTGAGCATGGTTACCAGCCGAAGCGCAAATCACGCCGCGATTGCGTTCTTCTTCAGTCAATTGCAGCAGCTTGTTATAGGCCCCGCGCAATTTAAAAGAAAACACTGGCTGTAAGTCTTCGCGTTTGAGCAAGACTTTGTTGCCAGTGCGATGGGAAAGCAGGCGGGCTTCGTCTAAGGGCGTTTCTATGGCCAGATCGTAGATGCGTGCATTGAGTATGCGTTTGATGTAGGAATCAGTCATGGTATTCGCTATGGATTTCAAGGAAAGCGGCAAGTGTAAACAATTTGTGCGTGGCTGACATCTTTGGATCTGTATAATGCGCGCCATAAGTTGTAGGTAGCCTCATATGTCTGCCTGCGAGAATCCAAAAAGGCACTTTTAAGATTGCCTCAGAATGAGACCAGATCATGAATCAAGATCAATTAAAACAGGCTGTGGCACGCGCGGCGATTGATTACATCAAGCCCAAATTATTTTCCGATTCCATTATTGGTGTTGGTACTGGCTCAACTGCGAATTTTTTTATTGAATATTTAGGCGAAATTAAAAGGCAATTTGCGGCGGCGGTAGCAAGTTCTGAAGCCTCGGCAGTCAAGCTTAAAAACTTGGGAATAGAAGTATTGGACTGCAATTCAGTTAGCGAATTAGTAGTCTACGTTGATGGTGCTGATGAAAGTAATGAGCAATTACATTTAATCAAAGGTGGTGGTGCCGCCCTAACCAGAGAGAAAATTGTTCGAGCCATATCCAAAGAATTTATTTGTATTGCTGATGAAAGTAAATGGGTACAAGTTTTAGGTAAATTTCCCTTACCGGTTGAAGTTATCCCTATGGCGCGTTCTTATGTCGCCCGCGAAATTGTCAAACTAGGCGGCGCCCCGGTTTATCGCGAAGGTGTGGTGACAGACAATGGCAACGTGATTCTAGATGTACACAATTTGAAAATTACCGATGCTGCAGCACTCGAAAATACGTTGAATCAAATTACAGGTGTAGTCACTAACGGATTATTTGCAGCAAAACCTGCAGACGTTTTGTTGTTGGGGACAAGCAAGGGTGTTGAGACAATTTTTGCCAAGTGGTGACCAAATACTTAGGAGCGACTTACGCTTACCATACCTTTATCATACCAATAAAAACCATATATTTTTCAACGCCTTGCGAGGCATCGTTTGGTCTCTTCCAGCTTTCCTGTTAACCCGAACCTCTGCAAAATGATTTCGCTTTACAAGCAAAATCCATTACACCCATTTTGAGAGGTTTCTATGCAATATTTTCTAAAAACACTGTTGTTATCTACTCTTTTAGTTGGCGCAACTGACGTCATGGCTCACAAAAATTCCCAGCCGTCTTTAATACAAGCCTGGCAAGTTCAAGGTTTGGAAATACCTGAGTCAGTGATTGAAGTTAAACAAGGTCACAAGTCATTTTTTTTGGTGTCTCTGATCAAAGGAGATTATTTATCCAAAGATGGCAATGGTGACATAGCTAAAATCAGCAGCAACGGAAAGCTTATCGATAGCCATTGGGTGAGCGGACTAAATGCCCCCAAAGGTATGGCAGTATTCAAAAACCTTCTCTATGTTTCTGATATTGATGAGGTTACTGTAGTCGATATGAAAAACGGCCAGATAGTCAATGTAATACCGGTTCCTGGCTCTGCTTTTTTAAATGATGTTGTTATAAACAGTCGGGGCGATATCTTCGTCTCGGATACAGGTGTTGGAAAAATTTTTAGAATTCGCAATTCTCTGCCAGAAGTTTATTTAGAAGATACCCCAAGTGCGAATGGATTATTTTTAGATAAAGATCAATTGGTTGTTGGTTCAGGCTCGCAATTAGTGCGTTATAACTCGCTGCTTGAGCCAAGAGTTGTAACACAGTTGCCTTCTGGACTTATTGATGGCATTGCAGAAATTAAATGCGATAACTTTCTGGTTTCCATTTGGGAAGGGCAGATTTACTGGGTTGGGCGCGATGGAACACAAAAACTTTTATTAGATTTAACCGCAGATGGCATTTACACCGCGGATTTCACCTACAGCAAAGAACACAAGTTATTAGTCGTCCCCAATTTCTTTGCCAATACTGTTACTGCGTATCACTTTGAAGATTAATTTCAAGTTGTAAAAAGGGCAGGTTAACTGCCCTTTCACTCCGCAACAACCAATCCTAAATTTTTAACAATTTGCACGGTGGGTTCAGTTTGATTCATAGTGTAGAAATGCAAGCCTGGTGCTTCATTTTCTAACAATACATCGCACAATTCTGTTACCAAATCAACGCCGAAGCTTTTCAGGCTGGCTTCATCGTCACCAAAATTTTCCAGTGACTTGCGTAACCAGCGCGGAATTTCCGCACCGCAAGAATCAGAGAAGCGCGTTAAGTTTTTGTAATTAATGATGGGCATGATACCGGGATAAATCGGTTGCGTGATACCAGTTTTATGACATTGTTCGATAAAGTAAAAATAAGAATCCGGATTAAAAAAGTATTGAGTGATGGCACTGTTAGCACCTGCATCAAATTTACTTTTCAAAAATCCTAAATCGGCCGCATAACTTTTTGCTTGTGGATGGATTTCCGGGTAGGCGGCAACTTCCAAATGCAATTGGTCGCCAAAATGTTTGCGTATAAATGCTACTAATTCGTTGGCATAAACCAATTGATAAGCGCCGCCAACACCTGAAGGCATATCGCCGCGTAGAGCGACAATGCGATCAACACCTGCATCCAGATAATCTTGAATCAATGATTTGATTGTGTCTTCATCGTCACCGCCAAAAGACAAATGTGGAGCCGCGCTAATACCGTCTTTTTTGAATTGGGTAATTATGCCTTTGGTGTTGTCGCGGGTTGATCCGCCTGCACCATAGGTTACCGAAAAAAAGTCGGGAGCAAACTCATTGAGTTTGTCGCGAGTTTGAAAGAGTTTTTCTTTTCCTTCCGCAGTTTTTGGCGGGAAAAATTCAAAACTTAAACGAGGTTGTGAGTCTTGCATGATGAAATCCTGAGATTGCTTTTAAGTTACACCCCCTCCCAGCCTCCCCCTCCACAAGGGGGAGGAGCTTGATTTTCACTTCGAATTAATTACGGAGTGAATTCTGTTCCCTCCCCTTTCGGAGGGGAGGGCTAGGGTGGGGTGTGACGTTTTAATATTTATAACTATCCGGTTTAAACGGACCTTCAATTGGCACATCAATATATTCTGCTTGTTGATGTGTTAATTTGGTGATGACACCACCGAAACCTTCCACCATATCCTGTGCAACTTCTTCGTCTAGCTTTTTCGGTAATACTCGGACGTAAATATGTTCTGGTTTTTGTTCAGGTGGCAAGTCGGCAAATTTTCTTTCAAATAAATACATTTGTGCCAGAACCTGGTTTGCAAAAGATCCATCCATAATGCGTGACGGATGGCCCGTTGCGTTACCCAAATTTACCAAACGGCCTTCGGATAACAAAATTAAATAATCATTTTTTGGCATGTCGCGATAAATTTTATGCACCTGAGGTTTTACTTCTTCCCAAGCCCATTCTTTACGCATAAATGCAGTGTCAATTTCACTGTCAAAGTGACCAATATTACAAATCACTGCGTTGGCTTTTATTGCGCGCAGCATTGCAGAATCGCAGACGTTAACATTGCCAGTTGTGGTGACTAACAAATCAGTGGTGCTCATCACTGCATGATTAATATCTTCAAATTTCCCAGTATTGATTCCATTGTTGTAGGGTGACACTACTTCAAATCCATCCATGCAAGCTTGCATAGCGCAAATAGGATCAATTTCTGTGACTTTAACTATCATGCCTTCCTGGCGAAGCGAAGCCGCAGAACCTTTGCCTACATCGCCATAGCCAATGACCAGTGCTTTTTTTCCTGCAAGTAAATGATCAGTGCCGCGTTTAATGGCATCGCTCAAGCTATGACGACAACCGTATTTGTTATCGTTTTTGCTTTTGGTAACGGCGTCGTTCACATTGATCGCAGGAATTTTCAATGTGCTTTTTTTCAACATCTCGATCAAGCGATGTACACCGGTGGTGGTTTCTTCTGAAACCCCGTGAATTTTATCCAGCATTTGCGGATATTTTTCATGAAGCAACAAAGTAACATCGCCGCCGTCATCGAGAATCATATTGGCATCCCAAGGCTTACCATCTTTTAAAACGGTTTGCTCAATACACCACCAGAATTCTTCTTCAGTTTCACCTTTCCAAGCGAAAACAGGAATATTGCGCTCTGCAATTGCGGCTGCCGCGTGATCTTGTGTTGAGAAAATATTGCAAGATGACCAGCGTACTTCCGCACCTAATTCAATCAGTGTTTCGATTAACACCGCAGTTTGAATGGTCATATGAATACAACCTATAATTTTTGCATCGGCTAAAGGTTTGCTGGATTTATATTTGCGTCGCAAGGCCATCAATGCAGGCATTTCACTTTCAGCAATTTCAATTTCTTTTCGACCCCAGTTAGCGAGGGTAGTGTCGGCAACTTTGTAATCGGATGTGCTCATGGTTTGTTCCTGAATAAAATAAATGGGTTTGAAATTTTCACCCCACCCTAACCCTCCCCTCGGTAACTGCTCCTGCGTTACTCTACCTTCTGCATCCATGCAGTCGTTGGCAAGGGGAGGGAACCGACCTCACTCCGTAAATCGAAAAACAGGGAGTCAAGTCCCTCCCCCTTGCCAAGGGGGAGGTTAGGAGGGGGTGAATTAAATCGCTTTCTTCAACGCCTCCGCTTTATCCGTTTTCTCCCAAGTAAAATCCGGAAGCTCGCGACCAAAATGTCCGTAGGCAGCGGTTTGGCGATAAATGGGTCTTTTTAAATTCAGCATTTGAATTAATCCACCTGGACGCAAATCAAAATGTGTGCGAATTAAATTTACAATCTCAGTGTCCGATAATTTGCCGGTACCAAAAGTATTGACAGAAATTGACGTGGGTTCGGCAACACCTATGGCGTAACTGACTTGAATTTCACATCTGTCTGCCAGACCTGCGGCGACAATATTTTTTGCTACATAACGACCAGCATAAGCCGCAGATCTATCGACCTTTGATGGATCTTTTCCTGAGAAGGCACCGCCACCGTGACGTGCCATGCCACCATAAGTATCTACAATAATTTTGCGACCGGTTAATCCACAATCACCAACAGGACCGCCAATAATAAATTGGCCGGTTGGATTAATGTGGTATTGCGTATCTTTGTGCAACCATTCTGCAGGCAATACATTTTTAATTATGAGTTCGCGCACAGCTTCGTGAATTTCAGATTGTTTAACATTAGGGTTATGTTGCGTTGACAAAACGACAGCATCTACCGCAACCGGCATTCCGTTTTCGTAACGCAAAGTGACCTGACTTTTTGCGTCGGGACGCAACCAGGTCAACGCGCCGCTTTTACGCAGATGCGCTTGTTTTTCAACTAAACGGTGTGCGTAATAAATTGGTGCAGGCATTAATACAGCCGTTTCATTCGAGGCATAACCAAACATTAAACCCTGATCGCCCGCACCTAATTCTTTTGCATCTTTTTCATCAACACCCATGGCAATATCGGATGATTGTTTGCCAATCGCATTTAATACGGCGCAACTTGCTCCATCAAAACCTACATCGCTGGAGTTGTAGCCTATGTCTAAAATAACCTGACGAATTAAATCTTCCAGATCGACATAAGTAGAAGTGCGCACTTCGCCGGCGACAATAGCCATTCCGGTTTTTACCAGAGTTTCAACCGCCACGCGCGCATTGGGATCATCTTTTAAAATTGCATCCAGCACCGCATCGGAAATCTGGTCTGCCATTTTGTCAGGATGCCCTTCTGAAACGGATTCAGAGGTGAAGACGGAATATTCGGACATAATTTTTTCCTTCTTGAAAATTAAAATATTAAAAATATTTTGACCCCACCCTAACCCTCCCCTTGCCAGGAGAAGGAACTTGACTCCCAACTCGCTGCAAAGTGAAATCTGTCCCCTCCCCTTGCTAAGGGGAGGGTTAGGGTGGGGTGATGATTTAAAAATTCCCGGGCTTAAAAAACTGCCGCAATTGAATTTGAAAACCATTGCGCAATGCAAAATAAATACTTTGGCCTTCTTCCAGGCTTGCGGCTTTTGCCCAACGAGAAAAATCTTGTGGTTCGAATCCTTGCCACAAATCACCACAGGCCTCACGTGCCCAGGTTTGTTCGTGTCGACATAGGTCGCAGATCAACAAAGCGCCACCGGGTGCAAGACTGCGACTTAAATCGACAAAAATTTCAGCAGGTGATGCGGTGTGGTGCAATACCATGTTGACCACAATACAATCGGCCAGAATTTTCTGTGAAACCAAAGTTTGTGTATCGCCAAGAATAAACTCGACGCGGCGTAAATTTTTCTCTTGAGAAAAAGTTTTGGATTTTTCCAGCATTTGTTCGGAATTATCCAGTGCAATCACTTGCGTAAATACTTGCGACAAAACCGCCAAAAACTCTCCTTCGCCTGGCCCAACTTCAATGGCCAGATGTTTACTTTTTAAAGGAGTATTTTTCAGTAGTGAACTGACTTGGTCGGCATAGACTGGGTAGCTGGCAATTAAATCTTGCTGCGCTCGAAACTTGTCTGCATTTTCAGCAAAGAATGCTTGAGCGGCTCGGTTGCGTTCATCTTGAAGCAAGATAATTTTTTGTTTGAGATCCTCAGAGATCCTCAGGCTATCGACAACGGCAAAGAGCTGTAGCTGCAAATTGACCAATGGATGATCTGGCGCTAAATAGGCGCGCCGATAAAATATGGAATTGCCTTCGCGTCGTGTACTCAAAAATTCGGCGGAGCTCAAAACCTTCAGGTGGTGGCTCATGCCTGATTGTGTAGTTTTAAATAATCGACTCAATTCGAGCACGCCATAAGAGTCCTGAGCCAGTACACGCAAAATTTCCAAACGTAAGTCATCTCCTGCGGCTTTCAGGAAATTGGCGAGGATTGTGGGATTGACCCTGATATTTGCAATATCGGTCAATAGCGGAAATTCGGTTAAGTCGTTCAATGATTTATTCATGGCGGCAAGTCTAGCAGTGGTTTAGATCTATATCAAAATTTTTTGATATAGGGCCGGACGGTGTGCTTATTCGAAAAAGTAAATTGATCATATAGTCTAAACAACTATATTATGCGCCTCCTTCAGAAATAGATTTTCGTCAAGTTCAGCCTTTACCCCGAGGTGATGCTGAGAGAGAATGCGCTGCGCTTTTATTAAGGGCTCGGCACCAAACGAATTTAAAGACTGCGCCTAGCAGCTTCACTATCGGTTTTTCACTAATTAAGGAGCCTTGAGTTTCATGCCAACTCGTCAACAACTTGCTAACGCCATTCGTGTCCTGTCTATGGATGCGGTTCAAAAAGCTAACTCAGGTCATCCGGGTGCCCCAATGGGTATGGCGGATATAGCTGAAGTTCTCTGGAATGATTTTCTCAAGCACAACCCCCAAAACCCGGATTGGGCTGATCGCGACAGATTTGTTCTGTCCAACGGCCACGGCTCAATGTTGATTTACTCTTTGTTGCATCTGACTGGCTATGACCTGTCAATGGAAGATCTCAAGCAATTTCGTCAACTGCATTCAAAAACCCCTGGACACCCTGAGCGCGGCTACACGCCTGGTATTGAAACTACCACTGGTCCATTAGGTCAAGGAATAGCTAACGGCGTAGGCATGGCCTTGGCTGAAAAGATTTTGGCTGCGCAATTTAACCGCGACGGTCACAATGTTGTTGATCACCACACCTATGTTTTTCTGGGTGACGGCTGCATGATGGAAGGTGTTAGCCATGAAGCTTGCTCTTTAGCCGGTACTTTGGGCTTGGGTAAATTAATTGCTTTCTATGATGACAATGGCATTTCTATTGACGGTCATGTTGAAGGTTGGTTTACCGATGACACCGCAAAACGCTTTGAAGCTTACGGCTGGCATGTGATTCGCGCAGTGGATGGCCACAACTCTGCTGCTATCAAGGCCGCTGTAGAATCCGCAAAAGCTGAAGCCAAAAGGCCGACCTTGATTATCACCAAAACGATCATCGGTTTCGGCTCACCTAACAAGCAAGCATCTCACGACTCCCATGGTTCACCCTTGGGCTTGGAAGAAGTAGCATTGGTTCGTAAAACCCTGAACTGGGAATATGAGCCTTTTGTGATTCCCGCAGATGTCTATGCGGGTTGGGATGCTAAAGCCAAAGGTGCTGCTGTTGAAAAATCCTGGAATGACAAGTTTGCAGCCTACCAAAAAGCGTATCCAGAATTGGCTGCAGAGTTTGACCGCCGCGTAATCAAAGGCGAATTGCCTGCTGATTTTGCTGCAAAAGCTGAAGCATTTATCACTGAAAGCCAAGCTAAAGGCGAAAAAATTGCCAGCCGTAAAGCCTCACAAAATTCAATCGCCGCTTTTGCTCCAATTCTTCCTGAATTGCTGGGTGGTTCCGCAGATTTGGCGGGCTCAAACCTGACTTTGGTCAAAGTGTCAAAAGGCGTTGCAGCAGACGATGCTAGCGGCAACTACATTTATTATGGTGTACGTGAATTTGGTATGAGCGCCATAATGAATGGTATTTCAGCTCATGGCGGGTTTATCGCTTACGGCGCAACTTTTCTGATGTTCTACCAATATGCCGCCAATGCGGTGCGTATGTCGGCATTAATGAAGTTGCGTAATATTTTCGTTTATACCCATGACTCTATTGGTCAGGGTGAAGATGGGCCAACCCATCAACCTATTGAAGTGCTTGCAAGTTTGCGCTTAACCCCAAATCTTGATACCTGGCGCCCAGCTGATGCAGCAGAAGCAGCAGCTTCCTGGAAGGCGGCCATTGAACGTAAAACTGGCCCTACTGCTTTGGTATTCAGTCGTCAAAATCTGGATCATGTCAGTCGCACGCCAGCGCAGGTCGCTGAAATAGCCCGCGGTGGTTATGTGCTAATTGATTCAGTAGGTGAACCAGATGCAATCTTGATAGCTACCGGATCCGAAGTTGGTGTGACAGTTAAAGCCGCTGAAGCCTTGAAGGCAAAAGGTAGAAATGTACGAGTTGTGTCTATGCCATCGACGTCAGTGTTTGATCGTCAGGATGCCGCTTACAAAGAATCTGTTTTACCTAGCTATATATTCGCTCGTGTTGCTATTGAAACTGCACATGTGGATTACTGGTACAAATATGTAGGTTTTGATGGTCGCGTAGTGGGTATGACCAGTTTCGGTGAGTCAGCTCCCGGCCCTGCACTGCTTGAACACTTCGGCTTCACTGTCGATAACATAGTCGCTACAACAGAAGAGTTGCTGGAAGACTAAGAAAAGCTAAAAAACACCCGGTGCGAGTCGGGTGTTTTGTTTGGTGGGTAGAAAATTCCCAACTGCCAAAGTTACGCCAAGTTTCTAATACATTGAAATAAAACAATTTTTTTCGTCCCACTTTTTGATATCTACATTGGAATGATTCAGATTTGTCTCAACCAAAAGGTGGGACGACAAAAACTCCCGTCAATGTCAGATTCTCGCTATAGCAAGAGTCGCCCCTAAGCTCCTGTTATGTCTCTCAGAGGATAACAACGGGTTTGCCAACCCCAATTGTTGCTCCGCTTTGGCTCCCGGTTGTCGGTCGGCAGCGGGGGCTTTTTTCGCTATTTTTTCATACAAAACTTATAACAAACAGAGGTCAACACTTATGAAACAGTGTATTAATTCTCCACAAGTTCGGAGGCTGAAGTTCACCACAATTGGGCTCACACTGACATTGTTAAGCCTGGCTGGCTGCGGAGGGTCAGGCGATTCGTCAACCAGCTCTTCTTCAAGCAGCAGTTCAAGCCAATCCAGTTCCAGTGATGCAAGCAGTTCCAGCTCCAGTTCAAGCAGTTCACCATGGACTTTGGTTTGGAGCGACGAATTCAGTACCAGCTCTGTTGATGCCAGCAAGTGGGATTACGAAGAAAACTGTTGGGGTGGCGGCAACAGCGAGCAACAGTGTTACACCAATCGTGCTGAAAACTCATTTATTGAAAATGGAATCTTAAAAATCGTCGCACGCAAGGAAAATTTTACTGGCCCCAATACGGCGGATGGTTCAGGCGATGCAACCTCAACCTTACCTTACACGTCAGCAAGATTGCGCACCAAAGGCTTGCATGAATGGACTTACGGGCGATTTGAAATTCGCGCGAAGTTGCCTTTTGGTCAAGGTACATGGCCTGCCATTTGGATGCTGCCAACCGATTCGCCTTACGGCAATTGGGCATCCAGTGGTGAAATCGACATTATGGAAGCGGTGAATTTAAAAGCCGTCACTGGCGACAATCCACCAGAAGCACGCGTATACGGCACATTACATTACGGTCGCGCTTGGCCACAGAACGTGTCATCAGGTACAGATTACACACTGCCCAATTCCGCTAACCCTGCAGATGATTTCCATGTCTATGCGCTCGAATGGGAGGACGGCGAAATTCGTTGGTATGTGGATGGCGTTCACTATGCAACACAAAGATCCAGCGGTTGGTATTCACAATATTTAGAGAACGATGCGCTAAAAAATGCCCCTGAAGGCGCGCCTTTTGATGAACAATCACGCTATCACTTGCTGTTGAATTTGGCCGTCGGCGGCGCTTGGGCAGGCAGTGTGAATAATACCGGCATTGATGAATCAGTATTCCCACAAACTTTGGAAATTGATTATGTGCGCGTGTACGAATGCAGTGTCTCACCGCAGACTGGAAAAGGCTGTGCAACGGTTGATGAAAATGCGGAATTGGTTCCCGGCAATCAACGCCCCGCGATTGGCTCTGTCGATTTATCCGGCCCGCCCTTATTAACATTGTATGAAGACAGTCTCGCTGAAGGTTTGGTTTTTGATAGTTATGATCCGGATGATTTTGTTAGTTACAGTGAAGTGGATGAAACCAGTCGCGGTAAAGTTTTGAATTTGGTGAAAACTGGCGCAACGGGAAATTTTTATTTCAAAGTCAATGGCGAGGCAGCTGATTTACGCAACTGGTCAAACGACTCTGAATTAATTTTTGATGTAAAAGTGAATAGCAAAGCTGATGGTGCAACGCTGTTAGTGAAAATGGATTCCGGTTGGCCAAATGTGAGTGATACGAATGTCGCTCTTGCAGCTAATGGTGAGTGGAGTGAATTTCGAATTCAATTAGGCGATTTAATTGATAACGGAAATTCACTGGCATCAGGCATGGCGAGTCTCGCCAGTATTGCCAATATTTTTGTGTTGGAGCCTTCTGCAGCGATGGATCTGTCGTTTGATAATATTCGAATTGAAGGTGAAGAGAATCCAGCAGTAGAAGAATTTGCTGAATTACCGCTCTATACCATTTATGACGATGCTATTGCCAGTGATTTGCAAATCCAAAGTTACAATCCTGATGGTGTTGTCAGTAGTTCGCAAGTTGATGAAACCGGTCGCGGAAAAGTATTAAATGTTGTGAAGACTGGCGCTGCTGGAAATGTATTTTTTAATATCACAGCAGGTGCGCAAGATTTGAATCACTGGACGACTGCAGGCGAATTGGTATTTGATGTAAAAGTCAACACTAAAGCAGCCGGCGCAAATTTGTTAGTAAAAATGGATTCTGGTTGGCCCAATGTCAGCGATTTTACAGTGCCTGTTGCCAACAATGGTGAATGGAAAGAAGTTCGTATTGCCGTTGCAGATTTAATTGACAATGGAAATTCCATCGCCGCTGGTGCAGCGAATCTAAACATGATTGCCAATATGTTTGTAATTGAACCCAGCGCAGCAATGGATGTGTCTTTCGACAATATTCGTTTGGTGGTGCCATCCAATTAATAAAGACTAATGCGTAATACTCTTCAAGAGCCGCACCGGACGCGGCTTTTTTATTTCCCTTCCTCTTTGTCAATCTGTTGTTTGCGAAACTCCGTAGGCGACATACCGACCAGTCGGCTAAAAAAACGATGAAATGCCGATTTACTATTAAATCCGGCTTCCAATAAGATATCCATTATAGTGAGATCGGATTTTGTGGTATCGCTGAGTAATCGCTTGGCCTCTTCAATACGATAGCTGTTCATAAATTCAAAAAAATTAGTATGGTAATGTTTGTTGATAACAGCGCTTACTTCTTTTACTGGTAAATTAATTCGCTTGGAAAATTCTTCAATATTCAAGTTTTGTTTAAGAAAAAATTTGTGACTTTCCATGCCATCTTGAACCATTTGAATGGCTGAATCGGTAATTTTTTCGACAGTTTTGTCTTTGTTGGATTCCGGTTTTGTGGTGAGCAATTTGTGGGTGTGCACGACACTATTTATAAACAGTGCATTGATTAAAATAAAAATCACGTAGTTTTCTGTGATACCCAAAAGGTCTGCTATGTGAGGTGAAGTGTTGCCGATAATGTTGGCGACAAGGTGCACCAAAACTGAAAAGCTCCAGCTAAACAAAAATCCCAAACTGAGAATATTCAACCAACTGGGTTCTGTCGGTGAAAAATTGGAATACTGATTGTGTAAGCTGATTCGATAAAGGCGAACACGATTGACAGCTGCCAGCCCATAGAAAAACGGCATCACTTTAATAAAATGCCAGACACTATTGGCAATTTCTTTTTCAATGCCGCTGAGTCCGCGAAAGCGTAAATCCGAACTGTTAATTTGAAAAATGAACAACCAAGTCAGAGTAATAATAATCGGAATCAAATGCAGTAAATGTTGTTTTGAAAGCTTGAATGATTCCTGGGTTAAGGCGATGACATAAAAGAGTAGCAGGGGGCCTTTTAGTAATTGGGCTATGACCAGAAAGAAGGGCAACAGGGTTTCATCAAAAAGAGTAAACAGTCCTACATCATCGTTCCATAACACCAATACACAAGCGGATGAGATGGCAATTGATACCAACAACAACGCAAGTAAATGATTGGCTAGCCGATTTTTGACGGGAAGAATGGTTTGAAAAATAACCAGAAGAAAACATTCTGCGACCGTCATAAACAGAATCATGTCGTGAATATTGAAGATATGTGCCTGCATGATATTTGAGCCTTGGTGTTGTTTTTAGCCTGTTGTAGTCATTATCAGGGGGTGTGATCAAGGTGGGCGAAATCATAACGCAAAATATTCCACTATCCCACGGCACAAGTCATGAAACCTGAGGTAAACTTCACCACCTCAAATTCCCATCCAAAATCCTCATTTCGGTGTTATCAGGAGACAAGCATGACCGTAAAACTTATGAAAGACCAGAACCTCTCAGGCAAACGCGTATTGATTCGTCAGGATTTGAATGTGCCTTTGGAGAATGGGCGTATCACTAGTGCAGTGCGTATCGATGCTTCTATTCCTACGATTAAAGAAGCCTTGAGCAAAGGTGCCAAAGTGATGGTGATGTCGCATTTGGGTCGCCCGGAAGAGGGTGTTTATGAAGAAGTTTCTTCGTTGGCGCCAGTCGCAAAATATCTAAGTGAAAAATTGGGTCGCGATGTTCCTTTGGTTAAAAACTGGGTTGATGGTTTTGAGATGAAAGGCGATTTGGTTTTGTTGGAAAATGTTCGTTTTAATGTTGGCGAAGGCAAAAATTCTGACGAGCTTTCTAAAAAAATGGCAGCACTTTGTGATGTGTTTGTCATGGACGCTTTTGGAACTGCGCATCGCGCGCAAGCGTCAACTCACGGCGTCGCAAAATTTGCTCCTATTGCTTGTGCAGGCCCACTGCTCTCAGCGGAATTGGATGCATTGGGCAAAGTGCTCGACAATCCCGCACGTCCATTAGTGGCAATCGTTGGCGGCTCTAAAGTATCAAGTAAGTTAAGTGTGTTAGATGCAGTTTCAAAAATCGCAGATATTTTGGTTGTTGGCGGCGGCATCTCTAATACATTTGTTGCGTCAGCCGGTAATGAAGTTGGCAAATCACTTTACGAAAAAGATTTAATTCCCGAAGCACAACGTTTACGCGCACAAACCGAAGTAATTTTTGCGACTGATGTGCGCACCACTAAAGAAGGCTTCAAAGAGTGGAAACACAATTCTGTTTGTGTTGTGAAAAAAGTAAACGAAATTCAAGCTGACGAAGAAATTATCGATTACGGCCCTGAAACCGCTGCGCGCGTTGCCGAGATTATCAAAAATGCCAAAACCATTTTGTGGAATGGCCCTTGTGGCGTATTTGAATTTGATGCTTTCGCAAAAGGTACCGAAGTGGTTGCCCGTGCAATTGCCGACAGCGCTGGTTTTTCTGTTGCTGGCGGTGGTGATACTTTGGCTGCAATCGATAAGTGGAATCTGGCCGACAAAATTTCTTATGTTTCCACTGGCGGCGGTGCTTTCCTGGAGTTTGTTGAGGGAAAGGTATTACCAGCCGTTGCGATTCTTGAAGAAAGAGCTAAGGGTTGATTTGACAATTAGATGTAATTATTAAATTTAACTAAAAACATTTTTAAAAAGGCATCTGCACAATCAGATGCCTTTTTTTCATCTATTTTTTAGTGATTTTGACGACCAAATCCGGCCCACCTTAAGTTCCTAAACAACATGGGACGACCTCTTTGTGGTTTTTGATCCAGACTGGTTCAGAGTTCAGAGTTGTCCGGATGCTGTAGACGCAGGCAGCGACATTCCAACAATAATCACGACCATGGCTTTGATCTCTCCATAATCAATAACAACTAAAGGTCATCATCATGAAAATACATAATAGATTCCTGCTGTTAGCAGGAGCCTTGTGTCTCGCATCCTTTGTGCAAGCAGGGATTATTAATTACGGCGCGGGCAATATCAGCGACACGGTTAATAGCGCCGGCTGGAAGTGTACAGTCGATTACGGTAATTGGATTTACAACGCGGGAGTAGTTAAGCCTGGTGTTAGCAGTTGTAACCCGATTGGCGCGCCCACACCGATTTATCCACAAGAAGTTTCACCGGCCAGCACCAAACCCACTATGACTCACCGCTGGTGGGGTTCCATCTCATTTATGGGTGAGATGAAAGTGGGCGCATCAACCGATGCCGGCTACATCACGCCTGATCCGATTACGGCGCGCATCACTGAGCGCGGTGTGAGAATTTTGGGAATTCCTGGCGGCTTGCGCACTGGAACTAACGACACGCTTTATTCAATTCCTGATCCTTTTAGTGAGGTGTTTGATGGTATAGCGGTAGGCAACTCCGCCTATTCCAACATGGAAGCATTCTTAAAAGATTTCAGCGATGGCTCAGTCACAGTGCAATGGAAAAGTGGATCGACTGCGGTGATGGAAGCGACATTTGTTCACGGCTCGCCTTATGTTTATTTCACTGCATTGCAGGGAAATTTGGTGATTCGCACCAAAGCGGCCGATAGCGGTGAAAAAGGAATTTTTTATCAATCCGGAAATAATTTAGGTGTTTGGACTGAAGTCGCTGGCAATCGCAATGCGTTTTTAATTACAGGTCATGATGCAACAACCTTTAGTGGTGTGAATACCAATAGCATTGGTATCACCAACAGCACCAAACGCATCACTGTTGCCTGGTTGCCACAATTAACGGGCACACCATCTACTGCGATGATCAACACCTTCGCGCAATACGCACCACAACGCGTGGATAAAGTGAATATTAATTATGTGGTGGATCGTGCAGTCAATAAAGTGACTGTTAGTCATCAATATCAATTCAACGGCGCCAATGTCACAACACTCACGGGTTTGTTGCCATTGCATTGGAAAAATTCCACGCAAGCGGTTACCAGTTATAAAGTGCGTTCAGCACGTGGCGTAACTAAATTTGCTGTCACCAGTAATTTTAATTACACCATTCCTTATGTGGGCGTGCTGCCTTACTTCCCTGAAAATATTGGCGATTACAATGCAACACAATTGCGTTCATTGGTGACGGAGTTTGTGAATCAAGGCACTGCAAAATGGAACACGGCAACTGACACCTACTGGGCCGGAAAAAATTACGGCAAAGTTGCCGAGTTAGCAGCCATTGCACGCTCAATTGGTATGACCACTGAAGCCAATCAAATGATTGCCTGGTTAAAAGCGGAGTTGCAGGATTGGTTCAGAGCTAACACCACAGGCGCTCTCGATACCACCAAATATTTTGCTTACGACAATAACTGGAACACGCTGTTAGGTTTTGATGAATCATTCGGCGCGCAACAACAATTAAACGATCACCATTTCCATTACGGATATTTTGTGCGCGCCGCTGCAGAAGTTTGTCGTGTGGATGCTAACTGGTGTAGCAGCACACAATACGGCCCCATGGTGGAATTATTGATTCGCGATTATGCCGCCGGTCGCAACGATTCACTGTTTCCTTATCTGCGCAATTTTGATCCCGCTTATGGATTTTCGTGGGCATCAGGTCACGCCAATTTCGCTCTGGGTAACAACAACGAATCCACTTCAGAAGCAGCCAATTCTTATGGTGCGATCATTCTTTACGGCATGATTACGGGCAATAATGATTTGGTTGATCGCGGAATTTATTTGCACGCATCATCCACTGCAGCTTATTGGGAATATTGGAACAACATCGATCGCTACAAAGGTTTGGGCGGTGATTACGATAATTTCAGTTCGTCATACACCAAACCCACCACTTCAATTATTTGGGGCAATGGTCATGTGTTTTCCACCTGGTTTAGCGGCGCTTACGCGCACATTCTCGGTATTCAAGGTTTGCCACTCAGTCCATTAGTTTTGCATATTGGACAACACGCGGATTATTTAAATAATTATGTTGCGCTGGGCCTGACCGAATCCAGCAACGGGAAACCATCCGGTTTACCCAATGGGCAATGGCGTGATGTCTGGTGGAATATTTGGGCCATGACCAATGGTCAAGCAGCGGTTGATGATATGTTGGCTTATGGCATTAACAATTTAATTCCGGAAGAAGGCGAAACCAAAGCGCACACTTATCACTGGGTTTACACGCTGAAACAATTAGGTTCATTAGCAACAGGAACCGGTGCACTCACGGCCAATCATCCTGCAGCAGTTGCCTTTAATAAAAACGGCATCATGACTTATTTGGCTTACAATTTTGGTTGTTCTGCATTGAATGTTTCGTTTTCTGATGGCACTAGTTTGTCTGTGCCTGCACGCGGATATGCTTGGAAACGCACCGGACAAAATGCTGTCTCGAGCGGCAGTAATTGTTCGGGTGGAAGCTCATCAAGTTCAAGTTCAAGTTCGATTTCATCAAGTGTTTCATCCAGCAGTTCATCAGTTGGATCAACTGCATTTGGGCACACAGTTATCAGCAGCAACTCGGTTCGCTTCCACGCAAACAATGCAGCTTGGGCGGATATTCACTACACCATTAACAACGGTCCCCAGCAAAATATTCGCATCACTCACAATGCCGATAACTCTAACACTTACACGCTTGGCAGCATTCCGGCAGGGGCGACAGTGAGGTATTTCTTTACCATCGCACAAGGAGCGGGTGCTTATGATACGGCTTGGGCACAATTTAATTGTTGCTCCGGTGGCACCATCAGTTCAGCGTCAAGCAGCAGCGCATCATCAACACCCACATTTAGTTTATTGGTTCAAGCAGAATCATTTAGCGCGATGAATGGTGTGCAAACCGAAACTACAACTGATACCGGTGGCGGACAAAATGTGGGATACATTGATGTAGGTGATTGGATGGCCTATTCCAACATCACCGTTCCCGCAACTGGCAATTATCGAATTGAATATCGTGTCGCCAGTCCATCAGGTTCATTGCTATCGTCAGATTTAAATTCCGGCAGCATTCAATTAGGCAATGCGACAATTCCCGCAACGGGTGGCTGGCAATCCTGGACAACTGTTAGCCAGACAGTGACCTTGAATGCAGGCACTTATAGCTTCGGAATTTTTGCGCAACAAGCGGGATGGAATATTAATTGGTTTAGGATTACGCGTTTGTAATTTATCAATAGTGAAATCCTCGTCAGATGGCGGGGATTTCAATTGATTGACTAATTCATTTTAGCGATTTCACCTTCAATCCAGTTTTTGATTTCTTCTGTTAATTCTTTGCGGTCTTTTCCTTCCGTATTAAATGGTTCACTGATAATAACTTTGATGTTGCCAGGGTATTTTATAAATTTTTTGTGTGGCCAATAAATGCCTGCGTTATGGGCGATTGCAATTATGGGTACGCCTGCCGTAATCGCTACGTCGGCACCGCTGCGTGCATAACTGCCGACTTCACCTACGGGGGTGCGAGTACCTTCCGGAAATATCAAAACGTTGTTGCCTTGTTTTAATCGCTCGATGCCCATGCGTTTAATTTCTTTTAGTGCTTGTATAGGGCTGCTGCGATCAATTGCGATGGGGCGTACGCTTGCCAATCCCCAGCCAAAAAATGGAATGCGAAATAATTCTTTTTTTAGGATTGTACTCACGGGTCCGAAATAGAATTGTAAGAACATGGTTTCCCAGGTGCTTTGGTGTTTTGCCATAACTACGCAAGGAAATTGATCTGCATGTTTGTGACCGACAATTTCATAGCGGAGGTTACAGCAAATACGCAGCCAGAACATCACAAAACGATTCCATAAGGTCACTATTCGCCAGCGCCATGAGTAAGGCATGATCGGCCAAATGATAACGGCAATAAAACCAATTAATGCACTTGAAAGGTTGTAGCCAATGCTAAATAGTAAACTGCGAAAATAAAGCAAAATGTATTTCTCTTTTAATTTGTATTATGTCTGTAGGGGTAGGCCCCTGTGCCTACCCCGGGCGGCCACAGGAGGCGCCCCTACAATAATTTTATTCGTTCAAAATAAAATCGGCAAATCCTTTTAAATTCTCAAATACTGATACTTGTTGACTATTCAATATTGGTTGGTCAGTTTGCAATTCGGGATTATCCAATTGCCATAAAGTCTTTAATCCGTTACCCGTTTTGACGAGAGCCAAGTTACAGCCTTTTTGCGCGCCTGCTTGCAAGTCTCGTAAACTATCGCCGACAAAATAAAAACCTTCGGCTGAAATATTATATTCAGCTTCAATAGCGTCAAGCATACCGGGTTTTGGTTTGCGGCATTTACATTCATCTTCCGGTGCATGAGGGCAATAAAAAATCGCACTGATTTCTCCACCTGCCTCTTCAGTCAAGCGTGTAATTTTCTCGTGCATGGCTTCTAGATCGTCCAGATCAAATTTTCCGCGAGCCAAACCTGATTGATTGGTCGCCACTACAATCGTAAAACCTGCTTGATGCAAACGCGCAATCGCTTCAATACTGCCGTCAATAGGTACACATTCATCAGCCGATTTTACATAGTCATCGCGATCGTGATTGATTACGCCGTCGCGGTCGAGGATTATTAGTTTCATATATTTACTCAGTATTTTCACCCCCTCCTAACCTCCCCCCTTGGCAAGGGGGAGGGACTTTACTCCCTACTTGATGCAGCCTGGAGGCTTCGTCTTTACGAAAAACTGTCCCCTCCCCTGGGAAGGGGAGGGTTAGGGTGGGGTCTAGCTTTTACCCGGCACCAAATACGAAATATCTGCAATTTCTAAAAACAATCCACGCAATTTCGACAACAGCGCCAAACGATTTTGCTGTAAGGCGGCATCATCACACATGACCATTACGCTATCAAAAAATGCGTCAACAGGCTGTTGTAAATCTGCCAGGCTAGCTAAAGCTTTAGTATATTCGCGAGCTGCAAATAGTGGTGCAACCAAGCTCGCTTTCGCGCTCACGGCTTGCGCCAGATTTTTTTCTGCCTCTTCTTTCAATAAGCTTTCTTTTACTTCTGAGTTATCGGATGCATTTTGTTTGCTAAGAATATTTGACACGCGTTTGTTGGCAGCCGCCAGTGCCTGTGCTTGAGGTAATTTGCCAAACTCATTCACAGCCAAAACCCGCTGATTAATATCCAATGGTTGCGATAATTGTTTGGCATTAACAGATTGGAATACTTCTACAGAAATATTCGCGTCCTCAAACATGGCGCGGAAGCGGTCGAGCATATAACTTAATACTTGTTCAACCAGTTCATCACCCACTGTTAAGTTTTTGTGTTGCGATTTCGCGAATGTCAGCAATTCGCGTAAATCTAATGCCAGATTTTTTTCAACTAAAATGCGTAATACTGCAATACTGGCGCGACGCAAAGCAAACGGATCTTTTGATCCTGTCGGTTGTTGTCCGATTCCAAAAATACCGCTAATGGTGTCCAGGCGATCAGCCAAGGCGATGATGGCACCAGTGGTGGTTGCAGGTAATTGGTCACCTGCAAAGCGCGGCATATATTGTTCGTTCATGGCGGCGGCAACTTCTGGATTCTCGCCATCATTCAGCGCGTAGTAATAACCGGCGATACCCTGCATATCATCAAATTCGCCGACCATATTACTGACTAAATCCGATTTGCATAATTCGCCTGCATGAATCGCCAACTTTTCATCGGCATTTAATTTTGCGGCGATAAATTGTGCAAGTTTGGCAACACGTTCGGTTTTTTCAAAGATAGTGCCCAGTTGTGCCTGGAACACAATGGTTTTCAAACGCTCGCGCAATGATGCAAGGCTAGTTTTTTTATCAGTTTCAAAAAAGAATGCCGCATCGGATAAGCGCGGACGAATCACGCGTTCATTACCGTCGATAATTTGTGATGCATCTTTACTTTGAATATTGGCCACTGTGATGAAATTGTTTTTCAGCTTGCCGTTAGCATCCACCACATGGAAATATTTTTGATGTTCTTTCATTGAGGCGATCAATGCTTCAGCAGGGACTTGTAAGAAACGCTCTTCAAATTTTCCGGTCAATGCAACAGGCCATTCCACTAACGCAGTCACTTCATCCAGCAATGCTTCACCAATAACCGCGATGCCGCCGATTTTTTTTGCTTCGGCTTCGACTTGTTGTTTGATACTGGCACTGCGTTCGGCAAAATCAGCAATCACATAACCGGTATTTTTTAACACGCTGGCGTAATCGCTCGCTTGCGCTAAATCAATGATTTGATTGTGATGGAATCTGTGACCACGTGTGCTACGGCCTGCGCTTAATCCTAAAATTTTTGCATTGACAATTTGATTGCCGAACAACATCACCAGCCAATGCGCAGGACGAACAAATTCCTCGCGCTTTGCACCCCAGCGCATACGTTTGGCTATAGGCAATTTTGCGAGTGCATCGTTAACAATAGCTTCCAGTAAATCAACGGTCTTTTTGCCTTGTGCACTAATTCGTGCAACCAATTTTTCTGCTTTGCCATCGCTTTCTGCTTTTAGTGCAGAAGGGTCGATACCATTTTTTTCAGCAAAAGCCAGCGCTGCTTTGGTGGGTTTGCCTTCTTTATCAAATGCAATCGCCGCTGGTGGTCCCCAGATAACCAATTCTTTTGATGGTGTTTGCTCGGCAAGATTTTCAACTAATACTGCCAGACGACGTGGTGCTGCAAAAGGTTTGATTGCCGTAAAAGATAATGCTTCATTTTTTAAATGTGATTCAATGGTCTCCGCAAAAGACAGCATCAAATTCTTTAAGGCTTTTGGCGGTAACTCTTCGGTTCCCAATTCAACTAAAAAGTCAGTCATTATTTTTCTTCTCCTGCGGCCGCTAAAACCTGTTGGCGTAAATCTTCGGGAGCGAGTGGGAACCCGAGTGCTTTGCGGCTATCGTAATATGCTTGTGCAACGGCGCGAGCTAAAGTGCGCACGCGCAAAATAAAACGTTGACGTTCAGTAACGGAAATTGCGTGGCGAGCATCGAGCAAATTAAATGCGTGTGAGGCTTTCATCACCATTTCGTAAGCCGGCAAAGGTAAATTTTTTGCCATTAAACGCGTGGATTCTTTTTCGTAAAAATCGAAACTGGTAAATAAAAATTCAGTATCAGCTTCTTCAAAATTGAATGTCGACATTTCCACTTCGTTTTGGTGGAAAACATCGCCGTAAGTCACTTTGTCGCCGTTAGGATTAATCGTCCACACCAAATCAAAAATCGAATCCACGCCTTGTAAGTACATGGCGATACGTTCAATGCCGTAAGTGATTTCGCCAGTGACCGGAAAACATTCCAATCCGCCAACTTGTTGAAAGTAAGTGAATTGTGTGACTTCCATTCCATTCAGCCAGACTTCCCAGCCGAGACCCCAGGCACCCAGGGTCGGTGATTCCCAATTATCTTCAACAAAACGAATATCGTGCACGCTGGTATCAATGCCCATTTCGCGCAAAGAACCTAAATAGAGTTCTTGAATATTGTCAGGCGAAGGTTTGAGAGCAACCTGAAATTGGTAGTAGTGCTGTAAACGATTGGGATTTTCGCCGTAGCGTCCGTCTTTCGGGCGACGACAGGGCTGAACATAGGCAGCATTCCAGGTTTCGGGGCCGATTGAGCGCAAAAAAGTCGCGGGGTGAAATGTCCCTGCACCTACCTCCAGATCAAGCGGTTGAAGAATTACGCAACCCTGGCGCGCCCAATAATCTTGCAGCGCAAGGATTAACCCTTGAAAGCTGCTGACGTCATAACGTTTTTCAGACATAACAATCCCAAATGGACAAAGGTGAAAAATGCGGGCGATTATAACGGTGAACGCTCGCTAATGGCAGGGTTGGAGTAAATCAGTAGTGAAAAAACAATGGATTCAGAAAAACATTGATAAATCCTCGCATAAAGTCCCCGTAAACACTCAGTAAATCGCCCGTAAAAGCATGGTTTAGGGAATATCTAAATTAAATCTGGAGGTCTATTGTTAGTCTAGGCCAGTTGAAGTAGAGGTGTTTTATGAAGTCGTTAGTCTTGTTTCCGCTTAATGAAGTTGACCATCTTATCCAACCTGAAGAATTTTACGATGTGCGCTCGGAAAGCCCCGCCATTCAGATCCTGACGGATTTTCGCCAGCACAAGCCGCATATGATTGATCCACATTTAAGTGCAGAAGATGCATTGCGCATGATGCAAACTGAAGATGTGATGACCAAAATTGTGGTGGATATAGAAAAAGAATTTATTGGTGTGTTGGATGTTGATCACTTGTCTGATGAAAACATGCTGCGTAAACAAATTTCTTTAGGGATAAAACATAATGAGCTTTTGGTGCGAGACCTGATGTGTTCAAGATCCAATATGCAGGCGGTGGATATAGATCAGCTACGTCAAGTTAAGGTAGTTGATGTGGTGTCAGCACTTAAAAATGCACATCAGGAATACTTGTTGGTAATAGACAAAGATGCGCATCAAATTCGCGGCATTATTTCATCGCGTGAAATTGCCCGACGTTTGCATCAGCCCATTGCAATTGAAAAAGAGCGAACTTTTGCGAATATTTTTTCTGCGGTGCATGTCGCTTAGGAGATCAAAAGGTATGCTCAATAAACGCATGCCTTTTTATTTGGTTTGAATTAATTAGGTTTGAAGCCAATTCTGAACCCACCCCAATGACGTCCCTTCACATAGATAGGTACGGAAAGGTCATGCATGACTTCTCCTGTATCGCGTTTATAGGTTTGTAAAAGTAAGGGAAGAGTATTTGATCCGCAGCGACTGCCTGTGCGGTCGTTAAAAATACGTTTGGTACGGTTGTTAATTAAATCTTTAGCAGAATCACCCGTGAGTGGCTGCGCATATTTTTTGTTGTGTGTGGGAAAATAACCTTTAGTATCCACTGCGCCGGCAAACACAATTTCGGAATGCCGACTAAGAATAGGTTCCTGAACATCAGGAAAATATTGATCGCTAAACCGATCATAAACCGTATTGTATTTTTGTGGCTGGGTCTTAGGTATCGGCTGATATTGCTGAGCAAATAAATCAGTTTCACTAAACACTCGCTGCTCGATTCCTCGCTCTAAAATTTTTCCAATTTCCCTGGATGCAGCTAGTGCTTCCTGAAGTATTTTAGAGAAAAATAGACGATCGTTTACTTCTACCAGATCGCCAAAAATGGATTCGGTTTCCAACGAAACATCTGTTGCTTGTTGGCTGATGGTTACCATCGCCATGTCAACAGATTCGAGTGTTGTGTTGATCTGATTGATCGATTCTTTAATCGATTGACTAGTCGTTTCCAGCTTTTCACTGACTAATTCGATTTTGGTTAAAGACGTTGATGAGCTTTGCACTTCGGAATTGACTTGTTTGAACTCGCGCGCGGTAATTTCCAACTCTGTTTTAACTTTGTCGCTATCCACCTTCAAATGTTGTATTTGTTGGCTCGCATTTTGACTCTGTTGGCGAATATCTGTCAGCATCGAAGCGATATCTTGAGTTGCAGAAGCCGTCTTTCCCGCCAGTGTGCGTACTTCATCGGCCACTACCGCAAATCCCCGCCCTTCTTCACCTGCACGAGCAGCCTCAATGGCGGCATTGAGTGCAAGTAAATTGGTTTGCTCGGCGACACTTTTAATCACTTCTGTAATGCGCTGAATATTGTCTGCACTGGTCTGCAAAAGGGCGAGTTGATTGGCGACTTGACGGATAGATTCGGCGAGATCGCCAACGTGTGTAACTTCACCGGTTAGCCGAGTGTCTGCAGTTGAGCAGGCATCGGCTGTCTGGCTAATGGTCGACACTATTTTTTGTAGATTAGTCGCGAGTTCTGAGCTTGACGTTGCGAGCTGCGTACTGGCGGCAACTATTTGCGTGGTTTGATTCGAACTGGCTTCTATATCCTTCTGTAACCTATCGATACAAAATGAAACTTCGGCTGCTCCTCTTGCCATTTTGGATGTCGCGTTGCTCACGGAGTTGGTTAATCTAGACAGGTGATTATTTTCTATGGGCTCGACAGTTGGCTGTTCCCTGGGTTTATAGAGTACATAGGCCAAGAGGCCTGCTGCCGGCAGGATTCCCAGAAAATAGGGGAGTTGCACCTCAATCCCAAGAATCAGTAATAGGATAAAACCGATAAACAGGAGATGTTCTTTCATGGATAGTGTTCTTGTTTAAACTGGACATTTTTTAGTCTAGCAGTGAATTAAGTTGGTGCAATTGTCTTCACTTTCAAAAGAACAAGTCGAGTATCCATGTAACGCAATAGCAAGGCCAATTAGCCCGGAAAGGGCGGCCAAAGACAAACTGTAATCGAGAGGTGTTTCTGTTAGAAATGCACCAAAAAAAATTAGTGAGATACCCAATAAAATTTGCATGATCTGCACTCCAATAATAAATGTTTAAAGAAAAATTGCGTCCTTGCAGTTTTCTTCTGGCTACTTCCTTGGCATAACAGCAGTTTGGTCTTCGTTAGCAATAATCAATTCAACTCGACGATTTTGCTGACGACCTGCATTGGAAGAGTTACTTGCAACCGGGTAGTCTTCGCCATAACCTTTCGCACTTAACCGTGAAGAGCTGATCCCTAATTTCTCCAGTTCGGCAACTACACTTTCTGCACGTTTCTCTGATAGTTTTTGGTTATAGTCGGCAGCACCAAGACTGTCGGTAAAACCTTCAACTAACACTGAACGATTCGAATATTCAGCAAGAAAAATTGCAACTTTTTCCAGTGTTCTCTCAGCGCCTGGTTTAAGGTCGGACTTATCTAGCTCAAATAAAATATTGCCCATGGTTAATACCAAGCCTCTATCACTTTGGGTTGCTGAAAAGTTTTCGAGAGTTTTGGCAAGTGCATCGGCTTTAGCTGCCATTTCGCGAGCCGCATTTGCAGATTTAGTAGCCTTGTATTCTGCTAGCTCAGCACGATTGCGCAATGAATTTACTTCATCTTCTTTTGCATTTAACAGCGCATCTTTACGGCGTACTTCGGCGTCTGCAATTGAGGCCTCTGCACGTTTGTATTTAGCAACTTCCCGTGCAGTATCAAGTTTGATTTGCGCCAGATATTGATAATGATCAATAGTCGACTTGTCAGCACCTTCTTTCTCCAGTGACTTGACTTTTGCAATCGATTCTTCAGCTTCTTTAAGTGCAACAGGCGCATAGTCTGTAACAGTTGGCTGACTTTCAAGTTGGTCATACTGGGATTCTAATTCCTGTAATTTATCTGAGGGGCCATGATTTGTTGCGCATCCAGCAATTGCGATCGCTAGCACACTCGTCGATGTCCATTTGGCAATATTATTCATCATGATAATTACTCCTCTTGTAAAACGTGATTAAGTGTATGAATGCCTTTATCTACTGCCGTTGCTGCTGCTTCTGATTTTGTTGCATGCGTTTTTGCGGCCGCTAACCGGGAATTGGCTAATGATTTTTCGAGTAATAATCTGGCATCTTCATATTTTTCTTTTTTTATTGCGGCATCTGCTTCTTGCAATTGATTTTCGGCTGTACGAAGTATCACCGGTGCATATTCTGACGCTCCGGCTTCCTTCGCAGCTTTAATGTCGGATTGTGCTTCAAAAAATAATTGATTGGGAGGATCGCCAGCTGTTGCACAGGCTGCCAGACCTATGGCAACAAACACAATTGCAATAAATTGTTTAACATTCTTCATGTTCATAAAGTGTTCCTCTTTAAAATATATTCTTCATACATGAGTAATTAATTCCAAAAAATAAATTAATCGTTCGAATTCCAATTTTGCAATATCAATGCCAGCGCAATGTAATTTGCTGAATCGCCTTTATTACAGTGAAAATAACTAATCTATTTCATCTTGCGACACAGAAATCACCATTGGGTCAGTGAAAAATTTACAAAATAGAGAAAAAATTACATTGTTGCGTGGAGTTTCTCGTAAATGCCCAGAGAAGTATTAATTAGTACAAAAGTGTTGATATATCGAAATAGCAGGTATTTTTCTTTTGAACGGAATGGCACAAGTTTTGAAGTGTTAGGTTCAATTTAACTAAACAGGCTTTTGCTATGAATAATCAAATTGATAAAAATTCGCCTCAATCCGTTACCTATAAATGCGAACGAGCCTTGTACTTTCTCAGCATCATCATCTTACTGGTAATTGCATATATGGGACAAATACTGCTTATTCCTATACTCATTTCGGCTTTTATAGCTTTATTTGCATTGCCTGTAGTTAATCTATTTATTCGGTTACGTTTATCCAAGTCATTGGCATCTATGGCGGTAGTGATTCTGTTAGTGATAATTTTTACTTATTTATGCTCACTATTGATAGAACCTTCCTTACGCTGGATTGAAACTACCCCGAAAATTATTCATCAATTATTGTCAGACCTAAAAAAATTCAGTCCTGAATCCTCATTGGCTAATGCTGACACTATAGGTCAAGCGGCGAGTTCAACCTTATTAAATGCTGCATCTGCACTAGTGCAAACATCTTTTGTGTTGATGATGCAAATTGTCATGATCGTTATCATGACTTATTTTTTTCTCGCTTATGGTGAGCAGTTAATGCGCAATATTGTAAAAGCACAAGCGAGTTTTGGTGATAAAAAATTAACGGTAGTTATTTTTAATGCCATTCGGCAGGACGTAACCCAATATGTATTGATTGTATCCTTGATCAATATGAGTCTGGGTTTTGTTTTTGCCGTAACCTTGGGGTTCATTGGTTTTGAAGATGCCATTTTATGGGGGACATTGGCGGCAATTTTAAATTTTGCTCCTTATATCGGGCCGCTGGTATTGGCCATTGTTCTCACTCTTGCGGGGTTCGCAGAAGCTAAAGAAACTCATGAGATATTTCTAGTGCCAAGTATTTTTTTAATACTTAATTTTATTGAGGGGCAACTTATTACGCCAACTTTATTGGGCAAGCGATTTAATATGAATCCGTTATTGGTTGTACTTTGGATGACGCTATGGGGTTGGTTATGGGGTATTGCTGGTGTTTTGCTGGCTATTCCCATGTTGATGTGTTTCAAAATTATCAGCATACATGTGCATTTAATCGGCAATTGGATAGAAGTATTAAATGGCGATTCTCATGAGTCTGACGGTAATTGTAAATTGGTAAAGAAACCTTCTGTTTTTTGTAATTTTTACAAAAAAAACACCAATGCAAAGTTAGTACTGCGCTACAGCCCTTAAAGGCCAGCTACTTAACTCTGGCATGAAACTTGAGTGATATGTGTTGAGTGTGAATATTTAAATCAAATGATATTCAATCAATCTGAAATTAACTTAGTTGGAGATACATTATGAACGCAGCCTCAGAAGTAAAAAATACTGTAGCGGACGTTAAAGCAAAAGTTGAATCACATGAGCAATCAAAACTCTTGTCGGAGACCGTCGAGCATTTACAAAAAGCTACGGACGCTATTTACCATTTAGTTGGCTCTGCCAGTAGTGCAACATCACAGGCCGCAAGAGTGAAGTTGAGAGAAGGGAAAGAAAAAGTTGTGGAACTAGGTCACAAAGTAGAAGGGACCATTTCTGAAAAGCCATTAGTTTCCGTGGGTCTGGCTTTTGCAGCAGGTTGGTTAGTATCCCGACTAACCCGCTCTTGAGATGACTATGAATAGTCGTTTAGAAGAAACTCCTGGCGCCACTAACGCATCTTTTGATGCGTTGGCTGGCCAGATGGCAACAGCGGAAAAACAGGGATTGTCTGACTTGATCCGTACGCTGACAAAATTAGCTAGTGAATTTTCGGGGCTGGTATTACTGGAATCCAAATTAGCTATTGCGAGTGTTCCTCGCTATTTCGAATTTACATTCCTGAAATTATTTATGTTGATTTGCGTGTGGTTGTCGTTTAGCGGATGCGTTATGTGGTTGATTGTATTAGCCGCCAATTCAGTTCTGCTAGGTCTTATTGCCATGACCGGCTTACAGCTTTTGGGATATTTCATTTGTAAGAAAATGCAGGATAGTTATAGGCACAAGCTAACACTGCCTCATTCGCGTCAACAACTAATCCAGTTGGGGGAAAGCATTAATGAATCCATCAAAGCAGCTACCCATGCAGGTTAGGCAAATTGAAAGTACAAGACGACAGATTAGTCGCATTTGGCAACAACAATCGCAACAAAAAAAATGGCTTTTTGGCATAGCCACAATCGCTGGCGCTGGGTTGGTTATGCGTGCAAATCAACAAAGAGTGCCATCAGGCGCGGGCTTATTGCAAGGACTGTTTTCTATGTTTGTGTTGGCATTTCGATTGAAGAGTATTTCACAGTTTTGCATGAACGAAAAATCAACAGTTGATCAGTAAAATGTTAACACCCATGCAATCTGCTTTGAGCATTTCCAATCCTGACAAGTCTTGGGTTAATATGGATCGCAAAGCATAAACGTGTGGAGGGATGTGTGGCAAAGATTCTGTTGGTTGATGATGATATAGATTTTGTAGCGGCGACAGGCGAATTACTTTCGATCTTGGGGCATCAAGTTGATTCTGCTACCAGTGTGCAAGCGGCCAAAGAATTTGCGTCAGGCAACTCCTATACGCATGTATTGTTGGATTTGCTTTTGCCAGATGGAAGCGGGTTACATTTATTGGATGAGCTCACTGAAAAAAATGACAAAATTCAAATTGCATTTATTACTGGACACCCGTCGATTAAGTCTGTGATTGCCAATTTGTATGGGCCAAATATCCACTACTTATTAAAGCCCATTTCTTTGGATCAGTTGAAATCATTTTTGGCTGACACTTTACCGGAAAAAAGAAAAAATTTTTCGGCGTCGTCGTCGAAACATTTTGATCACCTCGTAGGCGAGTCAGAAGCTATGCAGCAACTTTATGAAATGATTGAGCGAGTAGCTGCTACTAACGCCAATGTAATGTTGATGGGTGAAAGTGGTTCGGGTAAAGAAGAAGTTGCGGCAGCTATACACTTTGCCAGTCAAGCATCAGGACAGTTAGTGGCAGTAAATTGCGGTGCGTTTGCAGCCGATTTAATTAACAGCGAATTATTTGGCCACGAGAAGGGCGCGTTCACTGGCGCTATTGCGCGTAAAGTTGGTGTGTTTGAACAAGCAGAAAACGGAACTCTATTTCTTGATGAAGTGACCGAAATGCCAATGGATCTGCAGCCTAATTTGTTAAGAGCACTGGAGTCCCGGCAAATTACCCGGTTGGGCTCTACATCTACGATGAATGTTAACTGCCGCGTAATATCGGCAACCAATCGTAACGAAATGGCAATCGCGGATGAGAAAAGACTCAGAGAAGATTTGTATTTTCGTCTTGCAGTCTTTCCAATATACGTCCCGCCGTTGCGTGCACGAAAATCGGATATTCCATTATTGATCGAATATTTTTTAAGTGAATTGAACAATCAATATGGAGCGCAAATTGGTATTAGCGCAGAGGATCAACAACGCCTCTGCGATTATAGTTGGCCTGGTAATGTGCGTGAATTACGTCACTGCTTGCACAGAGCATATATTATGGCGGATCAAGAGCGAAAACTCGTACGTATACCTGATCGACTCGAATCGCCTTTTGCAAAAAGAGAAACACAAAGAAGTGAAGGAATTACCTTTGGAAAAACAGTGGAAGATGTTGAGCGTGAGTTGATTTTGACTACGCTGGAATATTTGGGCGGTGACAAAAAGGCGGCGGCCGATACACTCGGTCTGAGTTTGAAAACATTGTATAACCGACTAAACAGCTACGAAGAAATACAAAGCTAATTCGGTTGTCTTGAGGGGGACAGACTGCTCAATGGATATAAACACTGCAATTCACGAAATTCGTAATCCTCTTAATGCTATTGCCATGAATGCGGAATTGGCGCGGTTACTGATTGAGACCAAAGGTGATCCGATTAAAGCTATCAGTGCTCTAGATGCTATTTTGCGATCTTGTAAAGTTTGTAGTGAGCGGCTGCAAGATTTGAAAATTATTTATGAGCTTGATGCAAGTAAGGATAAAAGTTGATAAGCCTTGATTCAATCATTGATAACAAGCGCCCTTGGATGGCTGCGCTGCTAATTGCAATTACTTTTTTTTCTGTCAATGGCGTTCTTACCTATCACTCTGCTGCACTGATTAATAAAAATGTTGAGCATGTTAGTCATACCTTGCAGGTAATTAATTTAATTGAACAATTAAAGTTTCATTTATTCAGAGCTGAAAGCGGACAAAGAGGATATTTAATTACCAATGATGCAAGTTATCTTGACCCATATAATGAGTCGAATGTTCAGGCAAGAGTACTGCTTACCACGCTTTATCAAACAGAAACTGCTATACCGGCACAGAAAGAAAAGTTTTCTACTCTCTTCAAATTGCTAAACGAAAAATTAGATGAGATGCAAGCAAGTATTGATTATGTTGAGAAAAAACAGAGTCGAAATGCAGTAAAATTGGTTAAATCTGATTGGGGATATAAATTAACGCTGAGGATATTGGGGCTGCTCGGTGATATGGAAACAGCAGAGCAAGAGTATCTCGCTAAAAGTAGACAGGAAAATGACGAAACTCAAAGTTATATAATAAAAATTTTATTAACTGCCAATGTGGTCGGCTTATGTTTGGCGCTACTTGCCTTATATTTCACCTTTCGATCTGGTGTACGTATTCAGTCTTTAATTTGGGAAGTTGAAGCTTCTAACTTATACCTTGAAGACAAAGTTGGGCAGCGTACAGAAGAGTTAAAAAATTATTCGTTAGAATTGGAGCGTAGTAACAAAGAGCTGGAAGACTTTGCGTTTGTCGCGTCCCATGATCTACAGGAGCCTCTGCGTAAAATTCGAGCTTTTGGTGACAGATTATCGAAAGACTTCGCTCAGGACCTCGGTGAAAAGGGACAGGATTATTTGGCACGAATGCAATCAGCATCCAATAGAATGTCTCGGCTAATTGAAGATTTATTAACTTTTTCCAGAGTCACCCAGCGCCAACGTGAGTTTACTCTGATTGATTTGAATGCGCTTATTGCTGATGTACAAGAAAGTTTTGATTATGCAATCGGTGAGCGAAATGCAGTTATTGAGGTCTCAGCTCTACCGGAAATCAATGGTGACAGCTCGCAGCTACATCAAGTGTTTTCTAATTTATTATCCAATAGTCTGAAATTTAGCAAAGAAGATGTTAATCCGAAAATTACCATTGCCGGCCACTTATCTCTCCTTCATGCAAAGCCATTTATCTGCGTTGACGTCAAAGATAATGGTATAGGTTTTGACGAACAGTACAAAGATCGCATATTCAGTTTGTTCCAGCGCCTGCACGGCAAAGATGAATATTCAGGCACCGGAATTGGATTAGCAATTTGTCGTAAGATAGTCGAAAACCATGGTGGAAAAATTGAAGTCGAATCCAGGTTAGGCGAGGGAACAACCTTTAGCTTATGGTTTCCTTTGCCTGCAAATTGATAAGCGTGAGCATAGAAGAGAGAATTACTATGACAGAGATTAATATGATTGAAGAAATAAACAGTAAAAAATTATTAACTATTTTAATGGCTGATGACGATGAAGATGACCGTATGTTGGCACAGGATGCACTGACGGAAAGTCGAGTGCTGAATCGACTGCATTGTGTAGAAAATGGTGTTGAATTGATACAATACCTCGAAGGTGAAGGTAAGTACGCAGATCGCGAACTTTATCCCATGCCGGGATTAATTTTGCTCGATTTAAATATGCCTAAAAAGGATGGTAGAGAAGCCTTGCAAGAAATTAAAGCCAACCCCGCAACCCGTCGCATTCCTGTGGTTATTCTCACTACATCAAAAGCAGAGGAGGATAAATTACGAGGGTATGATTTAGGTGCAGCGTCTTATATTTCCAAACCAGTTACTTTCTCTGCGCTGGTGGATCTAATGCAAGCCTTGGGTAAATATTGGATAGAATTTGTTGAGCTACCGTAATTTATAATGCATCGAATAAATATTTTAATTATTGATGATGACGAAGACGATTTTTTAATTGTCAAATCCTTATTGGAAGAAATAGCAAAAGGCCCGTTGCAGTTTGATAGAGCATCCAGCTATTCGGAAGGCGAAAGATTATTGGCAGAAAATCGTCACGCCATATGTTTGATGGATTATCGATTGGGCGCAAAGAATGGTATTGAGTTATTGAAGCATTCTGCTGAAGTTGGGTTTACTGGTCCGATTATTTTAATGACCGGTATACACCAAGGTGAAATTGATAATTTAGCGCTGGAAGCCGGCGCCGTTGATTACCTGGTAAAAAATAATCTCACAGCAGAACAATTGGCGCGATCCATTCGCTATGCACTTGGACGGCGCGAAATGGAAATAGCCCGTATTGAACGTTTACGAGCTGAAGCTGAAAATCGCTCGAAGAGCGAATTTCTGGCGCATTTGAGTCACGAATTGCGCACGCCGCTAACCGCTATTTTGGGATATACCGAATTACTAATGATAAGCGAGCAAGCTGAAACCAACGCTGCTCATATAAATGTAATTCATCGCAATGGAAAGCATTTACTTGCTTTGTTAAATGACATTCTGGATTTGTCGAAAATTGAAGCGGGAAAACTGGATATTGCAATTCAACCCATTTCATTTATATCATTTATTGCAGATATTTATTCTTTAATGAATGCCGCTGCATTGGATAAAAATCTCAATCTGGAAATAATAGCTGAAACTGATTTACCTGTTTTAATCTATTCCGATCCTACCCGTTTGCGCCAGGTGCTATTAAATTTAATTGGAAACGCGATTAAATTTACTCATAAAGGCAATGTACAAATTGTGGTTGGTTTGATTGCTTCCGACGCCAACGAGTCCAATAAATCAAAAATTTATTTTAATGTTAAAGATTCAGGTATCGGTATTGGCCAAGCGGATATTACCGCTATTTTTGAACCATTTGTACAAGTTAAGCACGCGCGGTTACAGTCGCGTCTTGGCTCAGGTTTGGGATTAACCATCAGTCGTAAGTTGGTTGAGCATCTGGGTGGTGAAATTCACGTAACCAGTCAGGAAAATATCGGCAGTCAATTCTATTTTACAATTGATCCCGGTGATATTGACCTGTCCAGTTTCCAAACTCTGAATTTGGACGTGATCAATGATTCAAAGGTGGAAAATCATCCACAATTTTCCGGACGAATATTAGTAGTTGATGATATGAGCGATATTCGTAGTCTTATTGGTCACTATGTTAGTCGTTGTGGTCTGTATGTTGAATTTGCCAGTAATGGGCTTGAAGCAATTCAGCAATTGGCCAGTGCTCGTGAATCATTCAATGAATTCGATATGGTGTTGATGGATATTCATATGCCAGTAATGGATGGTATACGTGCAGCAACGGAAATTCGCGATTCCGGTTTTACATGCATTCTGATTGCGTTAACTGCTGCGCTTATGAAAGGTGACGAAGACTTATACCGCAAGGCTGGATTTAATTCGAGCTTAAGCAAGCCTGTTGATCAAGCACAATTAATTTATCTCTTTGAGAGTTATTTACCAGGCAAAGCGTTGCATACAACCAATGAAAAAATGTTGAGTGATATTGCTGACAATGATACGGAACAAGATACAGAATCAATTTTGATCGTGGAGGACTCTTTGGATGCGCTAAATGCAACCAAAGGTCTTTTGGAGGTTCTGGGTTGGAAACCTATAACGGCGACCAGTGTAGCGTCAGCATTGGAGTTAGCCGGCCAATATAAACCAGGCATTGCGTTGGTTGATCAGAATTTGCCAGATGGTGATGGCTATAGTCTCAGTAAACAGCTGCAGGCAATAATTCCTGATATTCAAATTTATCTAGTTAGTGGTGCCGAGTTTGAGGCAACCAAAGCTTGCGAAGCAATAAAAGGCTATATGCTAAAGCCAATTAGCGTTCAGCAATTACATCGATTATTGGAAACAGCAAAAAATAGTGATGACTTATCAGACATACATAAAGACAATATTCCCAGAAATTTTTTTCATTGAGCCTTTGTAAATATTACATTTTTTGTAATTTTTGCAGCTAATTGTTCCTTCACAGATATGATTTTTTAATGCCTTTTAGCATATATCTAGTTTCTCTTCTTGTTTCTGCTTGATCTACAGTCTATTCACCAAACGTTTTTGTGTAATCGAAATTGGCACAATATCCGCTTAATACGAATGGCGAAGTATTCGTGTTAATTCAAAATTTGGAGAAAGATATGAAAATGATCAAAATGATAATGATGGTGTTAATTTTTTCGGTTCCTGCATTTTCAATGACGGCGTGTGACGTCGGCGATAAAAAAGCAGAAACTTTCGGTGAGAAAGTGGATGAAGCGATTGACGATACCAAAGATGCTGCCAATGACGCTGCGGATAAAGCAGGTGATGGGATTGAAGAAACCTGCGAAAAAGTTACCGATAAAGATTGTGACTAAACTGTTTCGGCCTGGTGGCAATAGATGCCATCAGGCTGAAAAAATGTCTATATATCTGCTGTAGAGCGACCGACAGATAAGAGTGAATTTACACTGGTGTTTGCGTTATGATGCATCGGTTTCAGCAGCTCATTCTTATTATGAAAAATTATTTAATCCCTCTTCTATTTAAAGGCCTGTCGCTATTACCGCTAGGTTTAGTACGCCTATTGGGTAATGGAGTTGGCAGTTTTGTCTGGCTGCTCGCAGGACGTTCGGCAAAAGTTACATTGAGAAATATTCAGCTCTGCTTCCCTGAGTTATCGTCTTCAGAACAAAAACAGCTGGCAAAAAAAAGTTTGCGGGAAACCGCTAAAACCGCCATGGAAGCGAGCGCCGTTTGGCGTAATTCCTGGTCATGGCTGCAAAACAAGATAGTCGCAATGGAAGGTGATGAGTTACTACGCGAAAAAGTCAAAGCTGGAAAAGGTGTTTTGGTGTTGGCTCCCCATCATGGCAATTGGGAGGTAGTTGCGCCTTACCTTGCCAGCGTTGCTCACCTGACAGCCATGTATCAGCCGCTGGAAAATCCAAAAATGGATGAGCTGGTCTTGTCCGGTCGTAGTAAATTGAATATCAGCATGGCGCCCACCAATCGCAAGGGCGTGATGATGTTATTCAAAGCACTGCAAAACGGAACCATAGTCGGCATTCTTCCTGATCAAGTTCCTGATAAAGAGTCAGGTAGTCAGGTTGCACCTTTTATGGGGGTGCCTGCATTAACTATGACCTTGGTACATGGTCTGGTTCAGCGAACCGGTTGCGCTGTCTGTTCTTGTTATGCCGAGAGAGTAAAAGGTGGATTTAAAATAATCGTCATTGACGCTGATTCTGATATTTACAGTGAAGATCAACTCACATCAGTAACTGGATTAAACGCATGTGTTGCCGCCTGCGTAAAGCGGGCACCCGCGCAATATCAGTGGGAATACAAACGATTCAGACGCTTACCGGAAGAGTATCCGCGGTTTTACCCAAGAAACTAGGCAGCTACCGCTTTCCGCTGGTCATCATATAAAGCCCACCAATAATAATAAAACTTGGCCACCAGGTGCCAAGATTAAGATCGAGCAAAAAAATCAGTGCAATAAAGACTATGGTGGTACCTGAAACCAGAGAGTTCAGTGTGTTTTGGCTGAAACCTTCTGATCTGAAAGACAGGTAGGCATTGATAAGTGGATTGACCGCGGCAGCAAGAATAAAAAATGCCCACCAGTTGTGAAAGTCCAAAAAGAAGAGTTCTATGCCAAGGTTTCTCGCTAGTAACAGGGCACCGATAATAACGACGGACAAGCCAAATACCCAATTAGTCGAGTTGGATTTGGCTGTTTTGGTCTCGATAGAGGTAGATTCTGTGGTATTTCCGGTTTCTTGAGTCGACATAGTGGCTCCTGTAAATCCTGAATAGGGTGTCTGATAAGCTTGGACATGGTAAATCAGATTTTGGATGCAATCCTCTCTAAATTTATATCTGTTTTACACTGACACAACCAGCTAAAATACCGCTCCGGCATTTGGGGTGTCTAATAGGAAGTCACGATGAGTCAGCGTTTACGTTTGCAATTGGTCAGTATCGCCAGTCTGTTAGCTCTTTCAGGGTGTTTGCATCAGCCGGAAGATACTCACGCTGAAGACTTGAAACGACTGGAAGTTATGGCTGGGCAACAGGAGACTCAGGGACAACAAGTTGCTGAACGTCAAAATGAAATACTTTCCCAAATTCAACAGTTACAAGCGCAATTGGTTGAGCAGCAAAAATTATTAGAAGCAAAGCCTCAAGTAGTCGAAAGAGTTACCCAGATGGCATGTCCTCCACTTGAGAAAAAACCTAAAAAATTCAAGATTCCCAAGGAACAACCTAATACAGATAAATTAATTGTCAGTTTGCGAGAGCAAATATTGCTTACGGGAATTAATTTGGTTATGCGTGTGAAGGTGAGTCCACAGTTAGCCAACTCAATATTGGATGCGCGGAATATCCAAATGTTTGAGAGGAACAGTGAAGAGTGGGTGAGATTTACTCTGTTCAACCCTGAAAATAATGAACCACATGTCTTGGAGCGCAAACTTCTCAGTTTTCAAAATATTCAGGGTGCAAACAAAGCGACTGAACGACGACCAATGGTTGAAGTGAGGTTTGCTATAGGTAAATTAAAACAAAAAGGTGTATTTGTATTGGCAGATCGCAGCCATTCTGATTTCCCCGTTGTGCTCGGACGCAATTTGCTTCGCGATGTGATGTTGGTTGATGTCAGCGGCGAAAATCTGGTGCCAATTATTCGCGAGGAGCCAGCACCCGAAGCACAAGAGCCAGAAAAGAAAAAATAATTTCCGTTTTTCGTTTTCCTGTGGTCCGGGGAAATATTATTCGATAGTGCATACTTTTTGTTGGATTCTGGAATGAAAAAAACCTCGCGCGTGCCATTTTATACAGTCATCGCCTGTTTGATGCTGGGCGGATTGCTTGTTGCAATTTCCCGTCATTTTTTTATGGAAATCCCTTTCACTCCGGGTGTGCAAAAACCCGTCTGGTTAATTGAAGCAAGAATTGATTTTGAAGCATCGGGTGGGCCAGTTACCGCCCGTTTAGGTTTGCCAGATAATCCGGCGGGGTATCGTAGTTTTAGTGAGCAGGCGGCAGCGCCAGGTTATGGATACTCTGTGGTGACAGAAAATGGCGTTCGTCGAGGTGAATGGTCCAAACGTGATGCGCAAGGTGCTCAAACCATTTATTACAAAACGCAATTTATTGATGCTCAAAACGATGGTGAATCTACAAAAGAATTTTTTGAATTACCAAAAGCTGCACATGTTGACTGGGATGGCTCATCTCAGGAAACGGCAGCAGCGCAGGTCCTGGAGACTGCCTGGGCAAAATCCAGTAGTGTACAGAGTTTAACGCGTGAGCTCATTAAAATTTTTACATCCAATGACATAGAACAGAATGCTGCTTTGTTACTGGCAGCAGAAACAGATAAATCCGCGTTACTCGAAAAATTATTAAATCAAGCAAATGTTCCTGCTCGTCCTGCATTAGGTTTGTATTTACAAGATGCAAGACGTCATCAAAGTCTTACACGCCTGGTTCAGGTTTTTGATGGTAAAAACTGGGTGCTTTTCAATCCCTATACGGGTGAACAAGGTGTGCCGAAAAGTTTATTGCTCTGGCATACGGGGGGCGAATCTATATTGGATGTTTCCGGGGGTACGAGATCCCGCGTAAGTTTTTCGATGATACGTCAAACAGTTCCTGCGTTGGATTTGGCTGCCTCACAGAAAAAAGAAAGTCTGTTTGCATTATTTAGTATTCAGCATTTGCCTATTGAAGAACAAAGCATGTTCAAGTTGTTGCTCTTGTTACCGATCGGCGCATTGGTTGTAGTATTTATGCGCATTATCATTGGTTTAAAAACCTCGGGCACGTTTATGCCGATATTAATTGCCATGGCATTCTTACAAACATCATTAATATTAGGTGTAGTGAGTTTTGTATTGGTGGTTGCAATGGGCTTGGTCTTGCGCACTTATTTGTCGCGACTTAATTTATTATTGATCTCGAGAATTGCCACTTTGGTGGTGCTGGTTATTTTTATTATTTCTGCGCTAAGTTTAATTGGTTACCAAATGGGATTAAACACTGGCATGACCATTACTTTTTTTCCAATGATTATTATCGCCTGGACAATTGAACGTATGTCAATTCTTTGGGAAGAAGAAGGCCCTAAAGAGGTGATGGTACAAGGAGGTGGTAGCTTGTTGGTTGCAATATTGGCCTATGCGTTGATGCAACTTTCGATTGTAGGTCATCTCACGTTTAATTTTCCGGAGTTAAATTTAGTGGCTTTGGCATTAATCATGTTAATGGGGCAATACACAGGCTACAAATTATCGGAGCTGCGCCGTTTTCGCGCTATGGTGGACAACGCAGAACCTGATAAAAATAAAGGTAATAAATGAATCAGCCTTCATCAATCAAACAAAGCACTTCACTGTTTACGCCATCGGGAATAAAACATTGGTGGAACTCCTGGGTAAGTCCCTGGCAATTAAAACGTATGGGGATTCTTGGGATGAATTCCCGCAATCACGATTTTATTGCAGCCTATAACCCTCGCAGTTTATATCCTTTGGTTGATAACAAATTAAAAACTAAATTATTGGCAGAGGAATACGAAGTTGCGACTCCTCAATTATTTTTTGTGATTAATTCACAGCACGAAATTTCTCACATAGAAGATAAGTTAATGGCATTAACCACCTTTGCCATAAAACCGGCAAAGGGTTCAGGCGGTAAGGGAATATTGGTTATTATTGGCCGCAAAGACGATAATTTTATTAAAGCGTCCGGTGTAGAAATCACCATTGACGATATTCGTCGGCACATGTCTAACGCACTTGCCGGATTGTATTCGCTCGGCGGAAAACCTGATGTCGTGATAGTAGAAGATTTAATTCAATTTGATGATTATTTCAAAGACTATTCTTACGAAGGTGTGCCGGATATTCGCATTATTATTTTTAAAGGCTATCCGGTAATGGCGATGCTGCGTTTGGCAACTCGCAAGTCAGATGGTAAAGCAAATTTGCATCAGGGTGCAGTGGGTGTAGGTTTGGATATAGCCACCGGCCGAGCATTAAAAGCTGTACAACATTCCAAACCTGTCACTCATCATCCCGACACCAAACGTGCCTTAAACGAAATTGAAATTGCCGATTGGCGTAACTGGTTATTGCTCGCATCACGCTGCTACGAAATGACGGGCTTAGGTTACATAGGAACAGATTTGGTGTTGGATAAAGTACGCGGTGCACAACTACTTGAATTAAACGCCCGCCCCGGATTAGCCATTCAAGTCGCCAATGGTCGCGGATTATTGCCGCGCTTACGTCACGTAGAATCACTTAAAACGCGCATGCATCGCACCGCTGAACAGCGAGTGGATTATGTAATGAAAACTTTTACGGCTGATGGTTTGTAGTGATATAAATTCGCATAGTAAGAGGTAAATCATGACTCTAATAATTCCTCCTAAAATTCAAAATATAGGCTTCACCGTAAAACGTTTATTCCCATCGCAATTGCAGCAGCGTGTGGGTCCATTTATTTTTTTTGATCATATGGGGCCTGCGCATTTTGAAGCTGAAACTACAGCGGGTGATGTGCGGCAACATCCGCATATAGGTTTGGCGACTGTGACTTATTTATTTTCGGGTGCGATGATGCATAGGGATAGTCTTGGTGTGGTGCAGCGTATTGAGCCAGGTGAAATAAATTTAATGACGGCGGGGCGCGGTATAGTGCATTCAGAGCGTATGCCCGAAGATATTCGAACTGATTCTATTGCAGTTGAAGGTATTCAAACTTGGCTGGCATTGCCCGTAGAAGAGGAAGACTGTGAGCCTTCTTTTACACATTATGCTGCGCATCAAATTCCCACTGTAGAACTTGAAAAAATATCGGCTCGATTGTTAATTGGCAAAGCTTTCGGTGTAGAGTCGCCGGTAAAAACTGCAAGCCCAACTGTTTATATCGATATGCAAATGGAAGTGGGTGCTGAATATCTTGTAGATTTTCCGAATCAAGAAATTGCGATTTATCTTGTCGAAGGAAAGGTAAAAATTGATGGTGAAGATTTGGAAGTGTCTCATGTCGCAGTCGTGGATACTGGCAGTAAAATTGTAGCAACAGAAAATACGCGATTGATGTTGTTTGGTGGCGAGTCATTAGCTGGTGCGCGATGTATTTTTTGGAATTTTGTGGCTTCTTCGCGAGAAAAAATTCGTGCTGCAAGTGGTCGATGGGCAGATAACCAATTTGCATTGGTGCCAGGCGAAACAGAATTTATCCCTTTGCCCAAGATAGACTAGTTAGCTTTTTACGCATTTGGCTTTGTCCATGAAGCAAATTCAGATTCACGTTTTTGAAAATGAGGTTGGGAAAATGACGTCACACTTTGCTAAATCCAGTTCGATATGGGTGGTGATCCTTACCTTAGTAGCGCTTGCCTGGTCGCATGCACTAGTCGCCGAATCTTATTACCCGGTTCGCCCCGAGGATCCGCGCGCAGTGGATTTCACCAAAGAGGCGTTTGGCGCTCACGCGAACGGCTTGGAAGATGACGCAGAGGCTCTCCAACAAGCAATCGACCATGTGCAGGAAACGACCGGAGCTGGCGTGGTATTTATCCCTGAGGGTCGTTACCGGCTTGGTAAAACGGTGTATGTTTGGCAGGGCATCCGTCTTATTGGCTATGGTGACAAGCGACCGGTATTTGTACTTGGACGCGCTACGCCGGGTTATCAAGAAGGTGAAGGTCGTTACATGATCCACTTTGCAGACAACCGCCCCGAGCCCGGTGGCCCAATCGTCGACGCCACAGAGTTCACTTTCTATGGCGGGATGAGCAATATCGATTTCGACATACAGGACGGAAATCCTGCGGCTATCGCAGTGCGCTTTCATGTTGCACAGCACAGTGCATTGACGCACATGGATTTTAAAGTTGGAACAGCGCGCGCGGCAGTCGAGGATATCGGCAATCAGGCGAGCGACATTCATGTACATGGCGGTGAATACGGCATCATCACCAAGCGCACCGCGCCGGTGTGGCAGTTCTTGTTGATGGATTCCAGTTTCGACGGTCAGCGCGCCGCAGCAATTCATACGCAGGAAGCGGGATTCACGCTAGTACGTGTACGCTTTGCAAATATGCCAGTTGCGTTGCAAATCGCGCAAGGTGCAGTCGAGCAACTTTACGGTCGCGATCTGCAAATGGAAAAAATTCGCGATGCAGCTTTTGTGGTGGGCAACGCTCGTAATTCGCATTCCGCAGTGACGCTCGTGAATGTCGCGTGCAAGGATGTGCCTCGATTCTTTGGTGGCGACAAACCAATTAAGGCACCTGCACGGCATTATATAGTCGATCGTTTTTCACTGGGGCTGGAAATGGGTGCAGATGGCCGCGAAAAAGGCATAGTCCAGCAGCATCAGAAACATGCATTGACTCGGCCCGCCCAAGCAGTGCCCACAGATATTCCCGCTTTGCCTCCAATGGCAAAATGGATCAACGTGCATTCACTCGGTGTTAAAGGTGATGGCACCACCGATGATACTGAAGCTTTGCTTGCCGCCATTGATCAACACCCGGTGTTGTTTTTCCCCAGCGGTTCTTATCGGGTTAAGCGCTCTCTTGTGCTGAAGCCCGACACTGTGTTGATCGGCTTGAATCCCGGCACAACAAACATCTCATTGATAGATAGCTCCGCAGAATTTACTGGCGAAGGCGATCCTGTTGGTGTGCTTGTAGCGCCGAAAGAAGGGCGAAACATAGTAAGCGCGATTTCCATCACTATGGGCAATTCCAATCCTCGTGCTGCCGGGGTTATTTGGATGGCTGGACCCACCTCGCTATTGGATGATGTTTCCTTTCCAGGGCGCTGGTTCGGCCGCTCTGGTTTTCGCGGCTATAACTTTCCAAGCCAACCAATACCTGCATCGTCTTCTGGAAGTGCGTCTTCGCAAAGCGCACAAATTATTCGCCCTCAAAATTTCGAATTGTCTCCAGTCGCTGCAGATCTGTTGATCACTAACGGTGGGGGTGGAATTTTCCGCAACAACTGGCCACACGGTACGAATGCAAAGATTGGTCTGCGCATTGAAAACACTGAAACGCCCGGGAAAATTTATCAAATGTCCGTCGAACACCATATGCGTGTGGAAGCGGAATTTCACAAAGTACGTAATTGGGATATATACGCTTTGCAGACTGAGGAAGAGAATCCAGCTGGCGCTGAAGCTTATGCGATAGACGTCGAGGACTCGCAGAATCTTTTATTTGCTAACACCTATCTGTATCGCGTTTCGCGCAATGTACTCCCGAAGACTCACGCAATTATTGTGCGTCGCTCAGACCAACTGTCTTTTGAAAACGTGAAGGTGTTCAGCCAGACACGTCTCGCGTTCGACAATGCATTGCTTGACGAATCCAGTGGAGTGTCCGTGCGACCGCATTTCTTTACGCACTTCGCTGTGAATCAGGGTGCGAAGCCTCCGGTTGCATTGCCGGTGCCTGCATCAGTTTTTACAAAAGAAGCCAGCTTGAAACAACTTGCGACGGGATTCAGCAATGCGTCTGGACTCACTGCTAGCAACACTGGGACTGTGTTCTTTACCGATGCCGTGAAGGGAAAAATATATCGCTGGGATGAAGCCGCACGAAAGGCAGAGGTGCTCGCAGAAATTCAGGGTCAGCCACAAGTGTTGGGTTTTGTACCTCCGTCCAGTCTTCTGATCATTGCCAACGAACGCACTGTCTACCATCTTGATGCCAGGGCGCCGGGTACCGCTCAACCTGTTACTGAGACATCTGAACTATTGCCGAAGACCAGTCTGTTGCTTCCCGTGGGGCTGCACAATCAATTAACCATCATGAATGACATGATGGAACATAGAGGCTACATATACCGGCCGCGAAGCAACACTGCGATAGTGAGCCCCGTGTCGAACGAACATCGAGGATATTTCTACGCACCGGACAGTCACACTGCGATTATGGCGGGAGGAACTTGGCGGCCTTATTTGCAAAGTTCGCAACTCGCTTCTTTCTCGCCAGAAACATCGCACTACCTTACGAGTGAAGATGATGGCAAAACTTATATCGCTAAGCTGGATAAAGAAAGCAAGCTCATTACTACCGTCTTCGCCGAGCGAGGCGGAAACTCCGTCGTTACTGATGAAGCAGGCAATGTTTATATTGCGAGCGGACAAGTGTGGATCTACGATAGCGCTGGAAAACAATTGGGCGTTCTTGAGATTCCCGAACGCGCAGGGAGCCTTGTGTTTGGAGGTGCCGACCGACGCACACTCTACATCGCCGCGCGCAGTTCGTTGTATTCAATTCACACGCTTTCACCAGGGCGGTAACCTGTTAGAGGAGTCGTCTTTTACACTTTATGATTGGTGTTAAATTTCAACAATAAAGAGTGAAAAAATTCACTCTATGAAAGAGAATCAATTTGCATTAGTGTCAAGTGAAACAGAATTTATTCCATTGCACGAGTGCGAATAGCTAAGTTGCTCCAAATCAAATAATCCAAAAAGTTACTTGATCCATATCAACAACTCCATGCGGATATACGCGCAGCCTATACCTGACGAAACAACTAAACGTGAGGTGAGATTATGTTGGTATCAGGTATTATCGCAACAGCCGCTTTATCTGGAATATTGGTGGCACTTTTTGCAGCAGCTGTGATTTTAGCGATGGTTGACAAAAAAGTGGATGCGGGTCGTATTCATTAATCGGTTATATTCCTAGAGGGATCAATCCCGTCTGACTTATAATGCTTCCAGTCTTTTGGCTGGAGGCCGCATTGCTATCTTCTTATTCCTCAACATCCTTGCGAATTGCATTGCTCGGCTATCGCAGCCATCCACATGTGGGTGGGCAGGGTATTTATCTACATTATCTGAGTAAGGCGCTGGTTGATTTGGGGCATCAAGTTGATCTGCTCTCAGGGCCGCCTTATCCTGAATTGGATGCGCGCGTAAATCTCATAAAAATTCCCAGTCTGGATTTGTACGCGCATCCGCACCCAACGTGTGCGCTTAAATTTCGCCATCTCTTTTCTTTCGCTGATTTTTATGAATGGTGGTCAAAACTCACTGGCGCGTTTGGTGAACCTTATTGTTTTGGCCGGCGGGTGTTTGATTATTTTGAAAAAAATGCCATGAATTATGATGTGATTCATGACAACCAGTGTTTGTCTTATGGTGTATTAGCATTACAAGAAAAATACAAAAATCTGGTGGTGACCATTCATCATCCGATCACCCAAGATCATCAGCTTGCGCTTGCCGCTGCACAAACCAAAAATCAACGATGGCTAATTAATCGTTGGTACAGTTTTGTCGCCATGCAAAAAAAAGTCGCAAAAGAACTGCAAAATATCATCACAGTTTCCGAGCAATCCAAGAGTGATATTCAACAAGCCTTTGCCGTTGACGAAAAAAATATCAGTGTGATTGGCTGTGGTGTCGATACCACCATTTTTAGTCCGCAACCTGCCATTGCTCGAAAAGCTTTTCGACTAATTAGTACAGCATCATCTGATCAGCCCTTAAAAGGCTTATCGATATTGCTCAATGCCTTGAATCGTTTAAAAAAGGAATTCACCAATCTTGAATTAATTGTCATTGGAAAATTAAAAGAAAATGGCGATTCTGAAAAAGAATTAATTCATTTGGGGTTGCAAGACAAAGTAAAATTTATTTCAGGTATTTCGACAGCAGATCTAGTGCTTGAATATGGGCAAGCCAGTATTGCCGTTGTGCCTTCGCTTTATGAAGGATTCGGTTTGCCAGCGGCAGAAGCGCTGGCCTGTGGCATTCCATTAATTTGCAGTGATGGGGGTGCATTACCAGAAGTGGTTGGCAGCGCAGCTATGATGGTAAAGGCTGGTGATGTGGAGCAATTGGTAGAGGCTGTTCGTCTATTGTTGACTAATCCAGCATTGGCAGAAGAATATTCAAGCAAAGGCAGGCAACATAGTTTGCAACAATTAAGTTGGGAAACTATTGCGGTAAAAATGGTTGATTACTATAAAGAGATGATAGAAAAACAGACCCCACCCTAACCCTCCCCTTCCCAGGTGAGGGGACTGTTCCTCCCCCTGGGAAGGGGGAGGCTAGGAGGGGGTCTTTTAACCCCAACAAATTTTTACGATAGAAATCCATGTTGGGGTTTACATCCCAACCTACGTACCTGAAGATAAATAATCTCTTAAATTATGCAAACCATTAATTTTAAATATTTTCCATTAGCTAAAGGCGAATTGGTATTAGATCTTGGCTGTGGCGAAGGGCGTCATGCGATTAATGCCTATTTGCAGCAAGAAGTTATTGCGCTTGGAGTTGATTTGGCATTTAAGGATTTACAAACTGCCAGTGAAAAATCTATTGCATTTCTATCGAATGATCATCAAGGTGGATTTTATTTGCAACAAGCCAATGCAGAGAAATTACCTTTTTTTGATGGCTCAATAGATAAAATTATTTGCAGCGAGGTATTGGAACATATTGAAAATTATCAAGCGGTATTAAATGAAATTTACCGCGTACTCAAGCCGGGTGGCTTGCTCGCTATATCAGTGCCGCGCTATTGGCCGGAAAAGATATGCTGGCAATTAAGCGCGGCCTACCATCAAGTGGAAGGTGGGCATATTCGCATTTTCAAAAGCCGAAAGCTTAAACAAGATGTCTGTGAGTTGGGGTTTCGATTCTACAAGCACCACTGGGCACATGCGCTTCATATGCCCTATTGGTGGTTGCGATGTTTGTTCTGGAAATCTCAGGACAATTCGCGTTTAATTAAGCTCTATCATCGTTTGTTGGTTTGGGATTTAATGAAAAAACCATGGGTCACACAAGCCCTAGAGAAATGTTTAAATCCTGTAATGGGAAAAAGTGTGGTGATGTATTTTGAGAAGTTATAAATGCAAAATTTACTCCTAAGCAAAAATATATTTCCCGAGTCGTTGTTGCGGCCAACGGTGAATTATATTTTGCGCTCCCAGCGACCTAATGGCGCTATTCCCTGGTTTGTGGGTGGCAAGCTTGACCCTTGGGATCATATTGAAGCGGCAATGGGGTTGGTGATTGGTGCCGAGTTAGTCGCGGCAAAAAAAGCTTATGACTGGTTGTCACAACATCAATTGGCAGACGGCAGTTGGTGGGCTAATTATATTGATGATCAACCTGTTGATCAGAATCATCGCGAAACCAATTTTATTGCTTATATTGCAACCGGCGTCTGGCATTATTATTTAGTAACTCAGAATATTGATTTCCTGCGGCAACATTTTTCGATGGTCAAAAATGCTATTGATTGTGTGTTGAGTTACCAGTCGCCAACGGGTGAAATTTATTGGGCGTTGGATAAAAATAATCATCCGCAAAAAGATGCGTTAGTTACTGCATCCAGTTCTATTTATAAAAGTCTTGAGTGCGCAATTTATATTGCGAATCAGTTAAATATAAATGTGGATCACTGGCATAAATCCTATCAACGATTAGGCATCGCTCTTAAATATCATCCTGAATATTTTGATAAAACCTGGGAGCCGAAAACCCGTTTTTCAATGGATTGGTTTTATCCAATATTGACAGGTGTTGTTCAAGGTAAAGCTGCGCAACATCGTATCGACAGCAAATGGAATTTATTTGTTGAAAGTAAAGTGGGTTGCCTTTGTGTTAGTGATGAACCTTGGGTGACAGTTGCAGAATCTTGTGAATTAACTTTGGCATTATTAGCCGCGGGTGAACATGCTAAAGCAATCAATTTATTCAGTTGGTTATTTCAATTCCTGGATGAAGATGGTGGCTACTGGACGGGATTTAATTTTCGCGATCAAGTTATTTGGCCAAAAGAAAAAACCACTTGGACTTGTGGTGCAATTTTATTAGCGGCTGATGCATTGACGCAACACACAGGTGCTGCCAATTTATTTTTAGCGTCAGAGTTGAAAGATAAAATAGAACGAGGTTCATCGCTAAACCCGTAGGATGCTGTGGAGCGCAGCGATACGCATCACAATTATTGCACAAAAAAACGATGCGTATCGCTGCGCTCCACAGCATCCTACGGTTAGTTTTTTTTGAAAAAATTCATCAGGTAAACATTAGTTATGCGTATCCCCAGACTTTACATTGATCAACCACTGGTCTTGGCAGAATCCGTCGCGCTAAACGAAAACGCATCACACTATTTATCCAAAGTATTGCGTATGCAAGAGGGACGGGAATTAATTGTTTTTAATGGTCGAGGAGGTGAATATTCTGCACAAATAACTGAAGTGGGTAAAAAACAGGTTTTTATCCAAATCAATCAATTTGCTGATGACAACCGTGAGTCAGCTTTGGAATTAAGTTTGGCTATCGGTATTTCCCGTGGCGAACGTATGGATTGGGTGTTGCAAAAGGCAACCGAGTTGGGCGTAACGCGCATTATTCCGCTGGTCACCGAGCGCACTGAAGTGAGAGTCAAAGGCGAAAAACAAGAGAAAAAAATACAGCACTGGCAGCAAATTATTATCAGCGCATGCGAGCAATGCCAGCGCAATCTTTTACCTGTTATTGAAGAGCCTCAACACCTGGATGAGTGGTTAAAAACTGTATCCAGTGATTTCCGCTTCGTTTTGCATCATCGCAATCATCAAGAAATCCCCGCATCTGCGTCGCCCAAAAGTGTCAGCGTGTTAATTGGCCCTGAGGGAGGCTTAACTGAAAATGAGATTACCTTAGCGGAAGCTGAAAAATTCCAGTCGCTTAGATTGGGTCCGAGAATCTTGCGAACTGAGACTGCTCCGATTGTTGCTATTAGTCTGGTGCAGTATCTTTGGGGTGATTTTTAGTCCCTGATTTTTGCTTCAAAATAGTGCTCGTGGTTTTAATCTATGAATTAATCCTGTCATTTGAAATTGTTTTTCAGCCCCAGACTGGAGCAACAAAATTTTTTTCAGCACCATATCTGAGCAAAATATGATTTTCCTAGCTCAAAATCCTCTATTTAACTCCCTAACACTTTGATTCGAACTTGATTTTTTTTCAGGCATAGATATTGCTGAAGGCATTGTGTGTGTGAATGTTTAAATTCTTTCCAATGACCTCATCATTCGATTAAGTGAGAAATACTATGTCCTATTTAGTCCCCTCAGAATTTGTGACAAAAATGGTCGATGCCGGCGAATCCAAGATTTTTATGTCGACCAAAGATACTTTAGTAAGAGCTTATATGGCCGGTGCCATTTTAGCCTTAGCGGCCGCGTTTGCTGTCACTATTGCGGTACAAACAGGTTCGCCTTTAATCGGTGCGATTCTATTCCCTGTTGGTTTTTGTATGTTGTATTTGATGGGCTTTGATTTGCTGACAGGTGTGTTTGTGTTAACACCCTTGGCATTATTGGATAAACGCCCAGGTGTAACAATTGGCGGTGTACTCAGAAACTGGGGCTTGGTATTTGTCGGCAATTTTGCTGGCGCATTAACGGTTGCCGTGATGATGGCGATTATTTTTACTTACGGTTTCACGACTGAACCTAATGCTGTCGGCGTGAAGTTAGCGGGTATTGGTGAAGGAAGAACTATAGGTTACAAAGAACATGGCGCTATGGGTATGTTGACTCTGTTTATTCGCGGCATGTTGTGTAACTGGATGGTGTCCATGGGTGTAGTTGGTGCGATGATTTCAACTAACGTCAGCGGAAAAGTTATCGCTATGTGGATGCCGATCATGCTCTTCTTTGCAATGGCATTTGAGCATTCTGTTGTGAATATGTTTTTGTTCCCTTCTGCAATGATGATGGGTGGTAATTTTTCTGTGATGGATTATTTAATCTGGAATGAAATTCCAACTGCTTTGGGTAACCTGGTTGGTGGTTTGGCATTTACCGGTTTGACTTTGTATAGTACTCATATCAAAACTTCACCTAAACGTAATCTGGTTTAATCTAATTAGATAGTTTGTCGCGGTACTCGGATAAAACCGGTACCGTGTACAAAACGAAAACACAATAATAGGCTAAACATAAAAATGCCCAGCCACTTACGACTTTCAGTAGGACAAGTTTCCGATAAAGGGCGAAAGGAAATCAATCAGGATTTTCACGGCATTTGTATACCTAAAGAGCCTCAGCTGAGTTTAAAAGGCGTAGCAGTTGCGCTGGCTGATGGTATCAGCAGTAGCAGTGTGAGTCAGGTTGCCAGTCAAATTGCGATCAAGAATTTTCTAGATGATTATTTTTGTACGTCTGAAGCCAGATCGGTTAAGACGTCTGCAATGCAAGTGATTAATGCCATTAATTCCTGGCTGAATACACTTTCACATCAAAGCCAATACCGCTACGAAAAAGACAAAGGCTATGTGTGTACCTTTAGTGCTTTGATTATTAAGTCCACGACTGCGCATATATTTCATGTGGGTGATTCCAGAGTTTATCGTTTGCGAGATAATTCATTAGAACCATTGACTCAAGATCATCGTCATTGGGTTACGCAAGATGAAAGTTATTTGAGTCGTGCATTGGGAATTAACCAGCAGGTTGAAATTGATTATCAAGCTTTGCCTATCGCCAAAGGTGATATCTTTTTACTGACAACGGACGGCATTTACGAATTTCTATCGACAGATTTGATTGTTGAAGTCATTCGTGAACATCATGATGATCTGGATAAAGCTGCGCAGCATTTAGTCGACAAGGCCTATGAAAAAGGTAGTGACGATAATCTCACAGCGCAAATTATTCGTGTTGATGATTTGTCGGACCAGCAGGCTTTGGAAATGTTTGAGCAGCTGGGTGAGTTACCTTTCGCTCCGCAGTTAGAACCGCGTATGCAATTTGATGGTTATGAAATCATTCGTGAAATTCATGCGACCAGTCGCAGCCATGTCTATTTAGCTGTTGATAATGACAGCAAACAACAAGTTATTTTAAAGACCCCGTCCATTGATTTACGTGATGATCAAGCTTATCTGGAGCGATTTTTTCTTGAGGAATGGATCGCCCGTCGAATTAATAACGCACATGTGATGAAACCTTGTTTGCAAACACGTAAACGAAATTTCATTTACATAGTGACAGAATATATTGAAGGCCAAACCCTGGCGCAATGGATGCGGGACAATCCTAAACCTGATATGGAATCGGTCAGAAATATTGTTGAGCAAATCGCTCGGGGTTTGATGGCTTTTCATCGCCGCGAGATGTTACATCAGGATTTGCGCCCGGAAAATATTATGATTGATACCAATGGTACGGTAAAAATTATTGATTTTGGATCGACCCGCGTGGCGGGCATAATGGAGATCACCACGCCCATCGAAAGACAAAATATTTTAGGGACCGCACAATTCACTGCACCGGAATATTTTTTAGGCGAGGCGGGAACCTATTATTCTGATCAGTTTTCTCTTGCGGTGATTACCTACCAAATGCTGACGGGCCGCCTTCCTTACGGTGCGGATGTTGCCAAATCACGCACACGCGCGGCACAAAATCGTTTGAATTATATTTCCGCTCTTGATGATGAACGTGAGATTCCTGTCTGGGTTGATGAAGCCCTGAAAAAAGCCCTTCATCCCAATCCTTACAAGCGTTATCAGGAGCTATCGGAATTTACATACGACTTACGTTACCCGAATAAAACCTTTTTACGAAAAACACGGCAGCCGTTACTGGATCGTAACCCCGTACTTTTCTGGAAAAGCGTTTCCATTATTTTGCTGTTTATTGTGTTGTATTTATTGGCTCGACCTTAAACCTTTACCTGTCTTTTGTTAACCGGAGAAAAGCGATGAAAAAAACAGAACTGATTGAAATAATTGCATCTGCAAAACAATCCAAAAAATTGAGTTGGGAGGCGATAGCCGATGGCATAGGTATGTCACCCGTGTGGACGACGTCTGTTTGTCTTGGAATGAACAGTGCGCCCGCGGACAAAGCTGATGCATTGTGTAAATTACTCAGTCTTCCTGCAGATGCCAAAGGCGCATTAATGGAGTGCCCTACCAAAACCTGGGGTGAAGTTATTCCGCAAGATCCGCTGATTTATCGTCTTTACGAAATGATTGGTGTCTATGGTCCGACTATGAAAGCCTTGATCCACGAAAAATTTGGCGATGGCATTATGAGCGCCATTGATTTCTCGATGGATATAGACAAAGAAGAGAATCCGAAAGGTGATCGCGTGGTTATCACGCTCAACGGGAAATTTTTACCTTACAAAAGCTGGTAAGAAATTGTTACCCTAGCTCCAATTTCATTTTTGAATTGGAGCGACATCTATGAGTAAAACCTGGATCATTTGTATTGATGGTAGTTGGAATGCCCCCGGGCAAGAAGATGTAAATTCATTGACTCATCAAGAAGTCGTGACTAAAACCAATGTACAAATTGTCTGGGAGGCGCTCAGCCAGCAAGAGCTGGATGCGGTAACGCCTTATGGTTCAATCGCAGAATTAAAACAAACATCGGGCAAAATTCTGTATCTCAATGGCGTCGGCTCAAGTGGTTCTCACCAGTGGCGTAGCTTTGAAGGCACAACAGGAACAGGCACCACCGAGCGAATTGTTGACGCTTATCGTTTTTTATCAGAACGTTGGCAACCCGGCGATAAAGTGTTTGGTTTTGCATTTAGTCGCGGTGCTTTTGCTTTGCGCAGTTTAATTGGTTTTATCGATTTTGTTGGCCTGCCTAAACATCGCCGCTTGATGGGCGATCTTGAAATGATCGATCTGCTCAATGCTTATCGCGATAAAAAAACGGATTTAATTCCAGCAGAAATGCAGCCAGCCAAAATTGATTTTATCGGCGTTTGGGAAACCGTTGGTGCATTAGCGCTTGCTGATAGCTTCAGTCATTTTCATCAAGAAAATCCCAATAATATTCTACATTTTCGTCAAGCACTGGCGCTCGATGAACAACGAAAAGAATTTCTGCCCACTTACTTCGACGGCAAAACATTAACCACAAAAGAATGTTGGTTTGTCGGTGCCCATTCAAATGTCGGCGGCGGTTACGTCGATGCCAATCTTTCCGACATTGCACTTTTTTGGATGCTAAAAGAAGCACAATCTTTCGGTTTACAAATAGACCTAACCCAAGTCCCCGGCTGGAAAGCCCAATCCCCCGAAGGCGCAGTTCGTAATAGCTACGTAGAATTCTGGAGCGCCATGCCCTTAATAGGCAAACTCATCGAAAAATTTAATTGGGAAAAAGCCAACCGCCAAATACGCCCCAATCAATCCGTCCACGCCAGCGTCCTATCCGCCATCAATCACGGCTATAAACCCGACGCAAAACTTCCAGCAAATTTAGATTTTGCGGAATTGGTTGTGGAGCCTTGGGCGGATGCAATATTGAAATAGTTGGAATAATGTTGGTTGGCGATTATAGTTGTGGCTGATTATTGAACCATTATACGCAGAAGCGGAGTTAAGGAATGGAACGAGAAGAATTACATCGACGCGTAAAGTTACTTCAAGATAAATTGCAAGAAGGAACGATTAAAGTTGCTTCTCATTTGGTTGACGATTTGTGGCAAAGCATGGAAAAAGTTAGGGTTTTATCCGACGGTATGATTGATCCTGATACTGTTGATGGCAGAATAAGGTCACTATGTATGTTGATTGCTCATGAGCATGATAGACAGGAATGGAAAGAAACTGTTTCTTTAAAAGAGATTCAAGAGGGATTTTTCCAGCGTGTAGATTATGCCTTTGGTCAGCTGTTTGAGATGATGACCGAAAGAGATGCGAACCTATATAAATTTTCTGCTTGGTTTTCATCAGATGAACAAAGAGTAAAAGACTGCCTTCCTGTAATCGATGCTTTTCTTGATGAAATTAAGGAATTTTGGAGAAATATTTCTGATCCCACTTGGATTCATCTTGAAGATTCTTTTGATTCAAAGGCGGTCTTCACTGGCGAATTGTTTCCTGATGGAGGGTCTAATGTTGCAAGTTCTTCAGGGATCTATTTTGACACAACAATATTACCAGATCCTTTTTTAAAAATTTCTCCCATGATTCAATTCATGCCTGATGAAGAAAAGTGTTATGAAATCGTTCGTTTAGCTCTTCAAGTTCTGTCATATAAGTCTTTAGCTACAGCTGAAACAGAAAAGCCTATAATTGCAATCCTTCCTGATCGACATCATTTAGAAGATGACTATAGGAAATTTGTTCATGATTGTGCTGTAACTGATTCCATTGAGCACACTAAAACATTATTTGGACAAGAGCTTAAGGATGAAGATGAACTATTTGAATATTACTCGCACTTCACGGATGCAGATGAGGTCGTTGGTAAGTTACTTAGGCCAGATAAACTAGTTATAGCCACGGAATGGGATGATTCGCTATCCATACAGTTGATGCGCTTGCTTGAAGAACAAGGCTCAAAACTAGGAATGAATAGAGCTGGCCAAGCCGTGTATATCCATTTGATTAGTAGATTTTCTCAGGCTAATGATGCATTCCAGCGTAGCCGTCAACTAAGAGGCACGCCAATTATCCGCGCTGAAACTAGTTGGATTTGGTACAACCAGATGCTGGAACTTAATGCCGGAAATAGTGAGCACTCCTTAAATGATCTTCATTTAGGGCGAGCACTTAGTTCAACAGTTAAAAATGAAATGCCTTGGATAGGTAATATTCCACCTGATTCGTTAATTGAAATGAGGCAAACGGGAGCGTTAGAAGAAATTAGACATATATTGTCTTCAGGGCTAAAGGATATAGTTGACGCTAATCCGAGCAATTTTTATAGAACTGGTGATAAGGTTTTTGATAATCTCGATGTGGCCTTCAAAATGCATGAGAAGAAACTCAAAGAACTTATATCCAAACGTTGGTCTTTTGCAGGAAAAGATATTGGTTCGTTCATTGTTGTTGGTGGAATAGAAATAACTGCTGCCCTTACGGGCTTGCCGCTTTATGGAGCTTTGGGCGCAATGGCTGGAATGACTGGAGCTATACCAAATGTGAAAGATTTGAGAGCAAAATATAAACAACTGAAAGCAGATGAGAGTGAGTTCAAAAATACTGGCGTTGGAATATTGCTCAGGAGCAAAAGCTTATCATAAGACTTAAAAAATTTAGTGCAATTCCTAAAAACAATGCATACAATCAATTCGCTGTTAATACTCCGATGGTGAGTATTGGCGGCGTGCTTTAGCTGTTGATAAAGTTTGTCTGGTATATTTTTAATTGTCAGGGAGGCCATAGCGCAATCCTCATAAATATCAGGTTGCATTATGGTGCTTCCGTCAATCAAGTTAGATAATCTAATTAATTATTAATCTCTTCATTAATCAATAATTTTTTTCGTGATGTAACTTTGAAAAAGTAGAATGGGCGTTTGGCTTCCGGGTTGGCGCAGCTGGAGCTACTACTGGATGAGGAAGAAGAGCTTTCGCTGGAGCTGCTGCTGTTGCCTCGATAATTAAAAGTAACCAAGGTTGCATCGTTAGAATATTCATTGGCTTTGAAACTTCGGTAAGTAACGGCTTGGGTGCAATTTCCGATATTGCCTAAATCCAGGAGCACAACTTGTTCTGTATCAAAATCTACGGAGTAGGGGCCGCTGCTGCTGTGGTAATTATCCCAATAGGTTTCAAATTCATCGACTGTATTCAGCACAACAATTTGCTTGTTGGTGGTGTGAATATACACAGGCTGTGCGGGATTTTGTTCGTCGTATTCGAAAATCTGTTCCATAGTCACTGACGCGCCTATGCTCGCTGCTGATGAGCTGCTGGTGCTGCCGCTAGGATGAAATGCAGTGTCGCGCTCAGAGCCGCAGGCGGTGATAAGACTGGATAGTAAAAAAATACAACTGAATCTAAACATTGTGCTTTGCATAATAAATTCTTAACGTTGGTTGCGTAAATAATCCAGAAAGAAAGATTCCATTTTGGAAACATCTGGGATCACCGCTTCTTCACCTGCCCATGAGATGTGCATCAATTCAAAATCTTTATTTTCGACATCATCGCGTTCGGTAATTTCTTCTGCTGTCACGCGTGCCAAACGAGGTAAACCTTGAGTGAGTATGGCAACAAATGGAAGTGAATCATCTATTCCGGTGGTGTTTAATACGGCGAAACGAGAGCGCGCATTTACAAAAGGTTTTTCGTCACCATTTAATATTTCATAGGCTAATAGAGGCACAGTTTGTTCGCGCCAACGACAGTTGCCGAGATACCAATCGGGTGATCGTAATACAGGAGTGACCTGACTGACGGGAACAATTTCCGCAACTGTGACGTTGGGAATTAATAAATGATTCCCATTCATAGGAACTAACAGACTGGCAACTTCTTGTGCGGTTCCTTCAAGTTGAATTTCACTCATAGTCATTACTCTGTTAACAAATGTGGCTATAGATTATGACGAGCAACCAAGGCTTGGGCTAATTGCTCTGGTGTTCCGGTAAAACTAACGCACTGGGTTGCAATTGCGGCATTAGGCATCGAATCACTGGTAGCACTTTCTGGAGATTGTGCCCAAACAGTTCCGCCTTGCTGACTTAACAGTCTACAGCTAGCGGCGCCATCATCTCCCATGCCAGTGAAAATAATCAAGCCACAAAACTGTTTATAAATGTGCGCAATGTTGGCAACTACCTGGTTAATCGACGGTGCGTAATCGCCATTCCAAAAATTATCTTTATGTATGCATAAGGTTTTGTTTGGCAACACTTCAACGCGTTCTTTTGACGCGATCAGTAGAACTTTTCCCGCCGCTAATACCGCACCATCTTCGGCAACTTCGCAACTATAATGTGAATTTTTATTCAAACTGCGTGCAAGGCTCTCACTTTGCATGGGATCTATATGTTGAATATAAATAAACGCCAAAGACAAATGGTTGGGTAAAGCTTGAATAAATTCTATTACAGCAGCGGGTCCGCCTGTTGAAGCCGCCAAGACCCAACATTGGGTAGCGGCTTTTTGTTTATGCAATTCAATATCACCAATCAGTTGCACTAGCCGTTGTTGAGTTCGTTTCATCCAAATCGCTTGATCATCAAAGCTTACGGCTTCTGTACTATCAATAAGTAACACCGGCACCTGATCTTGATTCAGCAACTCATCAACCAGGGAAGATTCGCCTTCATAATCGCTTGAGATATCCAATAACCAAATTTGTGGTTCAGCTAGTTGAGGTATTTGCGCCGAACTGAGGACCCAATGGCAAGCAACTCTATGCCCAGCTTGCAGAATGAGTTGAGTGAGTGGAATTTGTTTACTGGCTTTATCAACGACCAGTCCCACCTGCAATTCGGACACGGTGTTAATGTACCTGTTGTTTCAGCAATTCCCTGATATTGGATAGCAACAAGTCCTCTTGATAGGGTTTGCCCATGTATTTGTTGACGCCAAGACTAAATGCGCGCTCACGGTGTTTGTCACCTGTTCTCGAAGTGATCATGATGATTGGCAAGTGCCTCAAGCGAGAGCTGGATCGAATATTTTTTGCAACTTCGAATCCGTCCATTCGTGGCATTTCAATATCCAGCAGCATCAAATCAGGGATTTGATCTTGCAACATTTGCAGTGCTTCGGCTCCATCTTTTGCCGTCATAACGCGGAAACCTTCGCGCTCCAGGAAGCGGCTGGTAACTTTGCGTACAGTCACCGAGTCATCGACCACCATTACGGTTTTCTCAACAGCGTCTTCTTCCGGCTTAGGTGCCGACAAACTCGGAAGATCCATAACCAAATTCAAATTCAATGCGCGTTGCTCGCGGATCATGGCGTGCAAGTCAAGAATGACCACCACACTACCATCACCCATGATAGTGGCGCCCGAGACGCCCCGCACAGAGCCAAATTGCATCCCGAGAGTTTTCACCACGATTTCACGGCTACCTAACAATTTATCTACTTGTAAGGCAACAGTTTGATCAGCACTGCGCACCAGAATAACGGGCAATGGCAGGCTTTGACCGTCAAGTTTTGGTTTGGTATCCGAGTCCAGGAATCCGCCCAGATAACGAACCAAATAGTTTTCGCCAGCGTAATCAAAACGGGCGCCCGGATCTTGATAATAGTGTTCCAACTCGAAGGGGCTCACGCGCACAATACCTTCGATAGTGTTTAATGGAACGGCATAAAGATCTTCGCCAATTTGAATCATCAAGGCGCGGTTAACGGATACTGTGAAAGGCAATCGGATAATAAATTCGGTACCTTTACCGAACACCGATTCAATTACCATATTGCCGCCGAGTTGTTTAATCTCGGAGGCAACCACATCCATTCCCACACCGCGACCAGAAATTTGCGTGACTTTTTCCGCGGTACTGAAACCAGCATGCAAAATAAATTGGATCACTTCATCGTCGGCGAGTTTGGCGTCAGCTGCCATTAATCCACGTTCAATGGCTTTCTCTCTGATGCGTTGCAAATTAATACCGCGTCCATCATCTTTCAATCGCAGGACAACTTCACCGCCTTCACGTGAAAGGCTTAATAGAATTCGTCCGTTGGCAGGTTTTCCTGCGTATGCACGATCGCCTGGCATTTCAATACCATGGTCAACCGCATTACGAAGCATGTGTTCCAAAGGCGCTACCATACGTTCAAGTACAGTACGATCCAATTCGCCTTCAACATTGTCCAGATCAAAATCAACTTCTTTGTTAAGCTCTGTCGCTGCTTGACGCACAATACGGCGCAATCTCGGTACCAAGCGGGAGAAAGGCACCATGCGCGAACGCATAAGACCTTCTTGAAGATCAGTATTAATTCGCGACTGTTGAAGCAATAGGGTTTCAGTGTCACGCGTTTTATCTGACAGCGTAAATTTTAAATCCATCAAGTCAGAGGCAGACTCTATCAGCGATCGCGATAGTTGCTGGAGTTGCGAATAACGGTCCATTTCCAAGGGGTCAAATTCTTCGTGTTGCGCCATTTGTTCCTGACGGAATAAAACCTGAGCTTCGGTTTCAATATCCAAACGGCGTAATTGTTCTTGTAGACGCTGGATGGTTGCATCCATTTCACCTATGGCACCACCCAAGTCTGTGACTTGTTGCTCCATACGGCCGCGACTGATAGAGGTTTCACCAGCCAGGTTGACCAGTTCTTCCAATAGATCTGCAGATACTTTTACAACTTCTTGCGGGCCTGAACGACGTGCAGCCAAATGTGACTGTGACGAGCCGGGCATAGTAATAAAATCAGGCAAATTTGAACGTGAGGCTGGAGCTACATCAGGTTTAATTCTAGGCGCAAATGCCAGAACGTTAGGTTTCTCTTCTGAGTCTCCCGTTGGTAATTCATCATATTCTTCAGCATTAAAAGTTTGAGGTTGGCGTGTGTTGTCAACAACAACTGTCGGCTTATTGAAACCGGATTCAGGTTTGATGGTGGGAATCGCTGGCATATCCAGAATTTCGCCATTCAGTTTTGCTTTGGCGCGATTGACACCCAAATGCATTTGATCTTGATACTGGTTTAACTGCTGGAAGAAAATTTGATCCAGTTGGCTGTTGTCATCCAGTTCGATAATTTTAGTTTCAAAGTCATGCGATAAATCGCCAAGGCGTGAAAGGCCTGCCAGACGTGCACCACCTTTAAAGGTATGCAGTGAACGCTTCATTTCTTCAACAGCGTCGGTGTTATTCCAATCATCTTGCCAGTCATGCAGAGCTCGATCCAGATCATCTAGAAGCTCTGTTGCTTCTTCAACAAATATTTCAACAATTTCTGGATCGTAATCATCGTCTTCTTCTTCCTCTTCACTTTCTTCAAAGGCCTGAGGAGTTTCTTCTGTTGGTTGCGTAGATTTTAATGCAAAGTCAGCCAGGTTCGCTGATTGAATTGATTTCAAAATCTCTTCGGATTCTGCGTCATCCTCAGTATTAGTTTCAAATTCTTTTGCCGTGTAAGTTTCGGCAACTGGCGCTAGTTCAATTTCTTCTTCTATCTCAATTGTGTCGGAGCTATAGTCTTCATCGTTTTCAACTGAATTTGAATATTCCTCAAGACTGATTTCCTGATTACTTTCTTCATCGGAAATTTGAGCGGAATGATTGAAGTGCAAGTCATCACTTAATGCAGTCAGGGTAACCACTTCATTGCTAAGAATTTCGTCGAGGACTTCATTAATGCCATCGGGAATGCCAATTAGATTTTGCCCAGCAGCGACTGCATCGACCATGTCCAATAGCGCAGAATGGGCAGCATTTAAGCTGGCACAAATCGACGCTGTACAAATGAGATGCCCGGCAACAGCTGCATCATAAATTGCGCGGATTTTTTCACCGAGCTCTGCCATAGGCGGCAAATAAGCGTGAGCTGCTGCTTGGGTTAAACGACGCAATTCTGCAATCATAGGCAGTAGTTGTTCACGATTATTCGGCTGCGTTTGCCATTGAGCGATGGTCTTGTCCGCATCCAATAATAAATTCATTTCTTCGGCCATAAATACGGCTAGCAATTCAGGGTCAACCTGACGCTTGCCATTTTCAGCCAGTTCTTCTTGACGAACCAAAGGTATAATTTGTAATTCACGAAGTTCATTGACGCGTGCAATAAATTGCTGCAGACGAGGAATATTTACTGTCTCGCCTTCGCCAAGCTGAATGAGTGCAGCATGAGTGTAATCAACCGTGTCGCGCAAAAGTTGTAATACGTCTTCATCTATATTCACATGATAAGAACGCAATTCTTTCAAAAATTTTTCGAGTGGTGCAGCCAATTCTGCAACTTGGGTAATATCGGCCATATGTGCACTGCCTTTAAGCGTGTGCATGGCGCGTTGAATCTGTTCACTGGGTGGTTCGTAAAGTGGTGCAGCTGATTCCATCGCAGCAATAAATTCAGCAATGACTTGTAGATGTCCTTCAGCTTCTGCACCAAAAATTTCCCAGAGCTGCGCATCCGGGTCATCAATATCATCTGCAGAATGACTGGTTGCAGGCAATGAAAAATTTTCAGTGGTTAGTTCGAGTGATTCATCTTCTGAATTATCTTCTGGCTCATCTTCAACTTGCATTAGCGGCAAGGATAAATCTTCGTCTTCCAATAATTCTTCGGGTTCAACTTCATCGATTAATTCAATGTCACTGACATTTTCGTCTAAAGAAATATCAATTAATTCTTCATCAGAAATATCTTCGTCTGTAGTGAGGTCCGCAGAAAAATCTATGTCATCAGAAGTGGGGGTGTCTTCGACAAGATGATTATTTCCTGCTACGTGTTCAATCGATGTTAGCTCCTCAGGAATAATTCCTTGAGATAAACTGTGCGCTTGTTGCCTATAAATCTCTGCTATAGCAGCATGAGGGTTTGGTGTGTTGTCGCGGAAAGCTGCGATCATATCCGGCAAGAGTCCACGCACTTTTTCGATAATACGAATGTGTGGTTCGCCTGCGTCAATCGTATGGTCTATTACGCGGTTAAGCATATTTTCTATAGACCAGGCCAGTTCACCAATTTCATTGGCACCTACCATACGTCCGCTACCTTTAAGCGTATGGAATGCACGACGGAATTCGGTTAAGGATTCCTTATCTTCTTGATTTTCAGCCCAGAGAGGGAAGAATTCAGCAATTGTTTCGGTAACTTCGGCAGCTTCTTCAACAAATATTTCGATGATTTCATCATCAATGTCTTCGTTATTGTTGCGGTTAATCACTCCTCCGCCAGTTGGAATAGTGACAGCTGGTTGTGGTTCAGATTTTACTTTGAGCGCAGTTTCATTTTCTACTGTTTCATTTTTCGTCAAATCTTCAGCTGGCAGAGTCACTGCTGTATTGGCGTAGATATTTTCCAATATTTCAGCCGATTTAGCAGCGCTTATATTAGCTTCATCGGCAGTTGCTTTAGCATGTTCAGGCTTCAGCATTGCACCATAAGCGGCGCTGAGGTTTTCTGAATCCTGTGTAAGGTCATCCTTCGAGGCTGATAAAAATTGCGTATCAGGTGTTGGTAAATCTTCAGAGGTTTCTGTGCGACTTACTTTTGCAACCGCATAACCAAGAGCAGCTACACTTTCTTCAGCGACACTCAACAACAAATCGTTTTCTTCTTTGCGTCCGCCACTGGTGATACGTTCTAAATAATATTCAACACTGGTAATGGCATCTGCCAAAGTTTCCAATGTTGACCATTGTGGACGAGTTTCACTTAACAATAATTTTTCTTCAATATAACGCGCGCATGCACCCAGAATTCTTGCTGGTCTAGGTAGCGGCATAATGTCGAGACCGCCTCTGATTTCCCGTAAAGTCGCCGGTACAGACTGGAGATGTTCGACGTTCCATTGCGATGCAATATATTCAACAATAGCGTCTTTTGCATGTTCGAGACCATTGCGTGATTCACGTAAAACAGATTCTTTTGCGCGAGTTAAGGTAATCTCGGAATCGGTGCCTGGTTCTTGTAAGGCGCTACTGGTTTCAAGTAAACCTTCCAGTGTGTTTTCAATGCTGATCAGTTGGCTAGCGGCACCTAATAGCTCATCGTTAGTAAGGTTTTTACCTTCATCGATAATTTGTTTTAAATTGGCGCCTTGTACTAACAATTTTTTGCGAATATTTCCCAAGCCTAAAACAGCAAGTGTGTCTGCAATTCGCTTAATAATAGGTAGTGAATCATTGATGCTTTTTGGGTGGTCGCCACCCGCTAAACAAACGTCCAATGCATTTTTTACCAACTCAAGTTCGTCTTTAAGCGCAGCAACAACTGAGTTCATCGCAGCTTGATCTGGTGCAGCAATCATGTTGTTGGTTTGACCATTACCTGCTTCTTTTCCTTCTAATAGTGCTTGTTCCAGATGGTAATTGTCATAAATTCGTTGGAGATGGGATTCGGGTGAAAATCCGGGAGCGTGCTTGCCAGCGCGCGCGACGTAATAAAGCAAATTTTTAATTAATTCATCGTTAGTAAAACTGGTGAGAGCTTTTACGCCATGTACGGCCAGGAATTTTATTTCTTTATCCAGTTGACGCAGCAAATTTTTAACTGCCACACTAATTTCCAGCGCATCAATTTCCAATGCTTCGTGTAGCGCCAAACAGATATCCCACAAGGCAAAACGTGCTGTGCCGTGCGTAAGCTTTTGCATGCGAGTAAAAACTTTTTGCAAGTAAGCCAAATTTTCATCGGTGTTAATGCCGCGAATAAAACCGGATGCGGCGTATTGGTACATTTGTCGAAGCTTTAATGCCATAGCTTGAAACTGTACATTGTCTTGAGTGACCGGTAAGCGTGCACCGCTGACTTTTTTCGCGGGTGCTAAATTTGGCATAAACAGTTTGGTATCGGTCAATAAATTTTCACCACGTACCGCACGCAAATCATTTAATAGTGGCAATACGACTAACGGGTTGTCACGACGTGTTTGTTTGACTTGTTCCAAATAAACGGGAAATTGCAAAATAGCTCGCATGAGAACTTCTTGCGCTTCAGTGGCATTGCTGACTTGCCCCGCAATCATGGCTTGCGTTAGCTGTTCCATTTCGTTAGCTAGCATGGCTGCGCCGTAAAACTCGACCATTTGAAGGCTGCCATGAATCTGATGTATATGCGTCAAACAAAAACGAATACGTGAGGTATCACTGGGATTCTCAACAAAATTTTCGAGTGACTGTCGCGCTTCTTTCAAGGTTTCACTGATTTCGTGTACCAGCCAGTCAAGAGCGGCATAATTACGATTATCTGCCATGCAGGTCGTTCCTCATTTTATTTTGGCTCAACACGCAAATAAGCCTGCACATGATCGTCTGCAGTGCGCTGAATATTTGGGTGTTCCCAGTCGACCATCTCACCTAAACCGACTATCAAAAGCCCGCCCGGTTTTAATCGATCAACTAACGCATTTAATAAATCGCGGCGCAGCCAGCGACGAAAATAAACCAACAAATTCTGGCAAAAAATCACATCAACTTTTACATCGGGTAATTGACGTGCATTGATAATATTGGCTTGAGTGAAACACACTCGCTCACGCAATTTGCCGATAACCTCATAGCTTCCATCAGTGCACTGCACAAAATAGCGTCTTGTTTCCA
>Ga0164241_10000270_pt1 | contig 113047 bp, 108 predicted proteins | sample OricomyardsoilBY_FD_108780 | JGI IMG/M metagenome (GOLD analysis project Ga0164241, IMG submission 108780) | Backyard soil microbial communities from Emeryville, California, USA - Original compost - Back yard soil (BY) | ecosystem: Environmental > Terrestrial > Soil > Unclassified | place... | reverse complement strand
ATCGCTGCCGTCAGCGACGTCTTGCCATGGTCAACGTGACCAATCGTGCCGATGTTGCAGTGCGGCTTGTTCCGCTCAAATTTTGCCTTCGCCATCGCCTTTTCCTTCGTCTTGCCGCATCAGCGGAATCTTTGTGTCTCTTACTTCACCGATCCAAATTCAGAAGGTTGGAGCGGGTGAAGGGAATCGAACCCTCGTCATCAGCTTGGAAGGCTGTTGCTCTACCATTGAGCTACACCCGCGAGGTTTTCCGACTTTTCCTTCTTCCTTTCGAACCTGACTGGTTCAACCTTACTCAACTGGCCCTGTTTCGATACAGGTGGTGGGGGAAGTAGGACTCGAACCTACGAAGGCGTAGCCAGCGGATTTACAGTCCGCCCCCTTTGCCGCTCGGGACATTCCCCCCGGATCACTCAACCTTTTCAACCAGTTACGCTCCCGCAAACCGTTCGGACCAGTTACCCGTCTTTCCCATGCGAAAAAGACGCAGAAAATGCCTCCGGAGGGTGGCTGCGGAACGGCGGGGTATCTGCCAAAAGGTGGAAAGTGTCAATAGAAGACTAAGGGCGGCCAATCCCTTAAACCGCTCGTTCCATTGCTTGAAAAGGTACCCAAGTGGCCCCCGAACGTCGCAACCCAAAACGCCCGTTCCATCCCCGCTCCCACCAGCCGCCGCCGGGGCTTTGGCTCTATGGCCTTCATGCGGTGCGGGCGGCGCTGGAAAATCCGGCGCGGAAGGTTCATCGGCTGGTTTTGACCGAGCGCGGGGTCGAGGAACTGGGCAAAAAGGCGGTTGGCCGGGTGCGCCACGAGATCGCCAGTATGGACGCTATTGGCAAGCTGCTCCCCCCCGGCGCGGTCCATCAGGGGGTGGCGCTGAACTGCGACAAGCTGTCTGCCCGGTCGCTGGAAGACGTTTTACCCGAGAAGACGGGCAAGCGCCGGGTGGTGCTGATTCTCGATCAGATCACCGATCCGCATAATGCCGGGGCGATTTTGCGCTCGGCTGCCGCCTTTGGGGTGGATGCGGTGGTGGTGCAGGACCGCCATGCCCCGCCGGAATCGGGCGTGCTGGCAAAAGCCGCCTCTGGCGCGCTGGATGTGGTGCCGATTGCGACCGTGGTGAACATTGCCCGCACGCTGGAGCTTTTGGGCGAGGCGGAGTTTTGGCGCGTGGCGCTGGCGGGCGATGGCGACCAACCCTTGCGCGAGGCGGTGAGTGGCGGCGACGTGGCGCTGGTGCTGGGCTCGGAAGGTTCAGGCGTGCGGCGGCTGGTGCGCGAACGCTGCGATACCAGCGCGACCATTCCCATCAGCGGGCAGGCGGAGAGCCTGAACGTCTCCAATGCGGCGGCGGTGGCGCTTTACGAAGTGCGGCGCTGAGCCTTTTCGGAACCTTTCCAAACGGACATGGTTATCTTCCACGAAGCACTCGTGGGTTGTGACATGCGTTCCATTCTGCTTTGGGTGATTGGCATTCCAATCCCGATCATTTTGTTACTGTGGCTGTTTAGTGGCCACATGTGACGGAAGGCGGCCCTGCCCCTCCCACTCCCCCCTCGCGTGGGGGCAGGGCCGCCCCGCTCAGCCGTTTTCGGCGGTGACTGTTTTTGCCGTGTTGTCTTCAACCACCACCAGAACGCGATAGCCGCGATAGAATTGCAGGCGATCTTTGCTATCGCGCGCCAGCGTGCCGTCGCGGCGCGTGGTGTGGGTGCGCGCATCCAGCGCAAAGCGCGGGACCATGCCGCGATAGCTGGAGTTGATCAGCAGAAAGAGTTTGCGCGCCGCATCCGGCGGCAGGCGGATGCAGCCGGCGCTGGCGGGGCTGCCGAGATTTTGCACCTCCCCTTTTGCGGCGGCGTGGACGGCGAGGCCGCTGCGCACACCTTTGTGCCACGCATCGAAGAACATGGCGTGGGGCATGGGATCGTTCCACGCGGTGGAGACGTGATCGGCATAGAAGCGCGCGGGGTCGAGCGCATAGATGCCCGGTGGGGTGATGGTGAAGGCGGCTTTGCCGCGTGCGTTGGTTTCAACTTTTTCACGGCCTGTCGAGACCGGAAAATGCAGCATCAATTCCAGCCCGCCGCGTGTTTTGCGGAAGACGGACATGCGTTGCTGCGCTTTGCTGACATAGAGAAAAAGATCGAAGTGGCGGGACAATTCTGGCGTCAGGCGCGCGGTGAGGTGTGACTGTGCTGTGGCGGGGGCTGGTTTTGGGCGGGTTGTGAGATGGATGTCCAGCGACACGCGGGCAGACGACGCGTGATCGGCCATGCCAGCGAACTGGCCTGCGCCGCGCGCGAACGCATTGGCGGGCAGTGTGAGGGTGGCGGTTTGTGCGCGCGCCAGATGCGTTTGCAGCGCCAGCGCCGCGCAGCAGACACAGAAGGATCTGAGCCAGATCATGTGCGGCAGGGTGGACGATGGTACCCTGCCCTGCAAGCGTCTTGCAGTATTTACGCAGGCTCTATTTACGTAGGCGGGCCCAATCTTCTTTCAGCCAACGCGCGCCGCGCCAGTAGCACCATGCGCCTGCAAGGTTTGTGACCATGCCGAACATCAGGGCGTAACGCAGGGAATCTGCGCCCACATGGGGGTGCAGCAGATCGCTGATGGCGCCGATGGTGACGGGGCCCAGCCCTAGGCCAATCATCGTCAGTACAAAGAGCAAAACGGCGACCGCCTGCGCCCGCATCCGCAAGGGGACGAGACCTTGGGTGACTGCGAGCGTGGGGCCGAGATAGGTCGCGCCCATGATGACCGGAATGACGGCGGCGGCGAGCGCGAGTGTGGTGTTGTTGGAGAGATAGAACACCGGGCCGAAGGGCAGCGAGAGCGCCGTGCCGATGATAGGGACATAGAAATACCAGCGCACATCCTTCTTGCCGTATTTATCGGCGAAGACGCCCGCCATATAGGTGCCGATGGCGCCGGGGATGCCGGTGAGCAGCGCAAGCGTGATGCTGACCCCGATGATCGTCATGCCGTGACTGACCATGAGAAATTTCGGAATGAAAAACAGGTTCGCATAACCGCCGAAGGAGGCAAGCGCCGCTGCCATGCAGAGCCAGCGCATGGATTGGCGCGCCCACATATATTTGATGACACTGAGGAGATTGGGCGCGGCTTCGACATCGGCCATCGCATCGGACTGGCCGCGCACTGGTTCGCGCACCGTTGTCATCACCACAATCGCAAGGACAAGGCCCGGCAGGCCCGCCGCGAGAAAGGCGTGGCGCCAGCCATATTCCTGGGCGATCCAGCCGCCGCCGAAGAAGCCGATGAGCAGGCCGATATTGAGACCCGCCGAATAGAACGAGAGCGCGGAGGCGCGCTTTTCGGGCGGGTAGAGATCGGAGATCATGGAATTGATGGAGGGGCCGGTGCCAGCCTCGCCTATTCCGGTGCCGAAGCGCGCGGCGAGCAGATGCCAGAACTGGGTGACGAAGCCACAAAGCACCGTCATCAGGCTGAACAAGGTGAGCGAGACGGCGACGAGATTTCGTCGGTTGATCCGATCCGCCAAAATGGCCAGCGGGACGCCGAGCACTGCGTAGACCACCGCAAACGCGGTGCCGGAGAGGAAGCCCAGTTCGGTATCGGAGAGGTGAAATTCCACCTGAATCTGTGGCAGGAGGATGCTTAAAATCTGCCGGTCGAGATAGTTGACTACATACACCAGTGTCAGGATGACAAGCGCATAGCTGCGGTAGCCTGTGGAGACCGGTGCAGTGGGTGCGCGCGCAGGCTGCCCCGCCGCGAGGGCGGGCGCATCATTCGACATGCTGGGCCTCTTTGAAGGCGTTTCCTCTGTCCGAAGCGTAGCAGATCATTTGGCGCCCGCCAGACCAAATCGGCGTGCGGCGTTGGGCAATCGTGCGCGAGGCGGCGCCTTTGGGTTAGGCTTGCGGCAGCCTTTGGGGGGCGTGAAAGCGAGGACGCACATGATCTATTTGAAGCCTGAAACGCAGTTGGAGACGCATGAGGTCACCAACCAGCCGCCGCCATTTGAGAATGTGAACACTTTTGCCTCCGATGTGGCGCTCAGTGAAGCGGTGGCGCGCGAGGGTGGGCTCTCGCATCTGGAGCGGCTGACCGCGTTTGGCGCGCGTTGCGGTTCGGCGGAGGTGCTGGATCTGGCGCAGCAGGCGAACCGTAACCCGCCGCAGTTGAAAACCTTTGATCGTTATGGGCAGCGGATTGATGAGGTGGAGTTTCATCCTGCCTATCATCGCTTGATGCAGATTGGCATTGAGGGCGGCGTGTCTTCTGCGGCGTGGACGGCTTCTGAAGGCGGACATGTGTTGCATACCGCGCTCGAATTTTTGATGACGCAGGGCGAGTCTTCCGTCTGCTGTCCGATGACGATGACCTATGCGGTGTTGCCTGCCCTCTCGCATCAGCCGGAGGTGGCGGAGGTTTGGCGGCCGCGGCTTCTGGCGTCGAAATATGATCCGTCCTCGCGGCCTGCGGCGCAGAAGGATGGCGTCACGCTGGGTATGGCGATGACGGAGAAGCAGGGCGGCTCGGATGTGCGGGCCAACACGACGCGCGCTGTGCCGCTGGGGGCTGGCGGGCCGGGGCAGATGTATCGGCTGGAGGGGCATAAGTGGTTTTGTTCGGCCCCGATGTCGGATGCGTTTTTGACACTGGCCTATGCGCCCGGTGGGATGAGCTGTTTTTTGGTGTCGCGTTGGAAAGAGGATGGGGAGCGTAACCCTATTCACCTGATGCGGCTGAAGGACAAATTGGGCGATAAGGCCAATGCGTCATCCGAGATTGAGTATCATGGTGCGGAAGCGGTTTTGATTGGGGAAGAAGGGCGCGGGGTGCGGACCATTATTGAGATGGTGCATCATACGCGGCTGGATTGTATTTTGGCGCCCGCTGCGTTTATGCGGCAGGCTTTGGCCAATGCGATGTGGCATGCGGCGCATCGCTCTGCGTTTCAGAAGCGGTTGATTGACCAGCCTTTGATGCGGCAGGTTTTGACGGATATGGCGATTGAATCTGAAGCGGCGACGGCGCTGACCTTTCGCATTGCGCGTAGTTTTGATGAGAGCCCGAACAGCGAATTGGCAGCTTTGTTCTCCCGTATTGCGACGCCGGTTGGGAAATACTGGATCAACAAGCGGGTGGTGAATTTTGTTTATGAGGCGATGGAGGCGCATGGGGGCGCGGGTTACATTGAGGAAGGTGTGATGCCGCGATTGTTCCGGCAATCGCCGCTCAATTCCATCTGGGAAGGTTCGGGCAATGTGATTTGTCTGGATGTGCTCCGGGCTTTTGCGCGGGAGCCGCAATCGGTGATGGCGCTTGTTGCTGAACTGGATGAAGCGCGCGGAGGCCATCCGGCGCTCGACCGGGCGATTGATGATGTGAAGGACCGGCTGACACCGGCGCGCGCCAACGAAATGACGGCGCGGCGGGTGGTGGAGACGATGGCGTTGGCGTTGCAGGGGGCGGTGTTGATGAAGAGTGCGCCGAGTGCAGTGTCGGATGCGTTTTGTGCGACGCGGCTGGGGGACAGGCCGGGGGTGGCGTTTGGGGCGCTGGATGTGGCGGTGGATTCGGATGCGATTTTGCGGCGGGCTATGCCGGGGGTGGGGTGATGGTTGGGGACGGTGGTTGTGGCGACACCCCTCCCCGAAAAATCTTTCGCTGCGCTTCAGATTTGTTCGACCCTCCCTCAAGGGGAGGGTTTTAACAGTGGCTGCATTCACGCTGTCATTCCCGGCCGGGCGTTTGCGAGGGAGTTCATAGCGGCAGCGTATGAACAACCCAGGTGGGAGATACCGGTCGGGTTTTGACGCCTGGGTTCCCTTCCCTCGCCGCTACGCGGTTCGCCGGGAATGACAGGTTTATTTATTTTGCGAACCTTAAGCTGCTTGCAAAACCTTTTGGTACTATGCGGCCTGCTTGAGCGCGGTCGGCTTTCCAGTCTTTTAGTTCTGAGGCGCTGAAATTGCGGTTGTTTTGATCTTTCAGGCCTTGTTTCCAGACGAAGGTGGTCACGTCTACCAAGTGGCCATCCTTGTAGCGTTGTAGCAGCACGCCTTTGCCGCGTGCCATTTCTGGGAGTTCCGCCAACGGGAAGATGAGGAGTTTGCGGTTTTCGCCGGTGACGGCGACGGTGTCTCCTTCCACGAAGGCCATGGCTGTTGCTTCAGCACCAACGGCGACGTTGAGGACCTGTTTGCCGCTGCGTTTGGTGGCGAGGACGTCGTCTTCATTGGTGATGAAGCCGTGGCCGGTCATTGAGGCGACGAGGATTTTGCGCGCGCCTTTGTAGACGAACATTTGCAGGATGTCGGCATCGGGCGGCAGGTCGATGAAGCTGCGGATGGCTTCCCCATTACCGCGGCCGCTGGGGAGTTTGGTGCAGTCCAGCGTGAAAAACCGGCCATCGGTGGCGAACATCACCAGCTTGTCGGTTGTTTCGGCGTGAATCCAGAAACGGGCGCGGTCACCTTCCCGGTATTTGATCGCGTCGGTTTGTTCTGCATGGCCTTTGAAGGCGCGAATCCAGCCCTTTTGTGAGCAGGCGACGGTGATGGGTTCTTTCTCGATGGTGGTTTCGATGGTGGCGATTTCTTCCGCGATCGCCATGATCTTTTCGACGTCTTTGGCTTTGGCGATTTCGGTGCGGCGTTTGCCGAGTTTGGTTTTGAGGCCGAACTTTGCGTCGATCGCCTGAATTTCCTCGATCAGTTTTTTCGACTTCAACTTTTCGGAGCCGAGAAGTGCGGTGAGGCCGGTCTGTTCTTTGGACAGGGTGTCGTGTTCGCGGCGGATTTCCAGTTCTTCCAGCTTGCGCAACGAACGCAGGCGCATGTTGAGAATGGCTTCGGCCTGATTGTCCGTTAGCGAGAAGGCTTTGCGCAGTTTTGGCTTGGGCTCATCCTCGGTGCGGATGATCTGAATCACCAGATCGAGGTTGAGGAAGACGGCGAGATAGCCTTCCAGCACTTCGAGGCGGGTGGCGATTTTTTGCAGGCGGAAGGCGGAGCGCCGTTCCAGCACATTGCGGCGGTGATTGATGAAAGACCGCAACACATCGCGCAGGCTCATCACCCGCGGGATCAGCCCGCCATCCAGCACGTTCATGTTGAGGGGGATGCGGGTTTCAAAATCGGTTTGCCGGAAAAGCTGTTCCATCAGCATTTTCTCATCCACGGTGCGCGTTTTGGGGATGAGCACGATGCGGATGTCTTCGGCGGATTCATCCTGAATATCGTCGAGCAGCGGCAGCTTCTTCTGTTCCAGAAGTTCGGCCACGCGTTCGATCAATTTGGATTTTTGTACCTGATAGGGGATTTCGTCGATGACGATGCGGTAGCTGCCGCGATCCGCCTCTTCTTTCGACCAGTGGGCGCGGACGCGGAAGCCGCCGCGGCCTGTGCGATAGGCTTCCGCTATTGTTGCAGCATCGTCCACAATGATGCCGCCGGTTGGAAAATCCGGGCCGCGCACATACGTCAGCAGGGCTGCATCATCCGTCTTCGGGTCTTCGATCATCGCCACCATGGCGGCGCAGAGTTCGCCCAGATTGTGCGGCGGGATGGAGGTGGCCATGCCCACGGCGATGCCGTTTGAACCATTGGCGAGCAGGTTGGGAAAGGCGGCGGGCAGAACGATGGGTTCTTCTTCTTCGCCGTCATAGGTGGTGCGGAAATCTACTGCGTCTTCATCCAGCCCATCCAGCAACGCTTGCGCGACGGCGGTGAGGCGGCTTTCGGTGTAGCGCATCGCGGCGGCGTTATCGCCATCGACATTGCCGAAATTGCCTTGCCCATCGACCAGCGGGTAGCGCACGGCAAAATCCTGTGCGAGGCGGACCAGCGCGTCATAGACCGACTGATCGCCATGGGGGTGATATTTGCCGATCACATCGCCCACCACACGGGCGCATTTTTTGAAACCGGATTGCGGGTTGAGGCCGAGCGCACGCATGGCCCACAGCACCCGGCGATGCACCGGTTTCAGCCCGTCGCGCACATCTGGCAGGGCGCGCTGGGTGATGGTGGACAGGGCGTAGGCGAGATAACGCTCGGACAGCGCCTTGCTCAGTTGTTCGGGGCGAATATCGTCTTTCGGCGGCGAAGAGGCCATGTGATCCGGTATGTCCTGAGAGGTGGATGGAGCTGCTTAAACTTTACAGTGATTCCCGCAAAGCCAATTCGGCCAGACGCTGGCGGGCAGCGGGCAAGGTGTGGCCATGTGGCTGGAGCACCCGTTCCAGCAGGAAATGGGCGGTCAGCGCCAGGCCTTGTGCAGTTTCGGCACGGGTGATGGGCGCGTTCTGCGACGACAGGAAAAAACCGGGCAGCGGGAACAGGCGATCTTTATAGGCCGCGCCGCCGCTGCGGCTGACGGCGCGGCCTGATTTTGGCGAGACATAGATCAGGTCATCCGTTGAGCCGGTGGCGGCGCAGCGTGACAGATCGAGGCCGAAACCCAACGCTTCCAGGAGCCCGGCTTCCCAGCGCACGAATAGCGGGGCCCAGTGGAGAAAATCTTCCGTCAGCATGGCATCGAGCAGGATTTCGGCGGCCTCATGCACATTGGCGTGGGTTTCGCGCTCCGGCAGGGCCGCATGGGCGATTGCGGTGAAGGCGTTGAGGCCGATCAGGCGTTCACGATCTTCCAGCATGTCGCCTGCGCGGGCGCGCATCGGTTCCACTGCGAAATTGCCCAGATGATCGGCAAGCCGGGCGCGCCAGTGGAGCTGCACACTATTGCCCGGTTGCAGCGTTGGTTTTGATTTGCGTGAGGCGCCGCCGCGCACCAGACCCAGATGGCGGCCATGGTGACGTGTGAGTGCTTCCACAATGGCGCTCGATTCGCCGTGGGCGCGCACTGACAGGACTATGGCGTCGTCCGTCCATTCCATGCGCGATCCTGGCCTATTCCTCTGGGTAGTCCAGCCCCATATTGCCGTAGATCTCGCGGTCTTCGGCCCAGCCTTCCTTCAGCTTCACGAAAAGGAACAGGTGAACGCGGTGGCCGAACAATTCTTCCATTTCGGTACGCGCGAGTTCGCCGATTTTTTTGATCGTCTGGCCGCCTTTGCCGAGCACGATGGATTTTTGGCTGTCACGCTCAACATAGATGATCTGGTTGATTTTGACCGAACCGTCTTTGCGTTCTTCCCAGCCTTCGCTTTCCACCGTGGTTGCGTAGGGCAGTTCATCATGCAGGCGCAGATAGAGTTTTTCACGCGTGATTTCAGCGGCGAGCAGGCGGGAGGGGATGTCGGCGACCTGATCTTCGGGGTAGAGCCATGGGCCTTCGGGCATCCGCGCGGCGCACCATGTGCCGATGGCTTCCACCCCATCGCCTTTGAGCGCGGAGATAACGAACACTTCATCGAACACGCCTTCGGCATTGAATTTCTCGATCAGGGGCAACAGCGTTTCGCGCTTCATGCCGTCGATCTTGTTGAGGATCAGCCCGGCGCGCTGGTTGTTGGCTTTCAGCCCTTCGATAATCATGGTGGTGTCGCGCGCGGCCAGACCATCGGGTTCTTCCACATGGGCGGGCGCATCCACGATGAGGCAGATGGCATCCGCATCCCCTGCCCCGGTCCAGGCGGCTTTGACCATGGCGCGGTCGAGTTTGCGGCGCGGGCGGAAGATGCCCGGCGTATCCACGAAGACGAGCTGCACATCATCGCGGATGGCGACGCCGCGCACGGCCATGCGGGTTGTCTGCACCTTGGGCGAGACGATGGAAACTTTTGAGCCAACGAGCCGGTTCACCAGCGTGGATTTGCCCGCGTTTGGTGCGCCGATGATGGCGGCGAAACCGCAACGTGTCATGATAGTCCCAATCTGCCCAACATACGCCGGGCTGCATCTTGTTCGGCTTCGCGTTTTGAATTGCCGAAGCCTGTTTCGGGGTCGTGGCCCTTGACGCTGACCGTAACAGAAAAGCGGGGGGCGTGGTCTGGACCTTCGCGGCCGGTTTGGGTGTAGGTGGGCAGGCCTTGCGCATTGCCAGCAGCACTTTGGGCCCATTCCTGTAGGCTGGTTTTGGAATCGCGCAGTTCGTTGCCGAGATTTTCGAACGCGGGCGTCCAGGTTTGTTCGATGAAACGGCGCGCGGTTTCGTAGCCGCCGTCGAGATAGAGCGCGGCGATGACCGCTTCCATCGCGCCTGCGAGGATGGCGGTTTTTTTGCGCCCGCCGCTCACCGCTTCCGCCGAGGCGAGGATGAGATGATCGGAGAGGCCGATCTCGCGCGCGGCAACGGCGCAGGCTTCACCGCGCACCAATGCGTTCAGCTTGAGGGCGAGGATGCCTTCGGGCTCATTGGGAAATTCGGCATAGAGTTTTTCGGCGATGACGAGACCGAGCACGCGGTCGCCCAGAAATTCCAGCCGCTCGTTGGATTGCGGCCCGCGGCTGGCATGGCTGAGCGCCCGCTGCAAAAGCGCGGGGTCGGCGAAGCTGTGGCCCAGTCGGGCTTCCAGATCACTGGATCGGTGTGAAGAGGCGGCCATAGCGGATGGAGGTTGGCCATTTCCAGAATTCCCAGAAATGGGCGCTGCCGTCGGTCGAGAAGAAGATGATGCGGGCTTTGCCGACAAGATCTTCGGCGGGGACAAAATGCACATCGCGCCGACTGTCATCGGAATTGTCGCGGTTGTCGCCCATCATGAAATAGTGGCCGGGGGGCACGACAAAGACTTGCGTATTGTCGAGATCGCCATCGGGATTGCGATCCAGAACGGTGTAGCTTTTGCCGCCGGGGAGCGTTTCGCGATAACGCGGCACATGGCTTTCGGTGTAGCTGTCCGCGCCTTCGACAAAATCATCGACGCGCACTTTGGGCACCGGTTCGCCATTGAGATAGACCTGGCCGTCGATCATCTGCACGCGGTCGCCCGGCACGCCGATGACGCGTTTGATGAAGTCCTTCATATAATCCGGCGAATTCTGGTTGGGCATTTTGAACACCACAACATCGCCGCGTTTGGCGGGGCGTTCAAAAATGCGGCCATGCGGAATGGGGCCAAGGCTGAAGGGGAAGGAATGGCGGCTGAAGCCATAGGCGTATTTTTCGACAAACAGATAATCGCCCACCAGGAGCGTGCTTTCCATCGAGCCGGAGGGGATGTTGAAGGGCTGGAAAAAGAAGGTGCGGATGATCGCCGCGATCAGCAGCGCATAGACCACTGTTTTCAGCGTATCCAGCCAGGTTTCGCCCTGGGGTTTGGGCGTTTGCCGGGCGGCGGTGTCCGGGGAGGTTGTTTCGGTCATCTGGGGCTCTTCTGCCATGAGGATCGTAAAGAGCGGACGAGCCGGGGAAAATCAACCCACGGCACGCTTTATTCGCTGGCGGGCCGGTGGATGCGGGGCAATATGCCTTATCCGGCCGGGGCCGCGCGAACGGCGGTGATGATAACAATGGCCTGCGCCAGTGGGAAATCATCGGTAATCGACAGGTCTATCTGGGCCTCGTGCCCTGGGGGGGTGATTTCCTGAAGGCGTTTTAATGCGCCGCCGGTGAGTTTGAGGCTGGGTTTGCCACTGGCGAGGTTCATCACCCCCAGATCGCGCCAGAACACCCCTTTGCGGAACCCGGTGCCCAGCGCCTTGGCACAGGCCTCTTTGGCAGCGAATCGTTTGGCGTAGGAGGCGGCGCGCTGGTTGCGGCCTTCGGATTTTTTGCGTTCCACCTCGGTATAGAGCCGGGCAATGAAACGCTCCCCGTAGCGCTCCAGCGTTTTTTCGATGCGGCGGATGTCTATCAGGTCAGAGCCGAGGCCGATAATCATAGGATGTTCTCACCCATGTCGGGCCTCGTCCATTAATGCGCGCATCCGGCGGATGGCGGGGTCGAGGCCGGTATAGATCGCCTCCCCTATCAGGAAATGGCCGATATTGAGTTCGCGGATTTCCGGGATTGCGGCGACGGGTTTGACCGTGTCGAAGCCGAGACCGTGACCGGCGTGAATTTCGAGGCCGAGACCAGTGCCATAGGCGGCGGCTTCGCGGATGGTTTGCAGCAGACGGTCGCGGGCTTTGCCATCGCCTGCAGCGGCGGCTTCGCAATAGGCGCCGGTGTGCAGCTCGACCACCGGTGCGCCGAGTGATTTGGCGGCATCGAGTTGGCGTTTGTCGGGCTCGACGAACAGTGAGACGCGGATGCGGGCGTCGCCCAGTTTTTGCACGAAGGGAGCGAGACGGCTTAGCTGGCCCGCTGCGTCGATGCCGCCTTCTGTTGTGCGTTCCTCCCGCTTTTCGGGGACGATGCAGGCGGCGTGGGGGCGGTGGCGCAGCGCAATGGCGAGCATTTCATCTGTGGCCGCCATTTCGAGATTTAGCGGTAATTCGATTTCGCGGGAGAGGCGATCGATATCCACATCCGCGATGTGGCGGCGGTCTTCACGCAGATGCGCGGTGATGCCGTCGGCGCCCGCTTGCGCTGCGAGTTTTGCCGCGCGCACCGGATCTGGGTGGGGGCCGCCGCGTGCGTTGCGAATGGTGGCGACGTGGTCGATGTTGACGCCGAGACGCAAGGTCATTTCGTTACCTTCGTGGTTTTGACCATGATGAGAACGGGGGTGTGGTGCAGCGGCGCGAAACCGTGGAACAGTTTGCCGGTGACGGTGACGCGTGTGTCGTGCCAGCGGGCGCCGAACGGATAATCCGCATAGACCATTTGAATCTCGCGCACGTTCTTTTCGCTTTTGGAATCGTAGGCCGCTTTGGGGCGGCCGTCCACGCATAGCGGCTCTGCGAGTTTGAGCACTGGCTGGTGGATGGTTTCACCTGACGGGGATTTGAACGGGGTGATGATGAGCGTGCCCGTGAGGGTGACGGTTTGGGGGTCGTAGTGCAGGCAGGCGGCGGTGGCGGGTGTGGCTGCGGCGAGGAGAAAGAACAAGGCGAGTTTTATCACCTCCCCCCGTGTGGGGAGGTCGGCGGTTCGGCGCGCAGCGCTGAGGCGACGGGTGGGGGGGTGCCTCAACGCGCTAGGTGAGAAAAAAGCGTGCAATGCGGCACCATAGGGCGTGCGGAGAGAGACCCCCACCCGTCGCGCTGGCGCGCGCCGACCTCCCCGCAAGGGGGAGGTGGAAAAAGGGGGGTCACGCTAATCCTCTGCTGCCGGGTTTGATGCCTTGGGTGTCGCGCAGGTGGGGCGGGAGTTTTTCAGGGTCCCAGGCGGGGAATTTTACGGCGGCGAGGGAGACCAGTTTCACGCCGACTTTGGCTTTGCCGCCGGAGCGATCTATCAGGCAGGCGGCGGCGACGGGTTTTGCGCCGGTGGCGCGGATTGCATTCAGACATTCGCGCGAGGACAGGCCGGTGGTGATGATGTCTTCCACCATCAGTACGCGCTGGCCTTTTTCCAGGTGGAAACCGCGGCGGAGCTGGAACTGGCCGTCCTGTCGTTCGACATACATGGCGGGCAGGCCGAGTTGGCGGCCCATTTCGTAGCCGGGGACGATGCCGCCGACAGCGGGAGAGACGATGGCGGTGAATTCCTGTTTCACTTCAGCGCGGATTTTTTCGGCCAGCGCTTTGCAGAGTTTGGCGGTGCGTTTCGCATCCTGAAACACCAGTGCCTTTTGCAGGAAAACATCGGAATGTTTGCCGCTGGAGAGGATGAAATGGCCGGTGAGAAGGGCTCCGGCTTTTTTGAATTCGGCGAGGACTTGTTCAGGTGTCATAATATGATCCAAGAGGATTGAAGTTTAAGATTATGCGGCATCCGCTTCATCTTCGCCGCGCACGCGGTCTACGGTTTCGACGACGGTGTTGACGCGCAAGGCGCCCAGGATGTTTTGCAGATGGGCCACGTCGCGCACTTCGATATCGACGGTGAATTCGAAGAAGAGCGGGTTGCGGTTGGTCACCTTCATGTTGAAAATGTTGCCGCCATTGTTGCCGATTACCGTCATTACCGCGCCGAGTGCGCCGGGGGTGTTTTTGACCCGCACAAGCACGCGCGCAACCGACGGGCCGCTTTCGGCGGCAAAGCGGTCCCATGTCACGTCCAGCCATTCATCCATGCCGGATTGGGCTTTTTCGAGTTCGGCGCAGTCTATGGTGTGAATGACGACGCCCTGCCCCGGCACCATCAGGCCCACAATCCGGTCGCCCGGCAGCGGGTGGCAGCAATGGCCGAGGCGATAGGAAATGCCTTCGGTCAAACCGCGAATGGAAATGGCTTTGGGCTTTCTCTCAAAATCCTTTTGCGGTTTCGGGATGCGCTTCAGTTCGGGGAAGACGGCTTCCAGCACTTCGTTGCCGCGCAGGACGCCGCGCCCGACTTCGGCATAAACATCTTCCGCCTTGGCGAGGCGCAGTTTTTTGGCGACGTCTTCAATCGCTTTTTCGGTCAGTTCCTGACCTTCATCCTCGAAGGTCTTTTCGAGAATCTTTTTGCCGAAGCCGATATGTTCGCCGCGCTGGGCCTGACGGATGTAGCGGCGGATTTCGGAGCGCGCCCTGCCCGTCACCACAAACTGTTCCCATAAGGGCGATGGCGTTTGTTCTTTGGTGCGAATGATCTCGACCTGATCGCCGTTTTTGAGCGGGGTATGCAGCGGCACATGCACGCCGTTCACCTTGGCGCCGACTGTCGTGTTGCCGAGATCGGTATGGACCATATAGGCGAAATCTATCGGCGTGGCGCCGCGCGGCAGGGAGATCAGGTCGCCCTTGGGCGTGAAGCAGAAGACCTGATCCTGATACATGTTGAGGCGCGAGTTTTCGAGAAACTCTTCCACGCTGTCGCCGCGTTCGAGCAGCTCCACCATTTCGCGCAGCCACTGATAGGCGCCCTCCGCCCCGAATTCGCGTTGGCTCAGTTTCTCGCGGTAACGCCAATGGGCGGCGACGCCGCGTTCGGCAATGTCGTGCATTTCCTGCGTGCGGATTTGCACTTCGACGCGCTGCTGTTCCGGCCCCATGATGGTGGTGTGGATGGAGCGGTAGCCATTGAGTTTGGGGTTCGAGATGAAGTCCTTGAACCGTTCGGGCACCATGCGCCAGGTCGTGTGCAAAATGCCGAGCGCGCGATAACACGCCGGCAATTCCGCCACGATGATGCGGAAGCCGAAAATATCGGACAGTTGCTCGAAATTGAGTTGCTTGTCTTTGAGTTTGCGCCAGATGGAATAGGGGCGTTTGGCGCGGCCATTTACCGTTGCGTCGATGCCCTGTTCGGCGAGTTTGGTGCGGATTTGCTCGGCGATGCGGCCAATCCTGTCGCCGCTCTGGTCACCCAGCCGATCCAGCCGCGTGACAATGGATTTGCGCGCGTCGGGGTTCAGTTCGGCGAAGGCAAGGTCTTCCAGCTCCTCGCGCATCGACTGCATGCCGATGCGCCCGGCGAGCGGGCCGTAAATGTCGATGGTTTCCTGCGCGATGCGGCGGCGCTTTTCGGGTTTGCTGATGAAGTTCAGCGTGCGCATGTTGTGCAGCCGATCCGCCAGTTTCACCAGCAGGACGCGAATGTCGTTCGACATTGCGAGCATCAGCTTGCGGAAATTCTCGGCCTGTTTGGTGCGTTCGCTGAACAGTTCGAGCTGGCTGAGTTTGGTGACGCCATCCACCAGATCGGCAATTTCCTGCCCGAAATTCTCTTTCACATCCTCGATGGTGACATAGGTGTCTTCCACCGTGTCGTGCAGCAGCGCGGTGACGATGGTGGCCGGGTCGATCTTCAGATCGGTGAGAATGGCTGCCACTTCCAGCGGGTGGGCAAAATAGGGATCGCCCGAGGCGCGGAACTGTTTGCCATGGGCCTTCATGGCATAGACATAGGCCTTGTTCAGCAGGGCCTCATCGGCCTCCGGATCGTAGGTTTTGACCCGTTCCACCAGTTCGGTCTGGCGCATGAGCTTGCGGCGGGGTTTTGGTGGGGCGGGCGGAACCACAGCTTTGGGCGTGCCGGGAATATGTCCCGGCACGGGGGTTTCGGACTCCACCTCTGGAGCGGGGATGGGCGTGGGTGCTGTCATCGAGCACCCACTATATAAGAAGAAATCGAACGCTTTCCCGTAAAAACGCCCCACCCCGGCTGAAAAAAGCGCAGTCGAAAGATGCCTGTCGAAAAAGAAAAGCCTTAGGGGTTGATGATTGGCGCGTCGGCACCGCGGAACAGCGGGATGTTCAGCATCGCCACATCCGGCACCATGTTGTTCACCAGACCGCGTGCCCCGCCCTTTTTGCGGGCGGCGATGGCCACGTCGCGGCGCGCTTTATCCCGCACCACAAAATAGACATCGCGCGATTGGGCAAAGCCGGTGAAGCCTTTCACCGGGCGTTCGACAAAGCGGTAATTGCCGACATAGGTGGTTTCGCCGGGGCGGATTTCGAACGGCATTTTGAAATGCGCGTCGAAGCTCTTGTTGGTCCAGCGGGTCAGGAAGCTATCGAACACATAGCGGCCCGGCTTCATGGCGCGTACCACCACGACCCCGGTTTCATCCGCTGCGCGGAAATCCGGCGTGCGGGAGAGCGGGTTCATAAAGTCCGGCTTGTCGTAGCGGACAGAGCCGTGCTCGCTCCCGTCAAGCGACTGATAAAACAGCACAATCGGCTTAAAATTCATGGACTTGCCGCCCGACATTGAGATGACGAGGTAACCCGCATCCTTCTTGCGATATTCGGGGATGAAGACCTGCCCATTGGCGGCCGACAGGGCGAATGGCGCGATGAACAGAGCAAACAGAAAAGACGCTAGAAGTTTACGCATAACGGACTCCCCTCAATCCTTATGACGGCGTGCCTTGGCACAGCCATCTGACATTTGGCTTAGTCTATGCGGTGACTCGGTCGCGGCGCAAAGGGGTAATGTGCGCATGGCGCACAAACAGAAAAGGCGGCCAGAAGACCGCCTTTTTTTAGCTCGTAAGGAGGAGAATTATTCCTCGTAGTCGCCTTCCGGCTCCGGTTGCGGCTCGGCGCGGCGTTGGGCCTCCGACGTGAGGGCGCGCAGCAGTTCTTCCTCGGTAACCTGACGGAAGGCGGGATTTTCGCGCTCATCTTCCATTTCCGGCGCGGATTCGGGCTCGTCCACCTCGGCGTGCTTCTGGAGAGACTTTATATAATCCTCCTTCACATCTTCCGGGATGAGTTCCTGGGCTGCGATTTCGCGCAAGGCAACGACGGGGTTTTTATCCCGATCCCGGTCCACCAGCGTTTCGGCCCCACCCGAAAGAGCGCGGGCGCGATAACCCGCCAGCAGGACAAGGTCGAACCGATTCGGGATCTTATCGACGCAATCTTCAACCGTAACGCGGGCCATGGAGGCTCCTTCGATGCAAATTTTGTAGACAGCAAAAGGGTTTAGCACCTTTACGGCGCAACACGCTGTCGGCAGGCGGGGGAAGCTACAGCAATGACCTGCCCAAGGGCAAGGCTGTGCCGTGCTCTAGCTAATGTGGGTGCCTAATGTGGATGAATCTGGGCGCCGACGGCCCGCATCATCAGGCGCAGAAAATCGGCCTGACGGTTGGTGCCGGTTTTGAAGAATATCCGCCCCATATGCACCCGCACGGTGTTGACGCTGAGCCCAAGGCTGGCGGCGGCCTGCCGGGGGGAGGAACCTTCGAACAGCGCCATCGCCACCTTCGCCTCCGCCGGAGTGAGGAAGAACAGATCCCGCAAGACCTGTTCGGGGATGCTGCCGCCCTCCTCCAGATCGCTGATGCAGACCACCGCCGAGCGACCCCGCGTGAAGACCGAAAATATGTCGGACGTGGCGGGCGCGACGGTGAGCGAGAGCGGCAGGCTGCGCTTGGGCGATGGCAGCGCGATGGTGCCGCCGCGCCGCAGCTCCGGCTCTGGCGCGGTTGCGCTTTTGATCAGTGTACCCAGACGGCGCGCCGCATCCGGCCAATGGGCGCTGAGTTTTCCGTCTTTTATCACTACGCCCAGCGATTGGACGAGCATGCGTTCGGCGCGGCGGTTTGCATGGCGCACGCGTCCCGTATCATCGAGGAAAAACACGCCCAGCGGCGACAGGTCGAGCGCGTCGCTCAAATCATCGCTCAGGCGGCGCAGGCTCGCGAATTTGCGGCTGAGTTCATAGGCGTTGATGAGATGGGAATGCAGCATGGTGCTGGCGAACTGGATTTCGGAAGGGCTGAACTGATCGCGCCACAGGGGGCGATTGATGTTGAGGGTGGCGACCGAATTATTCCCCGCCGCGAGACGGATGATGAGGCAGGAATGCACCTCCTGCGGTTTTAGAAAGTCGTTGTAGTATTCGGTGCGGATGAGATCGTCCTTCGCCATCCAGTCTTCGTCGGTGATGATGCGCAATTCCCAATTATTGAGATAGCTATCGACATCCTCGACATGGAGCAGCGGGTTTATGCCGGCGAAATGTTGTTCGTAGACGGCGGGCATTGACGGGTCGATGCGGGCGATCACACCTTCGCCGCCGCCGGAGCCGCTGTGCAGATCGAGATCAAGCAGACAGGCGTTATGGCCACCCAGAATATCGGTGCAAAGCTCGACCGCACGCTCCCATTGCAGCGGCTCAACCGGGGCGCGGTAGAGCTGCTCCAGAAAGGCGCCATAGGTTTTTTGATCGAACATCCCCGCCACCATGTTTTGGCCGTGCGCCAACCCCTTTGCCGCCGACTAGGGGCAGGGTTACAACGTGACCAAACATTAATGCTATGGCTGTTCTTTGCCAGAATCCCTTGCTTCACGCAACAATTTTGCGCGTTGCCAGATTTCCCAGCGCTGGCCGATCATCAGGGACAGGGCAAAAATCAACCCCGCATCGGTGGACCGCTGGAGCCCGAGCGCGTGGGGCAGATCGCGGGCGTGGGTATAGAATTCCAGCCCGAAACGCAGCGCAAAAAAGCCGCCGACCAGCAGCGTGCCGATGGGGGTGGCTTTTGAAAAAAGCTCCCCCGTCACCGGGTCGAGCGTGAAGGTTTGATGGCGGGCGCGCAGAATGCCGAGCCCCGCGCCCAAGCCCGCGCAGACCACGAAACCGGCAAGCGCCACCGTGCCCGGCAGGGGTTCATGGAGCATGGTGTAGACAGCAATGGCGGCAAAAATCGCGGGGAAGCGCCACAGTCGCTCTGTCTTCACCTTGCGCTGCCTGAATGCGCGCCGGATGACGATGGCAAACACCAGAAGCGGCAGCAGGAATGAGGCAGTGTGCGACCAGTTGAATGCGGGCGTCACTGCGCACGCCCCGACTTTATTATGCAGTCTTCCGGCGGCAGGGCGGCCAGAAGCTGTTTGGCTGTCTGGCCCAGAACAGGGTGCCGCCAATCGGGCGCGACATCGGCCAGGGGCACGAGCACAAACCTGCGGCTTGCGCAGCGCGGATGAGGAAGAATGGGGGGCCCCTCCTCTACCCTGCCGTCATACTCCACAATATCGAGATCGAGGGTGCGGGGGCTGTTGGCATTGCCGCGCACTCTGCCAAAGCGGGCTTCGACATCATGCAGTGTACGGAGCAATTTGGCCGGGGGATGCGCCGTTTGCACCAGAGCAACCGCGTTGACGAAGGGCGGATCGGCCGGGTTGGGCCAGGCGGGGGTTTGATAGAAAGGTGAAACTTTCGCCACCGTTAAGCCGCTTTCACCAAGCACCTTCAGCGCGTCGCGGAGCGTTTGCTCGGGCAATGCGCCGCGGAACGGCAGGTTGGCACCCAGTGCAATGAGGATCATGGAAGATAAATCACATCTTCAAGCGGCACGCGCATCATTTAACCGCTCTGTGCAATGGATGTTCAAGGCAAGAGTATTGGCATAAAATCATGTATTCGCGGCGCGTTTTGCCAGCGAAACGTATCTAGTGGAGGCCTATTGATGTTATTTTACCCCCAGGAAAAGCTGGCGCTATTTATTGACGGTGCAAATTTGTATGGCGCGGCAAAAGGTCTTCAGTTCGACATCGACTACAAGCGCTTGCTGGAACTTTTCGCGCGCAAGGGCATCCTTGTTCGCGCATTTTACTACACCGCTGTTGCCGAAGAACAGGAATTCTCTCCGTTACGTCCACTGGTGGACTGGCTGGATTATAACGGCTTCTCGGTGGTCACCAAACCGCTGAAGGAATTCACTGACGCGCAAGGGCGCCGCCGCGTGAAGGGCAACATGGACATTGAGCTTGCCATCGACGTGATGGAGATGGCCGATCAGGTCGATCATATTGTCATCTTCTCTGGCGATGGAGATTTTCGCCGTCTGGTTGAAGCGGCCCAGCGCAAGGGCCGCCGGGTCAGCGTGTGCTCCACCATCCGCACCCAGCCGCCCATGGTTTCGGACGAATTGCGCCGTCAGGCCGATAATTTCATCGAGCTGGAAGACCTGAAATCCGCCATCGCCCGCGACGGCGGCACGCGCACCTCACCGGCTGAACCGCAATATGCCTGAGGGATGGCAAGGTAGTTGAGGATAATTTTAACAACTACTTGAAGCTGTCTTAACTCCCCTTTAGGTTTACCTGAGAACTGGGGGGAGTTCTCATGCTTGTTTCATATTCTAATCATTTTATTTCCTCTTTCACTTCAAGCCGCTTCTCTTTTCTTCAGCTACGCATCACCCGCCTGATCCTTCGCACAGCCGCACTTGCCGGGCTGGGGCTGGCTTTGAGCGCCTGCACCAATACCGTTGCCACCAAGGGCGTGAATGCCTCGTTCAACTTCACCGCGCCGGTCAAGCGCGTGGTGATTGTTCAACCGGATGTGGAATTGGGCGAACTAACCGCTGGCGGGCTTGTGGAGACGCGCGCGGATTGGACCGCCGCTGCCAAGACCTTCATCTCCCAGGATGTGGCAGCGACGCTGGGCAGCAAAAACATTGAAGTGGTTCACGACGACAAACCGCCCTCTGAGCACACAACACAGATTGTCAAACTGCATGATGTGGTGGGGCAGGAAGCGATTTTTCACACGCTGGCCGACCTGCCCAACAAGGGCGGGGCATTCGACTGGACGCTGGGGCCGGGCACCAACGACCTGCGCGAAGAATATGGCGCGGATTACGCGCTCTTTGTCTATGTGCGCGACAGCTATACCTCTGCCGGGCGTGTGATGATGATGATCGGGTTGGCGGCGGTTGGCGTGGGCATTCAGGGTGGCCAGCAGGTCGGCTTTGTTTCGCTGGTCGATTTGCGTAACGGCAATATCGTCTGGTTCAACCGGTTGGCCAGCACCAATGGCGATCTGCGTGAGGAAAAGCCAGCCAGAGCCGTTGTCGATAATCTACTGGATGGCCTGCCTCTGTGAAAAAGGGGCTCGCCATCGCCTTGTCCGCAATCTTGGCGTTCAGCAGCATTGGTCCCGCCTTTGCCGATCAGCCACCTGTGCCGCCAGGTTATCGGCCTGCGGCGGACAGCGATGAGGCTGGGCTTTGGATGAAATCCGATGAGTCTGAAAAGCAGATTCAGTCTCTGCCGCAACGGGTGCGCGACCCGGCGTTGAACGCCTATGTGCAGGGGCTGGTGTGCAAGCTGGCTGCGGACTATTGCGGCGACATTCGCGTTTATATTCTCGATATTCCGGTCTTCAACGCCAGCATGGCGGCCAATGGCATGATGCTGGTTTATACCGGCCTTCTGTTGCGCTGTGATAACGAAGCGCAGCTTGCATTTGTTCTGGCGCATGAGATTGCGCATTTTCGCCTGCGCCATTCGCTGGATGGATGGCGCAGGATGGTCAACACCACCGGCGCAATTGGTGTTTTGGCAATCGTCTCGGGTGGTGCGGGCGTATTTGGGTTGGTCGGTTTGCTGGCGCAGATGAGCATTGCGGCGGGCTTTATGTCTTTCTCCCGCGATCAGGAGCGGGAGGCCGATACGATTGGTTTCGACCTTGCGACCGCGCAAGGTTATGACCCGCATGAAGCCCGCAATTTGTGGACCAATGTGAGCACGGAGGATGACGCCGACCCTGCCGTGCGCAACGCCAACAGCTTCACCTCATCGCACCCGACATCCGCCGAAAGACTTGCGGCGATGACGCAGAAGGCGGATGCGGTGGCCGACGCGCGCAAAGACTGGGCCGTTGCGCCGGAGCATTTGCAGGCAGAAATCTCGCCGTTTCGCGCAGCATGGTATAGCGAAACACTGGAATTCCAGCATTCCGGCGCATTCCTCACCGTTCTGGAGCGCAAGGTGAAGAACGATCCGCAATCCGGCGAGCTGCAATATTATTTGGCGGAAGCCTTTCGCCGCCGCAACGCGCCGGGCGATCTGGAGCGGGCGCGCGACGCCTATCTGGCCGCGATCAGTTGCGCCAACGCACCGGCGGCGGCGCAAAAGGGCTTGGGTATTGTCGATATGAAGATTGGCGCGGCGGATGCGGCGCGCGCCGCTTTTGCGCAGTACCTCGAACTGGCGCCGACAGCCGAGGACCGCGCGATGATCGAATATTATGTTTCACGTCTTTAGAGGTGCGCCATGACATTTCTCAAACGCATTGTCCCTGCCCTGCTTGTTGTGGCTGTTGCGAGTTGCGCGCCCTTTCAGCTTGTGGAGAACAAGCCGATCACGGTTGACGCGACGTTCAATGTTCAGCCGCAAATGACCTGGAGCAGCGTGACGACCAACCAGAAACACGTCGCCCTTTGGACGGTGGATGGAACCTCGCTCAACGCGCTCTATTTCTTCACCGGCGTCAGCGATGGCGACACGTTGATCGAAATTGCGAATGCGGAACGCAAAGAGCTGCGCCCCTACCGGCACACCATGCTGCCGGATGATGTGATGGAATATATCGGGTTTTACCTGACCCGCATGGGGGCGCAGCAGTTGAAAACCGCAAATTTGCGGCCGGCAAAAATCGGTACTGCGCAAGGCTTCCGTTTTGAAGCGAGCTATGTCACGCGCGCGGGATTGAAGATGAAGGCCATGGCGCTGTTCACCCAACCCGGCGGCAAGTTGTGCGCGATGCTGTTTCTCGCGCCGGATGAATATTACTACGGCCACATCGCGGGTCAGGTCGATACACTCTTCAACACGGCAACGCTCAACGGATAGGTCTTTCATCGGCGCGGGGCCGCCAGTATGGTCCGGCGCATGACCCATTCGACCGAACCACCGAAAAATTGCCCACTTTGCCCACGATTGGCGGAGTTTCGCGCGGCCAATCGGGTGGCTTATCCGGGGTATTTCAACAATCCGGTGCCGAATTTTGGCGGGTTGGATGCGCGGCTTTTGATTGTTGGGTTGGCGCCGGGGCTGCATGGGGCGAACCGGACGGGGCGGCCTTTTACCGGGGATTGGGCGGGCGATCTTTTATACGCGACACTGTTGAAGCATGGGTTGGCGCGCGGGACCTATGACGAGCGCGCTGATGATGGGCTTGAGCTTGTTGAATGTGCCATTGCCAATGCGGTGCGCTGTGTGCCGCCGCAGAACAAGCCGCTGCCGGTGGAGATCAACACCTGCCGTCCGTTTCTGGCCGCGACCATTGCGGCGATGCCGCATTTACGTGCGGTGCTTTCGTTGGGGCAGATTGCGCATAACTCGCTGTGTTCGACGCTGGGGGTGAAGAAGAGTGCGTATAAGTTTGGACATGGGGCGCGGCATCAGTTGGGGCATTTGACGCTGATCGCGAGTTATCATTGCTCGCGCTACAACACCAATACGGGGGTGTTGACCGAAGCGATGTTCGACACGGTGATTAAGCAGGCGAAAATGGCGGCGATGGTGCGGATTTAGGGCGTGCTTTGCTGATGTTTTACTGCTGGCGCTAATAAAGCTGAATGTTGCACGAAGGCCCGCTGGCCTAGCGTGCCGTACGCGTAGCCAAGCCTGAGTGCCCGGCGCCACGCGGGAAAACTCTAAGTAAATCCATTTGACGGCGGATCACCAATTCGATGGTACCAAGCCGATACCCGAGCGGAATGCACCAACACATTTGCGACCGTGGAACAACATAAACAAATCTTTTCTTGGGCCATAGATATCCGAAGCGTCGTCAACAAATAACAGCAATCCATTCGAGAAAGTGAACTCACAGCTTTCATTCCCCTTGCCAGCCACAACGCCCTCAAGCCTAAGTCCTAAAATATTTTCCAGAGTGCCCTCATATGCACTCCCATCTTCGCTGTCGCTATTCAATAAATCATTTTCATCCTTCAAGAACGCCCAATCGCATAAGTAGATCCAAATACTCCATTGCTCATTTGTCTTTTCGGTTTCCGAAAGTTCAATTGTCAGGAAACTGCCTATGCCTCGTTTTGCAGCCGTAACCCGTAGAGGTAACTGCATTTCCACACATTCGAACAAAGCGGACTCAAAAAGGGACATTTGTATCTCTCATTGGCTCACCGCCCGGACTTTATATCAGCCCTGACCTTAATTTCATTATGGTCAAGGTTTTTACTGGTGCCCCTTTATGGAGGGCGTCCTTTTCATCCGTTGCAAGACCTTAGGTTGCTGCGTCGAAACCTATTCTAACGTGAACTTTGAAGCATACACGCTTGTGTCACCTGGGTGGCCCGCACTTGGCGGGCCATGACAGCGGTGGTGGCGACGAAAATAACGGTGTGGCGCAGATTTAAGCGTATATGACATACAGCGCGCCCCACCCGAAGTTCTCTTTCGCTGCGCTCGGAGAATTTCGCCGGCACGCTGGCGCTACCAGCCCCCACAGGAGGAGGTTGGTTATGAGCTATAGCGTTGTTCTTTCCAGGGGTCGGCTTCGTTGTGGTAGCCGCGGACTTCCCAGAAGCCGGGGCGGTCTTGGGCCACGAATTCTATGCGGTTTACCCATTTGGCGCTTTTCCAGAAATACCAATCGGGGATCACTACGCGCAACGGGCCGCCGTGTTCGCGGGTGAGTGGTTGGCCTTCCCAGGAATGGGCGAGCAGTACGTTTTCATCGGCGAAAACTGAGAGTTTGGTGTTGGTGGTGTAGCCGTCATAGGCGTGGAAGATGATGTAGTTCGCTTCCGGTTTCGGCTTCACCAGATCGAGCAGGGTTTTGGATGAGACACCCTGCCAGTGATTGTCGTAGCGGCTCCAGGCAGTGACGCAGTGGATGTCGCTCACCATGTCTGTTTGTGGCAGGGCGTGGAATTGGTCGAGCGTGAAGACGGTTGGGTTTTCGACCAGGCCGGTGATGCGCAGGTGCCAGTTTTCGGGTTTCACCTGTGGTTGAACGCCGAGGTCGAGCACTGGCCAGTTGGTGACCAGCTTTTGGCCGGGCGGCAGGCGGTTGACGTGGCCCATGTCGGGGCGGCCGGTGATGAGGCGGCCTTCTTGCGCCCATTTTTCTTTGGAGCGGATGAGTTTTTCTTTGATCTTGCCGATCAGGTCTGGGGGTTCTTCTTCGCTCATCATTCCATAATGTCATGGCCCGCGACTGTGGGCCACCCAGGTGATGTTTGGGCGGTGTTAGAAAGTTCCGGGGTTCTTGTTGATGCTGTGTGCGGCGTCAGCTGGGTGGCCCGCACTTGGCGGGCCATGACAGGGAGGTGGGGGTTGGAAGAAGCGTTTAGCCCTTGTTGCGCATCAGTCTTGCTTTGTCGCGTTGCCAATCGCGTTGTTTTTCGGTTTCGCGTTTGTCGTGCAACTTCTTGCCTTTGGCTATGCCGAGTTCGATTTTGGCGATGCCTTTGGGGTTGAAATAGACCCGCAGCGGAATCAGCGTCATGCCTTCGCGCTGGATGGCGACGGAGAGTTTGCGCGCTTCGGTTTTGCGCACCAGGAGTTTGCGCATCCGTTTGGGCTCATGGTTGAAGCGGTTGGCCATGAGATATTCTGGGATGTAGGAATTGACGAGAAATATCTCGCCATCCTTCGCGAAGGCGTAGGATTCCGAGATGGTCGCTTTGCCAGTGCGCAAGGATTTCACTTCCGAGCCCATGAGCATCAGCCCCGCCTCGATCGTGTCCTCGATCGCATAGGCGTAGCGCGCCTTGCGATTGTCGGCGACGACTTTGTGCTCAGGATCGGACTTTCTCGCCATCAGGCGATACCGGCATGCGCCATCGCTTCGCGGATGCGCGCGCGGGCGGGCTCGCTCGCGGACACGATGGGAAGACGCACTTCATCGGAGCATTTGCCGAGAACCGACGCACCATATTTGGCGGGCGCAGGGCTCGATTCACAGAACATCGCATCGTGCAGCGGGGTCAGGCGATCCTGAAGCTCGCGCGCTTTTGCAAAATCGCCCGCCATGCAGGCGTTCTGGAACTCGGCGCACAGACGCGGCGCGACATTGGCGGTGACGGAGATGCAGCCATGGCCGCCATGGGCCATGTAGCCGAGCGCGGTGATGTCTTCGCCCGAAATCAGCCGCCAATCCTTGCCGCAGGCCAGCCGTTCGCGGCTGGGGCGGGCGAGGTTATTGGTCGCGTCTTTCACGCCGATGATGTTGGCGATTTTTGACAGGCGGGCGATGGTTTCGACCGAAATCTCCACAATGCTGCGACCGGGGATGTTGTAGAGCAGGATGGGGATGTCCACCGCTTCGGCGATTGCCGCGAAATGGCGGTAGAGCCCTTCCTGTGTCGGCTTGTTGTAATAGGGCGCGACGGAGAGCACCGCATCGGCCCCCACCTCTTTCGCGCGGCGGGTCAGCGAAATCGCCTCCGCCGTGGAGTTGGAACCTGCGCCCGCGATCACCGGCACGCGGCCAGCGGCTTCAGCGACGCAGAGTTCGATCACGCGCATATGTTCATCGTGGTTCAGGGTGGCGGATTCGCCGGTCGTGCCCATGGGCACCAGACCGTGGCTGCCCTCGGCGATCTGCCAGCTCACGAATTTTCGCAACGCAGCTTCATCCACCGCCCCACCTGACTTGAGGTCGGACAACATGGGGGTGATGAGGGCGGGCATTGAGCCCCGCATACGTTCGCGAATATCAGCCATGCGGCACCTTTGTTTCGTCTGAGAGCGCGATTCTATCATATGGCATTGAATGCGCGCTCTCAGGCTTTGAACTTGTCGCTCTTTCTTACGCCGAACCGGTACCCACTTCGGCGGAAAGCGCTCTTGATAGCGGTTTGTTCCGCCTTTCGGAAGCACCCGTGATAGTGCCGGTTCACGGCAAAGGAAAGATCGGCTCCCAGGCCGATTTTGCCCTTCTGTTGCCGCCTTGTAATGGCATAGGGGGGAAACGGCGGCTATCGTCGGCTTTGTCCCCCAAATGGTTGATTCGGTGTGTTCTTGTCCTCTCCTCTTTTGAAATCTGTGTTTGGCGCGGCGGCGCTTGTTCTTTTTGCTCTTCCTCTTTCGGCGCAGGTGCGGCCCGAGCGGACCAGCCCCACCCATGTGCTGAGCGAGGCGGACCGGGCGCTCTATCGCCAGGCCTTCGACGCCGCCGCCAAACGCGATTGGCCGACGGCGCAGGCTTTTGCCATTCAGGGGCGCGATGCCACCGCGCGGCGGATCATCCAGTGGCGCTATTTGATGGATAAGGACAGCGGCGCCAGCTTTGTGGAGATCGACGCTTTTCTGAAAAATAATCCAGACTGGCCGTCGCACGGCACGCTGCTGTCGCGCGCCGAACAGGCGATGGCGGCGGATATGGCGCCGGAGGCGGTGGTGCAATGGTATGGCGGGCGCACCCCGCAAACGGGCATTGGCAAAATCCGCCTTGGCCATGCGCTGATCGTGACGGGGCAAGTGACGGCGGGCACGGCGCTCATTCGCAGCGCCTGGGCCACGAACAGTTTGCAGAGCGACCAGGAAGCCTATGTCGTGCGCACCCATGGCGATCTGTTGACGCCCGCACTGGAAGACCAGCGGCTCGATAATCTCATCTGGCGGGAAGACAATGCAGGCGCCAAGCGGCAGTTGCCGCGTGTGAGCGACGATGCGCAGCGTGTGGGCCAAGCGCGGCTGGCGCTGCGCAGCAGCCCCACAATCGGCATTCGCCTTGTCAACGCCCTGCCCGCGCGGCTGGCGAACGATCCCGGCGTGTTGTTCGATCTGGCACGTGTGCAGCGGGCGAAGGACAACACCGAAACCGCCGCCGCGCTGCTGCTGAAAATCGCCGCGCTGGAAAACAAGCTGTGGCCGACCAAGATGTGGCCGGAGTTGCACATCACCGCGCGCCAGGCGGTGGGCGAAGGCAAATATCGCACCGCCTATCGGCTGGTGGCCAACACCGGATTGACCGATGGCGCGGCCTTTGCCGATGCAGAATTCCTTGCGGGCTGGATCGCGCTGCATTTTCTGAACGATCCGCAATCCGCTTTGGGGCATTTTCAGAAGCTGGAGGCCGGGGTTTCGCGCCCCATCAGCAAGGCGCGCGCGTATTTCTGGGAAGGGCGCGCGGCGGAGGCGAGCGGCGACAAGACGATGGCGGCGAACTATTACCAGCAGGGCGCGGCGTTCGGCGATACCTATTACGGCCAGCTTGCGCTCAGCCAGCTCGGCACCGCGCCGGTGTTGCGGCTGAACGATGCCTCATTGCCGGTCTCCAGCCTGCGCGCCATCGAAGACAGCCAGATGGTCCGTGCCATTCGCGTACTGGCCGATCTGGGTGAGGAGCGCCTCTTGCGCCAGTTCGCCAATGCGGCCGTGGGGGACAACCCCGATGCGCGGCGGACGAGCCAGGTTGCGCAATTGATGACAGACCTTGGCTACCCCGAAGTGGCGGTGCGCACCGCCAAGCAGGCGGGCTATAGCGGGGTGTTGTTGCTCAACTATGCCTTCCCGGTGATTGAGGTGCCGGCCTATCAGGGTGCGGGGGCGGCACCGGAAACGCCGCTGGTGCTGGCGCTGATCCGCCAGGAAACCGAGTTCGATCCCAATGCGGTGAGCAGCGCGGGCGCGCTTGGCATTATGCAGATGATGCCCGCCACCGCGCAGAAAGTGGCGCGTCGCGCAGGGCTGCCCTTCGACCAGAGCAAGCTGCTCTATGACACGCGTTACAACATGCAGCTTGGCATGGGCGAGTTGCAGGCGCAGGTGGACAATTGGGGCGGCTCCTACATTCTTGCCATTGCCGCTTATAATGCGGGGCCGGGCAATGTGCGGCGCTGGGTGGCGCAGTTCGGCGATCCGCGCCAGCCGGGGATTGATCCCATCGACTGGATTGAATCCATCTCGTATGGCGAGACGCGCAATTATGTGCAGCGGGTGTTGGAGAACATTCAGGTCTATCGCAACCGCCTTGCGGGGTCCGATCAACCGGCGCGGCTGTTGGCCGATCTGTATCGGCCCAACGCCCCCGTTGCATCTGTGCTGAAATATGTGCCGCCGCCGGTGCGGGTTTTGCCGCCGGAGCCGAAGAAGGCGAGTGTGCCGGTGCCGACCAAAAAGCCGGTCGTCAAAAAGAAGAAAAAGAAACGCAGAGCGGACTAGAGCGCAATTGCGCGACAATCAAAGAATCTAGAGCACTTGCGTGCTCTAGATACGGGAAAGCCACTCGCGCGCCTGGCGCAGCGCTTCGGCGATTTGGGCTGTGTTCATTTCGCTTGCCATATTGGCGCGCCAGCGTTTGGCATCGTCGACGCCGCGCATGGCTGCGAGGTTGAACCATTTATGGGCGGCGACATAATCGACCCCTACGCCCTGCCCCGTCGAATAAGCGAGACCCAGATTATAGAGGGCAATCGCCTGACCGCATTTGGCTTCGACCTCGTACTGCGTCAGCGCATCCACATCGATACACGCCATCGCTGCTTCCCCTTCAAACATTGCGACTGCACGACTGTCCCGTGCAGGCACATGCTTGCCCCGGAAATGCTAAAGGCGAGTTAATGACAACATTGCTGGAATTTACGTCTCGTTAAGTGTTTGCGGCGGGACGTGGGCTATTTTCCGCGCTGGCCGAACAGAACCTTGCGTGCGATTTCGGCGGCCTTGGGATCGTTTGCCTGCTGCTCCCGCAGCTCTTTGCCGACTTCCAGCCCTTTGGCGACGGCGGGGCGGGCACGCATCCGGTCGATCCAGGCGGCGAGGTTTGGGAAATCCGCGATCATGTTTTCGATGCGGGAGGCAGCGATGGCCCAGCCGATAGACGCCATGTCGGCGATGGAATAATCGTCCGCGAGGTATGGCCGGTTGGCGAGCCGCCGGTCCATCACGCCCAGAAGGCGGTGCACCTCATCGGTGTAGCGTTTTTTGCCGTAGGTATTGTCGGGGGCGTAGTTGCGGAAGTGACCGGCCTGCCCCGTCATCGGGCCGAGGCCGGAGACCTGCCAGAACAGCCATTCGTCCACCGCCACCCTTGCCCGCTCATCCTGCGGATAGAACTTACCGGTCTTGCGGCCGAGATATTGCAGGATCGCGCCCGATTCAAAGACCGAGATCGGCTCACCGTCCGGTCCATCCGGGTCGATGATCGCGGGCATCCGGTTGTTGGGGGAGATGGCGAGGAAGGAGGCCTCGAACTGATCGCCCCGATTGATGTTCACCGGCTTCAGCACATAGGGCTGGCCCAGCTCTTCGAGCATGATCGCGATCTTCCAGCCATTCGGGGTTGGCCAGTAATAGAGTTCGATCGGTTGGGGGATTTTGGGCAGAGCTGCGCGCGTGACGCGGGTCTTGGCGGAAACGCCAGATGGAGCAGATGCGGTTTTGAGAACTTTGGTGCTGGGTTTTGCCGCGGGCTTGGAGCCGGATTTCGCAGGCGATGGCTTTTTTATTTTATCGTTTTTAGTCTGAGGCTTAGCCGGAGATTTGGCGGGCGCCTTGGCGGGTTTTCTGCCTGTCTTCTGGGATGGCTTGGCCGCGGCTGCCCGATTTAACGGACTCACCGCGGCGTTTGCCTTTGCCAAGTATTGGCTGTTTGGCAGGTGTGGCTGACGCCACGCCCCGCCAACGTGCCTTACTTCTTGGCTTTCTTGCGGCCGGCCTTTTTCTTGGCGGCTTTTTTCGCCGGTTTCCGGGCGACTTTCTTCACGGCTTTCTTCACGGCCTTCTTGGCCGCTTTCTTCGCCGGCTTCTTGGCGGCTACTTTGCGCTTCTTCGTCTTGCGCGCGGCACCCTTGGCGGCGGCCTTGCGGACGACGCGCTTCTTCGTCGTGGTCTTCTTCTTTGTAGTCACTGGCATGTGAAACGACTCCTTTGATTGTCCGGGTGTCGCGACTCGCGTCCCCCAAAACACCAATAATATGAGTAAGTTGCGGGGGCAATTGCAATACGGGGGGATATGCCGGGAAAACACTCGGAGCCATGATTGTCATAAAACCCTTATTTAATCACTATTTTGTGCAACTGTCCGCACACGGACGTTTTGGCTGCACAAACCGCCCCCTGCCTGTCAACAACTTGCAAATTGTACGAATCACCCCTCATCGGGCAATCCGAGTCGTGCCTTCAGCACCGCGTTGACGGCTTGCGGGTTCGCCTTTCCGCCCGTCAACTTCATCACCTGACCGGTGAACCAGCTCGCGAGTTTGGGTTTGGCTTTCACCTCTTCGACCTTGTCCGGGTTCGCCGCGATGACATCGTCGACCGCTTTTTCAATCGCCGACGTGTCGGTCACCTGCACCAGACCGCGCGTCTTGACCACGGTGGCCGGGTCACCGCCTTCGCTCCACACGATGTCGAGAACATCCTTCGCGATCTTTCCGGAGATCGTTCCATCGGAAATCATCTTTAAGATCGCGTTGTTAGCGGAAGCCGACACCGGACAGTCGGTGATGGCGCGCCCAGCCTTGTTCAACCGCCCGAGGATTTCGTTGTTCAGCCAGTTCGCTGCCGCCTTGGCATCCACACCTTGCGCCAGCGCCTCGAAGTAATCGGCAAGCTCGCGCTCGGCGACAATCACCCCGGCATCGTAGTGCGAAAGGCCGAAGGCGGAGATGAAACGCGCCTTCTTGTCGTCAGGAAGTTCCGGCAACGAGGCGGCGATCTCATCCACCCATGCCTGATCGAAGGTCAGCGGCAACAGATCCGGATCGGGGAAATACCTGTAATCATGGGCTTCTTCCTTGGAGCGCATGGGGCGCGTCTCGCCCTGGCGACTGTCGAACAGGCGCGTTTCCTGTTTGATGGTGCCGCCGGTCTCCAACACGTCGACCTGGCGGCGCGCTTCATATTCCACCGCCTGCGCGATGAAGCGCATCGAGTTTACGTTCTTGATTTCACAGCGTGTTCCGAGCGGCGCGCCCGGCTTTCTGACCGAGACGTTAACGTCGGCGCGCATGGAGCCTTCGTCCATATTGCCGTCGCAGGTGCCGAGATAGCGCACGATGGCGCGCAGCTTTTTGAGGAAGGCCGCCGCCTCTTCCGAGGAGCGCATGTCCGGTTTGGTGACAATCTCCATCAGCGCGACACCGGCGCGGTTGAGATCGACGAACGAGTTATCGGCGGACTGGTCGTGCAGGCTCTTGCCCGCATCCTGTTCCAGATGCAGCCGCTCGATGCCGACCTGCATGGTCTGGCCGTCCTTCAGGTCGAGCGTAACCATGCCCTCCCCGACGATGGGGTTCTTGAACTGCGAAATCTGATAGCCGGTCGGCAGGTCGGGATAGAAATAGTTCTTGCGGTCGAACACCGAAGACAGATTGATCTTCGCTTTCAGCCCCAGCCCGGTGCGCACCGCCTGCTCAACGCATTTGGCGTTGATGACCGGCAACATGCCCGGCATCCCGGCGTCGATGAACGAAACCTGGGAGTTGGGCTCGGCGCCGAATTCGGTCGAAGCGCCGGAGAACAGCTTGGAATTGGAAAGGACCTGGGCATGGACTTCCAGCCCGATCACGATTTCCCAAGGCCCGGTGGAGCCTTCGATCAATTTGGATTTTGCGGCTGTTTCAGGCGTGGCCATCTTCGCCTCCGTCATGGATATAGGCATCGGCCTCGATTTCGACCAGCCAGCCTTCATCTATAAAGCGCGAAACTTCGACAAAGCTGGTGGCGGGCTGGATTTTGGCAAAGACCTCGCCATGCACTTTGGCGGCGTCTTCCCAGCGGCTGACATCTTTCATGAAGATGCGGGTGCGGGTGACGTGATCGAGCCGCGCGCCCACCATTTCCAGCGCCTCGCCAATAATCTCGAAGGCGCGGCGCACCTGGCCGCCGACATCCGGGGCGAGGCTGCCATCCGCGTTGATCGGTGCGGTGCCGCTGACGGCCACCACGCGGCCCGTGCGCACCGCGCGCGAGAAGCCAATGATCTCGTGATAGGGGCTGCCGGTTTTCGCCAGAATGCGGGTCATGCTGTCCACCATTTTGCGGGTTTCGCGCCGAAGGCGGCGGCGACTTCTATTGACCGTCCAGCGCGCAGCACCGTTGCTTCATCGAACGCCTTGCCGATGATCTGAAGGCCAAGCGGCAAACCATCCGCCGTCAGACCGGAGGGCACCGACATTGCGGGGAGCCCGGCAAGATTCACCGTCACGGTGAAAACGTCGTTCAGATACATCGCCACCGGATCGTCGGACTTGGCGCCCAGCGCGAAGGCAGGGCCCGGCGTTGCCGGGGTCAGCAGCACGTCGCATTTTTCAAACGCCTGCTCGAAGTCGCGCGCGATCAATGTGCGCAGCTTCTGGGCGCGGGCGTAATAGGCATCGTAATAGCCGGCGGAGAGAACATAAGTGCCGATCAGGATGCGGCGGCGCACTTCGGGGCCGAAACCTTCCGCCCTGCTCTTTTCATACAGATCGGTAATGTCCCGCACGCCTTCGGCGCGATGGCCGAAGCGCACGCCATCATACCGCGCGAGGTTGGAGGAGGCTTCGGCAGGCGCGACTATATAATAAGCAGGCAGCGCATATTTGGTGTGGGGGAGCGAGACCTCCACAATCTCCGCGCCTTGCGCCTTTAGCCACTGCGCACCGCGTTCCCACAGCGCATCAATCTCCGGCGGGGCGCCGTCGATGCGGTATTCTTTGGGGATGCCGATGCGCAGGCCCTTCACGCCCGCATCGAGCGTGGCTTCATAATCGGGCACCGGGCGATCGACGCTGGTGGAATCGTTCGGGTCCACGCTTGCCATCTGGCGCAGCAGGATCGCCGCGTCCCGCACCGTGCGGGTCATCGGGCCTGCCTGATCCAGCGAAGAGGCGAAGGCGACAATGCCCCAGCGCGAGCAGCGCCCATAGGTCGGCTTGATGCCGACCGTGCCTGTCACCGCCGCAGGCTGGCGAATGGAACCGCCGGTATCGGTGCCGGTGGCGGCAAGGCACAGATTGCCCGCAACCGCCGAGGCCGAGCCGCCCGACGAACCGCCCGGCACAAGGTTCTGGTTGGAATTGGTTGATCGCCACGGGTTGATCACCGGCTTGAAGAAGCTGGTCTCGTTGGACGAGCCCATGGCGAATTCATCGAGATTGGTTTTGCCCAGCATCACCGCGCCCGCATTCCACAGGTTCCGGGTGACGGTGGATTCGTATGGCGGCACGAAGGTGGAGAGCATTTTGCTGCCCGCCGTGGTGCGCACGCCCTTGGTGCAGAACAGATCTTTGATCGCCAACGGCAAACCTTCGAGCGCCCCACCTTCGCCTTTGGCGATGCGTGCGTCCGAGGCCGCTGCCATCGTCAGCGCGCGGTCGGGCGTTTCGGTGATGAAGGCGTTCAGCTCGCGCGCGCCTTCAACGGCCTGCACAAAAGCCTTGGTGAGTTCGGTGGACGAGATTTTTTTCGTGGCCACGGCATCGCGTGCCTCGGCCAGCGTGAAATCGGTTGGGGTTACGGGCAGGCTCATTCCACCACCTTCGGCACGACAAAAAAGTGATCCTCGCTCACGGGCGCGTTGGCAGTGACGGCGGCGGCATCGCCGCCTGCTGTCACCACGTCTTCACGCAGTTTGAGCGTTTGGGCGACCACGCTGGTCAGCGGCGGCACGCCTTCGACATTCACCTCGGCCAACTGTTCGACCCAGGCGAAAATACCGTTCAGGTCTTTCACCATCGGCTCGACGCGGGTTTCATCCAGGGCGATCCGGGCCAGCCGGGCAATACGGCGGACGGTGTCCTTGTCCACGGACATGGGGCACTTCTCTGTGCTAGGGATACGGCGCTTTGCTAGCAACCGCGCGCGGTGCTGGCAAGTTAGCGAAATGCCTCTAGGGAACCGCTCCAAAGACGGTGGGTGACCATGACATTAGAAAACACCACGCTGGGAATCACCGCGATAGACCATATCCAGATCACCGTGCCCGCGGCGCGGGCGGCGGATTGTCTGTCTTTCTACAGGGACATTCTGGGCCTGCCCGAAATTCCCAAGCCGGAGGTTTTGCGTGCCCGTGGCGGGGCCTGGTTCCAGCTTGGTGCCTTGCAAATGCATGTGGGCGTCGACCCAGAACCCTCGCCGCCCAGCAAACGGCATGTCTGCTTTCTGGTGCCCGACCTTGCGCGCGCCAGGGCGGCGCTCAGCGCAGGCGGCGTTGGGGTTGAGGAGGAAGGCGTGGCCGAAGGGCTGGCGCGATTCTTCATCCGCGATCCGGCTGGAAACAGGATTGAGATCGGGCAGCGGTAAAAACGTCAATCGGACGCCCGCAGCCGATACCCCACCCCCTGCTCGGTCTGGATCAGGCTCGGCTGCTCCGGATTGGCTTCGATCTTCTGGCGCAACATGCGGATATAGATACGCAGATATTGAACATCGGTCTGGCCGCCCCAGACCTCGCGCAGGATCAGTTTGTGCGTGAGCACTTTTCCGGCATGGGCCACCAACAGGCGCAACAGATCATATTCGCGCGGCGTGAGCTTCACCTCCTGCCCGCGCGCGGTGACAACCCGGCGCACAAGATCGACGGTGAGGTCGCCGCTTCTAAAGTGCGGCTTCTCGCCTTCCTGCTGCAATCTGTGGCGTAAGGCGGCGCGGATGCGCGCCAGAAGTTCCTCCATGCCGAAGGGTTTGGTGACGTAATCATCCGCGCCCAAATCGAGCGCGGCGACCTTGCCGGTCTCGTCCGCGCGGCTGGACAGCACGATCACGGGCACGGACGAGCCGTTTTCGCGCATCGTCTTCAGGACGTCCAATCCGCCAATGCCGGGCAATCCAAGATCCAGCACCAGTACGTCGATGGCATTGCGCTGAAGCAGGGCAAGGCCGGTTTCTCCGTCCTCCGCCTCCAATACAGCATAGCCTTGGGCGCTGAGACTTGTGCGCAGGAAACGACGGATCGCCGGTTCATCGTCAAGGACGAGTACCCGCTGGGAAGCGTTCATGCCGCGCGTTCTCCGATTTCGCCAGCGTCTGGCACTGGCAGCGTAATGGTGAAAATGGCGCCGCACCCTTCAGCATTATTGGCCGCGTTGAGCGTGCCGCCCATGGATTCGACAAAACCCCGGCTGATCGCAAGCCCAAGGCCGGTGCCCGCGCGCTTATGATCGGATGCCTGCACGCGATAGAATTTGTCGAAAATGCGCTCCACATCGTCCGGCGGGATGCCGTTGCCGTTATCACTTACAGAAAGCTGAATGTGACTGCCGACAATGATGCCCTTCACCGCGATCCTCGCCGCTGGCGGAGAATATTTGGCGGCATTGTCGAGGAGATTGAATAGCGCCTGTTCGAATAGCACGGGATCGAGCTTGAGCATGGGAAGGCTTGTGGGCAACGAAAGGTCCAATTCATGCTGCGACAGGACCTTTGAAGCGCGGCGCAGGGCGCTGCCGATTACATCGGCCAGATCAATCAATTCCAGATGGGGCGCGACGGCGCCGGATTCCAGCCGCGTCATATCGAGAAGATTGGCGATGAAGCGATTGAGCCGCTCGGTTTCTTCCAGAATGGAGCCGAGCAATTCCTCTTTCGCCGTATCGTCCAGCGTTGCGCCATAGGATTTCAGGCTGCTGGCCGCGCCCAGAATGGAGGCCAGCGGCGTGCGCAAATCGTGGCTGATGGAGGTGAGCAAGGCCGAGTGCAGGCGCTCTGTCTCTGCATTCAGCTTGTTGCGGTCTATGTCCTGCGCCAGATTGATGCGCTCTATGGCAAGCGCTGCCTGATCGGACAGCGCATCGAACAGGCGCTGCTGATCGGGCGTGAGCAGTGGGCCCGGTTTTTCACTGTCCAGCCCCACAACCCCCACTGTGCCGCGCCCCGTGCGCATCGGCAGGAACAGCCATTTGCCACCCGGCAGCGTATCGGCGCCGCGGCCCGCCGGTGCGCCGCGCTCCCAAACCCATTTGGCGGCGGCCACATCATCGTCATCGAGCCTGTCTTCCGGCGGATAGCCTGCACGCACCGAAACGCTCTCTTGATCCGGCAGCAGGATCACCACATGCAGATGCAACATTCTGGCGAACTGAAATGACGTGGCCCACAACAGATCGTCGAGCGTGAACACCGCAGCGAGTTTGCGGGCGAACAGATAGAGATCTTCCGTGGCTTTGGCCCGTTCGCGCGCAACAACGCCTTGCGCGCGCACCCGCGCTGTTAAATTGCTGGCGATGAAAGCTACAACCGCAAAGAAGAACAAAGCATTGACATTTTCCGGATCGGCAATCTGGAAGGTGTAAAGCGGCGGCAGGAAAAAGAAATTGAACGCCAGGACACTGACAAGGCTGCTGAACAGCGCGGGCCACAGGCCATAGGTGATCGCACTGGAGAGAACGGCGGTGAGGAACACCAGCGCCACATTATTGATGCCGAAAAAGTTCTTCAGAACGAGACCGACGCCCAACGCGCCAACGGCATAGAGAAAGCCGCCCAGATAGGCGCGAAAATCGCGCGACGGGTGCAAATGCGTGAGCGCGTGCTTCACCTCGCCATCGCGCGGGGGCCCCTCCTGATCGGGCACGACATGCACGCTGATATTGCCCGCACCACGAATGATTTCGAGCGCGGGCGAGTGATGCCACAACTCCATAAGCCACGAACGGCGGGTCTGTGCCGCTACAATATGCGTGAAATTATTGGACCGCGCATAATCGAGAATGCCCTCGGCCACGCTGACGGCAGGCACCGTCACCGCTTCGCCGCCCAGGCGTTCTGCGATGCGCAGCGTGCTCGCGATAGTGTCGCGTTCCGCTTCGCTCAAAGCTCCCGATCGTGAGGTTTCAACATAGACGGCGACCCATGTCGCGCGCAGCTTGTCTGCAAGCCTGCGCGTGGTGCGTACCAGCGCGGCACTTCCCTGTCGTTCGTCGACGCATACCAGTACACGCTCGCCCGCCTCCCACGGCCCCTGTATGGCATGAGCGCGCATGTAATCGACCATTTGCGCATCCACCCGCTGGGCGGTGCGCCGCAACGCAAGTTCACGCAACGCCGTGAGGTTTCCGGGCACGAAATAGTTTTGCGCGGCGCGTTCGGCGGCATCGGGAAAATAGACCTTCCCCTCCTTCATGCGCTGAAGCAGATCTTCCGGCGTAAGATCGACCAGCTCCACATCATTGGCGCGATCCAGAACAGAATCCGGCACCGTCTCGCGCACCCGCACGCGCGTGATCTGCGCCACCACGTCGTTCAGGCTTTCGAGATGCTGGACATTCAGCGTCGTATAAACGTCGATGCCGTTGTCGAGCAGTTCCTCCACATCGAGGTAACGCTTGGGGTGGCGGCTTCCCGGCGCATTGGTGTGGGCCAACTCATCCACCAGCGCCAGCTTCGGCTTGCGCTGCAAAATAGCGTCGAGATCCATTTCCGCGAGCACGCGGCCTTTATAGAGCACGCGCTTTTTGGGGATGGTCTCGAAACCTTTGGTCAGAACATCGGTTTCGATGCGGCCATGCGTTTCCACCACGCCGATGACGACATCGCCCGCATCGACACGGCGCTGCCGCGCTTCGCTCAACATCTCAAAGGTCTTGCCGACGCCCGGCGCGGCACCAAGAAAGATTTTGAGGCGGCCACGCGTCGCATCGCCTGCCTGCTTCAGCAGCGCTTCGGGCGACGGGCGGGCGGCTTCTTCGGACATGCTTTATTCTAGCACAAGCCTAGCCCCGCTGCATGGTGTCCAGCGCCAGGTTCAGTTTGAGCACATTGACATGCGGCTCGCCAAGGACGCCAAGAAGACGCGGCTGGACAGCATCGTCCACCAGCTTGCGCAACGCCGCTTCAGAAAGCCCGCGCGCCTTGGCCACACGGGGAATCTGGAAATACGCCGCCGCGGGCGTGATGTCCGGGTCGAGGCCGCTGGCCGAACTGGTAACAAGATCGACAGGCACCGGCGCGCCGGGATTTTCCGCCTGTAGCTTTGCCGCATCGGCCGCCACGCGCTTCAGCAGCACTTTCGAGGTGGGGCCGAGATTGGAGCCAGACGAATTGGCAGCATCATAGCCTTTGCCTGCCGCCGAAAGCCGCCCATGAAAATAACTGGCGCTGACAAAATTTTGCCCGATCAGTTCGGCGCCGATCACCCGCCCATCCCTTTTGACCAGACTGCCATTGGCCTGATGCGGAAACAGAAGCTGGGCGATGCCGGTCATCCCGAGTGGATAGACGATGCCCGTGACAAGCGTGAGCAACACGATCAGCATGAGGGCCGGACGGATTTGACGAAGCATGGCGAACTCCTAAACAAGACCCACGGTGGTCACGAGCATGTCAATCAGCTTGATGCCGATGAACGGCACGATAAGGCCGCCGAGGCCATAGACGAGAAGATTGCGGCGCAGAATGGAGGCCGCGCCGACGGGGCGGTATTTCACGCCGGTCAGCGCCAGCGGGATCAACGCCACGATGATGAGCGCGTTGAAAATGATTGCCGAGAGGATCGCGCTCTGCGGCGAATGCAGCCCCATGATGTTGAGCGCATTCAGTTCGGGGTAAAACGCCACGAAGATCGCGGGCAGGATGGCAAAATATTTGGCGACATCATTGGCGATGGAAAATGTTGTCAGCGCGCCGCGCGTCATCAGCAATTGCTTGCCAATCTCCACCACCTCAATGAGTTTGGTCGGATCGCTGTCGAGATCGACCATATTGCCCGCTTCACGCGCGGCCATTGTGCCTGTGTTCATGGCAACGCCAACATCGGCCTGCGCCAGCGCCGGGGCATCGTTGGTTCCGTCACCGCACATGGCGACCAGTTTGCCCTTGGCCTGCTCCTCGCGAATGAGCGCGAGCTTGGCTTCAGGCGTCGCTTGCGCGAGGAAGGAATCCACGCCCGACTCTGCGGCAATGGCGGCAGCCGTCAACGGGTTGTCGCCGGTAATCATCACCGTGCGAATGCCCATTTTACGCAAGGCGGTAAAGCGCTCGCGGATTCCGCCCTTCACGATGTCCTTTAAATGAACGACGCCCAACAGCCTGTCACCTCTCGCAACAGCCAGCGGCGTGCCGCCGGATTTTGAAACCCGCTCGGAGATGGCAAACACGTTACGGGCAGCCTCCTGTCCCAATGCCTCGATTGCGGCAACCTCACCGCTCGCAGGGGGAAAACCTTTTGCGGCGCGGACATGACCCAACACCGCATCCACCGCGCCCTTGCGGATCGACATGCCGTCAATGTCGATGCCGCTGATGCGCGTCTGCGCCGTGAAGGGCACAAATGTCGCCCCATGCGATGCCAGTTCGCGCCCGCGCAGGCCATATTTCTCCTTCGCCAACACCACGATGGAGCGGCCCTCCGGCGTTTCGTCGGAGAGGGAGGCAAGCTGCGCCGCCTCGGCGAGATCGCGCTCATCCACGCCCGGCAGCGGCAAAAATTCGGATGCCTGCCGATTGCCGAGTGTGATGGTGCCTGTTTTGTCGAGCAGCAGGGTATCCACGTCGCCAGCGGCTTCCACCGCGCGGCCCGACATTGCGAGCACATTAAAGCGTACCAGCCGGTCCATGCCCGCAATGCCGATGGCCGAGAGCAACGCGCCGATGGTGGTGGGAATCAAGGTCACGAACAGCGCCACCAGCACCAGCACCGAAATGTAGCCATGCGCATAGCCCGCGAAGGCCGGAATTGTTGCCACCGCGAAGACGAAAATCAGCGTCATCCCGGCGAGTAGAATGTTGAGCGCGATTTCGTTGGGCGTTTTCTGGCGCTCCGCCCCTTCCACCAGCGCGATCATGCGGTCAAGGAATGTGCTGCCCTTGGTGGCGGTGATTTTCACCACAATCCAGTCTGATAATACGCGCGTACCGCCGGTCACGGCTGAACGGTCGCCGCCGGATTCGCGGATCACCGGCGCGCTTTCGCCCGTGATCGCGGATTCATCGACGGAGGCCACGCCCTCTACAACATCGCCGTCGGACGCAATGAGTTCACCAGCCTCCACCAATACCAGATCGCCGCGCTCCAGCTCTGCTGCCGGAATCTTGCGCCAGACTTTCATCTCCTGATTGGCGAGAACCTTGGCTTCAAGATCGGTCTTGGTCTTGCGTAAACTTGCTGCCTGCGCCTTGCCCCGCCCTTCGGCGACCGCTTCGGCGAAATTCGCGAACAACACGGTAAACCAGAGCCAGAGATTGATCTGGAAAGAAAAGGAATGATCGCCGACGCCCTGTACAATGTCACGGATAAACAGAACCGTCGTTAGTGTGGCCACGATCTCGACCACGAACATCACGGGGTTGCGCGCCATCTTGCGCGGGTTGAGTTTTTTGAAACTATCCCAGATTGCAGGGATCAGAATGGACGATTCCGCAATCGACGTGCGCGCGCGTATCTTGCTCATGGCTTTGCTTTCTCAGAACAGATGACCGGCATTCAGTGCGAGATGCTCCACGAGGGGGCCAAGCGAGAGCGCCGGAAAATAGGTGAGACCGCCGACAATCAGGATCACGCCGATCAGAAGGCCGACGAACAAACCGCCATGGGTGGGAAGCGTGCCTTCCGAAGGCGGCACACGCTTCTTCCCCGCCAGCGAACCGGCAACGGCCAGCATGGGCACGATCACCAAAAACCGGCCAATCAGCATCGCCGCGCCGAGCGTGGCATTGTAGAAGGATGTGTTGGCGGTGAGGCCTGCGAATGCGCTGCCATTGTTGGCGGTTGCGGAGGTATAGGCATAGAGAATTTCGCTATAGCCATGCGGGCCAGTGTTGAGCGGCCCGGCCAGCCCTTGCGGCAGAACCACCGCGAGCGCGGTGAATCCGAGGATCGACAGCGGCAGAATGAGAATGGCCAGCATCGCCATTTTCACCTCCCTGGCTTCGATCTTCTTGCCCAGATATTCCGGCGTGCGCCCCACCATAAGCCCGGCAATGAACACGGCCACCACGGCAAACAGCAACATGCCGTAAAGCCCGGAGCCGACACCACCGAAGATGATTTCGCCCAGCATCATGTTGACCATGGGGATCATGCCCGCGAGCGGCATCAGGCTGTCATGCATCGCGTTGACTGCGCCACAGGACGCATCTGTCGTGACATTGGCAAAGAGGGAAGAATGGGCGATGCCAAAGCGAACCTCCTTGCCCTCCATATTGCCACCCGTTTGTTGGGCGCCCGGTGCTTGGTCGATATGGAATGCGGCAAAGGCCGGGTTGCCCGGCGCTTCGGCGCTGTAAATGGCGGTCGTGCCTGCGAGGAACAGCAGCCCCATCACAGCAAAAATCGCCCAGCCCTGGCGCTCATCCCCCACCATGCGCCCAAACATATTGGTCAGCGCAGCCCCGATGGAGAAGATGAGGATCATCTGGACGAGATTGGTGAGCGCGCTGGGGTTTTCATAAGGGTGCGCGGAGTTCGCGTTGAAAAAACCGCCGCCATTTGTGCCCAGCAGTTTGATGACTTCCTGCGAAGCCACCGGGCCTTGGGCGATGGTCTGCTGCGCGCCTTCCAGCGTCGTGGCATTCACATAGGCATGCAGGTTCTGCGGCACGCCCTGCCAGACGAAGAACAGACCCACAAGGATGGCGATGGGCAGCAGAACATAAAGCGTGCAGCGTACAAGATCGGCCCAGAAATTTCCCACCGTTCTGGCCGAGCGGCGCGCGAACCCGCGCACCAGCGCCACAGCCAGGGCCACACCGGTCGCGCCGGAGACGAAGTTGTGCACTGTCAGCCCGGCCATCTGGGTCAGATAGCTCATTGTCGTTTCGGGGACGTAGGACTGCCAGTTCGTGTTGGAAATAAAACTTACTGACGTGTTGAAAGCGAGATCGGGGCTGATAGCGGCAAGGTTCTGCGGGTTGAACGGCAATACACCCTGCAAACGCTGGATCGCATAGAGCAGGATAAAACCCGCGACGCTGAACGCGAGCATGGCAAAAGCATAGGTGAGCCAGTGTTGCTCCTCATCCGGGTCGACGCCCGAAAGGCGATAGATGCCACGCTCCAGCCATCCCAGAACCGGTGACAGGAACACCCGCTCGCCACCGAACACACGCGCAAGGTATCCGCCGAGCGGTTTGGTGATCGCGATGATGATCGCACTAAAGAGCGCGATCTGAACCCAGCCATTGAGTGTCATGAATATGTCCTAGAACCGTTCCGGGCGCACCAGCGCATAGACGAGATAGACAAGGATAAAGAGCGTGACGCACGCGCCGAGGCCATAATCGAGGGTCATGGGCCGAGCCTTTCAGAGCCGGTCGCAGATGCGCGCGTAACCGGCGCTCAAGACGAAAAAACTTATGCCCGCGGCGATGAAGGCGAGATCGAGCAACATGGCGCTCTCCTTTTCGAGAGGCTCAACATCATCACACAGGCGTAGCAATTCGAGTGGGGAGGTGGCGGACGAATATATAATTCTCGTATAGAGGCCAGCCGGGGCATGTCCGGCGATTTTGGGTGCAAAGCCCCAAACCGGCGGGGTAAAAGAAAAAATGAGCACCATCACCCTGGCCGATCTCAAAGCCCGCCTTGCCCCCGGTCAGCGCCTGCTGGGCCTTGACCTGGGGGAGAAGACCATCGGCCTCGCCCTGTCGGACACGATGGTGACCATCGCCACCCCGCTGGAAACATTGGCGCGGGGCAAGTTCACGCTGGATGCCGCCAAAATCTTGAAGCTCATCGCGCAGCACAATATTGGCGCGCTGATTGTGGGCCTGCCGCTCAACATGGATGGGAGCGAAGGCCCCGCCACGCAAAAGGCCCGCGCTTTTGCCCGCAACTTTGCCGCCAAATCCGATGTCGCCATTGTGTTGCAGGATGAACGGCTTTCCACCGCCGCCGTTACCCGCACATTGCTGGAGGCCGATTCCTCCCGCGCCCGGCGCGCCGCGGTGGTGGACAAGATGGCGGCCGCCTATATTCTGCAAGGCGCTCTCGACAGGTTGCGCACCTTGCCAAACGCATGATCGCCGATAAAGACCGCCCCGCAAAGTTTTATTGGTTACCGCCCGGCGCGCGTCCGCCGCACCCGGTGCCGCGCCAGCAGGAGCTTGTGTTCCTGCTGGTCGGGATGACCATTCTGTTCAGCGGGTACGATCTCAATGTCTTTGGCATGGCGCTGCCGCAGATTCAGCGCGAATTGCACATTCCTGAAAATATGGCGGCGGTGACGATCAGCTATTTCCGGCTGGCGGCTTTAGCGGCGCTGTTTGTGGCACCGCTGGCCGATATTGTGGGGCGCAGGCGGCTGCTGCTCATCACTGTTTCTGGGGAGGCGCTGGCGACCATCGCCACCGCTTTTGCGCAGGATTATAACCAGTTCGTCACCTTTCAGATTCTGGCGCGCGTTTTCGGCTATAGCGAGGAGATGCTGTGCTTTGTCGTGGTGGCGGAGGTGATTGACCAGCGCGTGCGCGGCTGGTCAATCGGCACGCTAGGGGCGATCAATGCAGTCGGCGCGGGGCTGGCGGCGCTTGTGTTTGGGCTGGTCAACTTTCTGCCCTATGGCTGGCGCTCACTTTATATGATTGGCGGCGGGTCGCTGTTGATCCTCGCTTTCTATCGCCGCCTGTTGCCGGAGACCGAGCGTTTTCAACTGCATCAGAAACAGTTGGGCGTTGTGACGTCGCGCACCGCGCAGGCTTTCGCCATGGTGCGCGCTCTGTTGACCGAGCATCCGCGTCGCCTTGGCGCCATGCTGGTGTTCATGTTCGCCTTCGGCTTTGCCATGGGCCCGGCCTCGGTGATGACCTCCAAATTCCTGCAAACCACCCATGGCTACACGCCGGGTCAGGTTTCAATTCTGTTTCTGCTTGGCGGGATTGTTTCGGTGATCGGCAATGTGGCTGCGGGCCGGGTATCGGATCGCGTGGGCCGCAAGCGGATGCTCTTTACCACCACGCTGATCGGCGGGGCGGGGTTTGCGCTTTTCTATAGCGGCCTCGACGGCTGGGCTTTGCCACTGTTCTGGATTGTGGCGCTGTTCGGATTTTTGTCGGGCGAGGCGTTGGCGGCGGGCTATCCATCTGAAATCTTCCCCACCGCCTATCGCGCAACCGCCACGACGTTACGCTATGTCGCCACCATTCTGGGCGGGGCGCTTTCGCTGTGGCTCGAAGGCACGTTTTACGATTGGTTCGGCGCGCATGGCCCTGCCATTATGCTGCCGCTGATTGCTATTCCGGTGGCGTTGGTGGCGGTCGGATTTTTACCGGAAACCGCACAACGACGCCTTGAAGATATTACGGGAGAGGATTTGACATGAACCGCCGCACAGTTTTTGCGTTTGCCCTGATCGTCGCTGCCGTCACGACATCGGCCCGTGCAGAAACACGCCTTGATACGACAGACCACCATAGCTGGCGCCACTCGCTCACCGATATGGCGGTCGAATGCGATGGCCAGCCGCGCGGACCGTGCTTCCTGGAGCTGCTCAAGGGAGACGAAGCGATCAGAAAAGATTTTTTCGCCAAACACATGAATGGCCTCACCAAAGACGACTACAAAAAGACACCTGGCCTCGCTCTAACCGACTCAGCGTTTTTCAAACGCCAGAAAGAGGTTGAAGTGCTGTATAAAAACTACATGCACAACATCACGCTGGCGCAGTACAAAGCCCGCATCGCCGCCGCAAAATAATCACTTGAGGATCAGCTTGCCGGGGGAATCAGCTTACCCGGATTGAGGATGCCTTTGGGATCGAGGCTGTGCTTGATGGCGCGCAGCACATCCATCCCCAGATCGCCCTTTTCCTGCGCGATCCATGGCAGATGATCTTCCCCCACACCGTGATGATGGCTGATGGTGCCGCCATTTGCGGCAATCGCATCCGATGCCGCGCGTTTGATCTTGCGCCACTGCGCGATTTCGCTGTCGAGCTGGCGGGGGAAGATATAGGTGAAATAGAGGCTCGCACCATCCGGGTAGGAATGGCTGATATGCGCCATCACGATTCCGCGTGCGCCGGGTCGGGGCGCGGTTTCGACCATGGCGGCATGGAGCGCCGTGCGCACCGCACGATGCAGCCGGTCGATATTGGACCAGGCGGTGGAGGTTTCGAGCGTATCCACGCCAACAGCGCGATCCATCATCGGCTCGCGCATATAGGGGCCATGAAAGCGCCCTTCAAACCAGCGCGCGCCCATGGAGCGGCCCACGCCAAGCGCGCCAAAGCGTTTGGCGATGTGATCGAACTTGCGCTGTGCGTGCGCCACATCATGCGACGCGCCTTCAAACCCGGCGATCAGAGCGGCGGGCGCTTTGTCCAGCCCACGCATGGCGAGGAAGCGATCAGTCAGCGCCGATTTCAGCCCAGCGCTTTTGCCAGCATCCGCCATGGCGCGATAGATGCGCGTTTCATCCGCATCCGAAAGCCGCAACATCGCTGCTGCCACACCTTCACGCTGCGCGGCGCGGATGACGTTTGTGCCGGTGGCAAAATCCTTGAACAGATAGCCGGTATAAAATTTCTTCGCCGGTATTTCGCGAATACGCACCCGCGCCTGTGTAACAACACCAAACGCGCCTTCGGAGCCGAGAAAAATATCTTTCAGCCGCGGCCCGGCAGCAGAAGCGGGAAACGCATCCGTCGCAAAGAGCCCGCGCGGCGTGGCGGCGGTGACGGAGACAAGCCAATCCTTCGAGCGGCCATAGCGGCTGGATTGCTGGCCCGCGCCGGCATGGGCGATCCACCCGCCGAGGGTCGAAAACTCGAACGATTGCGGATAGTGCCCCAGCGTCAGCCCTTGCGCCTGCAACGCTTTTTCGAGCGCGGGGCCATAAATGCCTGCCTCGATTTCCGCCGTCATCGACACGCGGTCAATATCCAGCACCCGGTCCATGCGGGAGAGATCGAGCGTGACCACGGCGGCAAACTTTCCGTGCCCCGCCGTCACCCCGCCGACAACGCTGGTGCCGCCGCCAAAGGGCACAACCGCAATGCCGTGCTCGGCGGCATAGGCCAGCACGGCCAACACATCCGCAGTGTTGCGCGCATAGAGCACAAGATCGGGCGCGGTGCCCAGATCGCCCGCACGGATGCGCAACACATCATGATAGGAACGGCCCAGCGCATGAAAGGCGCGCTCATAATCGCTCCCTTCCACCTGTTCGGCGCCCAGCATTTTCACAAAGGCGCCGCGCTCATCTTCCGTCAGGCGCGATTTTGGCAGGTTGATGTCTTCAAGCCTGCGCGCAGGGGTGGCGAGCAGGCTCGGCATACCGAGTTCGGCGGCAAGCCAGGTCCACAGCTCATCCTTGCCCGCAAGTTCGTTCGGCGCGCCGCTTTGGCCCCAGCCATTCCAACTGATTTTTTTACGGTCCATCATGATGTGACCTTATCCCCCAAAACCTTTCAGCATCGCAAATTGAGTGCCGCTGGCAGAATTTCAAATGTCGCGGGCAGTTTGCCCGCCGTTTCGCCATCGGCCTCAATCAAAATCGGCACGCCATGTGTTTCGGCCACCGGGGCCGCCACCACTTTGCGCCCGTGCACCACCCGCACCGCATCCAGCGTCACATGTTCGCCGGTATAGATGAGTTTCATGTTGCGCACCGATTGCAGCTTGGGCGCGCCACCCAATATCACCACATCGAACTGGCCGTCATCGGGCACCGCACCGGGCGCAATGCGCATGCCGCCGCCGAAAAACTGCCCATTGGCAATGGCGACGGTGGAGATGCGGTCAATCTCGTCATATTCACCGTCGATGCGCAGGCGCAAGGTGCGGTCATTATAACGCAACATCCCGAGCGCGCTATGAAAGCCGAATGCGAACGTGCCGCCGAACAATTTGGCGATGCGCGCGGAATTCACCGCCTCCACAATCACGCCCGAAAGCCCGAAGGAGGCAACATTGATGAAATAACGCGTCACCGGCAGGCCATCTTTGCTGAGACAGCATATTTTCCCGACATCGGTGGATTTGATCGGCGCGGTCTTCAAATGCGCCAGCGCCGCCTGCGGCCCGGCATCCAGCCCGAACGTCTTGCGGAAATCGCCGCCGGTGCCGCTGGTGACAAACGCGAACACCGCATCGGGCGCAATCTGCGTGCCATCAACATCGAAAAAACCGTTCACCGCTTCGTTGATGGTGCCGTCACCGCCCACGGCAATGATTTCGCTATGGCCTTCGCTTAAGGCGCGGCGCACCAGGTTGGTCGTCTCCCCTCGCCGTGTGCTGAAGCCGATGTTGAGCGCGGGATAAACCTCGCGCAGACCTTTTTCGATAGACTCCCATTCGCGGGCCGTGCGCCCGCTGGCCGATTGCGGATTGACCACTGCGAAGGCGCTCATTTTCGCGTTACCACAAGCAATTGCGCCACGCTTTCAATTTCGCGGGCGCGGTGCTCCGCGCTCCAGCCCAGTTCCGTGGCCATGATGTCGGCGATGCGGGCCAGCACATCGGCGGACGGTTTGCCCAACTGGCCAATGCCGGTGCGCCGCGTCACCACATCGGCGAGAGTGAGCGCCATTTCCTCGCGGATCGCAAACAGAACCTGCGCGCCAATATCGCCGGTGAGCCCCAGCGGCTGCAACAGATCTGGCCGGTTGCCCGCTTCGGCGAGCATGGCATCCAGCCGCGTTCCATAGAGCCGCGCCAGATGATCTATCCCCTCAAGATCGGGGTGCGCATGTTTCTGCGTTGCGTGGAACGAGAGCACGCTGTCGATGTTACCGCCCGGCAGGCGCGTGGTGGCGGTGGAACACGCGCGCATCGGCCCCAACTCCGCGCCGAGTTTGGTCACAATTTTTTCCGCAAGATCGCGCGAGGTTGTCCACTTGCCGCCAATGGCGGAATAGAGCCCTTCCACACCATCTTCACGATGGTCAATCAGCTCGGCGCGGCGGCTGGCGCCATAGGTATCGCCGTTGCCTTCATCCACCAATGGCCGCAAGCCCGCATATGAATGAATCACATCAGCGCGCCGCAATTTGGCTTCCGGCAAATGACCGTTGATGAAGGTTAGAAACTCCGCAATATCCGCTTCGGTCACATGCACGGTGTCTGGGTCGCCGGTGAAGGCTGTGTCGGTGGTGCCCAGAATGGTGCGGCCGCGCCAGGGCAGAATGAAAAAATGCCCGCCATCCGCCGCCACGGTGAGCGCGGCTGTGCGGCTGACCTGCGGCACAATGAGATGAATGCCCTTGGAGCGTAAAATACGATGGGCGGTTTTTTTGCCCAGCGCGGCATCGAGAAAAATATCGCTCCACGGGCCGGTGGCAACCAGCGTGCGTTTGGCGCGCACATCGAAGGAGGCATCGCTAAAGCTATCGCGGACGGTTGCGCCCTCTACCCTGCCCTCGCGGATCAGAAGGCCGGTGGCGGCGGCATAGTTGGCGATGGCCGCACCGTTCGCATCCGCATCACACAGGCAATCGAGCGCGAGACGTTCGGGGGAATACATCTGCGCGTCGTAATATTTGAACGCGCCGTCAAACCCATCCCCCTCCAACACCGGTTCTTCGGCGAGCGCCGCATCGCGCGACAGCCAGGAGTGGCGCGGCAGGCGCTCCGCCGGATCGGCAAGCCAGGTGCGGTCGTAAGACAGAATATCATAGAGCGTCAGCCCGGCGGCCAGTGTCAGCCGTTCTTTGGCGCTGGAATAATATTGCGGAATAAGAAAGGGCAAAGGCCGCACCAGATGCGGCGCGATGCGCTGCCAGATGCGCCGCTCACGCAAGGATTCCCGCACCAGCCCAAGCTCGAAATTCTTCAGGTAGCGCAAACCGCCATGGATGAGCTTGGAATTATGTGCGCTGGTGGCGGATGCGAAATCGCCCTTTTCGATCAGCGCCACTTTTAGCCCGCGCGCCGCCGCATCGCGCGCGACCGCAGCCCCGGTGATGCCGCCCCCGACGATCAACAGGTCGAAAATTTCATCGCTCAGACGTTGAAGATTGCGCTGCATGGTCCCCTTTCCACACGCTTTCCCGGCGACCTGCTCTTGTCAATACTGCTGCCCGGCCTGCTAGAGTTAGACAACCACAAAGGTCGGGAGTGCGCCATGCCACAGGTCAAAGCCAACGGTCTTGATTTTGAAATTGAAAGTTTCGGCCAGGAAAGCGATCCCGCGATCATGCTGATTATGGGCTTCTCGGCCCAGATGACGATGTGGCCCGTGTCGTTCTGTCAGGGGTTGGCGGATCTGGGCTTCCGGGTCATCCGTTTCGACAATCGCGATATTGGTAAATCGACTCACCTGCTGGACAAGGGCGCGCCTAACCCGATGGAGGCGATGGCCAAAATCATGGCGGGCCAGCCGGTTGGGCCGATCCCCTATCAGCTCGACGATATGGCCGATGATGTGGTCGGCATCATGGATGCGCTGGGCATCGCGCGGGCCCACATTGTCGGCGCCTCGATGGGCGGGATGATTGCGCAGCTTGTGGCGGCCAAACATGGCGCGCGGGCCAAAAGCCTTGTCTCCATCATGTCCACCACCGGGCGGCGCGATCTGCCCCCTGCCAAACCGGAAGCGATGGCCGTTCTCATCACCCCGCCCAAGAGCAACAGCCGGGAAGACCGGATGGCGCAGGGCCGCAATATCTGGCGCACCATTGGCAGCCCCGGCTTCCCCGCGACCGATGCAGAACTGGAAGAGGTGGTGACGCGGGAGGTGGATCGCGTGCCGTTTGAGCCCACGGGTGCGGGCCGCCAGCTTTTTGCCATTGTGGTGGCCGAACCGCGCAATGAGATATTGAAGAATGTGCGCTGCCCCACCCTTGTCATTCACGGAGCGGACGATCCGCTGATCCCCATGGAGGGCGGCAAGGATACGGCGGCCAGCATTGCAGGCGCGGAACTGGTGATCGTGCCCGGCATGGCGCATGACTTCACCGAAGGGCTGGTGCCGATCTATCTGGAAAATATCGGCAAATTTGTGCGCGCGGTCGAAGCGGCAAAGGCTGCGTGAGATGACCAAAATCACGGCCAACGGCATTGAACTTGAATATGAGGAAAGCGGCCCGAAAGATGGTGTGCCGTTTTTATTCATCAACGGCTTCGGCACCCAGCTTGTGGGCTGGCCGCAACGGTTCTGGGATGCGCTGGCCGACAAGGGTTTTCGCGTTATCCGCTATGACAATCGTGATGTTGGCCTGTCGCAAAAATTTGACGGCATCATTCCCGACATTCGTGCCGTGTCAAAAGCCGTGCGCACGGGCGGCGTGCCGGATGTGCCGTACCGTCTTGCCGATATGGCGGCGGATGCTGCGGGCCTTCTGGATGCGCTCGGCATTGCAAGCGCGCATATTGCTGGCGCATCCATGGGGGGCATGATTGCGCAGCTTGTGGCGCTGGATCATCCGGCCAAGGCGCGCTCGCTGATCTCCATCTTCTCGACCACGGGGGATTATTCGCTGCCGCCGTCTTCGCCGGAGGCGCAGGCCGCCCTCACCTCCCGCCCAGCATCGGACGCGCGCGAGGCTGTGCTCGATCATGTGGTGGAGAACCGTAAAGCCTATGCCTCCACCGCATGGCCCTATGATGAACAGCAGGTGCGCAAGATTGCGGGGGCCGCCTATGACCGGAGCTATTACCCGGAAGGCACGCTGCGCCAATATGCGGCGATTGTTGTGGGCCCGCCACGCACCGAACGGCTGAGAGCTTGCGCCTGCCCACGCTGGTGCTGCACGGTTCGGCGGATACGCTGATCCGCCCCGCAGCAGGCCGCCACACGGCTGAGTGCATTGCAGGCTCAGAATTTCATGAGATCGAAGGCTGGGGGCACGATATGCCGCTTGCCGCCATCCCGGTGATTACCGGGATGATCGTGCCATTTGTGCAGAAAGTGGAAGCGGACAGAAAAGCTTAAAGAGCGGCAGATTACTTAATCTTGCCTTCCTTGAAGGTCACATGCTTGCGCAGCACCGGGTCGTACTTCTTCATCGAGAACTTCTCGGTCATGGTGCGGGTGTTCTTCTTCGCGACATAGAAAAAGCCCGTGCCGCCCTCGCTGTTGAGGCGGATTTTTGCGGTGGTCGGTTTGGCCATAACGGGACTCCTGAAGCGCTTTAGCGAAGGCCGCGTAACCTAGTCAGGGCGGCCCGCTTGTCAAGGCGGCCTCCCGGCAGAGGGGCCTGAAAGCCGGTTTTCCGGGAAATTTCCGGCCCTAGAGATAGTCCAGACTGGGCTTATTGTTGCGGAATCGGAAAAAGGGCACCGGGCGGGCTTGGCCGGGCCGCGTCACCCTTGCCTCCACCTCGTCGATCATGCGGCGCGTGATGGTGGGCAGGTCCTGGCCCCTCGCCTCGTCAAAAGTCAGCCAGCAGGCTTCCAGCAGCTCATCCGATTCGGCGGCATTCAGCTCGTGGCCGATGGCCGCTGCATCCGCCATGAAAAAGCGCGCGTCGAACCGGCGCGTGCGGTTGGGCGGGGTGATGGCGCGGGCGATGAATTCCAGCCGGTCCAGCCGGGGCATCAGGCCGTGGGCGAAGAAGCGTTGCCACGCCCCCGTCTTGGTGCGCGGCAACTTTTCGCTGCGCTCACCCAGAATGATGCCGGTCTCTTCAAAAGTTTCGCGAATGGCGGCAAGCGCAAGGCCGCGTGCGCGCGCCGGGCTTGCGCCCTTGGTCAGCCGTTCCAGCACATCGGCACGCAAATCGCTTTGCACCATTACACGCTGATCGCCGGGATCGACACGGCCCCCGGGGAAAACAAACTTTCCCGCCATGAACGCCATGTTCTGATGCCGCCGCCCCATCAACACGCGCGGGGCGGAAGAATCGTGCCGCACCAGAATGAGCGTTGCCGCATCCTTGGGCCTGAGTGCGCCCGTTACAATTTTCTCATCATCGGGATCGAATATCGGCGCCGTCAAACCAAACTCCTGTTGCGCGAGAGTGTAGGCGCTTGACCGCGAAGATCAATATTTCGGTTTGGGCTTGGGTTTGCCCTTGTCCTTTTTCCTGGCGTCTTTTTGCTTTTTGAACGGCCGCTTTTTGCCGGGCGCCGCCTGATTTTCGCGGAACCCCTTTTCTGGCGCCGCTGCCGCCGCGCCAAGTTCAAAACGCAACCCGCCAGTCAGCGGCGCCGCTTCCATCAGCCTGACATTGATAATATCGCCCAAGCCATATTTGGTGCCGGTACGTTCGCCGATCATCGCGTGGCGGCGCTCATCGTGGCGGAAAAATTCCGCGCCCAGTGTGCGCGCAGGCACCAGACCTTCCGCCCCCGTTTCCGGCAAGCGCACAAACAGGCCAAAGCGCGTGACGCCGGTGATGCGCGCATCGAACGTCGCGCCCACGCGATCTTCCATATAGGCGGCGACATAACGGTCGGTGGAATCGCGCTCCGCCGCCATGGCGCGGCGTTCGGTCATCGAAATATGTTCGGCGATCTGGCCAAGCCGTGCCGCTTCCTGATCGCTCAACCCGTCATCACCGGCTTTGATCGCGCGAATGATCCCGCGATGCACCACCAGATCGGCATAGCGCCGGATGGGGGATGTGAAATGCCCGTAATGCGAAAGGTTGAGCCCGAAATGGCCGATATTGTTCGGCGCATAAATCGCCTGCGCCTGACTGCGCAACGTCACATCGTTCAGCACATCGACATGCACAGTGCCCTTGGCCTTTTCCAGCACGCGATTAAACACGCCGGGTTTGATGACCTGCCCCTTGGCAAACGGCATATTCAGCGTGCGCAGAAAATCGGAATAGGCAAAGATTTTTTCTTTGGATGGTTCTTCGTGCACGCGATAGATCAGCTTCACCCGCGCCTTTTCCAGCATCTCGGCGGCGGCGACATTGGCCTGAATCATAAATTCTTCGATCAGCCGCATGGATTCCAGCCGCTCGCGATAGGCGATGGATTTCACCTTGCCGTTTTCGCCAAGCTGAATGCGCCGTTCCGGCAGATCGAGGTTGAGGGGATCGCGCGCATCGCGCGCTTTGGCGATCGCAAGATAGCAGTTCCACAGCGGCGTCAGCGCGAGGCGCGTGATTTGCGCATGGTCTGCATCCGGCTTGCCGTCGAAACCGCGTTGCGCCTGCGCATAGGTGAGGCTTGCGGCGGAGCGCATGATGGCGCGCACAAATTCGTGGGTTCGCTTGCGTCCATTGGCATCGAACACCATGCGCACGGCAAGGCAGGCCCTATCTTCGCCCTCGCGCAGCGAGCACAGATCGGTGGAGAGCGCCTCCGGCAACATCGGTACAACACGATCCGGGAAATAGGCCGAGTTGCCGCGATTATAGGCTTCACGATCCAGCGCAGAGCCCGGCGTTACATAATGGGCGACATCCGCAATCGCCACGATGGCAATGTGCCCGCCGGGGTTTTTTGCATCATCATCCGGCCCGGCCCACACCGCATCGTCATGATCGCGCGCATCTTCCGGGTCGATGGTAAGAAGGGGAATGTTGCGCAAATCGGTGCGGCCACGCGCATCCACCGGTTTTGCGGCGGCGGCTTCAGCCAGCGTGTCCTGCGGAAATTCCGTGGGAATGCCGTGGGCGTGGATGGCGATGAGGCTGACGGTCTTGGGCGCATCCATGCTGCCCAGACATTCGATAATCTTCGCCCGTGGCAGGCCAGAGGCGCGGCCCGAAAGTGGTTCGGCCAGCACCAACTCGTTCGGCTTTGCGCCGCCCGTATCGGTTTCGGCCACCACGAATTCATATTTGCTCTTGCGATCAATCGGCACGATGCGGCCCTGCCGCGCGCTCAGGCGATAGACGCCGAGCACCTTATGCACACTCGCGCCCAGCCGCTTGATGATGCGCGCTTCATAGGCATCTTCGGTTTTTTCCAGCCGTGCCAGAATGCGCTCGCCCTTGCCCGGCGCATCGCCCTCGCGCCCCGGCATGACGATGATCTTTGGCGGCGCGTCCTCGCTCTCCCACTTCTGCGGGCGGGCGAGCAATTCGCCATCATTATCCTGCCCAATGACTTCCAGCACCGCCACATCGGGCAACGCACCCGCTGGCGTGAAGCTGCGTTTGGCGCCGCGCGAAATCTCGCCCTCGGTTTCCAGCTCGCGCAAGATTTTCTTCAGCGTCATCCGCTCATTGCCGAACACGCCCAGAACACGCGCCAGATCGCGCTTGGTGGCATTGGGCTCGCGCGCCAAAGCCTCCAGCACAGTTTCCTTGCTCAAGCTGGGCTTGCCCGAGGGTGAGCGATTGGAACGTGACGTTGTTTTTTTAGCGCCGGGTTTCTTGGTCAATGGAGGTTTTCCAAAGCAAAACGGCCACGACCCCACCCTGTCATAGCCCGCGACTGCGGGCTACCCAGGTGAGGCGAAACCGGATGCTGAAATGTGTGTGTCACCTGGGTGGCCCGCATTTGCGGGCCATGACGATAAGGGGATGACGACAGCGTTTCTATTCTGCGGCCACTTTCTTAGATTTTGTGGGCTTCGGTTTCGCGGCGGCCTTCGCTTTCGGCTTGGCTTTCGCGGCGGCTTTTTTAGCAGGCGCTTTTTTCTCCGCGGCCTTCTTCGGCGCGGCTTTTTTCTTCGCCGGTTTCTTGCCGCCCTTGGCCGCGCGTGCCGCCAGCCATTCCACGGCCTGCTCCATCGTCACCTGATCTGGTTCGATGCCTTCGGGAATGGTCGCATTGGTCGTGCCATCGCTGACATAGGGCCCATAACGGCCCTTCAACACCTTCACGGGCGTCTGGCTTTCGGGGTGCGCGCCCAGCTCCTTCAACGCCTCGGCCTGCCGCCGCCCTTTGCCCTTGGCTTTGCGTTCAGCCAGCAGCGTGACGGCACGGTTGATGCCGACCTCAAACACTTCTTCGGCGGATTCGAGCGATGCATATTGCCCATCGCTCGCCACATAAGGCCCAAAGCGGCCAAAGTTCGCGGTGATCGGCTTGCCGGTTTCCGGGTGCAGCCCAATTTCGCGCGGCAGCGACAACAGCTTCAACGCATAGTCCAGATCAACACTGTCAGGGCTCATGCCTTTGGGAATGCCCGAACGGGTCGGCTTGTCGCCCTCGCCCCGCTGCACATAGGGCCCAAAGCGGCCAACCTTCAAATCAATCTGCTCGCCGGTTTCGGGATCAATGCCGAGCACACGCGGCGCGGCATCGCCATCTTCGCCGGGCTTGGCGCCCAGCTTCCGCGTGAAGCGACATTCGGGATAATTGGTGCAGCCGATAAACGCGCCAAAGCGGCCCAGCTTCAAATTCAACCGTCCATCACCGCAAGAGGGGCAGACGCGCGGGTCCGCACCATCCTCACCCTTGGGGAAAATATGCGGTTCGAGCAGACCATCCAGCGTGGTGATGACCTGCGAGATTTTCAGATCCTTGGTCTCGCCAATCGCCGCCGAAAAACCGGTCCAAAATTCCCTGAGCAGGTCTTTCCATTTCAGCGTACCGGCTGACACCTCATCCAGCTTTTCTTCCAGATCGGCGGTGAAGCCATATTCGACATAATGCGCAAAGAAGCTGGAAAGAAAGGCGGTGACGATGCGGCCCTTGTCTTCAGGAATAAAGCGATTGCGATCCATCCGCACATAGGCGCGGTCCCGCAGCACGGAGAGGATGGAGGCATAGGTGGACGGGCGGCCAATGCCCAGTTCTTCCAGCTTGCGCACAAGCGTCGCTTCGGAATAACGCGGCGGCGGCTCGGTGAAATGCTGTTCGGGCTTCACCTCTTTCAGCTTTGCCGCTTCGCCTTCTTTTACGCGCGGAAGTTTTGCGCCGTCTTCATCCGCATCATCATCCTTGCCTTCCTGATAGAGCGTCAGGAAGCCATCAAACAAAACCACGCTGCCGGTGGCGCGCAAGGTAATCTGTTTGTCGGCTGATATGGCATCGACGGTGGTGCGTTCCAGTTCGGCGCTTTCCATCTGGCTGGCGATGGCGCGTTTCCAGATCAGGTCATAGAGTTTGGCGGCATCGGCATCGAGCGCACGGGCCATCTGGTCCGGGGTGCGGCCAAAGCTGGTCGGGCGAATGGCTTCATGCGCTTCCTGCGCATTTTTGGCCTTGGTGGAATAGATGCGCGGCGCTTTGGGCAGATACCGCTCACCAAACTGCGTACCAATAGCGGAACGTGCATCGCTAATGCCTTCGGCGGCCATCTGCACGCCATCGGTACGCATATAGGTGATGAGACCCACGGTCTCCCCGCCAATATCCACGCCTTCATAAAGCTGTTGCGCGATCTGCATGGTGCGCTTGGCGGCAAAGCCGAGCTTGCGCGATGCATCCATCTGCAAGGTAGAGGTGATGAACGGCGGTGCCGGGTTACGTTTAACCGGCTTGCGCTCCACGCTGCCGATGGAAAATGTCTGCGCCTTGATAAGATCAACAGCGCGTGTCGCATCGGCTTCACTGCCAAGGGACAGCTTGTCGAGCTTCTTGCCATCCAGATGGGTCAGATGGGTTTGTAACGCCCCTTCCGCGACACCCATATCGGCGTCGATGCTCCAATATTCCTGGCTGCGGAACGCTTCGATCTCGATCTCGCGTTCGCAGACCAGCCTGAGCGCCACCGATTGCACGCGCCCCGCCGATTTCGCGCCCGGCAGCTTGCGCCACAGCACGGGCGAGAGCGTAAAGCCCACCAGATAATCGAGCGCCCGGCGCGCGAGATAGGCGTCCACCAGTTCTTCGTTGATGGCGCGCGGATTGGCGATCGCATCCAGCACCGCATTTTTGGTGACCGCGTTGAACACCACGCGCTCCACCGGAATTTTGCCCAGCAGTTTTTTCTGCCGCAGCACTTCCAGCACATGCCAGGAAATCGCCTCCCCTTCCCTGTCCGGGTCGGTGGCGAGGATGAGCTTGTCGGCACCCTTCAGCGCGTCGGCAATATCCTTGATGCGCTTGGCGGCACGGGTATCGACCTCCCATTCCATCGCAAAATCATCATCCGGCTTTACCGAGCCGTCTTTCGACGGCAGGTCGCGGATATGGCCGAACGACGCCAGCACAATGTAGCCGGAGCCGAGATACTTATTGATGGTCTTGGCCTTGGCCGGGGATTCAACGACGAGAACGTTCATCTGGGAAAACTGGGTACTTTCTGGGGGAAGGGTTAGGACACCTTATTAAATAGGTCTCCCCCGCAAACGGCGCGGACACTGATGGAGCCGATCCGCTTCTGTCAACGAGAGGGCGCGGAATAATATATTTAAGGTTGCAAAATTCATCATTAACCTCATTATTGTAACTTATGGTTGTATTTCGAACAGCAGAAATACAATTACAACACAATTTTTAATGTGTAACACCTAACAGGGGTCGATGAATGAACAAGCCGTTCCACGTATCGCCTTCCCAGCCTGGCGCCATCTCGCCCGCCGAAAGCGCTCGCTATACGCGGGATATGCTGGGCCAGTTGAAAACCATTGCCGATGAACAGGGCCAGAAAGTGCTGGCCCACCTGCTCGTCCTCGCCTCGATGGAGGCGGAGGCCCTCCAGAAGCAGTCTAGAGTCTAGGCCCAAGCCACACGGTTCCCGGCATCGCGGGCAAGGCGGCCCGCCAGCTCCAACTCCAGGAGCACAGTCTGCACCGCGCCCGGCGGTGCTCCCACCCGGCGGATGAGTTCGTCCACATCCACCGGAGCCGGGCCCAGCGCCTCTTCCACCGCGCCTCTGATTCGGTCTGCCTCAGCCTCCAGCAGCGATACGTCCGGCAGGGGTTCGGGCCCCGACCTCTCCGCCTCGTCGAAAGTTCCGCCCAGCACCGGCCTTAGCGCGGTCAGCACATCCTCCGCACTTTCGGTCAGCAGCGCCCCTTCGCGGATCAGCCGGTTGGTGCCCTTGGCGCGCGGGTCGAGCGGCGAGCCCGGCACGGCAAATACCTCCCGCCCCTGATCGAGCGCGTAATTGGCGGTGATGAGCGAGCCCGATCCTTCCGCCGCCTCCACAATCACCACACCGCGCGCGATGCCGGAGATGATGCGGTTGCGCCGTGGGAAATGGCGCGCCAGCGGCGCGGTGCCAAATGGCACTTCGGACACCACCGCCCCTTGCGCGACGATGCGTTTGTAAAGCCCGTCATGTTCCGGCGGATACACAACATCCACCCCGCCCGCGAGCACCGCAACGGTGCCGCGTTCGAGCGAGCCGTCATGCGCCGCCGCATCAATGCCGCGCGCAAGGCCGGAGACGACGAGCAGCCCCGCCTCCCCCAGATCGCGCGCCATGCGTTCGGCAAATTTGCGCGCGAGGGCAGAGGCATTGCGCGCGCCTACAATCGCCACCGCATCGCGTGCCAGAAGCGAAACATGCCCGAACACCTGAATAAGTGGCGGCGGCGCATCCAATGCCGCCAGCCCCCGCGGAAATTCCGGCTCGCAGGCGCAGATCAATCGCCCGCCCGCGCGCGCCAGTGCGTCCCATTCACGCCGTACATCCGCAACAGGGGGAACGATGGCGGCGGGCGCACCGCCCCGCCGCGTCAGCCGTGGAATATTCTCAAGCGCCGCCTCTGCCGAACCAAAGCGGCCCATCAGCGCCTTGAAATTCACCGGCCCGACATTGTGGGTGCGGGCAAGCCGCAGCCACGCGAAACGCTCCGCCTCGCTGAGCGCGCGCCTAGGCTGCATCCAGCGTCTCGTGCCTATCGACCTCAGTGGCAGATGCACCGATGCGCGGTTCGGTGCCGGCCCGCAGCCGCGCGATATTTTCGCGATGGCTGAAAAAGATGATGAGTGTGAGCAGCGCCGTGAAAGCGGCAAGATAGCTTCCCAGCAGCAGCCAGACAAAAAGCGGCGCCAACAACGCGGCGATCAGGGCCGCGAGAGACGAAATCTTCCACACCCGCGCGGCAACGCCCCAACTCGCGGCAACCAGAAGCCCCCCGATCCACGACATCGCGAACAGGATACCCAGAAAGGTCGCCACGCCTTTGCCGCCCTTGAAGCGCAGCCAGACAGGAAACAGATGGCCAAGCATCGCGCCCAGCCCGGCCAGCGGCGCGGAATACCAGAAATGCGGCGCGCGCAGCATGATCCAGAAAGCGAGAAACCCTTTGGCGCCATCACACAACAACGTTGCCGCCGCCGCCCAGCGATTGCCGGTGCGCAGCACATTGGTCGCGCCAATATTGCCCGAACCAATTTTGCGAATATCCCCGCCACCGGATGCCCACGTGAAAATCACCCCGAACGGCACCGAGCCGATGAGATAGCCAAGCCCTAAGGCTGCGAGCGCAATGTCCCACTGACCGCCGAGCATGGCCCAGTAAAACTGTTTGAGCATTTCGATCATGTTGCCTGCTTCTCGCGTGAGCCATCAAACACGCACACACCGCCCACAAAGGTCGCGCGCACACGCCCCTGAAAACGCCGCCCGTCAAACGCGGTGTTCTTGGCGCGGGAACGCAACGCCTCCGCCGCAACCACCACCGGCTCATCGGGATCGAACACCACAATATCAGCCGCAGCGCCCTTGGCGAGCCTGCCGCTTTCCAGCCCCAGAATACGCGCAGGCGCGGCAGTCAGCGCCGCCAGCACATGGGACAGTGAAGCCCCGCCGTCGTGATACACGCCCAGCGCCACCGGCAGCAGCGTTTCCAGCCCCACAGTGCCGAAGGCGGCCTGCGCAAAAGTCTGCCGTTTGGTATCGGCGGCCTGCGGATCGTGGCTGGACACGATCACATCAATTGTCCCGTTGGCCACACCTTCCTGCATCGCGGCGCGATCATCTTCCGAGCGCAGCGGCGGCTTCACCTTGCGGAAGGTGTAATAGGGCCCGACATCCAGCTCGTTCAGCGCAAGGTGATGGGCCGAGACGCCGCAAGTAATGGCAAGCCCCCGCGCCTTGGCCGCCGCAATCGCCTCCAGCGAGGCGCGGCACGAAATCTGGCTGAAGTGATAACGCGCGCCGGTGAGTGCGACGAGGCGGATATCGCGTTCCACGATCAGCGTTTCTGCGAGCGACGGCGCAGCGGGAATGCCCAGCCGCATCGCATATTCGCCTTCATTCATTGCCGCCCCGCGTGAGAGCGAAGGGTCTTCGGCATGGCCCACCACCAGCGCGCCAAAGGTGGTGGCATAAGACAGCGCCCGCCGCAGCATCTGCGCATTGGCGATGGAGCGATCCGTATCCGTAAACGCAACCGCGCCCGCTTCGAGCAGCAGCCCGATCTCGGTCATCACCTCGCCGCCGAGCTGTTTGGTCAGCGCCGCCATCGGCAACACGCGCACAGACGCGGTGGCCGCCGCGCGCCGCTTGATAAAATCCACCAGCGAGGGTTCATCAATGACGGGATCGGTATTGGGCATGACCACCATGGTCGTCACCCCGCCCGCGGCCGCAGCTCTGCTGGCCGATTGCAGCGTCTCGCGGTGTTCGCTGCCGGGCTCGCCGGTGAAGACGCGCATGTCGATCAGGCCGGGGCTGAGCACCAGCCCCTTGCAATCAATCACCTCAGGATCGGCGGGGTCCGCATCGTTGAACAGGCGCGGGCCGACATCGGCGATCACACCATTCTCGATCAGCAAACCGCCGCGCGCATCCAGCTTGGCTGCCGGATCAATCAGCCGCGCATTGCGAAAGGCGAGTCGCCCGATCTTTTTATCCAGCGCGAGGCTCATACGTTCCCGCCTTCCTGCGGCAGCCCGCGCGCGAGCGCATCCAGCACCGCCATGCGGATCGCCACGCCCATTTCCACCTGTTCCTGAATGAGGCTGACCTCAAGATCGTCCGCCACTTCGGAGTCGATTTCCACGCCGCGATTCATTGGGCCGGGATGCATCACCAGTGCGCCCAGATTGGCGAGTTTCAGCTTTTCGCGGTCCAGCCCGTAGAAGCGGAAATATTCCCGCGTCGAGGGCACAAAGGCCCCGGCCATGCGCTCAAGCTGGAGCCGCAGCATCATCACAATGTCGACGCCCTTCAGCCCTTCGCGCATGTCGTGAAAAATTTCCACGCCAAAGCGTTCCGCAGCCCCCGGCAACAAAGTGCGCGGCGCGATCAACCGCACCCGCGCGCCCATTTTCGACAGAAGGTGAATGTTGGAACGCGCCACCCGGCTATGCAGAATGTCCCCGCAAATTGCGACCACCAGCCCCTCCAACCCGCCGCGATGGCGGCGGATGGTGAGTGCATCGAGCAGTGCCTGCGTTGGGTGTTCATGGCTGCCATCGCCCGCATTCACCACACAGCAATCGAGCTGGCGGGAGAGAAGCTCGGCGGCGCCGGAGTCCTGATGGCGCACCACCAGAATATCGGGGCGCATCGCGTTCAGCGTGGTCGCCGTATCCATCAGCGTTTCACCCTTCGAGACCGAAGAGGTTTTCACGCTCATGTTCAGCACATCGGCGCCCAGCCTTTTGCCCGCCAGCTCAAAGGAGCTTTGCGTGCGGGTGGAGGCCTCGAAGAACAGGTTGATGAGGGTGCGCCCACGCAGGACCGCACTCTTTTTATCTACCGCGCGGTTGAGCGTGACATAGGTTTCGGCAAGATCGAGCAGAGCCGTAATCTCCGCCGGGGAAATGGCGTCGATGCCCAGCAGATGGCCAGTGGAAAGGATGGGCGCGAGGGGTGATGGCGCGGTCATTAAAGCCCGGTCTATAGGGAAACCCGCTGATGCCCGCAAGCGCCCCTGATGAAAAGAGTTAGGATTTGGCCAAAGCTGCCGCAACGGCGCGTCCCGCCGCGGCAACCGCCTCATGGGCCTGAGGCAACACGGCCTGCATATAGATAAAGTCGTGCACCATGTCTGGATAGTCCGCAACCGTCACGGACACCCCCGCCCCCCGCAATTTTTCGACATAACGCAGGCCCTCATCATGCAGCGGATCGTGCCCCGCCAGCACGACATAGGCGTTTGGCAGGCCCGACAGGTCTTCGGCCAGAAGCGGCGAAACGCGGGGGTCGGCGCGGTCTTGCGCATTGGGGACATAGCAATCGTAGAACCAGTTGAGCGTCGCAGTTTCCAGAAAATAGCCTTCCGCGAAATCGTGCAGCGAGGAGGTGTCGCCCCCCACCTGCGCCACCGGGAACATCAAAAGCTGAAACCCCACCTTGGGGGCCGCCTTGTCATTGGCCATTTGCGCCACGGCAGCCGCCAGCCCGGCGCCCGCCGAATCGCCGCCCACCGCCACGCGATTGGGATCGACGCCCAGTTGCGCCGCATTGTGCTCGATCCAGGTGAGGGCTACGAACGCATCGTCAATCGCTGCGGGAAATGTGTGTTCGGGGGCGCGGCGATAATCCACCGCAATCACCTTCAACCCACCTTCATTGGCGAACATGCGGCACAGCCCGTCATGCGTATCCAGATCGCCAATCACCCAGCCGCCGCCATGAAAGAACACCAGCGTCGCCTGCGCATCGCTGCCCGCCGCCACCGGATCGTACACCCTTGCCGCAATGTCGCCGCCGGGGCCGGGAATGGTGATGTTTTCGGTCTTGCCGATGGGCACGTCTTTCGGCCCCACCAGATTCATCAGCGCCGCGAACATCTCGCGTGCCACGGGCGCGCCCAAATCCTGCATGGGCGGCTGAGGCTGCGCCTTCATCTGGTCCAGAAACGCCTGAAGCAGCGGATCGAGAGGCATGAGAGTCCCCGGCAAAGTGTTGGCGGGGATTTGAACGGGTTAGGCCGCCGGGCGCAAGGCGCTTAATGAAGCGTTTTCCGGCGAAGTGGGGTGCCGGTTCGGCGCAAGAAAGAGCGACAATTCTAGTGCAGCGTTAGCGGCGCGTCGGGGTCCAGACGCTGGGCCAGAATATCATCCAGAAGCGCGCCCAGCACATTCCAGAATTCGGCGCGGTCATGGACGCCTTCCGCCTTGAAGGACACCGCGGCCCGGCGCGCATAATCCGCCGCCATCGCGCCATGCTCAGACGCAAGGTCTGCCGCCAGCTTGTAAAGATCGTCGGTAGACATGCCCCGCGCGGCTCCCCGTTAAGTGCACAACAATCGCCCCTACAGGGTAAGTATCCGGTTAATGGCCGTTTTGCGCCGCGATAGTGGCCGCCTCATCAGCGCTCGACACCCGCCCAAGCGCCGCATTGCGCATGGGAAAGCGCCCGAATTTGCGGATCGTCTCCCGATGGCTGAGCGCGAAGGGATAATTGGTGCTGGCCGAACCCAGCCGCGTTTGCACCAGATGCACACACATATCCTGATCGGCCAAATTTTCGGAATGCATCAACGGCAGATAGAAAAAGATGCGCGCCCGCGCCGGGAATGCCAGATCATAGCCCTTTGCCAGCGCCCGCCGCGCCACATCGCGCGCCATCGCATCGGTGGAAAACGCTTGCCCCAGCCCGCGAAACATATTGCGCGGAAACTGATCAAGCAAAATCAAAAGCCCCAGCGCGCCTTCTGCCGAAGTCTCCCAATCGGAAAATGCGCCGTCCCGCGCTTCACGCCACGCCGCACCAAAGCGGGCGGTTACATCCGCATCCAGGGCAGGATCAACGGAGTACCATTTCGCTTCACCGACACCGAGCCAGTAGTCGATGATTTCACGAGGCAACACGTTTAACCCTCCCCTTGAGGGCGGAGGTAGCGACAGCGCACCGACATCGAAACGCCCCTTGGCGTTTCGGGGAGGGGTATCCCGCTAGACTCCAAAGCCCGAAGCACGAGATGAAAAACGCTGTCTGGGTCTTGCATAAAATCTCCATTCCAAAAGCGCAGCACTCGATACCCCTGCGCGTTCAGCCACCGCGTTCTGGCTTCATCGCGCACAAGCCCCGCATCATCACCGTGCTGCCCACCATCCAGTTCGACAATCAACTTCGCTGCCGAACAGTAGAAGTCCACCACATAGGGTCCGATAGGTTGCTGCCGACGAAACCGCAAACCGAACGCGCGCTTAGATCGGAGAATGGCCCATAGTTTTTGCTCTGCAACTGTTGGATTTATACGCATGTTCACAGCGTGAGCACGCTTTAACGCGCGCCTGCGTTCGGGGGATCGTATTCTATCCTGCACCAAGAGACCCCTCCCCGAAATTTGCAACCGCAAATTTCGATGTCGGTACGCTGTCGCTACCTCCGCCCTCAAGGGGAGGGTTTATAATCAATCGTCAACTCTAACCCTCCCCTTGAGGGAGGGTCGAAAACGCATCGCGTTTTCGGGGAGGGGTGTCCCGCCAGCCTCACCATTCGCCTCCAGCAAAGGTCATTCACCCAATCTCGATCACCTCATCCACCAGTTCCGGCGCAAACAACTTCTCCACCAGTGCCTGCCGCCGTTCCATCGTCGCGCGTTGATTGACATAGCCCTTGTCGGTGATCTCATTGCCATCAATCGACGGCGGCTCCGTCATCAAAATGACCCGCTTCACCCGCTGCGATGTGCCGGGATTTTCGGCATTGTGCTGTGCCAGTTTCTCCTGAACGAAAGCCCGCACGCGCGGATGCGCCACAATCGCTGCCGGGCCGGAAAGCGTTGCATCGCCCGCAATCTCCTTTGCCGCCGCGATATTGGGCCAGACCAGCAGACCAACAAAGGATTTGTCCTGCCCGCACACCACTGCATCCTGAAACAGCGGCGATGCGGCCCCCACAACTTGCGCCCTGAGCGTGCCCACCGAAACCCAGGTGCCGCTGTCCAGCTTGAAATCCTCGGTCACGCGCCCGTCAAACACCAAACCTTTTGTCGGATCGTTCTCATCCACAAATTTCGCCGCATCGCCGAGGCAATAAAAACCTTCCTCATCAAACGCCGCCGCCGTGAGATCGGGCCGGTTCAGATAGCCCGGCGTCACGGTTGGCCCTTTCACCCGCACTTCCAGCTTGGTGCCGTTGGGCACAAGTTTCAGCGTGATCCCCGGCAGCGGCAGGCCGATCAGCCCTACCCGGTCGGTCAACCAATGCACCACGGTGATGCCTTGCGTCTCCGTCGCGCCATACATGGTGGTGAGCGGAATACGCATCCCCGTCGCCGCAATCGAGAGCGCCTGAAACCGCTCATAAATATCCTGCGACAGTGTCGCCCCGCCATAGCCGACATATTTCATCCGCGCGAAAAACCGATCCCGCAGATCGGCATCGCGTTCCATCGCATCGGCGAGCCAGCCAAAGGCGATGGGGGCGGAGCCAAACACCAGCGGCGAAACCTCGCGCAAATTGCGGATCGTTTCGTCAAACATCCCCGGCAAAGGTTTGCCCGCATCCAGAAAAATTGTACTGCCCACCGCCACCGCCGAATTGAAACCGATATTGCCGGCCGAAATATGATTCCACGGCATCCATTCCAGCGTCTGAGGCCGCTCATCGGGATCGACCGGCTCATCGCGCAACGCCTCACTCGCTGCCACCACCGCCATCATCATGCGATGGGTCTGAATCACACCTTTGGGCATCCCGGTAGAGCCGGAGGTGAACAGATATTTCGCAACCGTGTCATGGCCGATCGCATCCACCGCCTTCGCAACGCCATGCCCCGCCACCGTCGCAACCAGATCGTCAAAGGCCGTGGTCGGGACATCGCCAATCGGCATCGCGGTGACAATCTCCACGCCCTCCCCCGCAACCGCCGCCAAAGCCCGCGCATAAAACGGCCCCTGCTCGGTAAAAATCATTTTCGGCTGGGTGATGGCGACGACATGTTTCAACTTGCCGTGATCGCCCGACATCAGCGAATAGGCGACAGAGACCGGCGCCACCGGCACACGCGCCTTCATCGCGCCCAGCATCATCAGCGCATGGCGAATGGAATTGCCCGAAAGGATCAGCAGCGGCGTGCCCTGCCCCATGCCGCGATCCAGCAAGGCCTGCGCGATCGCATCGGATTGCCGGTCCGCCGCGCCATAGGTGATGCGCCGCCACTCTCCCGTTCGCCCATCGGGCAGGGGCACGCGCTCGGCAATAAAATCGCGCTCCGGGTGCTGGGCGGCACGCGCGGTAAACAGATGCACACTGGAGCGCTCCATCAACCCCAGAGGGTGCCGGGAACTGATGAGGACGGTCCCATCCCCGCGCCGCTCCACATCCAGCAGGGGCGGCTTCATCGGCAGCGGCCGGAACGGCGGAAGCGCGGATTTTTCCTGAATATTCATGGGCTTGCATCCTCCTGGCACGAACCACAGTTCGCGACCGTTATTTTCTGTATATTCCCCCTCGCGTCGGTATAATGTTCCCTTCAGTCACAGGAGCGCTCATGCGCGGAAAGTCTGTTCTGCTCATCATCGGCGGCGGCATCGCTGCCTACAAGAGCCTTGAGCTGATCCGCCGTTTGCGGGAGCGCGGAGCCCATGTGCGGGCCATCCTCACCCGCGCAGGCGCCGAATTCGTCACCCCGCTCTCCGTTTCCGCCCTGACCGGCGAAAAGGTGTTTCAGGATCTGTTCAGCCTCACCGACGAAGCGGAAATGGGCCATATCCAGCTTTCCCGCTCCGCCGATCTGGTGGTCGTCGCGCCCGCCACTGCGGATCTCATGGCTAAACTCGCCTCTGGCCACGCCAATGACCTCGCCTCCACCGCGCTGCTCGCCACCGACAAGCGCGTGCTGATGGCCCCGGCCATGAATGTGCGGATGTGGAACCACCCCGCCACCATGCGCAATCTCAAAACCCTGATCGGGGACGGCACATTCTTCATCGGCCCCAATGACGGCGAAATGGCCTGCGGAGAATTCGGCCCAGGCCGCATGGCCGAACCAAACGAAATTGCCGATGCGATTGAACGCACACTGGCAGCCGCCACCCCCGGCCCTTTAAGCGGTGTGAAAGCCCTCGTCACCGCCGGCCCCACCCATGAGCCGATGGACCCGGTACGCTTCATCGCCAACCGCTCCTCCGGCAAACAGGGCTATGCGATTGCACGCGCATTGGCGCTTGCGGGCGCGGACACCATTCTCGTCTCCGGCCCGGTGGAGTTGTCTGCTCCGCCAAGGGTGAAACTGCTCAAGGTCGAAACCGCGCGCGAAATGCTGGCCGCCTGCCAATCGGTTCTGCCGGTGGATGTTGCGGTGTGCACGGCAGCGGTGGCCGACTGGCGGCCCGAAATCGCCGCCAACAACAAAATCAAAAAAGCCGATGATGTGAGCGCCCCCACCGTCAAGCTCACCCCCAACCCGGATATTCTCGCCACACTTTCCAAAGGCAATAAACGCCCCTCCCTCGTCATCGGCTTTGCCGCCGAAACCGAAAATGTCATCGCGCATGCGCAAGCCAAACTCGCGCGCAAGGGCTGTGACTGGATCGTCGCCAATGATGTCTCCCCCGCCACCGGCATCATGGGTGGCGACAGAAATCAGGTGCACCTCATCACAAGCGCCGCCACCGAAAGCTGGCCCGACCTCGACAAAACCGAAGTCGGCACCCGCATCGCCACCCGCATCGCCCAGACACTGAAAGACAAAGCCGCGTGACCCGCCACACGTCCATATCCTCCCCCGCAAGCGGGGGAGGTGCCGAAGCTCCGCGAGGCGGAGGGGGGAAGTGCCACGCATTTCTCAAACAGCAACAACCCATCCTGGTTTGCCCATGCAAATAAACATTCAACGCCTGCCCCATGCCCATGACCTGCCCCTGCCCGCTTACGCGACGCAAGGTTCTGCGGGGCTCGATCTTCTCGCCGCCATCGACACGGAGCTGGAGTTGAAACCGGGGATGCGCGCCGCAGTCGCCTGCGGCATCGCCATAGCCTTGCAGCCCGGTTTTGAAGCGCAGGTGCGCCCGCGTTCGGGCCTTGCGCTCAACTACGGCGTGACCGTGCTCAACGCCCCCGGCACGGTGGACAGCGATTATCGCGGCGAGATCAAGGCCATTCTCATCAACCATTCGGACACGCCATTTTCCATTACACGCGGCATGAAAATCGCGCAGATGGTGATCGCCCGCCACGAACGGGCGCAGTTTCAGGAAACCGCCGAACTTTCACAAACCGCGCGCGGCGCGGGCGGCTTTGGCTCAACCGGAATGAAAATCGCCTGATGCTAAAACTCTCCCGCAAAACCCAGCTCGCCCTCGAAGCCGTGATCGACATCGCGTTCAACGCGCGCCCCGAACCGGTGCAGGCCAAGGAAATCACCGCCCGTCAGGGCGTGCCGCAGCGCTATCTCGAACAGGTGATGCAGCAACTTGTGCGCGCCGGAATCCTCAAAGGCGTGCGCTGCCCGCGCGGCGGCTATCGGCTGGCGAAAGAGCGCCGCCGTATCACCGTGGGCGAAGTGGTGCGCGTGGCCGAAAGCATTGACGATGGCGAGAGTGATGGGCCCGATGGCCGCTCCGATCTCGGTGCACGCATCGTCACGCCGCTGATCCAGTCCCTTCAGGATGAAGTGATGACCCGGCTGGACGCCATTTCCATCGAAGACCTTTGCCAGCGCGCGCGCAGCGCAGGCGTAGACTGCGGCGATCGCACGACCGCCGATTTCACGATCTGACAGGAGACATCATGGCCGACCAATCCCTCCCCAAAGTTCCCGCGCAGCACGCCCCTGGCCGTGGCCGCATCTATGATTCCATCACCCAGACAATTGGCGACACGCCGCTGGTGCGCCTGTCGCGCATGCCCAAAGATGCGGGCGTGAAGGCCGACATTCTGCTCAAGCTGGAATTCTTCAATCCGCTTGCGAGCGTGAAGGATCGTATCGGCGTCTCCATGGTCGAAACGCTGGAACAGCAGGGCATTATCACACCCGGCAAAAGCACGCTGGTTGAACCCACTTCCGGCAATACCGGCATTGCGCTGGCCTTTGTCGCCGCTGCCAAAGGCTATCGGCTCATTCTGGTGATGCCGGATTCGATGTCGCTGGAACGGCGCAAGATGCTGCTGATCATGGGCGCCGAACTGGTGCTCACCGAAGCCGCCAAAGGCATGAAAGGCGCCATCGCCAAGGCGCAGGAAATCATCGCCGCCACACCAGGCGCGGTGATGCCACAACAGTTTGAAAACCCGGCCAATCCGGCGATCCATCGCAGCACCACCGCCGAAGAAATCTGGAACGATACAGATGGCAAGGTTGATGTGGTGATTTCCGGCGTCGGCACCGGCGGCACAATTTCGGGCGTTGGCGAAGTGCTGAAGGCGCGCAAACCCTCGGTCAAAATGATCGCGCTCGAACCGGAAGATTCTCCGGTCCTTTCGGGCGGCGCACCCGGCCCGCACAAAATTCAGGGCCTTGGCGCAGGATTCGTACCCACCATCCTGGACCGCAAGGTGATTGATGAAGTGATCACCATCTCCAACGAAACCGCGTTTGAAACCGCGCGCAAAGTGGCCCGCAGCGAAGGCATTCCCGTTGGTATCTCCTCTGGTGCAGCAGTTGCCGCCGCCCTCGAAGTCGGCGCCCGGCCGGAAATGGCCGGCAAGATGATCGTGGTCATCATCCCCTCCTTCGCCGAACGCTATCTTTCAACGGCGTTGTTCGAAGGTCTGTAAACACTATTCTGTCATCCCCGGCGGCGCGATGCGCAAGCATCGCGCCGGGAAGGGGAACCAGGTGAGACGTGTTGCACAAACAGATCTCGCCCGCGCTCTCCACATCACAAACCTCTCGTTATGTGCGGAAAATTCATCCAGATGCTGCAATGGGATCACCTCACCGATCCCGATGCGCTCGCCCAAAGCATCGACATCGGCCCCACCGAAGCCGTCACCCCCATGCGCTTTGCCAGCGTCATCCGGCGCGGCGCGGATGGTGCGCGGCAGGTTGCCCGAATGCGCTGGGGCTTTGTTCCGGCGCGTGCCGCAGACCACACCATCGGCACTCAGTTCATCCACGCCCGCGCCGAGACGATTGAAGAAAAGCGTACCTATCGCGATGCGTTCTTCAACCGGCGCGGGATTGTGGTGGTGCGCAGTTTCAACGAAGGCAAAGAAATCAGCCCCACAAAAACCGAACAACACGTCATCACAGATCGCGGCGGCAAGCCGATTGCGATCGCGGTGATCTGGGAACGCTGGCAAAACGCGCCGCCCACCCTGCCGCTTGAAACTTTCGCGATGGTGACGACAGCGGCCAACACGCTCATCAGCACCATCACCGACCGAATGCCCGCCGTGATCGCCGAAAAAGACTGGCCGCTCTGGCTGGGAGAAGAACCCGCCAGCGTCGACGCGCTGAAAGCGATCCTCAAACCTTATGAGGGTAATTGGGACATGGAAGCCGCCCCCCGCGCGCAAAAACCGGGGCCGAAAAAACCGTCATCAAACCAGCACGAACTTTTCTGAAAAGTGTTACTATCGAACACTCAAGTGCAAGCAGGCGCTGGAAAAACGCTATCGCTATCGCTATCGAACACCTGAAAAGCTGCGGTACAATACCTTCCTGAAACGAGAGGAAGGAGGTGTCGAAGATATGGTGCAAAGCGCGGCTTCAACCGGCGTGCAGAGATTTCAGCATGTCCGGCCTGTCGGTACACAACGCATCGAGCCCGGAAAATGCGCACATGTCTTCGGCGCGGTTCACCGTCCACGCGCCGACCTTCAGGCCGAGCGCGCGGGCTTCCTGCAATCGTGCGCCAACCGCATCGCGGTAGGGCGGAAACCAGCCATCCCCGCCTGCCGCATGAATCGCGCGCACAATCGAGCCGCCATGGTTCACCGCATCAAAGCCGCCCGCCCAGGGCGAGGTGCCGGTGTTCGCCCAATGCCGCAGCATGGTGAGCGCAGGCTCCGCCGGTGGATCGCTCTCAGGTGGCGGTACGCCTTCGTCAAACCAGCTTTGATCGAGCGTGGTGAACCAGCATTGCGCCTGTGGCGCGATTTTTTTGACATGCAGCAAGCCCGGCCAATCGAAGCCGACAAAAATGCAGTGCTGCAAATAGTCCTTCGCCGTCACAACACGCAACGTCGCTTCGGCCAGCTCTTCCGGCCCGGCGGAAAGCGCACGTTCCGCGAAAGAGGTTTTCAACTCGACAAACAGCGTGAACGGCTTATTGGCGCTTTTCGCAACATCAATCACCTCCGCCAAAAGCGGAATGCACTCCCCATCGGCGGGCACAACATCCCCATGCGCCCGCGCATAGTCGGATGCAGGATCAGCCCGTCCAATGTCGAAGCCGCGCAATTCGGCATGCGTCAAATCCTTGATGCGCGGTGTGGGCCGGGTCAGCCAATGGCCCGCGCCATCGCGGCAGATTTCCGGCTTGAGCCGAAAATCGTGGAACACAATCACCTCGCCGTCGCGGCTCAGTTGCACATCAAGTTCCGCGCCATCCGCGCCCAGCGCCACCGCATGACGGAACGCCGCCAGAGAATTTTCGGGCCGCAAACCGGCGCCGCCGCGATGGGCGATATTCAGGCAGACCATGACACTCCGGCGTTTCGATTCCGCGTGATGTTAAGCCCAAAGCCCGCACCGCGCACAACAATGCTCCATTTGCCTGTGTGCGCGCGGCAACAGTCTTTTAAGATCGCGCCGCCCGGCTTGACTCCCATTTTGGGCAGGCGTACCCACCCTCCCCACCTGTCGGCATGGAGCTGGCAGACACACCGCGAGAACCACGAATGCAGATCAGCCAACACATGGTTCGACGTACCGCACCTTCCCGCCTGTCGGGACGCGGGAACGCCGCATTCGCTCGTGAGGAGAACGCCGCATAAATTTTGCGTCCGTTCCAAAAATCCACCCCTCCCGAGCCCGCGTGACGCTTCGGAGGGGATTTTTATATCTGCCATTCGATTGCGCCAACGGGCCGGGCCAAAAGTAAAGTCCGTTTGATGGCCGATATTCTTGAAATTGATCCCGCCAAAGCCGGGTTGCGCATTGAAGGCAATGGCCGCGACAGTTGGATTGCGGAAGCCCGCGAGCTGGTGAAGCTGGCAGGCCCCCTCGTCATTACCCAGCTGGCGCAGATGTTGGTGATGACGACCGATATCGTCATGTTGAGCCGCTATAGCGAAACAGCCCTTGCAGGCGCAGGTCTTGGCAACACCGTGTTCTTTCTGTGCTGGTTGCTCGGCACTGGCCCCGCCGCTGCCGTGTCCCCCATGGTGGCGCACATCATCGGCGCCCATCCCAATAACCGCGCGCAGGTACGCGGTGTTGTCCGCATGGGGCTGTGGTCTGTGTTGCTGCTGTGGCTACCGCTTGCGGGGCTGCTCTTATGCACCGGGCCACTATTGTTGCTGTTCGGGCAGGAGCCGGAGCTTGCACAGGCAGCGAGCCTGTTTGTGTTGCCGCTCTGTATCGGCCTGCCCTTCACCCTGGGCTTTCAGGTGTTGCGCAATTTCGCGACAGCGCTCAACCGGCCCAACACATCGCTGATTGTGATGGGGCTGACGGTGCTGTTCAATCTTATCGGCACCTATACGCTGATCTTCGGCCATTTCGGGGCGCCACGGCTTGGGCTGGTGGGCGCGGGCATTGCAAGTGCCTGTTCCTATGCCTTCAGCTTTCTGGCGATGGTGGTGGTTGTGTATGCCACCCCGACCTTGCGCCAGTTCCGGATCTTCCGCCGCTTTCAGCGGGTGGATTGGGCGAAGCTGAAAGAACTGTTCCGGCTCGGTATCCCCATTGGCCTGACGATGATCTTTGAAGCGATGTTGTTCAACGCAACGATGCTCATCATGGGCACGTTCGGCATGGAATATGTGGCGGCGCATCAGATCGCGCTCAACATCGCTTCCATCACCTTCATGGTGCCACTGGGCATTGCGATGGCGGCAACCGTGCGTGTGGGGCTGGCAGCAGGTGCTGGCGATCCGGCCGCTGTGCGACGTGCGGGTTATACGGCGATGACGGTTGGCACGGCGTGCATGTTTGTGTTCGCCATTCTGATCGCACTGTTTGCCCATACTATCGCGGGGTTCTACTTCCCCACCGGGGGAACCGGCAAAACCATGGCGCTGGTGGTGAGCTTTCTCTATCTCGCGGCAGCGTTTCAGATGTTTGACGGCTTGCAGGTGGTGGGCGCACTGACATTGCGCGGCCTGAAAGATGCGCGCGCGCCCATGTGGATTGCGGGCCTGTGTTACTGGGTGGCCGGATTTCCGGTGTGCTATCTGCTGGCCGTCACGTTCGACATGAAGGGCCTCGGCATCTGGATTGGCCTTGCCTTTGCGCTGTTTGTGGCAGCGGCGGCCATGACCGCCCGCTTCTATGTTCTCACAAGGGAGCAACCGGAATTTGCGGTCAGCCCATAGCAACCACAACCGCAATCACAGTCAGCGCACAGGCCGCCAACCAGATCGCGGCACGGACATGGCGCGTGCGCTGAAGCTGGGCTTCGGCCAGCGCACGCGTCGTATCCGGGTGGAGACGAAGGCCGCCGCCTTCGAGCATGTTGGAAAGCGTTTCAGCATTGCGCAAGAAAACCGGCAGGCTGTGCGCCAGCTTGCCGAGCGCGCCAAAACCGCTGGCCGCTTCGCGCAGCCGCGTTTGCGGGCCGATCTGCTCGATCATCCAGTCTTCCATCACCGGTCGGGAGGCTTCCCAAATGTCGAAATCGGGATCGAGCCCGCGCGCCACGCCTTCGACCACCATCATCGTCTTTTGCAGCAGCACCAGTTGCGGCTGAAGCTGCATTTCGAAACGGCGGGTCGTATCGAACAATTGTTGCAGCAACCGCGCCATCGACACATCGCGCGCCAGCCGCCCGAAAATCGGCTCGCCCACCGCGCGCAAGGCTTGCGCAAACGTATCTATCGGGTGATGGGCAGGCACAAAGCCATATTCGAAATGAACTTCGGCAATACGCCGATAATCCCGCGCAAGGAAACCTGCCAGCGTTTCGGCCATGAAACGACGCATATCCGGATCGAGCCGCCCCATGATGCCGAAATCGACCGCAACCAGCCGCCCGCTCGCATCGACGAACAGATTGCCTTGATGCATATCGGCATGGAAAAAACCATCCCGAAGCGCCTGCGTGAGAAAACTGCGGATCACAATCTGCGCGAGTTTTTTGGGGTCGTGCCCCGCTTCCACCAAAGCTGCCGTATCGCGGATGGGAATGCCGTCGATCCATTCGGTCGTCAGGATTTTTTCCTGTGTCCTGCTCCAATCCACGGCGGGCACGCGGAAATGCTGATCTCTGCGCGTGCGCTCGGCAAGTTCAGATGCCGCCGCCGCCTCCATCCGCAGATCGAGTTCGAGGGCGGTGGATTTGGCCAGCGTATCGACCACCGCCATCGGGCGCAGCCGCCGCGCTTCTTTGGAAAAGCGTTCCGCAACACGGGCGGCAAACGCAAAGGCCGAAACATCGGCCATGAAGTCTTGGGCAACACCGGGCCGCAGCACCTTCACGGCCACGCTGCGCGGCGGGTCTTCCGCGGTTTCGGCTCTGTGCACCTGTGCGATGGAAGCAGCAGCAATGGACTCGGAAAACGAGGAATAGGCCTGTTCCAGCGGCATCCCCAACCCATCGGCCACCGCGGCTTGCACCACGGTCATCGGAAAAGGGGGCAAGCGATCCTGAAGGGACATTAAGGCTGCGGACACATCATCGCCCACCACATCGGGCCGCGTGGCCAGCACCTGACCGAGCTTGATATAGGCAGGCCCAAGGCTTTCCAGCGCTTTTGCAAGGCGAATGCCCGGCGTGCCTTCTGCCCGCGCTTCCCGCCCGCCGCCAAAAAACCAGCGCGCCGCTTTAAGCGACAGGGGCATGGAGTCGGAAAATTCTTTTGGCAACAGCGCATCGTGGCGGGCAAGCGTTCGGCCTGCGTGCCACAACCGCGCAATGTCGGCGAACATACCCAGCATCAGATCCGCCAGCCCGAATGCATGGCCGCGATTCCGCCCATGAAATTGCGTACCTTCACCTGCGATAGGCCCGCATCGCCGATCATCTTCGCAAACGTGGCCTGCGGCGGAAATTTGCGGATGCTTTCGGCAAGGTAGCGATAGGCATCACCATCGCCTGCCACCATCTGGCCGATGCGGGGCAGAATTTTGAAGGAATATTGATCGTAGATCTTGTCGAGAATTGGCGCTTCAACCCGGCTGAATTCCAGACAGAGAAAACGGCCGCCCGGCTTCAGCACACGCCGCGCCTCTGCCAGCGCCTTGTCGATGTGGGTGACGTTGCGGATGCCGAAGGCGATTGTATAGGCATCCATGCTCGCATCCGGGACTGGCAGACATTCGGCATTGCCGCAGACCCAGCGGATGGTGCCTGTGCTCAAAATGTCGCTGCGCTTGAGGCCCTCATTCAGCATGGAGGCGTTGATATCGCAGATGACGACCTCCGCCTCCCCGCCCCGTGCCTTGGCGCGTTTGGCTATCCTGAGCGCGATGTCGCCGGTGCCACCGGCCACGTCCAGCACCCGCATACCGGGCTGGGGGTTGAGCCAATCGACGAACGCATCTTTCCACAGCCGATGGACGCCTCCGCTCATCAGGTCGTTCATCAGGTCGTATTTGTTGGCGACCGAGGTAAAAACCTCGCCCACCAGTTCTTCCTTCTGCGCCTCTGGCACCTCGCGGAAGCCGAAGGAGGCGGTTTTTTGCGGAACGCTCATAACCGTGACCTTACACCACTGTCCTGCCCGCCCGCGATGCGGCAGCATTGCCGACACAGGAGAGCCATGATGCCTGAATTACCCGAAGTTGAGACAGTTAAACGAGGTCTCGAACCCTTTCTGTCGGGGCGCAGGCTGACCAAGGTGGTAACACGGCGGGGCGATTTGCGCCGCCCTTTTCCGCCAGAATTTGCCCAACGTCTGACCGGGCGCACAGTGAGCCGCTTGTGGCGCCGGGCCAAATATCTGCTGGCGGACCTTGATGATGGGCAGACGCTGGTTGTCCATCTGGGCATGAGCGGGCGCATGGCGGTGTATGCGGGGCAAGCCGGACAGGCGCTGGGAGCTTACGTCCACCCGGCCTCGGAGCCGGAGGCTGGCACGGGCAAACACGATCATGTGATTTTCGAGACGGATGTGCCTGCGCGGATCGTCTTTTCCGATCACAGGCGGTTTGGGTTGATGACCCTCATTGAGACCGACAAATTGGACGAAGACCCGCTGTTCAAAGGATTGGGGCCTGAACCGCTGTCCAAAAACTTTGATGCGGCGCGGCTGAAGGGTGCGCTGGCGGGCAAGCGCACGCCCATCAAATCCGCGCTGCTGGATCAGCGTGTGGTGGCGGGGTTGGGAAATATCTACGTCTGCGAGGCGCTGTTCATGGCGCGCATTTCGCCTATCCGGCTTGCCGCCAAGGTGCAGCCTGCGAAAATCGGGCCGTTGGTTGAGGATATAAAGACGGTACTCAAGCAAGCCATCAAGGCCGGTGGCTCGACCTTGCGCGACCATGCGCGGCCCGATGGTAGCCTGGGTTATTTCCAGCATCAGTTTCGCGTCTATGACCGCGAGGGTGAGCCCTGCCCCGGTGAGGACTGCACCGGGAAGATCAAACGCATTGTGCAGGCGGGACGTTCGACCTTCTATTGCCCCAGTTGCCAGAAATAGCGGCTATACGGTGACCTCCAGAGCCTGGCCCGTTTCAAGCAGCGTTTTGAGATTGGATAATAGCAGGGCCCAGCCTTCTTCCATGTTTGGCTGAATCACCGAGCCGGGTTTGAAACCATCGGTGACGACGGTGAGTTTTACACTCGCGCCCATTGCCAGAAGGTCAAAGCTCACATTCAGATAACCTTCGGCACGCATCTCCGGCGTATGCTCGACCCGCCATTTGATAACCAGCCGATGCGGTGGATCGCTCTGGAGAATTTCACCGCTGTCGCCGAGTTTGCCATCCGGCATACGCATTTCCCACGATGAACCGGGCGTCCAGTCACTCGTTTGGCTGGCGCCGAACCAATATTGTTTTTGGAATTCCGGGGTGGTCAGCGCCTTCCACAGCTCTTCGGGCGTCGTGCGAATGTAGGTGACATACACGAATTTCGACGAACTCATTTCTTTAACTCCGCGAGATAGTCCAGCATGGCTTGCGGGAGCGCTGGCGGATCGGCCTGGAACATCTTCCCGGTTTCCAGAACCGATTTCAGCCCACTCAGGATCAACGGCCAACCGGAGCGGCCACCTTCAAGAAGCCGAGCATCTATCGGTTCGGGATGTTCTTCCGTCATCGTGAAACGCACGACGCCCTCGCCTGCGCGCTCTATCCGATAGGACACGATGCTATCGGGCAGACTGCGCATTCCTTCGATCCACTCCACGCGCCAGGTGAACCGCAGAAAATAGGGCGGGCGACATTCCAGAATTTTGCCTTGCACATCTACCGAACCATCGGGCTTGCGATAGATGATGTCTCCGCCGACCTTGTAGTCAGCTTCGATGGTGCGCCCGAAGAAATAGAGCCGCGTAAAGGCGGAGGTTGTTATCGCCTCCCAGCATTTTTCCGGCGTCGTTGCGATATAGATAACGTAAACCGTGCTTTCGGTGGTGAGGTTTGACATTGATGCCCCTAGAACTTGCTGAGGTCGATGGCGTTGCCCGTTTCCAGCAGCGTCTTGAGGCTCGACAACACCATTGGCCAGCCACGGGAAATGCCGCGCAACATGGACGAGCCCGCCTCCAACTCATCATGGGTGACGGTGAGCTTCACTCCCTGGTTCGTTGGCTCGATTTCGAATGTCACGCGCGAAAACCGGGATGTATCATCAGGGTCGGCCCAACTGATGACCAGCCGATGGGGCGGCGATGTTTCAAGCACCTTTCCGGTGATGTCGATTTTACCTGAACCGTCACAGCGTTGATGGTTCCAGACAGAGCCGGGCTTCCAATCGGATACGTTGTGGTGGTTCCAATAAAGTTGGGTCACTGCTGGATTGATCAGCGCGTCCCACACTTTTTCCTGGGTGCTGCGGATGTAGGTCACATACAGAAATTTCTCTTTAGTCATTGCGGTCTCCTTCGAGAGCTTGCTTGAGGGCGGAGAGTGCCGCGAGACGCGTGCGCTCATATTTGCCGATCCAGCGTTCGGCGATGTCGTTGATCGGAACTGGGTTGAGATAGTGCAGTTTTTCGCGGCCACGCTTTTGGGTGACGATCAGGTTGGCGTTTTCGAGAATGCCCAGATGTTTGGCGACTGCCTGACGCGACATATTCATGGCCTCGCACAATTCGTTGAGTGTTTGCCCGTTGCGGGTATGGAGCCGGTCCAGAAGGCGTCTGCGGCCATCATCGGCAAGGGCCTTGAACACAGCATCCATTGTCATGCGTCCTTATAAGCAACCATTTGGTTGCATGTCAAGCGCCATGCGAAATCCCCGCACATGAGCCGGATTCACATCACCCCATCTCTCAGCATTGATGAGAGCGAGCTGGAGGAAAGTTTCATCCAGTCGAGCGGGCCGGGTGGGCAGAACGTCAACAAGGTGGCGACTGCTGTGCAATTGCGCTTTGATGTGGCGGGAAGCGCCCTGCCCTCTGATGTGCGCAGCCGTCTGATGCAGCTTGCCGGGCAACGTCTGACCAAAGACGGTGTACTGGTAATGACGGCGCGCAAATATCGGCTGCAACAGCGCAATCGCGATGATGTGCGTGACCGGCTGATAGAGTTGATCCGCGCCGCCACCATCGTGCCGAAATTTCGCAAGCCCACGCGGCCGACCAAGGCCAGCAAGGAGCGCAGGCTCAGCGGAAAAAAGATTCAAGCGCAGCGTAAAGTGCTGCGAAACCGCCAGTTTGAAGATTAGACGGAGATGAACATGACCTATCAGAACATTCTCGCCACCACCGATGGCCGCGTCGGCGTTATCACGCTCAACCGTCCAAAAGCATTGAACGCGCTGAATGCGGACGTGTTGCGCGAGCTGGCGCAGGCGCTGGAAGCGTGGGACCGGGATGACGCCATTGGCTGCATCGTCATCACCGGTTCGGATCGCGCCTTCGCGGCGGGGGCGGACATCAAGGAGATGGCGCCGCAATCTTATATGGACATGTTCAAATCCAACTTTTTTGCCGATGCCAATGACCGGATCTCCAACATCCGCACACCGGTGATCGCGGCGGTGGCCGGTTGGGCACTGGGGGGTGGCTGCGAGCTTGCCATGTTGTGCGATTTCATTATCGCGGCGGATACGGCCAAGTTCGGCCAGCCGGAAATCAATCTGGGCGTCATGCCGGGTATTGGTGGCACCCAGCGGCTGACCCGCTATGTCGGCAAATCCAAGGCCATGGAAATGTGCCTGACCGGGCGCAACATGGATGCCGCAGAAGCCGAGCGGGCGGGTCTCGTGTCCCGCGTGGTCCCAGCGGCGGACCTGATGGCTGAGGCGATGAAGGCCGCCCAGACGATTGCCGCCAAATCCCTGCCCATCGCCATGATGACCAAGGAAACGGTCAACCGGGCCTATGAGACCACCCTGTCCGAAGGGGTGCGGTTCGAGCGGCGGGTGTTCCATGCCATGTTCGCGACAAACGACCAGAAGGAGGGGATGGCGGCCTTCTCGGAAAAGCGCCCGCCTGAGTTCCAAAACAGTTAGAATTGACCGGAAAGCTGGCGCGCGGTATAGGCGCGCCTCTTTAAGACTCCTCAAGGACGACTCATGCCCAATATCGCCTCGGCCAAGAAGCGCGTGCGCACAACCAAGAAGCGTACCGAAATCAACCACGCGCGCAAAAGCCGTATCCGGAGCTTCACGCGCAAAGTCGAAGAAGCCATTGCTTCTGGCGACAAAAATGCGGCCGCAGCCGCCCTGCACGTGGCAGAGCCGGAAATCATGCGCGGTGTCTCCAAGGGAGTTATCCACAAGAACACCGGCGCCCGGAAAGTCTCTAGACTGACGAAGCGGGTTTCCAAGCTCGCAAGCTGACAAACCCTGCCAAGACTTGAATGATTCGTTTTTATGACGGGCCCGGACAATGTTCGGGCCCGTTTTTATTGTCCGTAGGCTGAAAGTCATCGGACTGTCATGTTGCTGCGGCGCGCAATGGCGGGATTGGCGGTTAACCCTCTGATTCTTCCCGATTCATTTGCCACCGCAATTTTCAGTATACGGTACATAAGGTTACCCCGTGCGACCGATTTGGTTGGTGCGCGAATCTTCGGGCGAATCGCGGTTCGTTCTCTTGCGATTCCAAATCGCTTGGCGGTATGGTCCCGCTCACACGGTGGCTGGACGGGCAGATAATGTTCAATAAAAACAAAGACGATAATTGTCTTGGGGGACGAAGTCCCCGGAACCTGCCAGTTAAAGCCAAGTACTGAACAGCTTTTACTTCAAACTTTACTGAAGTGCACAACGGACGCGTTTGTCCGTTCGGGATATCTTTGCGGCCGGGTCGGGGAACATGTCTCAATCGAATGCTTCCGCAGGCTATGCGGGCGACGTCACTCCAGCCGAGGCCTGGCAGCTTCTGGGCGAAGACCCAAAGGGCCAGATCGTCGATGTGCGGACCACGGCGGAATGGAGCTTTGTCGGCGTGCCTGACCTTTCGGGCCTGAACCGCAAGGTGCAACTGGTGGAGTGGCAGAGCTACCCCACCATGGCGGCCAACCCCGGTTTCGTGGCCGATGTGGAGGCTGCTGCGGCGGACAAGGCTGCGCCGATTTTTTTCCTGTGCCGGTCGGGCGCGCGTTCGCGCGCGGCGGCGATTGCGGCGACACAGGCGGGCTATGCCCGCGCCTACAACATCGCTGGCGGCTTTGAGGGCGACCTCGATGCAGACCGCCATCGTGGTCAGAACAACGGCTGGAAGGCGAGCGGCCTTCCCTGGCGACAAAGTTAGACGAGGGGGAAATACCATGCAGATCGACCATCGTTTGCGATGATGGATGCGCCGCGAGGATGGTGCGCGGCGGCACTTGAAGTTGAAGACAAAAAACAAAACGCCAAAGAGCGGATAAGAACCAAAATGGCACAGAACACAAAATCTTCCCGACCCGATAGCGGTACTGCATGGGCGATGGTGCGCGAACGGCTGCGGCGGGAATTGGGTGAGGCGGTATTTGAAGCCTGGATCGGGCCTCTTTCGCTCGTTTCCACGGACGGCGATGAAATAACGATTGGCGCGAGCAAACCTTTCGTGCGTAATTGGGTTGCCAACCATTACGTTGCGCGTATCGAGCGTGCGTTTCGTGCCGAAGGTATCGAGCCTGCGGCGATCTCCATTGTGCTTGCACCCGAAAAGCCGCAGATCGGCGGAGGCTTGATGAGAACTGTTCCGCTTCAACAGACGACGCCGGTTGCAGTCAGCTATCTGCATCCGCATGGCGAGCCGAAGAGCGAAGAACCGCGCGGGCTCTGGAACCGGATGCTGCATCCGGCGCAATCGTTTGAGAGCTTTATTCCCGGCCCTGCCAATGAATTTGGCCATAGCGCGGCGCGCAGCTTTGCCGAAGGGCAGAACGACGATCTTGCTTTGCTCTACATCCATGGCGGCTTTGGCTATGGCAAAACCCATCTTCTGAATGCGGCGGCGCTGGAATTCCGCAAGCGGGGCAAGCGCACGCTGTTTTTGCGGGCTGAGGATTTCATGCGCCATTTCCTGGGCGCGCTCTATCGCAAGGACACGCTGACCTTCAAGGAAGAGCTGCGCACTGCCGATGTGCTGATCCTCGATGATTTGCAGCATATCTGCCGGTCTTCGGCGACGAGTTCGGAATTTCTTTACACCGTCAATGCGCTGGCGGATTTGCGCCGCCGGGTGGTGATTGCCGCCGACCGGCCGCCTGCCGCCCTTGAAGGGTTGGGTGCGGACATTCGCTCGCGCCTGTCGGGCGGGCTGGTCATCCAACTCGACAAGCCGGATCGCGAAACCCGTTTGCGCATTCTGCAATCGCGCGCCGCTGAATTTACCCGCGTGCGCCCGAATGTGGTGTTGCCCGGTGACGTGCTCGAACGCATTGCCGATATGGGCGACGACACCTCGCCGCGCGAACTGATTGGCGTGATGACCAAGCTCGCGACCTATTGCGATCTCACCAAAAAGCCTGTGACGCTGGATATGGCGGAAGAGGCCATTGGGGCGCGCGGCGGCGTGGGGCTGAAAACCTCGATCGAGGATATTCAGCGCAAGACCGCCGAGTTCTACAAACTCGACATCCGCGATTTTCATTCGCCGCAGCGCGCGCGCCGGGTTGCCCGTCCGCGGCAGGTGGCGATGTATCTGGCACGCCAGTTGACCACCCGTTCGCTGCCCGAAATCGGGCGCCGTTTCGGGGGCCGGGACCACACCACGGTCCTGCACGCTTGCCGCCGGATTGAAGCGCTGTGTGCCGAAGATCCGGTGTTCCGGCAGGAAGTTGATTTTCTGAAACAGGTGCTTTCGCGGCGCGGCGAGGCCTGAAACCAGGCAGCTCCGGCGGGGGTGTTGGCGGTGGGCTCGAAAGGGCTTTGGCGCCCCCTCTTGCCTATGCACGTTCGCCTGCTGCTGGTATAGTCTGGTGCTTGAGTCTCGGCCCTCCAAAAACTCAAGTAATTCAATGGCATAGCAGGCACCCCACCGGGGTCTGCTGGTGGGGGATTGAAGCACCGGATAGCGAAGCGCGAAACGATGAAAATCAACGTCGAACGTGGCGCCTTTTTGAAGGCGCTGAGCCATGTGCAGAGTGTGGTCGAACGCCGTAACACGATCCCCATTCTGTCGAATGTGATGATCGAGGCGGCCAAGGGGGAGATGAAGCTCACCGCCACCGATCTTGATATCGAGATCGTGGAGGCCCTGCCCGCCGATGTGTTGCGCAATGGCGCGGCCACAGCACCAGCCCATATGCTCTATGACATCGTGCGCAAGATGCCGGATGGCGCGCAGGTGCAGGTGGAGCTGATGACCAGCGAAGGCGGACGGCTTGCGGTATCTGCGGGCTCGGTGCGCTTTGAGCTTGCCTGCCTGCCGCGGGAAGATTTTCCGCAAATGTCGTCGGGCACCCTGCCCCACCGTTTCCGCGTTGCGGCTGACGATCTGAAGCTGCTGATTGACCGGACGCGCTTTGCGATTTCGACCGAGGAAACCCGGTTCTATCTCAACGGCATCTACATTCACGCGACCAAGGACAAGGTGCGGATGTTGCGCGCCGTGGCGACCGATGGCCACCGACTGGCGCGCTATGAACTCGACCTGCCCGATGGCGCTGGCGATATGCCGGGCGTGATTGTGCCGCGCAAGACAGTGGGCGAAGTGCGGCGCCTGCTCGACGATGCGGATGGCGCGATTGAGGTTTCGCTGTCGGATACCAAGGTGCAGTTCAGCTTTAACGGGCTGGAACTCACCTCCAAGCTGATTGACGGGACGTTCCCGGATTATCAGCGGGTGATCCCCGCCGCGAACGACAAATCGCTGATGCTGGACGCCAAGGATTTTGCCCATGCGGTGGATCGGGTGTCGACCATCTCTGCGGACAAGACGCGGGCTGTGAAGCTGAATGTCAGCGAGGACAAGGTGACGCTTTCGGTGGTGAACCCCGAAAGTGGCACGGCGACCGAAGAAGTGGGCGCCACCTATAGCGCCACGCCGCTCGAAATCGGCTTCAACGCGCGTTATCTGCTGGACATCACCACCCAGATCGAAGGCAAGGAGGCACATTTTCTGCTCTCCGACGCCGGTTCGCCGACGGTGATTGAAGACAAGGAAGATCCGCGCACGCTTTACGTCCTCATGCCGATGCGGGTGTGACAGCGTTGACGGCGCACCACGACCACATCGCTCCCCCGGCCGAAGGCGGCTCGGTTGCGGATGGGCGGACTGTAGATGGACAGGTGGCTGGGGCGCGAATTGGTGTGACGCGGCTGATGCTGACCAATTTCCGCTCTTATGCCAGTGGCGAGCTTGTGGTGAGTGGCGGGCCGGTGGTGCTGGTCGGGCCCAATGGCGCGGGCAAAACCAATGTGCTGGATGCGCTGTCATTACTTTCCCCCGGCCGCGGTTTGCGCGGGGCAAAGCTCGGCGAACATATTCGCAAAGGGCCTTCGGTTCAGAGCGAGGCTTTGTGGGCTGTGGCGGCCACGGTTTCGCGCAATGGTGACAGCCATGAAATCGGTACCGGATTGACGGTGGGGCCGAATGGCGGGGAACGGCGCCAGCTTCGGCTGAATGGCGCGCCTGCTACGAGCACCGCCGATTTGAGCGAAATCCTTCAGATGAACTGGCTGACGCCCGCGATGGACCGGCTGTTCATTGAAAGCGCGAGTGGGCGGCGGCGGTTTCTGGATCGACTGGTGTTCGGGTTTGATGCAGGCCATGCGCGGCGCGCTGTGCGCTATGAAACTGCAATGCGCGAGCGGGCGCGGCTTTTGAAATATGGTCCGCGCGATCCGGCCTGGCTGGAAGGTTTGGAAAGCGACATGGCGGAAACCGGCGCGGCTGTGATTGCGGCGCGGGCGGCTACTGTGGCGCGGTTGAATGCGGCGCTGGAATTGCGTGGGCAAGCGGGCGCTTTTCCCTGTGCGCAGCTTGGCGTATTGGGCGATGCGGACCGGCTGGTGGAAGACAGTGCCGACCCTGTTTCGGCGTTGCGCGAACGGTTGTTGCGCGCGCGGGTGCGCGATGCGGAAGCCGGGCGTACCACCTTTGGGCCGCATCTTTCGGACATGGCGGTACGGCATACCGCAAAGCGCGCCGATGCGCGCGAATGTTCCACCGGGGAACAGAAGGCGCTGCTCATTTCCATCATCCTTGCGCAAAGCTGGGAAAGCGCCCACATGAATGGGGTGCCTGTTCTGCTGCTGGACGAGATTGCCGCGCATCTGGATTCCACCCGGCGCGCTGCGTTGGCGGAAGAAATTCTGGCGTTGGGCGCACAGGCCTGGATGACGGGCACCGATCTTTCGCTGTTTGATGCGTTTGGTTCGCGGGCAGAGACCTTTGTGGTCGGCGCGGGCCAGTTTGTTCGGCAGGATTAGCGCATGATTTCCTGGCACGCATTTCTTTTGTATTGCGGCGTTTATGCCGTGGCGATTATCACGCCCGGCCCTGGTGTCATGGCGATTGTGGCACGCGCTTTGGGCAGCGGCTTCCGCTCGACTTTGCCTATGGTGCTGGGGACGCTGGTGGGTGACCTCACCCTTCTGACTTTGGTTTCGCTGGGCCTTTCGCTGATGGCGCAGGCCATGGGCAGTTTGTTCATGGTCGTGAAGCTTGGCGGCGCGGCCTATCTGATTTACCTCGCCTACAAATACTGGACGGCTGAGATAGATCTCGGCGTGACGCCAGTGACTGCGCGCAATGGATTTTGGGCGCAATATGCACTGACCATCGGCAACCCCAAGGCACTGGCCTTTTTCCTGGCGTTGCTGCCGACAGTGATCGACCTGAAGCATCTTTCGCTTACAGGGTATTTGCAATTGGGCGCGGCAACTATCGTGCTCATTCCCGCAATCACGCTGGGTTATGCGGCTCTTGCGTCTCGCCTTCGTAGCGTGTTCGCAAGTGTTGTGGCCCGGCGGCGCATGAACAAGGGCGCGGCCGCGTTTCTGGCCGGTGCCGGCGTTGGCGTAGTAGTGAGCTGATAGACCATGTCCTCTCCCGCACTTCCCGATCCTGAAGATTATGGCGCCGACAGCATCAAGGTGCTGAAGGGGCTTGATGCCGTGCGCAAGCGGCCCGGCATGTATATTGGCGATACCGATGACGGATCGGGCTTGCACCATATGGTGTACGAAGTCGTCGACAATGCGGTGGACGAGGCGTTGGCCGGTTATGCCAATCGCATCAATGTGACGTTGAATGCGGATGGGTCGTGTACCGTCAACGATAATGGGCGCGGCATTCCCACCGCCATCCATACCGAAGAAGGTGTTTCGGCGGCGGAACTTGTGATGACCCAGCTTCATGCGGGCGGCAAGTTTGAGCAGAACGCCTATAAGGTTTCGGGCGGATTGCACGGCGTTGGCGTGTCGGTCGTCAATGCGCTGTCGGAATGGTTGGAGCTGCGCATCTGGCGCGCAGGTGAAGGCCATTATATGCGCTTTCAGGATGGCGAGCCGGTTGCGCCGCTGGCGGTGACCGGGCCCGCAGGCGAAAACCGGGGCACGGAAATTACCTTTTTGCCATCGACGCGGACCTTCACCAAAACCGAATTTGATTTTGGGACGTTGGAACATCGCCTGCGCGAGTTGGCGTTCTTGAATTCCGGCGTGACCATTATTCTGGCGGATAATCGCGGTGTCGAAAAGAAGGACATCACACTGCACTACGAAGGCGGGCTGGAAGCGTTTGTGCGCTATCTCGACCGCGCCAAAAATGCGCTGATCCCTGCCCCTATCATGGTGATGGCAGAGCGTGATGGCGTGATGGTGGAAGTGGCGCTGACCTGGAACGATTCTTATCACGAGAACATGTTGTGCTTCACCAACAACATTCCGCAGCGCGATGGCGGCACGCATCTGGCCGGATTTCGCGGAGCGTTGACGCGGGCGGTGACGAAGTATGCCGAGGAATCCGGCATTCAGAAAAAAGAGAAGGTTTCGCTCACCGGCGATGATTGCCGCGAGGGGTTGACCTGCGTGCTTTCGGTGAAGGTGCCGGACCCGAAATTTTCGTCCCAGACCAAGGACAAACTTGTGTCTTCGGAAGTGCGCCCTGTTGTGGAAGGCGTGGTCGCGGAATGTTTGAACCGCTGGTTTGAGGAACATCCTTCCGACGCGAAGGCCATTGTCGGCAAGGTGATCGAAGCGGCATCTGCCCGCGAGGCGGCGCGCAAGGCGCGCGAGCTGACGCGGCGCAAGGGCGTTCTGGATGGCTCGTCCCTGCCCGGCAAACTTGCCGATTGTCAGGAGCGCGATCCTTCCAAATGCGAACTCTTTATTGTTGAGGGCGATAGCGCGGGCGGCAGTGCGAAACAGGCACGCAACCGCTCCAATCAGGCGGTGTTGCCGTTGCGCGGCAAAATTTTGAACATCGAGCGCGTGCGTTTTGAGAAGATGCTCGCCAGTGAATCCATCGCCATGCTGATTACCGCGATGGGCACCGGGATCGGGCGTGATGAGTTCAATGTGGACAAGTTGCGGTACCACAAGATCATCATCATGACTGACGCCGACGTGGACGGCGCGCATATTCGTACGTTGCTGCTCACCTTCTTTTATCGGCAGATGCCGGAATTGATTGAGCGCGGTCATTTGTATATTGCGCAGCCGCCGCTTTACAAAGCGACGCGCGGTAAATCGGAACGCTATCTGAAGGATCAGCGCGATCTCGATGATTATCTGATCTCTGAAGGGATTGCGGGCACCAGCTTTACGCTGCATTCCGGCGAGACGCTGATGGGCGCGGATTTTCAAACCGTGGTTGAGCAGGCGCGTGTGACGGTGGCGGCGCTGGAAGGATTTCCGACCCATTATCCGCGCTTTCTGCTGGAGCAGGCGGCGATTGGGGGCGCGCTCAATCCTGAAACATTGAACAACCCCGAGAAAGCGGCGGAGGCGGCGAGCTATATTGCGCGGCGGCTGGACCGGCTTTCGGACGAGACCGAGCGCGGCTGGCAGGGCGAGCCCACGCCCGATGGCGGGCTGAAATTCTGGCGCGATGTGCGCGGCGTGCGCGAGGCTGTGGCGATTGACGGCACGCTGATCGCCAGCGCCGATGCGCGCAAGCTCGACCGGATGTCGGCGGCTTTGCAGAGCACCTATCTCAAACTCGGCGAATTGCGCCGCAAGGACGAGCGGATTGAAGTGCGCTCGCCCACGCAGTTGCTCAATGCGATTGTGACCTGGGGGCGCAAGGGGCTCGCCTTGCAGCGCTACAAAGGGCTGGGCGAAATGGATGCGTCGCAGCTTTTTGAAACCACGCTCGATGAGAATGCGCGCAATCTGCTGGTTGTGAAGGTGGAGCACGCTGACAATGCCGACGACCTGTTCTCCAAGCTGATGGGGGATGTGGTTGAGCCGCGGCGCGAGTTCATTCAGGACAATGCGCTGTCGGCGGCGTTGGATATTTAGTTCGGTTAGATGTTGTGGGGTCACGCTGCCTCCTTTCCTAAATGGGAAGGGAGTGTAGGCTTTTTTGCTGGATTTGTAAAGGATTTTATTCTTTTATGGGATTCAATGGGTTGACGCCTGGGTTCCCTTCCCTCGCTTCGCTCGCCGGGAATGACAGCAGAGGGGAGGCTGGGTTGGGGGCGCTTAGAGGCGGGCGCGGACTAGCCAGCAGGCGGCTGGGGGGCGGATGCCTTCCGGGGTTTGGTATTCGGATAGGGTTTTGGCTAGGGCTTCGCGGATGTTTTGCTGGGCGGCTTGATCCAGATCGGCGATCTGGCGGGCGACGGGGCCGACTGAGAGGGCGAAGGTCACGGCCTCTTCCGGCGTTTCGCCCATGCCCATGGTGCTATCCAGTTTTTCGATTTCGATATTCTGAAATCCGGCGTCGCGCAGGATGCGGGAGAGGCGCGTCCCATCTGCGAACGCAAAGGGGCCGGGGGCGGTTGGGTCTGGCGGGTCGGTTGGTGGCAGGAAGGGTTTGGCGGCCATTAGCGGGGCGTGGGCCCATGTGTTTTCCGCCAGGCTGCGCCAGCAGACGAAAGCGAGGCGGCCGCTCGGCGCAATCGCACCGCGGATGTTTTTGAAGGCGGATACGGGATCGTCAAAAAACATTACGCCGAAGCGTGAGAAGACCAGATCGAAGACGGGTTGAAAATCGTGGGTGGCGGCATCGTCTTCCACAAAGGCCACATCGGCATGGCCCGCATCGGCGCGGGCGCGCGCGACGTGCAGCAGGCGGGCCGACACATCCACACCCGCCGCCGCGCCGCCTGCGCCAACACGTTCACGCAGGCGGAAGGTGGTGGTGCCTGCGCCGCAGCCGATGTCGAGCGCGCGCTCATCTGGCGCGGGGGCCGCGAAGGCCATGGCGGCCTCGGTGATTTTGGCGAAGCTGCGATCTATCGCTTCCTGGGCGCGGGCAAAGCGTTCACCGCCCTCCCCGTTCCAGTAGTCGATCTGGGCTTCGTTGGCGCTCATCCCTTGAGCTTGCGTTTGCGCATGGCGAGCGTGCGCAGACGCAGCGCATTGAGTTTGATGAAGCCTTGCGCATCTTTTTGATCGTAGGCGCCGCGATCATCTTCGAAGGTCACCAATTCTTCGCTGTAGAGTGAGCAAGGTGAGGTGCGGCCCACGACGATGGTGTTGCCCTTATAGAGTTTCAGGCGCACCGAGCCGGTGACGAATTCCTGGCTTCTGTCGATGGCGGCTTGCAGCATTTCGCGTTCGGGTGCGAACCAGAAGCCGTTATAGATCAGCTCCGCATAGCGCGGCATCAACTCGTCTTTCAGATGCGCGGCGCCGCGATCCAGTGTGATGGATTCTATGGCGCGGTGGGCGGTGAGCAGAATGGTGCCGCCCGGTGTTTCGTAGACGCCGCGTGACTTCATGCCGACGAAGCGGTTTTCAACCAGATCGAGGCGGCCAATGCCGTTTGCCTTGCCCAACTCGTTCAGCTTGGCGAGCAGGGTTGCGGGCGAGAGGTTTGCACCGTCGATGGAGACGGGGTCGCCTTTTTCAAAACCGATCTCGATGTATGTGGGAGCGTCGGGCGCATCTTCGGGGCTGAGGGTGCGCTGATAGACGACGGATTGCGGTTCGAGGGCCGGGTCTTCCAGCACTTTGCCTTCGGACGAGGAGTGCAGGATGTTTGCGTCCACCGAGAACGGGGCTTCGCCGCGTTTGTCTTTCGCGATCGGGATTTGGTGGTGTTCGGCAAATTCGATCAGCTTGGTGCGACTGGTCAGATCCCATTCACGCCAGGGAGCGATGATTTTGATGTCGGGCTTCAGGGCATAGTAGCCGAGTTCGAAACGGACCTGATCGTTGCCTTTGCCGGTGGCGCCGTGACAGACGGCATCTGCACCCAGGCGCTCCGCGATTTCGATTTGTTTTTTGGCGATCAGCGGGCGGGCGATGGAGGTGCCGAGCAGATAGACGCCTTCATACACCGCATTGGCGCGGAACATGGGGAAGACGTAATCGCGGACAAATTCTTCGCGCAGGTCTTCGATGAAAATGTTTTCGGGCTTGATGCCGAGGAGTTCGGCTTTTTTACGCGCGGGCTCCAGTTCTTCGCCCTGCCCCAGATCGGCGGTGAAGGTGATGACCTCGGCGCCATATTCGGTTTGCAGCCATTTGAGGATGACCGACGTATCGAGCCCCCCGGAATAGGCCAGAACCACCTTTTTCACGCCTGCAACCGCCACTGTCATCTCCGCGTAACTGTTTGATACTGCATGGGAAAGCTGTTTGCCCCGCAAAAGGCACTGCCCCGTTTATCTGTGCATATCAGATCGTGGGTCGGGGGGAAATCTGATGGTGGCGGAACTTTTGACGCCGGGGTAGTTTTCGCCCATGACCCAACACACGCTCGATTTTTGGTATGAATTTGCCAGCACCTATTCCTACCCCGCTGCCATGCGGGTGGAGGCGGCGGCCAGCGCCGCCGGGGTGCGGGTGCGCTTTCGGCCCTTTTTATTGGGGCCGATTTTTGGCGCGTTAGGATGGACGGATTCGCCGTTCAATATTTACCCCGTGAAGGGGCGCTATATGTGGCGCGATATGGAGCGGATTTGCGAAGGGCTGGGTTTGCCGTTGAACCTGCCGCCCTTGCGCTTCCCGCAGAACGGGTTGAAGGCGGCGCGGCTGGCACTGGCCGGTGAGGCGGATGGTTGGACCGGGGATTTTACCCGTGCGGTGTATTCCGCCAATTTTGCGCAGGCGCGCGATATTTCGGATGACGCGGTGCTGGCGGAGATTTTAGCCGGGCTTGGGGTGGATGGGACGGCGGCTGTTGCGGCGGCCAATGCACCGGACGTTAAAGCGCGGTTGAAGGCGCAGACGGATGAGGCGGTGGCGCTGGGGATTTTTGGGGCGCCGAGTTTTACGGTGGGTGAAGAATTGTTCTGGGGGAATGACCGGCTAGAACAGGCAGTGCAATGGGCGGCGCGCGGGTGATTTCGCCTGTTATCTGAAACGCGTTCACTTCTGAAACAATGGGCCAACGTCACCTGGGTGGCCCGCACTTGGCGGGCCATGACAAATGTAACGGGCGGTGACAAATGTAAGTTGTCAGCCCGGCAGGCGGTCGAAGCTCGGCATGTCTTCGGGGATGTGGTGGAAGGTTTGTTTGTCGATGGTGTAGATCGCCATCTTTGGGCCGCCGAATTGTTTGGGGTCGTCCAGCGTGCCGACTTTGATGACCACTGCGGGAAATCCCTGGGGGCGGGTGGCGAGTTGGGTGCCACAATCGGGGCAGAATTCGCGCGTCACCGCTTTTTCAAGATCGCTGCGCGTGAAGGTTTTGGGCGTGCCGCGTGTGTAGGTGAAGCCTGAAGCGGGCATCAGTGCGAAGATGTTGGGTGCGCCGCCGGTGAAATACTGGCATTCACGGCAGTGGCATTGGCCTTTCATCATCGGCTCGCCTTCGGCCACGAAATGCAGCTTGCCGCAATAACATCCACCTTCGAATTTCATGCTCAATCCCCCTGTCGGTTTCGCCGAGTTTATCGCCGACAAGGGCGAATGAATAGAGCGGTTACCAGGTTCCGCCATCGACGCGGATGACTTGTCCTGTTGTGTAGGATGAGGCGTCGCTTGCGAGATAGAGCGCGGTGCCGACAATTTCTTCTGGATTGCCGAAGCGTTTTAGGCCGAGGGAGCGGGCGTATTTTTCATCGTCCCGCCATGCGGTTGAAACATCCGTCAGAAATGGGCCGGGGGCTATGCAGTTGACGCGGACCTTGGGCGCGAAGGCTTTGGCGAGCGCGACGGTCATGACGTTCACGGCGGCTTTTGCCCCGCCGTAAGGGACGGTGTGGGGCATCGGCACGAAGGCGGCGACGCTGGAGAGGTTGATGATGACCCCGCCCTCGCCCGCCACCATGCGTTCGCCGATCAGCGATGAGAGGCGGAACGGGCCTTTGAAATTGACGTCGATCACCTTGTCGAACAGGGCTTCGCTGGTTTCTGTGAGTGACGGCGCCATGGGGGACATGCCGGCATTGTTGACCAGAATATCGACGCGGCCGAAATGGGCGTAGGCGGCTTCGGCGAGTTTGTCGTTGTCGGACCATGTGCCGACATGGGCGGCGAAGGGGAGCGCTTTGCGGCCTAGTTTTTCGACCTCGTGGGCGACCTGTTCGCAGGAGTCTAGTTTGCGGCTGGCGATGATGATGTCGGCGCCGGCGCGTGCGAAGGCGAGCGCCATTTCGCGCCCCAAGCCCCGGCTGCCGCCGGTGATGAGGGCGATTTTGTTTTCTAGGGTGGTGGGCATGGGCGTTTCCTTGAATGGCGGAAAGGCCAGTTTGTCATGGGGAGTGGGGGTGGGCCAGAGAGGGTGCGGTGTGGCAGACAGCGGCCCCCCACCCGAAGCGCAAGCGCGCTTCGACCTCCCCGCAAGGGGGAGGTAAAAGAAATTAGTGGGACATTCGTGCTAGTTCTTGGGAGCGGAGTTCGGCCATGCGCTCGCTCGCGCGTTGTTTTACGCTTTCGCTTTTTAATTGACCGCAGGCGGCCATGATGTCTCTTCCGCGTGGTGTGCGGACGGGGGAGGCGTAGCCGGCGCGGTTGACGATTTCGGCGAATTTTTCGATCTGGCCCCAGTCGCTGCATTCATAGGGCGCATCCGGCCAGGCATTGAAGGGGATGAGGTTGATCTTGGCGGGGATGCCGCCGATGAGTTTTACCAGTTCACGCGCATCGGCCAGTGAATCGTTGACGCCTTTGAGCATCACATATTCAAACGTGATGCGACGGGCGTTGGATAAGCCCGGATAGGCTCTACAGGCGGCGAGCAATTCTGCGATTGGGTATTTTTTGTTGATGGGGACGATCACGTCGCGCACCTCATCGCGCACGGCGTGGAGCGAGATGGCGAGGGCGGAGCCGATTTCTTCCCCCGCGCGCGGGATCATTGGGACCACGCCTGCAGTGGAGAGCGTGATACGGCGGCGGGACATGGCGAGGGCGTCACCATCCGACACAATGGACAATGCGGTTTTGACGTTGTCGAAATTATAGAGCGGCTCGCCCATGCCCATCATCACCACATTGGTGAGGCTGCGGCCGGGGGCGGTGGAGGGCCAGTCGTCCAGCGAGTCCCGCGCGATGAGTACCTGGCCGATGATTTCGGCAGGCGTGAGATTGCGCACCAGTTTTTGTGTGCCGGTGTGGCAGAAGCGGCAGGTGAGTGTGCAGCCGACCTGGCTGGAGACGCACAAGGTGCCCCTGCCCGGTTCGGGGATGTAGACTGCTTCATACTCGATGCCGGGGCCGGTGCGTAAGAGCCATTTGCGCGTGCCGTCATTCGAGATTTGTTCGGTGACGATTTCAGGGCGCGTGAGGGTGAAACGCTCCGTCATGAGAGCCCGGAAATCCTTGCCGAGATTGCTCATGGAGTCGAAATTGCGCGCGCCGTGGACATAGACCCAGTTCCACAACTGGCGCACGCGCATGGGCGCGGCTTTTGGATCGACGCCTGCGTCTATCAGCGCCGTTTTGAGTTCACCGGGGGGCAGGCCGATGAGGGAGGGCATTACATCTTGCACTCGGCGTCTGCCTTTTTCAGGGCGGCGGTGATGCCGGAGAGAGAATAGGCATCGGTCGTGTTGGTGCCGCGTGAGGAGGTACCGGTGACGACGGCGCGGCTGCCTTTTTGCAGCGCGGCGACCAGTTTTTGTTCATCGGCGCGGGATTTGAGCCAGGCGCTGCCGACATCGCCTTCGGTGCGGGTGAAGAAGGTGAACTTATCGTCACCTACTGTCACGCTGACGGTGCCGTTGGCGGGATAGGCGTAGCCCGGAACTATTTGCGGTTCACCCTTCACCTTGCGGCCCGGAAAATTGGAGATCAGCAGGTAGATTTTATCCCGTTTGACGCCAGCCGGTTGGCTCGCCACGGGTTCCGACAGGGCGTAGCAGGTTTTATCCGCCCCTGTGCCTGCTGTGTAAGCGGACCAGTTTTTGAATGTGCCGAGCGCGGTGGGCTTTTCGGCAGCGGTGGCGGCGGTGGCGGCGGTGGCGAGGCCCAAAAGGGCAGTGACACAGATGAATGAAAACAAGCGCATACGTTGATCCTTCAATGCTCTCAACGGCTGGAATACCGGACGTGCCCGTAAACCGTGATTTGGGCGCGAATATGGTGCGGGAGACTTAGCGCTCCGGGCCGCCTCTGTCCAACCGCATCAGGCGAATTGGCGGCGAATTTCGGCTTCCACATCGCCCAAGCGGTCTTTGCCGAAGAAAATCTCCTCCCCCACGAAGAAGGTGGGAAGGCCGAAGGCGCCACGGGCGACCGCTTTTTCGGTGTTATCCAGCAGGCGCTGTTTCACCTCTGGCGATTGGGCGGCGGTCATCAGGGCCTCGCTGGGCAGGGCTGAGGCGGTGAGCGCTGCCTGAATGATCTGCGGATCGTCCAGCTTCTTGGGGTCTTCCCACATGTGATGGAACAGGGCGTCCACGTAAGGTTTGAGGATGCCCATGGTTTCAGCAGCGGCAGCTCCGCGCATGATGGCCAGCGTGTTCACCGGGAAGAAGGGATTGAACTGGAAGCGCGTGAGGGCGTGCGCCTTGATGAAGCGCGCGATTTCGAGCTGTTCATAGTTCAGCTTGTTTTTGACATGGCCGAAAGCGGCAAAGGGCGACTGGTTGTTGGTGAGTTTGAAAACACCGCCGAGCAGGACGGGTACATAGGTGAAGGTTGCGCCGGTGTGTTGCGCGATTTGCGGGATCACCTGATGCGCGAAATAGGCATTGGGGCTGCCGAAATCGAACAGAAATTCGACTTGGGGTTTGGCCGATTGGGGCATCACCAGGTCTCCTTATAAGGGCGCAAATCGAGTTCAAAAGTCCAGCCGTCGCGGGTTTGGCTGTGCAGCATCCAATAGGCATTGGCGACGGACTGCGGGTCCATCAGCGTATCGGGGGGAAGGTTTGCGAGTGCGGTCTCGCCGCCAGCGGCCTTGATGCGTTCACGCACGAAGGCGGTATCGACACCGGCATCTATGATGAGATGGCCGACATGGATGCCTTGCGGCCCAAGCTCGCGCGCCATGCTTTGCGCGACGGCGCGTAAGGCGAATTTGGCGCTGGCAAAGGCGCTGTAGCCAGCGCCGCCGCGCAAAGATGCGGTGGCGCCGGTGAAAAGGATTGTGCCCTGCCCGCGCGGCAGCATGAGGCGCGCAGCCTCCCGCCCGGTGAGAAAGCCGCCATAACACGCCATTTCCCACACTTTGCGGAAAACGCGTTCTGTCGTGTCCAGCAGCGGGAATTGCACATTGGCGCCGACATTGAAGATGCAGACTTCTAGCGGGGCGTGCGCCTCCGCCTCTGCCAGAAAGGCGGTGATGTCGTCTTCCTTGCGGGCATCGAGGCCGCGGGTGACGCAGGTGCCGCCTTCCGATTCAATCTGCTGTTTCAGAACGCTTAGTTTATCGGCCGAGCGGCGGCCTGCAAAGATGGTGTAGCCGCCTTGAGTGAAGCGGCGGGCGATGGCGGAACCGATATAGTCACCTGCACCGATAATCGCCGCCGTCGCGTTTTTGGTCATTCTATTCCCTGAGGCCATACCCGGTGGAATACAGACGAAGCACGATGGCGAACATAATCGCCGCCAGTGCGAAAGTCACCCCGATGCCCAACGCTTCCGGCGCTTCGGTGAAACCGATCATGGAATGGCGCAGGCCATTGATGAAATAGAAGAACGGGTTGGCCCAGGCCATCCAGTGCAGCCAACCGGGCAGCATATCGACGGTGTTGAACACACCGCCAACAAAGGACAACGGCGCGATCAAGAACACGTTGAAGATGGTGAGTTGTTCGAAATTCTTCGCCCAGAGTCCGATGATATTGCCGAGCAGGCCGAACACGATGGAGACACCGACGATCCAGAAAATGAATTCGCCGATGCCACGGACGGAGGACGCGCCAAACAGCGCTGCGATGGCGAGGATGCCCAGCGCCGTCACCACAGAGCGCACCACCACCGGCACCAGCACGCCGATAATCATTTCCGCATAGGACAGCGGGGAGACCAGCGTTTCCTCCACATAGTGCAGGAAGCGGGCGAAATAGACCTGGGAGGTGGATTGCAGGAAGGCGGCATTGACCACATTCAGCATTACAATGCCGGGCAGCACGAATTCGAGATAGCGGTGGCCACCGATTTGGGAGATGCGTCCGCCCACGACTGAGCCAAAAATGAAAATGAACAGCAGCGCGGAAATCCACGGTGCGACAAAAGCCTGAATGGGCACCCGCATCAGGCGCGACATTTCCCGGCGGATGATGGTGTTGAGGCCAATCCAGTTGATGACCATCAGTGATCTCCCGCCGCAATCAGTTCGGGCGCGGCGCCGCTGGCGCGCAAGTATGCCTGTTCCAGGCCACCCGGTTCGGTGAAGAAATCATGTTTAGGGCCGATCTGCGCCACGCGGCCACGCGCTACCACCGCAATGGTGCGGCAGAGGCGTTCCACCTCCTCCAGATAGTGCGAGGTGAGGAGGATGGTTTTACCTTCGGCATTCAGCTCTTGCAGGTAGCGCCACAGATCGCGCCGCAATTCCACATCCACACCGGCGGTCGGCTCATCGAGAATGAGGAGCGAGGGATCGTGGATTAATGCGCGGGCGAGGACGACGCGGCGCTTGAGCCCGCCGGAGAGTTCACGAAACTGTTTTTTGGCGTGGGCGGTGAGATCGAATTTTTCGATCAGCATGTCGGCGCGCTGTTTGCGCTCTGCCCGGCCCATGCCAAAATAGCCGCCCATCCAATCGAGAATCTGGACGCAGGACGCGAATGTATCAACATTGAATTCCTGCGGGCTGAGGCCGATGTGGCGCCGCGCTTCCCGGTAGTTTTTCACCGCGTCGATGCCAAAAACCTCGACCGTGCCGGAGGTTATGGTGGCGATGCCGGTGACGCAGTGGATGGTGGTGGATTTTCCGGCGCCGTTGGGGCCGAGAAAGCCGAAAAAATCACCAGGGGCGATGTCGAGCGACAGGTCATCGACGGCGACGGTGCCGCTTTTATAGACTTTGCGCAGATGGGAAATTGAGAGTGCAGGGGTCATGCGATCTTCGAGCGATCTTCGAGTCGGTGGCTCTGATATATAGGGGCGCCCAAGGTGGCCAACAAGGTGAGGGTTCAAGATGATTTTGGCAGGAATTGGCGGCTGGACCTTTGAGCCCTGGCGGGGCGTTTTTTACCCCAAAGGCCATGTGCAGGCCCGCGAACTGGAATTTGCCAGCCGGAATGTGACCAGCATTGAGATTAACGGCACCTATTATAGCACCCAGAAGCCGGAAAGTTTTCGCAAATGGGCGGCAGAGACCCCGAATGATTTTGTATTTTCGGTGAAGGCGGTGCGCTTTGCCACCAACCGGCGTGTGCTGGCGGAGGCTGGGCCTTCCATCGACAAATTTGTTTCCAGCGGGATTTCGCAGTTGGGTCGGAAGCTGGGGCCACTTCTGTGGCAATTCATGCCGACCAAAAAATTCGATGCGGAGGATTTTGAGGGATTTCTGGCGGCGTTGCCCAAGACGGTGGATGGGCTGGGCTTGCGCCATGCGGTGGAGGTTCGGCATGAGAGTTTTATGGTGCCGGAATTTGTGGCGTTGGCGCGCAAATATAACGTGGCGGTGGTGCTGGCGGACTCTGCCAAATATCCGATGATCGCGGATGTGACGGCGGATTTTATATATGTGCGGCTTCAGGCGGCGGAGGCTGCCGTTACGACGGGGTATACGCCTGCGGCGATCAAGAAATGGGTGGGGCGTGCGCGGGATTGGGAAGCGGGTGTAGCGGTGAAGGATTTGCCGCTGATTGCGGCGGCGGCGAAGACGCAGGGTAAGGCGAAGAAGCGCGATGTGTTTGTTTATATGATTAATGGGGCGAAGGAGCGGGCGCCTGCGGCGGCTATGGCGTTTTTGAAGGTGCTGGAGAAGTAAATCACACTTGTCATTCCCGGCCGAGCGATAGTGAGGGGAAGGGAAGCCAGGTGGTGGAATGTTGGGTCTGGATTTGACGCCTGGCTTCCCTTCCCTCACTCCGCTTCGCTTCGTTCGCCGGGAATGACAGGTAGAAGGTGGGGATGACATTTGAGATGGATATGGCTGCACCTGTTTTGCCTGATGTGTTGCGGGGTGGGTTGCGGGTGGTGTTTTGTGGGACGGCGGCGGGGGCGGTTTCGGCGCGGGACAGTATTATGCGCATCCGCAGAACAAGTTTTGGCGGACATTATATGCGGTCGGTTTGACGCCGCGTTTGTTTTTGCCTGCGGAGTTTGCCTTGCTAGATGGCTTGGGCATTGGGTTGACGGATATTGCCAAGCATGTGTCCGGCATGGATGCGCAATTGCCGCGTGGGAGTTTGGGAGCTGCGGCGGTAGCGGAATTGCGGGCGCGGATTGCGTTGTATGCGCCGACGATTTTGGCGTTCACCAGTCTGACGGGCGGGCGGCGGGTGATGGGCGGCGATGCTGTGTTTGGGCGGCAGCGCGCGAAGATTGGCGGGACAGAGGTTTGGATTCTGCCCTCGCCCTCTCCGGCGGCGCATTGGAATTGGGATGAAACGCACTGGCACGCGCTTGCGCGGCGTGTGGCTCAGTTGCCGTAGGTTTTACCTAATGTGCCGCAGATCTGGTGAAACGCCGCCATCGTTTCGCGGATGATTTGATCGACGGGTTTGATTTCGTCTATCCGGCCTGCAACCTGACCGGAGAGCGCGATGGAGGCTTCCATATCGCCGCCGAAATAGAGGCTTAGCGCGTTGGCGAATTCGTTCATGATGTTTTCCGGCGCGTCTTTTTCGTAGCGCGTGGTTTTTTCCGTGCGCAGCGCGCGCAAGGCCGGGCCGGGGCCGAAGCGGTTGAGGAAGACCGTGTCTGTTTCCTGCGCGGCACGGATGGCGGCTTTCCAGTTTTCGTGCACCGGGGACTCAGTACTCGACACCATGCGGGTGCCCATTTGAATGCCTTCCGCGCCCAGCGCAAAGGCGGCGGCCATGCTGCTTCCATCGACCATGCCGCCTGCGGCGATGACGGGAACTTTCACCTTTTCGCAGACCAGCGGTAGCAGCACCATGAGCGCGACATCGCGCGGGTTTTTGAAACCGCCGCCCTCCCCGCCTTCGACCACCAGACCATCGACGCCCGCTTCCACCGCGCGCAATGCGGCTTTGAGCGAGGGCACGACATGAAACACCGTGAGGCCCGCCGCTTTGAGTGCGGCGCAATATTTTTGAGGGTCGCCTGCGGAGGTGGTGACGAATTTTACGCCCTGGTCGATGACGAACTGGACGATGGCTGGATCGCGCACGAAGGCTTGCGCGATGTTGACGCCGAAGGGTTTGGCTGTGAGGCCGCGCATTTTTTTGATTTCTTCGCGCACCTCATCCAGTCGGCCGGAGGATGTTTCGATGATGCCCATACCGCCTGCGTTGGAGACGGCGGAGGCGAGTTGGGCGCGGGCGATCCAGCCCATGGGCGCCTGGACGATGGGATACTCCACCCCTAACAGGGCGGTAATGCGGTTCTGAATTGGTTTGGACATGCGTTTCCCCGGTTTTCTGGCTGAGAACCTAGCCCTGGACGCGGCGGAAACCAAAGGTGTTTCTTTTTGCGGGCGCGAAATTTGCGCGTTTGCTTGACGCGCCCGTCAACACAACCAACACTGGTGAAAAGTCATTCAGGGAGCAGTCATGCAGAAGGATTTAGCGCATCTTGAGCAGGCGTTGGACGACGCGCATTTTCCGGCACTGCTGGTTTCGCTGTCGCATATTACTGGCAATGTCGATCAGCTTCGGGACGATCTGAAACCGGTTTATGATTTTTTTGCCGATGGGCGGTTTGGCGGATATTCAGATGCGCAACAAAGCGAGGTGAAGGCGCTCGCGCGCAAGGTGCTCACCGAATATTTCGAGAACGGCGAGAAGCCGGGGCCGAAACTTTCCCCGACGCAATTGCGCAAGATGATGGATTTTTTGGTCGGGGCGGAAATTCCCGAACATTATACGCCCTATCTTTCGGAAGAACTGGCGCTGGAGGGCGATCAAAAATTGCCGCAATGGAATGCGCCGGATTTGAAGGCTGCTGCCGCGAAGATGCATGTGGTGGTGATTGGCGCCGGGATGAGCGGCATTCTTTCCGGCATTCGGTTGCAGCAGGCAGGCGTTTCGTTCGAGATCATCGAGAAGAATGCGGATGTGGGCGGGACCTGGTTTGAGAATACCTATCCGGGGTGCCGGGTGGATAATCCCAATCACATGTATTCGTTCTCGTTCGAGCCGAACCATGATTTTCCCTATCATTATTCCACGCAGGATGTGCTGCTCGATTATTTTCGGCGCACGGCGGACAAATATGCGTTGAGGAAGCACATTCGCTTTGAAACGCAGGTCGTTGAGGCACGCTTTGATGAGGCGGGGGCGCAGTGGCATGTGACGGTACGCGATAAAGCGGGCAAGGAAAGCACGCTGGTTGCCGATGCGGTGATCAGCGCGGTGGGGCAATTGAATCAGCCGCGTTTGCCGGACATCAAGGGTGTGGGGTCGTTTGAAGGGCCAGCCTTTCATTCGGCCCGGTGGCGGCATGATGTGGATTTGAAGGGCAAGCGCGTGGCGGTGATCGGCACCGGGGCTTCGGCCTTTCAGTTTGTGCCTGCGATTGCGCCGGATGTGGCTGAGATGAAAGTGTTTCAGCGCACGCCGCCATGGCTGGGGCCGACGCCGGATTATCATGACAAGGTGGCGGACGGAAAAAAATGGCTGCTGGAGCATGTGCCGTTTTATGGCAAGTGGTATCGCTTCTGGCTGTTCTGGATGTTGACCGACGGGCTCTATGAATATGTGAAGACGGACCCGACCTATAATGGCCCGCCAAGTGCGGTGAGCCCGGCCAATGCGCTGTTGCGCGAAATGCTGACGGCGATGATAAAGCCGCAGACTGATGATGCGCCGGAGCTGTTTGACAAGATCATTCCCGAATACCCGATTGGGGGGAAGCGGTCGCTGCGCGACAATGGCGTATGGGTGAATGCCCTGAAACGGGACAATGTTGAACTGGTGACGACGCCGGTTGAGGAGATCAATGCGCGTGGCGTGAAGACCGTGGATGGCGCGCAGTTCGATGCCGATGTGCTGCTCTATGGCACTGGTTTTCACGCGTCGGATTTTCTGCGCACGTTCAAGGTTATTGGCCGCGAGGGTGTGGAATTGCATGAGCGCTGGAAGGGCGATGCGCGGGCCTATCTCGGTATGACGGTGCCGGGATTTCCGAACTTCTTCATTCTTTATGGGCCGAACACCAACATTGTCGTGAATGGCAGCATCATTTTCTTCAGCGAATGTTCGGTGCGTTATGTGCTGGAAAGCCTGAAACTATTGGCCGAAACCGGGCATAGCACGATGGAGGTGAAACCTTCCGTGCATGATGCGTATAACGAGAAGGTCGATGCCGCCAACAAGTTGATGGCATGGGGCGCGCCGCAGGTGACGAGCTGGTACAAGAATGCGACCGGGCGGGTGAGCCAGAACTGGCCCTTCCCGCTGGTGGAGTATTGGCAGGCAACGCTGAAGCCAAACCCCAACGACTTCACCTTTGGGGAACGGCGCTCGCGCAAGGCGGCGTGAATTATTCTGCTGTTGTCAGCTTCATCAGGACGAGCCCGGCTACGATCAACAGAGCGGCGACGATGCGGGTGGGGCTTAGAGCTTCACCCATGAAGGCTGCCCCGACGATGAAGGTGCCGACTGCGCCGATGCCTGTCCACACCGGATAGGCGGTGCCGAGGGGGAGCGATTTCATCGCCACGGTCAGCAGCCAGAAGCTGGCGGCCATGGCGACCAGCATGATGAGAGTTGGCACAAGTCTGGTGAAGCCGTCTGACTGCTTCATGTAATAGGCCCAGATGATTTCCAGAATGCCGGCGGCGGTGAGCGATATCCAGGCCATGATGATCCTCTTGCGTTAGCTGATGCGGAGTTTTTCTTTGATGCGATTCCAATAATATTCGGCGCGCTGCCATTTGCGGTATTTTGCGATTGGGGCCGCCATTTGTGCCGGGAAAAGGGCAAAGTCATTTCGCGCCTTGGCTAACGCGAAAGCGCGATGGCTTAGGGCGGAGATTTCGGCGCGGGTCTGATAGATTTGGCGACGGATCAGGTTGATCTGGAAATGACGGGGCGTAACACGTTTTTTGGGGCGCCAGAGGCGTGCCCTGTCTTTCAGCCAGAGGCGCAAGGCCAGCCCTTCGCGACGATAGCGAAAACCACCTGCCTGTGATTCATAAGCGTCTTTGGCGGAGAGTGGTTCGAGACTGAGGCGGCCGTTTCTTTGGGCCGCGGCGATCAGGTCGCTGGCTCTGCTGGTGCGGGCGATGATGACATTGGTGCCTTGGGCGTCGTTCACATATTTCGGCAGCCAGGCATCGCCGATGGAAATATCGGAGAGTTCGCCCACCACATCGTCGCAGAATTCGCACGCATTGGGTTTGAAAAAGCCAAGGCCCCATTCGCGGCCAAAGAGGTCGGACATGGGCGCTTCCACCGTTTCGCCGCTGAGGGCGGTGGCAGAAAAGCCGTAGCTGCTGGCGGCGCGGTCTTCCAACTTGCGGCGAAAATCGACGGCGGCGAGATTTTGGGGGGCGATGCCCAATTGCCAGGCGAGCGAGCCTGCGAAGTCCGCTGTCTTCATGTGGCCGCAGAACAGGCCAACGGTGAAGGTGATGCGCTCGGCCACTTGTGCATCTTCGGCGCAGATGTTGCGCAGGGCTTTCAACATGCAAGGGATGCCGACAAAGGCGTAGCGGCCCGGATTTGCGCGGACATGGGCGATGATTTGCGAAAGTTCGATCGGGTAGTAGCGGGATTTCGCGCCGCTTTGCACGCCCGCGACGTCGCTGGAGATGGTGTAGGCGAACAGCGCCCCATCTTGCGCCGCGCGGACATGGATGACGTGATCGGCGACGCCCTGTTGCAGCGCTTCGGCCAGAAGCCAGCTTCCCATGCCGCCGGAACTGCCATTGGCGCGATAGGGTGGTTCGGCGACGTGGCCTGCCCAGATGTCGCGATAGCGGCCCAGCGTGTCTGACTGGTAGGGCGCATCCGCGAAAAGGGTTTGGGCCAGCTCGTCTTCGTTTTGGCTGGCGGCGGAGAAGGGGCAGACGCGGTTTGCCGAAGTTAGGTCGGCGTCCGGGGTGAGTTCGGGGCGGTAGAGGCCGTTTTCGGATCGGGTGAGGCGGATGCTGTCTGGTTGTTGGGCGGCGCAGGCGCCGCAGCCGATGCAATAGTCGCCTGTGATGACGCGCTGGAGATCGACAGTGTGGGGGGATAGGGGGTGCATGGAGTTCTTTTAGGGGGGATGCTGAGGGCTGTCATTCCTTGGGGTGGGGGCGGGTTGCGGGGGGGGCAGGTGGGAGATACCGAACCGGTTGTTGGCGCCTGGGTCCCCTTCCCTCGCTTCGCTCGCCGGGGATGACAGGAAGGGGGCGCTTCGCCGGGGATGACAAAAAAGCGGCGCGGCGCTCGCCAGGGATGACAGTGGCAGGTTAGTAGACCACCACTGAGCGGATGGACTTGCCGTCGTGCATCAGGTCGAAGGCGTCGTTGATTTTTTCCAGTGGCAGCTGGTGGGTGATGAGGTCGTCGATGTTGATTTTGCCCTCCATGTACCAGTCCACAATCTTCGGCACATCGGTGCGGCCTCTGGCGCCGCCGAAGGCGCTGCCTTTCCAGACGCGGCCGGTGACGAGCTGGAATGGGCGGGTGGAGATTTCCTGACCTGCGCCCGCCACGCCGATGATGATGCTCTCCCCCCAGCCGCGATGGGCGCATTCCAGCGCCTGACGCATGGTGTTCACATTGCCGATACATTCGAACGAGAAATCCGCGCCGCCATCGGTCGCGTCGACAATGGCCTGCACGACCTTCTCATGGCCGACCTCGTTCGGGTTGATGAAGTGAGTCATGCCGAAGTTTTCGGCCATCGCGCGTTTGGCGGGGTTGGTGTCGACGCCGATGATTTTGTCGGCTCCCACCATGCGGGCGCCCTGAATGACATTGAGGCCGATGCCGCCCAGACCGAACACCACCACATTGGCGCCGGGCCAGACTTTGCCGGTGTAGATGACCGCGCCGATGCCGGTGGTCACGCCGCAGCCGATGTAACAGATCTTGTCGAACGGCGCGTCGGACCGGACTTTGGCGAGTGCGATCTCCGGCAGCACCGTGTGGTTCGAGAAGGTGGAGCAGCCCATGTAATGATGGATCGGCTCCTTGCCGATGCGGAAGCGGCTTGTACCATCCGGCATCAGGCCCTTGCCTTGTGTGGCGCGGATGGAGGTGCAGAGGTTTGACCGCTGCGAGAGGCAGGTTTTGCACTGCCTACATTCGGGCGTGTAAAGCGGAATAACGTGATCGCCGGGCTTCAAACTGGTGACGCCACTGCCAACTTCGCGCACAATTCCGGCGCCTTCATGGCCCAGAATGGCGGGAAAGAGGCCTTCGGGGTCGGCGCCTGAAAGGGTGAAAAGGTCGGTATGACAGATACCTGTGGCCTTTATCTCAACCAAAACCTCACCTGCGCGCGGCCCTTCCAGTTCCACCTCTTCGATGGAGAGTTTCTCACCGGCTTTCCAGGCGATGGCGGCTTTGGTTTTCATCGTGACCTCTCAAGAATTTTGACAAGAGGGTAGCCGAAGCGGCGGCCAGCCTCTATCTGAAACAGCGGATGAAGAAGGGGCTCTAACATGTCGGAGGCGCTGGGCAATATGCGCCGCTTTGTTCTCACGCTTGCCTGCCCTGATCGTAAGGGGATTGTGGCGGCGGTTTCGCATTTTTTGCTGGAACAGGGCTGCAACATTCTGGACAGCGCACAGTTTGGCGATACCTCCAATGGGCGCTTCTTCCTGCGCATGGTGTTTGTGGCCGAGCAGGCGACCGATGCTGACCGCTTGCGCGCCGCCTTCGCGCCTATCGCCGCAGAGTTCGACATGGCGGCGGAGCTGCATGACGTGGCGGTCAAGGTGCGCACGCTGGTGATGGTGTCGAAGTTCGGGCACTGCCTTGTGGATCTGCTCTATCGCAACCGCATCGGCGCGCTGCCTGTGGAGATTGTGAAGATCGTTTCCAACCACCGCGATCTGGAGGATGTGGCCTCGGCCCATGGGGTGCCGTTTGCTTATCTGCCGGTGAACAAGACGAACAAGGCCGAACAGGAACAGGCGCTGTTGCGGATTATTGAGGAAGATCGTGTCGATCTGACGGTGCTGGCGCGCTACATGCAAATCCTCTCGCCCGATCTGTGCGCGCGGCTGGCCGGGCGGGCGATCAATATTCATCACTCTTTCCTGCCGAGCTTTCAGGGTGCGCGGCCTTATAGTCAGGCCCATGGGCGCGGGGTGAAGCTGATTGGCGCGACGGCCCATTATATCACTGCCGAGTTGGATGAAGGGCCGATCATCGAACAGGCGGTAGAGCGCGTGACCCATGCGCTTTCACCTGAAGATTACGCCGCCGTGGGGCGCGATATAGAAAGCGTGGTACTGGCGCGGGCGGTGAAGTGGCATGCCGAACATCGCATTCTACCCAATGGACGGCGGACTGTGATATTTTCGTAACATACTCCGGCGCATTGACGTTAGCGATTGGTTAATTTTTAAAGAGCCATTGTGTCGCCAAACAAAGCGTTTGGCCGTAAATGGCTGATCGTGTATCTATATTTGCTTCGGGGGGCTTTGCTTCCCACGGGATTTAAAGGGGCTATCTCCTATGCGTGCGAGCATTTCTTCGGGGTCATTTACGGCGATGGGGCGGGCCTTGCGCCGTGCTTCGGTTCTTGGGCTCAGCCTTGTGGCTGCGGTGGTCATTTCCGCCTGCGCCCCGCGCGGCGATGCGCCGGCGCTGACAGCGGCTCAAACCAGTGCCGCCAACTATCTGATCGGTCCTGGCGACCAGCTTCAGGTCTTTGTCTGGCGTAACCCGGACCTTTCGACCACCGTGCCGGTGCGCCCCGATGGCCGCATCTCCATTCCGCTGGTCGAAGACATTGAAAGCGCGGGCAAGACCCCCACACAACTGGCGCGCGACATTGAAGTGAAGCTGAAGAAGTTTGTGACCGATCCGGTTGTCACCGTGATTGTGAGCAACTTTGTTGGCCCCTTCGCGCAGCAAGTGCGCGTGGTTGGTGAGGCTTCTGAACCCAAGGCTGTGCCCTATCGCCAGAGCATGTCGGCGCTGGACGCGATGATCGCGACCGGCGGGCTGACACCTTATGCGGCGGGTAACCGGGCGACGCTGGTGCGCACCACTGCGGGGCATCAGAAAAGCTACAACATCCGTCTTGGTGATCTGCTGAAAGATGGCGACATGTCGGCCAATGTGGCGTTACAGCCGGGCGATGTCATCATCATTCCGCAGTCTTACTTCTGAGCGCAGGTTCCTGACCCACCGGCAGGTTACGCCCCGGAGCGAGTTGCACATGATTCCTCAAATGCTTCATCTCGTCAGGGCCGGGCACGCTTCCCGGCCCGCGACCTTGAAGCTGGCTTTCGCGGCCGCGACGATGGCGATGTTGGCCGCGCCCGGCGCGCAGGCGCAATTCGACACCGGTGGCTACAATTCCGCCAGTACCCCGCTTGCACGCGCACAGCAAAGCAAGCTGGAACAGGCCCGCGCCAAGCAGGAAGGTCTTAGAGGCTCTGATGCCGTGTCCGGGCCGTTGCCGGAATTGCAGGTGTTCGCGGCTGTCAGCCTTGCGGAGACCTATACGACCAACGCTTCCGGCTCGACCGGCAATGGCAAGGGCTATGATCTTTATACGACGCCCGGTATTCATTTGGGGCTGTTGCAAGAATCGAGCAGGCTCACCGCATCCATAGATTATGCGCTGACCGGGCAGTATCACGCCCGATTTCACGATCTCGATCAGTTGACGCACCGGCTGGATGCGACGGCCAATGCCGAACTGATCGACCGTTTTCTGTTTCTGGATGCGCAGGCCAATGCGGCGCCGACCATGCTTTCGCGCGTGGGCGATTTGAGTGCGGGTGACGGAACGCCGACGCGCGGCAACTATCGCAATACCTATCGGTATGCGGTGCGCCCGACGGTGATGCACCAGTTCGGCAGCTTTGCCGAAGTTGATCTGTGGGCGAGCCAGAGCGGGGTGTATTTTGTGCGCCCGTCGAGTGGTGCGCTTTCGCCCCTGCCCGGCTTCTTCCGGCCGCCGACCAATTCCAACAGCACCGCGATTGGCGCGCGCATTGCGAGCCTTGATGATTTTATGCGGTTCCGGTGGTCGCTGAACGCATCGGCATCCAACACCTATCAGGGTTCACATCAGTCCCAGAAGGTACGTTCTGCCGTTGCCAATGTGAGCTATGCGCTGAGCAATAGTTTTTCGCTGATCGCGACGGGCGGCTATCAGACCTATCACTCGTCGTTTTTGCTGAGCAAAGATCTGGACGGGCCGACACTTCTGGGTGGTTTTCAGTTCGCGCCGAACCCCAATCTCCTCCTCTATGTGCAGGCTGGGACGCAGAACAATTTCCCCACTTATATCGGGGCGTTGGACTGGAAGGTCACGCCGCAGACGACCATTAGCGCCAGCGCCAACGACAAGGTGCAAACCCCACAGCAGCAGTTGATGGGCGATTTGCAGAATGGCGGGAATTTGGGCGGGGCATTGCCTGGGCAGAGCGATCCGTCCACACCGGGAACGCCGCAAACCGGTTCGGGCTTTTTGGGTGACGGGCTTTCGCTGAACAATGCGATCTATCGCATTCGCCGCTTTGACGCGACGGTTTCGCGCGCTACCGAGCGGCAGAACTATGGCTTTTCAATCTTCGCGACCTTGCGCGACCGGCTGGATACGCCTGTCTTCAGCTTTCTGGACCGCAAAGAAAAGACGTATGGCGTTCGGGCCATTGTGAGCCACCATTTGCGGCGCGACCTGAGGGCGAGCCTTGGCGTCTCTGCCTCCAAAGCGCATGAGTTCAACGGCGATGACCGGATTTTGGATGGGATGTTCAGTCTCGATTACTCGGCGAATGAAAAACTGAACTTCTATTTCAACACCGATGTGATCAACCGCGATTCCCACAGACTGATCGGCTTCAGTAACGGCAACCTTACCGATGTGCGCGTCACTGTCGGCGTCAGAAAATCGTTCTGAGCATCATGCGTGGTTCTGCTGGTCTGACTATCGCGCCTTTGAGCGCGGATCGTGTGGCCGAATGGGATGGGTTTGTGCTGGCGGCTGAGGCCGGCACATTTTTCCACCGCGCCGGATGGGCCGGGATTTTTCGCGACGTTTTTGGACTTGAGCCGCATTATCTGTTTGCCGAGCGCGATGGCCGGATTGTGGGCGTGTTGCCGCTTGCTCACCAGAAAAGCCTGTTGTTCGGCAATGCGCTGATTGCGGCGCCCTTTTGTGTGGAGGGCGGCACGCTGGCCGCCGACGATGAGGCGCGTGCCGCGCTGGATGCGGCCGCCATTGCGCTGATGGGCAAGACCGGTGCCTCCTCACTCGAATTTCGCAGCCGGAACGCAACGCGCGAGGGCTGGGTGGCGCGCAAAGAACTTTATGCGACCTTTGCCCGCCCGCTTTCAGAAAATGACGACGAGAATTTGAAGGCCATTCCACGCAAGCAGCGCGCGGTGGTGCGCAAGACACTGACCGGGCCGCTGACCAGCGAGGTTGACCGTGATGCAGTGCGGTTGTTCCACGTTTATGCGCAGAGTGTGCGCAATCTGGGCACGCCGGTTTTTCCGCGCAAATATTTTGAGGCGTTGCTGAAAGTCTTTGGCGAAGATTGCGACGTTGTTACCATTCTGGACGATGGCGCGGCCGTGAGCGCGGTGATGAACTTCTATTTCCGCGACACGGTGCTGCCCTATTATGGCGGCGGCACGGCGGGCGCGCGCAAGAATGGCGCCAATGATTTTTTGTATTGGGAAACGATGCGGCGGGCGGCGGCGCGGGGTTATCGCCGGTTTGATTTCGGGCGCAGCAAAGCCGGAACAGGCGCCTTCTCTTTCAAGAAAAACTGGGGCTTCGAGCCGCAATGGCTTGAATACGAATATTACCTGAAGCCTGGCACGGCGATGCCGGACAAGAACCCCAACAATCCGAAATTTGCAGCCCTGATCGAAGTATGGAAACGGCTGCCGCTGCCGGTGGCCAATTTTCTGGGGCCGTTTCTTATTCGCGGACTTGGCTGAATTCAATCTGGAGCGCGTTTTATTTGAATTGAATTGGATGTGCGCTCCAGAGTCTTGAATTGTCGCTCTTTCTTGGCGCCGAACCGGCTCCACTTCGGCGGAAAACGCTCTATCAGAACAGAAAATAAAAAAGCCGCGTGCGGGGTTCGCACGCGGCTTTTGATTTTAGATGTGCGCGGTTATTTCCACTGCGCCGCAAGTTTTTTGGCGGCGGCAATATCTTCAAACTGCACACCGGAGGACAGCAGCTTCTTGAGCAGGGGCTTGGCTTGTTCGCGTTTGCCGGTGCCATCGAGCGCAACGATCAGGTGGTAGGCGATGTCCGGGTCGTTGCTGGACAAGGTATGGGCCCGTTGCAGCAGCGCGACCGCCTCTTCTTTGGCGTTGTTATGCCATTTGAGCCAGCCCAGCGTATCGAGCACCGCCGCCGATTGCGGCTGGATTTTTGCTGCCTGGCCGACAAGCGCCATGGCGCGCTTGGGATCGCTTTTCTGGATCAGCCAGCCGACATTGTTGAGGGCGATGACATCATACGGCTTCTGTTTCAGCACCGCTTCAAACTGCTGGCGTGCGCCCGCAGCATCGCCCGATGAGAGCAGGAAGCTGCCATATTCTTTCATCATCTCCACATCATTCGGATTTTTGCGCAGCCAATCGGTGAGCAACTGGCGGGCTTTTGCCTTGTCGCCGGTGGCGAGCGAAATCCGCTCATAGGCGAGCAAGACCGCTTGCGTGGGTTTTGCAGCATAGCTTTTGGCGAGAAGCGCCTTTGCATCGTCGGGGCGCTTCAGCTTCATCAGCGTTTCGGCGGTCAGGACATCTGCGGCAGCGCCCGGATAGGCGGTGGAGAAGTCTTTTGCCGTGGCAAGCGCGCGCTCCTTGTCGTTGATGCTCACCGAATAGTCGATCAGCGTGTTGCGGGCCTGCATGGAGGTGGGATCAAGTTCTGTCGCGCGGGAGAAGGCACTGATGGCGCCGTCCTGATCCTTGTTGGCGGCAAGGGCGTTACCGAGCAGAAGCTGCGCGCCCGATGATTGCGGCATACGGGTGACCAGACGGCGGAAGGTTGCCGATGCCTGATCGCGCGAGCCGCGCGCGAACTGAATCTGGCCGAGAAGGGCTGTCGCCTCATCATTATCCGGCGCGATCTTGAGCGCGGAATTGGCCACGCCCTCGGCTTCCTTCAGCTTTTTCTGCGACAGGTAATAGGCTGAAAGAACAAGACGCGGCGTCACATCCTTGGGCGACATGTGGGCCGCTTTGTTCAGGTTGCTCACCACCTCGGCTTCCCGCCCTTCTGAAATGGCGATTTGCGCCAGCTTTACATAAGCGAGCGCATTTTTTGGATCCTGTTTGATGATGGCGTTCAGCTCGGCTTTGGCGCCCGCAAGATTGCCGAGCGCGCTCAAGGTTTGCGCCTTGTAGTAACGCGCCGGGATGAACTTGGGGTCGAGCTTCAGCGCGGCATCAAAATCCGCCACTGCTTTGGGCAGATCGCCCTTATACATCGCCACCTGACCGCGATAGAGAACAGGCATCGGGTTTTTGGGTGCACTGGCGGCCAGGCGGTCGGCAACCTTTCCCGCTTCGTCAAAGCGCGACGATTGCAGCAGCGCCGCGATCAGCGGGCCTGCGGTTTCCGCGCTTTGGGGATTTTGTTCGTTCAACTCGGTCAACTGCGCAATTGCCTTGTCGGAACGACCGGATTTGAGCTCGGTCAGCGCGAGTTGGGTTTTGAGCAGATCGTTTGACAGACCGGCCTGTGAAGCTTTTTCGAAATATTCGGTGGCCTGGCTGTACTGGCGCATACGGGCATAAGCCTGGCCCAACAAGGCCATGGCGCGCGGGTCTTTGGAATTTTTCAGCGGGTCCAGAACATCCAGCGCCTGTTGCGGCGATTTCATTTGCAGACGCAGGGCGCCGAGGCGCAGGCGCGCTTCGTCTTCTTTCGGATATTGCGTCACCACCGACGACAGCAGCGAGTGGGCGACTTCCTTGTTGCCGGAATCCAGCGCGATTTGCGACACGGCAATGCCGATGGCCGGTTGCGAGCGCACAAATTCGGGCGGCAGGCCCTGCACCAGTTTCCATGCGTCCTTAACGTCTTTCGCGCGGGCTTTGATGATGGCCTGATAATAAACACCGATGGGAAGGCCGGGCTGCTTGGCGAGGATGGCGCTGACATCGGCCTGCGCTTTCGCATCCTGCTTCAGCTTTAGCAGTACGCCGATGCGGGCGACTTTTGGCGCGGCGGTGTCGGGATAATATTTCACCAACTGGTCGGCAAAGCCGATGGCCGCTTTGTCGTTACCCACGGCTTGCAGCAGCGAGATTTTCATCATCAACGCGCCCGCATCTGTCGGCGCGGATTTCAGCGCTTCGTCGGTCACCTTGTTCGCGGTGGCAAGATCGCCCTGTTGCTGGGCCAGTGTTGCCCGCGTCAGAAGGCTTGGCGCATCGCGGCGGATGGCGAGGGAGCGGTCCATCGCTTCGTCGGCTTTTTGCGGCTGGCCGATTTTCTGCAAGGCGATGGCGCGGGCGCGCAGCACGTCCGCGGCGCGGACGGATTTGTCGCTTCCATTGGGATCTGGGAACTGTTCAAGCAGTTCGCGTTCTTTGCCGCGTGTCAGCATGGACTGGAACAGGCTGGGTAGGACCATCGTGTCCGGCGCGCCATCGGCGCGGGCCTGACGCAGTTCACGTTCGGCGGAAATTGCGTCGCCGGTGCGCAGTAACAGATAGCCGAGTTCGGCGCGGACCTGGCCGTTTTTCGGCGCCATGTTGACGGCGTTTTTGAGATAGATGATCGCGGTTTTGACATCGCCCTTGCGCAAGGCGGCTTGCGCCTGTTCGACCATGTTGCGCAGGCCCGGCGCTTCGTTGCCCGTGACCTTGATGTCGGGCTTGCCGGAAATGGTGGTGTTTTCCAGCGCGGCCATTGCGCTATCGGCGACTGCGAAACTTCCCATCACCGCGGCGCTCATGAGCAGGCGCGTGGCAAGGGCGAAAGACGGTTTGAAATTGCTCAAGGCAAATCCTCCTGTGGATACGCGAAATCAGACTTCGCGGAGCCGTTTGAGATTGTAGAGATGTGGGCGACTTATTCCCAAAAGCTTCGCCGCCTTGGAAATGTTGCCTTGCGAAATGGCAAGGGCTTCATTCAGCAAGGCACGT
>Ga0164241_10000269_pt1 | contig 113497 bp, 96 predicted proteins | sample OricomyardsoilBY_FD_108780 | JGI IMG/M metagenome (GOLD analysis project Ga0164241, IMG submission 108780) | Backyard soil microbial communities from Emeryville, California, USA - Original compost - Back yard soil (BY) | ecosystem: Environmental > Terrestrial > Soil > Unclassified | place... | reverse complement strand
GGCCGGGATCTTTTTGGGTTCGCTTCGCGCAAAGGCGGGATAGCATAGGGAAATCCATGAGGATCAACACGCCACGGGCAACCCCGGTCGTGCGGGCTCCCACCCCGAGCGTGCCGCCGAAGGCGCAGGAGCAGCCGCCGCTGCTGCGCGCTCCCGTGAGCATCATCACCCCTGTCACCGAGCTCGAGCTGACGACCGGCTCGATTTTGGTAGGTCGACTGCCCGAGTGTGACGTCATGGTCGACGACGGTCTGGTTTCGCGGATGCACGCGCGCATCAGCGTGCGAGGCGACTCCGTCGTGGTCGAAGATCTGCACAGCACCAACGGCATCTACGTCAACGGTGCGCGGGTCACCCACAGCGCGATCCTGCGCGAGGGCGACCGGCTACTGTTCGGGACGACCGAGCTGTCCCTGTTCGAAGCGCGCCGCGACGCTCGCGTTGCGCCGCTGCGTCCGCGCAGCGAGCAATCGCGGCCCGAGAGCCCGACAACGATCCCCCCGCCTGCTCAGCGCAGCCCCAAGTCGGCTCCGCCCCGGGGCGAGCCCTTCGGCAAGCTCGAGCTCCACCTCGACGAGCTCGCCGTCAAATTCGAGGACTCTGGACCGGCTTCGTCGCGCGGGGCGGATCTCCAGCGGCTACGTAGCCGGAGATCGGGCGTGCCGTCGACGGCGCGCGCCGACGCACTGGAGGTGATCGGCGCGCTCGCCGATCGGCTGGCTGCCAGCGGCAATCTGGACGAGGCGCGGCGGGTGCTGTCCGCCCACCTCAAGCGCATCCTGCAAGGCGCGACCGCCGGGCTCACCGTGCCCGACGAGGTGCGTCTGCTGGCGGCGAAGCATGCGCTGTCCCTGGCGCGCTGGACCGGACAATCGGAGTGGATCGACTACGTGATCGAGCTGCATTTGGCGGCGCGGCGCGCCATGAGCGCGGAGACGTTCGCGCTGTTCGAGAGCGTGATGTTGTCGATCGGCGAGCACGATCGACAATTGCTCACCTACTACCTCGACGGCTTGCGCGGCGAGCGCGCGCTGCTGACGACCGAGGAACGGCAAGTGCTCGAGCGACTGATCGCGCTCTCGGCGATCTGAGCTCAGGGCTGCCGGAAGACGCGGCCGAGCAGCTCGCCGGCGAGCAGCGCGGCGCCTCCTGACAGCACCGCCACGAAAAACCCAGCGAAGACCGCAGAAAATGCGTCCTTGTCGGCGTGAACGGAGATGAACCAGCCGAAGCCGGCGGCGATGCCGATGTAGCCGGCGAACCGCGCTTTGCCGTGACGGCGGGCTTCGAGCGTGTGCGCCACCAGCGCGCCCAACGTGGCGCCCCCGAGCGTGAGCCGGGCGAGGGGCGCCAGCTCCGTCAACGCCGTGACGTGGAAGAAGACGCTCAGCACGCACAGCTCGGCCGCCAGCACCGTGACCCAGCCGACCGCTGTCGCGGCGCGCTCGACCACCAACGCGCCGCCTTCGACGCGCTTGACGCCGAGCAGCACCGGCACGATCGGGATCGCCACCGCCAGCAGTCGCGCCACGAACGGCCGCATCGCGTCGAGCTTGGCGCCGCCGATCACGAGCACGAGCGTGGCCATGATCCACGGCAAATACGAGCGTTCGCCGTCGCTCATGGCGGGCTGCCCCGCAGTGACCAGGGCCGAGCGCCGGCCGGATCGCGCGCCTGCTTCAGCCAATCGAGCACGGCAGTGGCCCAGATTAGCCGCCCCTCGGTGCTCGGGTGAATGTGATCACGACCACGAGGCAAGGCTGGCACCAGCGCCGAGGAGTCGAGCACCTGGCAAGGCTTGGCGTTCTCCTTGATGACCTGAATTACGCCCGTGTCCTGCTTCCAAAGCGGAGGCAGGATCCAGACGCACGGGCGATCACCGAGCAGCTTGACCAGCCGTTGAATCGGCACGACCCGCTGCGCCGGCTCCGGGATCTCGAGCTCGTTGGCCCCGAGCGTGACGAGCACCAAGTCGGGCTCGAATCGCGAGAGCGCCTTGGGCAAGGCGGGGCCATAAGCCCAGTCGCCGATGTAGCTCGGGGTCTTGGTCTCGAGCGAGGTGCGCAGGCCAGCTTGCTTCAGCAACTTGCCGAGCTCCTTGCCCAGGGCGTCGGCGAACGAGTCACCGACTTGCAAGACGCGCGTCCCCGACGGCAGCTCGCTCGAGCTTGGCGCGCTGGCTGGCGGCGGGCTCGGCTCAGCTCCGCCGTCGGCGCGCTCGTCCGTCAGCTCCGCAGCCGGCGCCGGCGCCGCATCTGCGGCCGCGGGCGCGTGGGCGGTGGTGTCGGCCGTCGCGGGCGGCGCCGAAGCGCAGCCGACGGCTAGGGACAGCAGCTGGAGTTGAAGCCAACGCCGACGTCTCGGTTCTTGCATCCTGCGCTCCGACTTACCAAATTACGGCCGCGGTGGGTGCCCCCGCTATAGCGGTAGGCATGCGGACGACCGCGGAAGTTCTGTCGGCAGTCGGCCTCGAACTCGGGCGACGGCCTGCGCACGACGCCGGCTTTTTCCGCTTCCAGGTCGACCTCGGGCGGATCCAGCGCGTCCGCCAGCACGCAGCCGTGCCCCGCTCGTAGCACCCAGCCCGGCTGGCACACGGGCTCGCCCGGCTTGGCGCAGCGCGCTCCGTTCCAGGCTCGCGGCGCGCTGCAGGCTCGCTCGAGGACGCCGGGCAGGCACGTGCCGGAGGCGTCGGCGCCGAACGGACACGTCACTGCTTGGGGTGAAGAAGCGCAGCGCAAACCCAGGTGCGAGCCGGAGAAGCGCTCCGCTTCGCGGTTACGCAGCCGCGTGTGCAGCCATTTTTCGAAGCGCCGCGACCAGCTGCCGCCGCGGTACACGCGAGAAAAGCCGCTCGTGGGCGGCCACGGATACGCGCCGTAGTAGTCGGACACCCACTCCCAAACGTTGCCCGTCATGTCGAACAACCCGAACGCGCCGGGCTCGAAGCTCTTCACTTTGCAGGTGTGCGGCTGCTTCCAGCACGTGCGTCCATCGGGCGGCTGGTTGCCCCACGAATACTCCAAGTATTGCGGGCCGCCGCGGGCGGCGTACTCCCACTCCGCTTCCGTCGGCAGCCGCTGGCCTTGCGCCGCGCAATACTGGCGCGCTTGCTTCCAGTCCACGCAGTTGATCGGGTGCTCGCCGCGATCCGGGCGACGAAAGTTGCAATGGAATTGCTTGCCGACGGGCGCGGCGCAGGCGCCGCTCGCCACGCACGCGCGGTAGGCAGCGGTCGTGACCTCGGCCTCGTCGAGGCAATAGGGAGCAAGCTCGGTCAGAAAGCGCGGGCTCTCGTCGTTGGCGAAATGTTCGGCTGGCTCCGAGCCCATCCAAAATCTGCCGCCTGGTATCAACACCTGATTGGCGGGGCAGCGCGGAGCCGCCGGCGGCGTGACGGCCGGTGCCATGGCGGAGGCCGGCGGCGTGGCCGACGCGGTCGCGGGCGGGGAAACCTTCGCCGCCTCTTCGGCGTCGTCACGCGAGCGGCACGCGGGCGCGGCGGCCCAAACCAGGCCTAAACCCAGAGTGAGGCAGCGCTTTTGCAGTTTGGCCAACGACACGGAAAGCGGCCCGGCTATAGCATTGGCCATGCAGCGTCGGGCACTCTTGCGTAGCGCCGCCGCGCTTTGTGGCACGGCGCTCGGCTGCTCCGCTCGCGAGGCCCCCGCCGGCCGCGTCTCGGTGCCGTTCTGGTTCACCTACGGCGGGCGAAACCGGGCCACCTTGGAGACGCTGGTGGCCCGCTTCAACCAGGCCCAGACCGACGTCTGGGTGCGGGCGATCTTTCAAGGCGACTACTACGAAGGGCTGGCCAAGCTGCGCACGGCGCTGGCGGCCGGCGCCGCCCCACCCCTCAGCCACGTCGTCGGAGAGGTCGTGCCTTACCTGGCCGCCGCCGGCGTGCTCGAGCCGCTCGACGAATACCCGGGTGCCCGCTCGCTACCGCTGCACCCGGCGCTCGGCCAGGCAGGCTCCTTCATCGGCGGCGCCGAGCGGCCGCTGGTGATCGTGCCTTTCAACCGCTCCACGCCGATCGCCTACGTGAACCAGCAGCACTACGACGGGCCGGCGCCTGCCAGCTGGTCGGAGCTGCAAGGCGTCGCGCGAGCCCTGACCCGAGCTGGTCGGTTCGGCTTCGGCTGCCCGATCGACTGGTGGTACTGGGCAGCGCTGGTTGGGCAGGCGGGCGGCGAGATCGTCGAGCCGGACGGCAACGTGTCGCTGGGCGGCGCCGCGGGCGTGGCTGCGCTCGAGCTGTGGCAGCGCATGGTCGGGGCCGGCACGATGAAACAGCCGCCGGGGCGCGACTACAACGCGTGGGAGCAGCTGAGCCAAGATTTCTTGGCCGGTCGCGTGTCGATGATCTGGAGCTCGACCGCGTTCGTGCGCTACCTGGAAGAAACTGCCGATTTTCCCGTGCGCGCGCTGCCCCTGCCCCACGGCCAGCGCGGCGCGGTGCCGACCGGCGGCACGCATTTCGTTGTGTTGAAAAGCGCCGCCCGCGAGCTCAAGCAAGCGGCGTGGCGCTTCGTGCGCTACCTGACCGGCGCGGACGCGGCCGCGTTCTGGTCGCGCGAGACAGGCTACCTGCCGGTGACGACCGACGCCGCTCGGGCGCTCGAAGCGGTCGGCTTCTACGCGCAGCACCCCAACTACCGCGTCGCGCTCGACCAGCTCGAGGTGGCGCGCCCCTGGCCATGGTCCAAGGGTCTGTTTCGAGTCCAGCGCGAGCTCGTTCAGCCGCGCCTGGAAGCGGCTCTGCTCGAGCAGCTCGACGCGGCGCGGGTGCTGAGCGACGCGCGGCAGCTGGCGCGCGAGGCGGCGCTTTGAAGCCGAGCTCGCGCGCTCAGCCGTTCTGGCTGCTTCTTCCGATGCTCGCCGCGCTGTGCGTGTTCTTCGTTTACCCCGCCCTATCCGCGCTCCACACCAGCTTTTACGACTGGGATTTGCTCACCCCGCCCCGCTTCGTCGGCTTCGACAACTACCGCGCCATCTTCGGCTCCGGTGAGCTGCTCGCTTCGCTCGGCACGACGCTGCTGATCAGCGCCGTGGTCGTCGCCGGCTCGTCGCTGCTCGGTCTGGCGCTGGCGCTGGCGGTGCACCGGCCGGGGCGGCTCGCCGCCGCCGCGCGCAGCGCCGTCTTCAGCGCCTACGTGGTGTCTTGGGTCAGCGTCGGCTTGTTATTTCTTTGGATCTTCGACGCCGACGCCGGCATCGTCAATCGCGCCCTCGGCGGCCTGGGGCTCGCGCCCGTCAAGTGGCTGACCAGCACCCGGGTCGCGCCGTTCACGGTGGCGTTGATCGTGATCTGGAAGGTCACCGGCTACGCGATGGTGGTGTTCCTGTCCGGACTTGCGGCGCTACCGCCGGAGGTCCAGGAGGCAGCCGCGCTCGACGGCGCCGGCCCGCTTTCGCGGCTCCGCCACGTCACCCTGCCGTTGCTGCGCCCGACCGCCGCCTTCGTCGGCACCACCAGCCTGATCGCGAGCTTTCAGCTGTTCGACGTGGTGCGGCTGCTCACGCAGGGCGGGCCCGTCCGCTCGACAACGGTGCTGGTTTACGCCATCTACGAGCAGCTGTTTCGTGATTTGCGGGTCGGTCGCGCCAGCGCCTTGGTCGTCGTGTTCTTCGTCTCGCTGGCGAGCTTGACCTGGCTGAAGCGGCGCCTGTTTCGCGAAGAGGAGCCGGCGTGATCGGCGAACGCCGCTGGCAACATCTGGCGCTCGGCTTCGCGTTCGTGGCGGGCCTCGTGTGGCTGTTTCCGTACGTCTGGATGCTGCTGACCAGCTTCAAGACGCCGCAGGAGCTGGTCAAGGCGCCGACGGCGCTGCCCGGGGCGCTGCGTGCGACGGCTTACCTCGAGGTGTTTCGCGCGTTGCCGGTCGGGCGCTACCTGCTCTTGACCACGGTGATGGCCCTCGCGATCGCGCTGTTGCAGATCGCGATCGCCCTACCCGCCGCGTACGCGCTCGGCAAGCTGGAATTTCGCCTGCGCGGCGCCGCGTTTGCGTTCTTGTTGTCGGCGCTTTTGATCCCGGCCGAGCTGCGCTTCGTGCCGACCTTCACGCTGTTTTCCGCGCTGGGGCTCGTCAACACCCTGCCCGCGCTGGTGCTGCCGTTTGCGGTCAGCGCGTTCGGCACCTTTCTGCTGCGGCAGGCGCTGCTGCAGGTACCAAGCTCGCTGCTCGAAGCCGCTCGCCTCGACGGCGCCAGCGAGCTTTACATCGTGTACCGGCTGCTGCCGCCGATCCTGGCCCCCGCCCTGGCGGCGTTCTTCCTGATCAGCTTCGTCCATCACTGGAACGATTACTTCTGGCCGCTGGTGATGACGGTCGACGATAGCGTGCGCACGCTGCCGCTCGGCGTGGCCCTGCTGCGCGAGCAGGGCTCCGGAGTGCGGTGGCACATCGTGATGGCCGGCAACGTCCTGCTGAGCCTCCCCGCGCTGGCCCTGTTCGCCCTCGGACAGAAGCACCTGCTGCGCGGGCTCGGCCGCAACGTCGGCTGAGGCTACCAAGTCAGCAGCAAATCCGCCGAACGCTCGCCGCGGCGGTGAATGCGCACGTCGCCGGGCGCGTTCGCGAACTCGAGGGTGCCCTCGAACACGCCCACGTGATGGGAGTCGAGAAAATGCGGCACCTCGTCGAGGCTGACGACGATCGAGCCGGGCAAGGCGCGCGTCACCTGGCAGCGGCTCGGACGCACGTAAATGCCGTAAGTTTTCGCGATCGCGCTGACAGCGGCCAGCACGCCTTCCGCGACGCCGAGCGTGACCTTGCCGACCGTCGACTGCAGCAGCGCCGCCGGCGCCACCCGGCCGATGCGGCGCAAGCCCTCTCGCACCGACATCCGCGGGTAAAACTTCTGCGCCGCCTCGACTAGCAGCGGCGCGAGCTCCCGGACCGGATAGAAGCCGAACTTCAGGTAGCGAGACCGCGGGAACCCCAGCTCGACTTGGCGCCGCTGGGAGCCCTCGCTCAGCGCGAGAAAGAACATGCCCGCGATCGTCGCGTCGGCCGGGATCGCGCCCAGGCTACGTGCCAAGTCGAGCGGCGCATTCCAGCGCGGCTCGACGAACGCCGACGATGGGAGGTCCATAAACCCGTGAGACTACGCCAAGACCGCCCTCAAAGCCCACAGCGCTTGGCGAACCGCGAAATAGCGTCTTTCTTGGCCGCGGGCATGTCTGGATCCGAGCGGAGCCGCCGAGCATCGTCCGCCGCTCGGGCGCGGTCGAAGCTGCGATCCGAACAGGCAATCACGATGCGCAGCCGCGTCGCTTCGCGCACGATGCTGAGCGGAGGCGGCCAGCGGTAACCGGCGGCGCGCGCCGCCGCCGGCTCGGCGTCGAGGGCGGCGTCGAGGTAGCCGAGCGCGGCGGCGGCGCGCCCACGCAGCCACAGGTTACGACCGACGAGGTACTGCGCGAGCGGGTCGCCGGCGGCGGCCTGCGCGCCGAGCAACGGGGCGGCCTCGTCCCAGCTGCCGCCTTGCTTCGGAGTGCCAATCAGCAAGGTACGTACCCCGGCCCCGCGAGCGCCGGCGAGCGCGGCGTCGGTCTTGACCTCGAGCGTTCGCTGCCGATCTTCGTCGGCGTCGATCTTGGCGACCTGAGCGTAGGCCTGCACGGCGAGCTCCGGCCGCTTCGCCATCACGTCGACGTCGGCGCGAGCCTCCAGGGCCGAGGCCCGCTCCAACACCGAGATTCGCGGATCGGCGGCCAGCGCCTGGTAGCGCTTGACGGCTTCGTCGAGCGCCCCTTCCCGCACGTCGCACTGGGCGAGCCCCAGACGCGCGCGCGTGTTTTGACGATCCAGGTCGAGCAATGCCTGAAATGCTTCGCGAGCACCGCGCGTGTCGCCCGCGCCGAGGCGCGCCTCGGCCAGGCCCAGATCGCGGTCGATGCGCCGCGGGCAAACCCGACCGAAGATCGACGGTCGATCGAAGCGCGCCTTGGCCATCGCCAAAAGCTCCGGACGCAGCGGAATCTTCGCCAGATCGGCGCGAAATTCGCGATCGAGGGCCGCGAAGCTGCGGCCGCCGGTCACGCTCTCGATCGAGCGACCCGAGTACCAACCCCGCAGCGCCTCCGCGCCGTAGCGGTCGTGAAACCAGCTGACGAACGCGCCCGCCACCGTGTACGCGGCGTGGTGCGATTTGGCCAAAAATCCCAGCCGAAACACCGACTGCATCTCCGGCAACAGGTTCAGATCGAGCAGCGCCTTGGACCACTCGAGCAAGGTGAAGTCGCCGTCTTCACCCGGCGAAGCCGCGACCGCGATGCCTTCGATGCGTCCCGGATCGGGGATGATTCCTCGCAGCGGGCCCGCGACGTGAAACGGGCCCGGGCCGAAGCTGCCACTCACCACGTGGGCCAGCTCGTGACCGAGCGTCGGGTGCGGGAAACCAGCGGCCTGGACGTAGATCTCTCCGCGCCACGGCTTGGCGATGTACGTGTGGCTGGCCCCCATGTACGCGCCCTTCTCGGCGTCCGACGCGAACAGGAATACCTTGACCCGCTCGGGACCGCGCGCGCCGAGGTAGCGCTCGATTTCAGGCAAATGTCCGCGGCACTCGTCGGCCACGCGCTCCGCGTCGGCGCGCGGCACTCCCGAGGAGTAGACGACGAGGCAGCGGCCCTTGGCGAGCCGACGTCCGAGCGCGTCTTCGATGCTGCTCGTCGTGCTCCAGTGGCCGAGCGTGGGCCCCGATGCCGTGATCGCCAGGCTGACGGCCAGCGCGAGCGCGCCTGACAGCGCGACGCCGTCTCGGCCTCGACGCACCAACCGCAGTCGGCGGGCGGGCGTACGCTCGAGGTGAAAGGCCAGCACCCCAAAGCCGAGCAGGCTGGCGAGCGAGCCAACGCGGTAACTCATCAGCCGCGTCCCGGGATCGACGACGGTGTCGTAGAGCGGTCCCGCGAAATAGCCGACGAACGGATCGAACCCGAACACCATCGGGCTCGTGTAGAAACGAACGAAGCCGATCGCGATGCTACCGAGCGGTCCGAGCAGGGCCAGCAGCACGCTCGCTAGTCGCGCTCGCGCAAAACGCGCCCCGACCAGCCCCGCGGCGGCGCCCCAAGCTCCGCCCATCACCGCGCCCGGGCCAGGGCCGGTCGCCCACAGCTCGTAGCCGAGGGGAGCGTCGCAGAACCCCTTCCGGAGCCCGTGCAACGTCGCGATCGAGACCCCCGCCAGCGCCAGCACCGCGCCGAACAGCACCCCGCGCCCGAAGACGTCGAAGCAAAACGAGCCTCTCTCGCGGGAAGCCTGCGAATCGAGGGCGGTGCGGCAGGCGACGAGCGCGCTACCGATCGCCGCCGCCGTCGGCAGCACCAACCCGCCCGCCAGCGCCGACTCGTAGCCGGGGCCGCCGAACTGCGGCGCAAAGCCGATCAACGCCAGCACGGTGGCTGACACCACGAGCGCGGTGCGCTCCGGCCGCTCGCCGCGCCAGTCCACGTTGGTCAGGTCAACCTCGGCTCACGTCTTCAAACGTGGGCTTCGTCGGCGGGCGGCGGCGCCGCTTCGTCCTGATCGGGATCTGGCTCGGGCTCGGCCAACACCAGCGGCAAGACCTCGTCGAGCCGGTGCACGAGATGAAAGCGCAAGTCGGCCTTCACCTCCGGCGGCACTTCGTCGAGATCGCGGGCATTTTGCGCGGGCAAGACGATCTCGCGGATGCCGGCGCGGTGGGCGGCGAGAACCTGATCTTTGATGCCCCCGACGGGCAGCACGCTGCCGCGTAGGGTGAGCTCGCCGCACACCGCGACGTCGGGCTTGACCGGCGCGCGCAGCAGCAGCGACGTGACGGCCACGAACATGGCCACGCCCGCGCTGGCCGCGTCTCGCGCCGAGCCACCGCGCGGCACGTGCAGGTGCAGGTCGATCGATTTGAGCCACTCGGGATCCAGCCGCAGCCGGTCCGCCTTGGAGCGGACGTAGGACACGGCGGTGGCGGCCGACTCTTTCATCACGTTGCGCAAGCTGCCCGTGATGTAGATCTCGCCCTTGCCCGGCATGCGCGTCGCTTCGATGATCAGCAGATCTCCGCCCACGCCGGAGACCGAAAGGCCGAGGGCCACCCCCGGCGAGAGCTTGCGCTCGGAGATCTCAGGGTGGTGCTTTTCGGGGCCCAGCAGCTCGCGCACCAGCTCTGCCGTCACCCGCGTGTGAGAAAGCGCGGTGCCGTCGGCGATCTTGACCGTGACGTCGCGGCACACCGCCGCGACCTCGCGCTCCAAATTACGGACGCCGGCTTCGCGGGTATAGAAGTCGACGAGACACTCGATGCCTTCGTTTTCGAACTCGAGCTGGGCGGGGCTCAGCCCGTGCTCTTTGATCTGCTTGGGGACCAAGAATTGCCGGGCGATCGAGCACTTTTCGGCGCGCGTGTAGCCCGGCACCTCGATCATTTCCATGCGATCGCGCAGGGCTTCCGGGATGTTGCCGCGGTAGTTGGCGGTGGCGATGAACATCACCTCCGACAGATCGAACGGCAGATCGATGTAATGATCCTGGAAGGTGTCGTTCTGGGCGGGGTCGAGCACCTCGAGCAAGGCCGCCGCCGGGTCGCCGCGCATGTCGGAGCCCATTTTGTCGACCTCGTCGAGCACCAGCACCGGGTTACGACAGCCGGTCTTCTTCAGCGCCTGGATGATGCGGCCCGGTAGCGCACCGACGTAGGTGCGACGGTGACCGCGGATCTCGGCTTCGTCACGCACGCCGCCGAGCGAGATGCGCCCGTAGCGGCGGCCCATCGCCCGCGCGATCGAGCGGCCGAGCGATGTTTTGCCGACGCCGGGCGGCCCGACGAACAGCAAGATCGGTCCTTTTTTATCCTTCCGGAGCTGGCGGATCGCCGAGTACTCGACGATTCGCTTTTTGACTCGCTCGAGCCCGAAATGGTCTTCGTCGAGGCAGCGGCGCACCTCTTTGACGTCGATGCGGTCTGGGGTCGTGCGCGTCCACGGCAAGTCCGCCAGCCACTCGACGTAGGTGCGAGTTACCTGAAATTCAGCCGATTGCGGCTGCATGTTGCTGAGGCGCGACAGCTGCTTGCGCGCCGCCTTCTCGGCGTCGGGCGGCAGCTCGGCGCGAGCGATGCGGTCGCGCAGCTGCTCGACCTCGTCGTCGTCGCTCGCCTCGCCGAGCTCTTCCTTGATGCTCTTCATCTGTTGGCGAAGCGCGTAGTCACGCTGCGAGCGGCTCAGCTCGGTCTGCACCAACGACGAAATCTCGTCTTTCACGCGCAGCACCTCGAGCTGACGCTCGACCATGCTCAGCACGAGCCCGACGCGATCTTTGACGTCGAACGCCTCGAGGATGCGCTGGCGCACCGCGATGCTGGCGTGCTCTTCCGGAAAATTCGAGGCGATCAGATCCGCGAGCGCGCCGGGCTCGCGCACGTTGTCGAGAATACTGGCTGTCTCTTTGGGGAGGTTGGGCAGGAGGCCCAGCACCTGACGGGTGCTCTCGCGCAGCTTTCGCCCAAGCTCGCGCAGATCGGTACCGACCTCGACCGGCTCCGCCACGCGCTCGATTTCGGCGCGCATGAACGGCTCCAGCCCCAGCGGTTGCTTGACCTTGAAGCGCCCGAGGCCGTTCAGCACCACGCTGTAGTTCGACGGGCCCAGGCGGATCACCTTGACCACGCGCGCCAGGGTGCCCACCGCGTACAGATCTTCGAACCCAGGCTCCACTGTGTCGGCGTTGCGCTGCGTCAGAACGCCGACCAGCGCGCTCTCTTCGCCGGACAGCTCTTCGACTAGTCGCACGCTGCGTGGACGCCCCACGTTGATGGGGACCACGGACATCGGGAACAGTACGGAATTCCGCAGGGGTAGAACCAGAATTTGCTCCGGATCTCCCGGGCGCTCGCCGCCACGCATACCCCCACAGTACTACTGCACGCGGACTAGTCCAGCTCCGTTCATCCCGAGAAAACCTGGCCGTGCTCGTGACCGTGCCGCTTCGCTCGCTCCCCTCACACGCGGGCCAACCCTCCGCTCCGCCATCGGCGGGGAGAGAAGTCGCGACGAGGCCGGCCGTGTGGTAATTGCGGGGCCTCGATGCGTCCTGCCGCGCTCCTCGTTTTGCTGCTCGGGCTGTCGGTCGGCTGTGGCGGCGCTGCAGGCGCCGACCCCGATCGAGTGCTGCACGACTACTCGTTAGCGCTCGAGGCTGGACGGGCGGCCGATGCTTACAAGCTCCTGAGCAGCGAGTCTAAAAAGACTATATCTTTCGAGCAGTTCCAGCGAATCTTAAAGGAAAATCCTGAAGAGGCGCGCGAGCTCGCTCAGAGCCTGCGTCGCCCGCAGGTGGCGCCGGCGAGGGTCACCGCCACCGTGACCGGGCCGGACGGCGAGTCCTCGATTCTGCTCATCTACGAGCAGGGCGCGTGGCGGGTCGATGCGTCGGCCATCGACCTGTACAGCCAGCGCACGCCCGAAGCGGCGGTGCGCGCCTTTCTGCGCGCCTACGACAACCGTCGCTTCGACGTGCTGCTCAAGTTCGTCCCTGAAGATCAACGTGAGGGGCTGACCGCGGTCGAGCTGCAAAAGGCGTGGGAAGGCGAGGAGCGCGCCGACATGATCCGGCTCACGGGCGCGTTGAAGGCCTCCTTACCTACGGCGAAGGTGGAGCTGTTCGGAGATCGCGCCACGCTCGCGTTTGGAGCCGGCGGCAGCGTCGAGCTGGTGCGCGAGCGCGGGCTCTGGAAAATCGAGGACTTGAAATGACCGCACGCACCGCCAAAGTCGAGCGCACCACGCGCGAAACCTCCATTTTGGTCGAGCTGAACCTCGACGGCACCGGCCAGGCGTCGATCGACACGCCCCTGCCTTTTTTGTCTCACATGCTCGATCAGATCGCGCGCCACGGCTCCGTGGACCTCACCGTCAAGGCCAGCGGCGACGTCGATATCGACGGCCACCACACCACCGAAGACATCGGGATCGTCCTCGGCGAAGCCGTGCGCACCGCGCTCGGCAATCACCAAGGCATCCGCCGCTACGGCTCGGCCACGCTGCCGATGGATGAAGCGCTGGTCACGGCGGCGATGGATCTGTCCGGACGCCCGTTCTTCGTCTGGAAGGTGCCGCTACCCAAGGCCAAGATCGGCACCTGGGACGTCGAGCTGGCAGAGGTCTTCTTCGAGGCGTTCGCGCGGGCCGCGCAGGCCAACCTGCACATGGTGCTGCACGACGGTCACAACCTGCACCACATCGTCGAGATCAGCTTCAAGGCGTTCTCGAAGGCGCTGCGCATGGCGACCGAGCTCGATCCACGCTCCACCGGCGTCCCCTCGACGAAGGGCATGCTCGTATGACGACGGTGGTGGTGGACTACGGCTGGGGAAACTTGCAGAGCGTGGTGCAGGCGGCGCGCGCCGCCGCCCCCGACGGCGTGCAGGTGCGGCGGAGCAGCTCCCCCGATGACGTCAAGCGCGCCGACCGGCTGATCGTCCCTGGTCAAGGCGCCTTTCGCGACACCTCGCTCAGCTTGCACCAGACCGAGCTCGGTCAGAGCATCCTCGAAAAGATGCGCGGCGGCACGCCGTACTTCGGGATCTGCATGGGCCTACAGATCTTGTTCGAAGACAGCGAGGAGTCGCCCGGCTCGCCTGGCTTCGGCTGGTTCAAAGGCTCGGTGCGCAAGCTCGTCGGCGGCCCCGGCATCAAAATCCCGCACATGGGCTGGAACTCGCTCACGCTCACGAACGGCGGCCATCCCTTGCTCGAAGCCGCCGGCGGCGCCGAAGCCTACGTGTACTTCGTGCACTCCTTCCACGCCGTGCCCAGCGAGCCGGGCGTGGTGCGCGCCACCGTGCAGCACGGTGACAACGTGATCACCGCCGCCGTCAGCCGCGACAACGTCACCGCCACCCAGTTCCACCCCGAAAAGAGCCAAGCCGCCGGCCAAGGCCTGCTCCGCCGCTTCCTCTCGACGTAGGGCTGCTCGCGCCGCCCGCGCTGCGCCGATCGCCGTGGACGCCGCAGGGCGGCCCGCGTGCGCAACGGCAGTTTCTGCAAGAAAGCTGCGGGTTGGCAGCCTACCCGAAATAGGTGTAAGCGGGGCCGCGATGGAAGTCATTCCGGCGATCGACCTGCTCGACGGCAAGGCGGTGCGGCTGCTGAAAGGCCGTTACGAAGACGTGACGGTTTATCACGACAATCCGCCGGTCTTGGCCGCGGGTTGGTCGGGCCGCGTGAAACGACTGCACGTCGTCGATCTGGAGGGGGCGCGCGCCGGTCACGCGGTGCAGCGCGACCTGGTGACGCGGCTCGTGAAGTCGTTCGGCCCCGGCGTGCAGGTGGGCGGCGGCGTCCGATCGTTCGACGCCGTGAAGAGCTACTTCGATCTCGGCGTCGAGCGGGTGGTGCTCGGCACCGCCGCCCTCGAGCAGCCCGAGCTCATCGAGCAGGCGGCGCTCGCCTACCCCGGCCGCATCATCATCGCCGTCGATGCGCGCGACGGCAAGGTGGCGACCGCCGGCTGGCTCGAGCAGTCGGACCGGCTCGCCAGCGACCTGGTGCGCGAGCTATCGAAGCACGCGCTGGCGGCAGCGCTCTATACCGACATCGAGCGAGACGGCACCGAGGTGGGGCCGAACATTGAGGCGACGGCGCGGCTCGCCCGCGAAAGCAGCGTGCCAATCATCGCCAGCGGCGGCGTCGGCACCCTCTCCCACCTCACCGCGCTCAGCCAGGCAGGCTCCGGCATCGTCGGCGCGATCGTCGGCCGCGCCCTGCACGAGGGCCGTTTTTCGCTGGATCAGGCGGTCGCGGCGGCTGGCGGTTGAGGGCGCGATTTCGCGGTCTGTCAACGTGCCCGTGGTAGCCTGGCCGTCCCGAGCGATGGGAGACGAAATCGACGCCGCTGCTCCTGGCCACGATGGCCCGGTTTCGCAACGCGCGAGCGCTCTGCCCTCGAGCTCGCGCGGGTCGCGCGTCGGCGCCCGCAAGTCGGACTCCGAGGTGCCGCCCTCCGCCGGCAGCTTCGACGGCGAAGATTTTCTGTACCACCTGTATCGCGGCAGCGAGCTGCTCCAGGACAACTGCATCCCGCAGGCCAAAGAGGAGCTGGAGCGGGCGCTGAAGCTTCAGCCGCAAGACACCGAAGGCCAGGGCCTGCTCGGCGTCGTCTACTTCCGGCTCGGCCTCTACCCGCGCGCGATCGGTATCTACGAAGAGATCATCAAGGCGTGCCCGGCCGAGGTGAGCCCGCGCGTGAACCTCGGGCTGTGTTACCTGAAGACGGGGCAATCTCACCTCGCGCGCGACGTGCTCGAAGAGGTCATCCAGCGCGTGCCCAATCACCTGCGGGCGTGGGGCTACCTGGGGCTGACCTTCGAGCGTCTGGGGGAGCTGGCCAAGGCCGAGGCGGCGTTCGACAAGGCGGGACAGCCCAATTTGGCGCGGCGCATGCAACGGCTGCTCGCCGAGCAAGCGCACGCCGCCGAACCGGAGGTCGACGCGGAGCGAGCCGAGGTGCGCGCCGCCGCCGCCGATGCCGTGCAGGAGCTAGACGGGCGCGAGGGCGGCTTTTCACGCGCGCCCGGCGAAGCTAGCTCGGATGCGCCGCGCGCCGGCCGCTGGCAAGCGATCGAGCTGGGCGATGCTTCCGTGCCGCCTCTCCCTCGCCAGCGCCGCGCGCCGTCGTTGCTCGGCCGGCTCGGCCCCGCCGTGCCTGCGATCTCCGAGCCGCCCGAGCTCGGACGCGACTCGGTGCCGCCGCCGGCCTCGCTGCGCACCCCGACGTCGATCCGCGCCCCACAAGGGACCTCGGGCGCGCTGGCGACGGCGGGCGGTCTGCCGTTTCCGGAGCCGCCGGCCAAGGTGCTGATCACCGGCAACCGCATCGGCACCTGCGTCACGACCGACGGCTTCGCCGCGCGCTCCGACGTCCTTTCCAGCGTCGCTTTCGGCATGCGCGCGCTTTCTCCCGCCCCGTTGATGCGCCGCCTGCGCGGCCGCGAGACGAGCGAGCCGTTCGGCGCGGGCTCGAGCGTGTGGCACGGCTACGATGGCGCCGCCAAAATCGTCGTGATGGCCGGCCGCGATCGCACGCTGTGGGCGATCGAGCTGACGGAAGAGTTCGTCTACGTCCGCGAATCGAGCTTGCTCGCGTTCGAGAGCAGCGTTCGCTACGAAAACGGCCGGCTCGCCGCCGGCGGGCGCGAGCCGGTGGCGATGGTGCAACTGTCGGGCAAGGGCTTCGCGGTGCTGGAGACCCACGGCGCCGTCTCGGCGCTGAGCGTGGGGCAGGACACGCAAGCCGTCGTGCGGGTCGACGACGTGATCGGCTGGACGGGCAGGCTGCTCGGGCAAGCTGTCGAGACCGACGCCTCGCCCGGCCGCCTGCCGGGAGCGGTGAGCTTCAGCGGTGAGGGCGCCTTGCTCCTGGATTTGACGCGATGAACGCCATGGACCACGACGATACGGACGAGCCCGAGGGCGCGCTCGGCGACCGAAAGCGCCGCCGGCGCTCGCTCCGCGAAGACGCCCTGAACGTCCCCAACCTGCTCACGTTCGGGCGCGTGTTCGCGATCCCGATCGTGATCTGGCTGCTCGATCGCGGCACGCCCGAAGACTGCGTCCTGGCCGCGCTCGTGTATTCCGGGGCCGCCATCACCGACCTGCTCGACGGGTACCTCGCGCGGAAGATGAACGTCGTCAGCGTGCTCGGCAAGTTCCTCGATCCACTCGCGGACAAGCTGCTGGTGATGGCGTCGCTGATCTACATGGTGCCGATGGGCCGCATCCCGGAGTGGGCGGTGACGGTGCTGCTGGCGCGCGAGTTCTCGGTCACGGCGCTCCGCAGCATCGCCAGTAGCGAGGGCGTGGTGATCGCGGCCGGCGACGACGGCAAGAGCAAGACGGCGTTGCAGATGATCGGCATTTTGGCGCTGATCTTGGGCTACCCCTACCACCTGAGCCTGCCCGGCATCGACCTGGGCATGGTCGATCTGGTCTACGTCGGGCGAGCGCTGATTTACACCTCGCTGATCTTCTCGATTTCGAGCGCCGTCTCGTACGTGCGGCTGTTCTCCGCCGCCGTCGAGGCCAAAGAAGAGCGACGCCGCGGCCAAGGCTAATTTCCCGGCCGAGTGGGAGGGGCTGCAAACGGCCGGAGATTGGTGTACGACACCGCTCGACATGCCTTCCGTGCTCAGGTCCGCCGCCGTTTTTGCCGCCATCTTCGCCGTGGCCGTCGCGTCCATGCCCGGTTGCTCGCAGCAGAGCGAAGGCGAGCGCTGCGATTTGGTCAAGAACGGCGACGACGACTGCGACAGCGGCCTGGTGTGCGTGGACGGCCATACGCTGCTCGACCAGGTCACCGACCGCTGCTGCTTGCCGAACAAAGCCGTCAACGACAAGCGTTGTACACCCGTCGGCGTCACCGGCACCGGTGGCACCGGCGGTGGCACCAACGGCGGTGGTGACAGCGACAGCGATGCCGGCGGCGGCGGGGCGACGAGCGCCGACGGTGAAACGCCCGCCGATGCCGCGGGCGGCGCCGGTGGCGCGCCATCACCGACCGGTGGCACCGGTCCCGATAGCGCGGGCATGAGCAACACCCCCGGTGGCGCTGGCGCCGCCGCGGGTGCTCCGTCGAGCGCGGGCGCGGGCGGATGACCACGCTCGGTGACCTCACGACGCTGGGCCAGCAAGCTTTGCTGCTGTCGGTCGCCGTGGCGTTGCCGGTCGTGGGCGCAGCCGCGCTGATCGGGCTCTTGGTGTCGGTCCTCCAAGCCGCGACCCAGGTTCAGGATCACACCATCGGCCACTTGCCGCGACTCTTGGTGGTGGTGACGGTGCTGGCGGCGACAGGTCCCTGGATCGGCGGCCAGATCGCGGAGTTTGCCGTGCGGGCGTTCGGCGGCTGACGTGGCGTTGCTGTTTCCGAGCGACGTGAGCGCGCGTCTCGCGTCGCTCGGCTCGACCCGGATTCGAGTCGCCGGCCGCGTCTTCCACGTCGAGGGCAAGCTGCTGGTGCTGGCCGACGCCTTCGCGCGGCTCGGCGTCGAAATGACGCGCGCGCCCGAGGTCGAGCCCGGCGATCTGGTGGTGCTCTCGGGGCGGCCCGGCGAGAGGCGCCTCACGCGCGGCCAGCTGCTGTCACGAGCTGCATGTCCGACTCCCACCGCCAGCGGCGAATTTTATCGGCTGGTGTTCGCGGGCGAAGCGGAGCGCCTGCGTGACACGGCGCGCGCGGCGGAGGTGACGCGCGCGTTCTTCACCGAGCGCGGCTTTTTGGAGGTCTCGACGCCGCTCCGCGTCCCGGCGCCGGGGGTCGACTTCCACGTCGACGCGATCGCGGCCGGCGGACAGTACCTGATCACGTCGCCGGAGCTCGAGATGAAGCGGCTGCTGGTGGGCGGCATGCCGCGGATCTTTCAGCTGGCGCGGGTGGCGCGCGCCGACGAGCATGGGCCGCTGCACGCCGCTGAATTCACCATGCTCGAGTGGTATCGCGCCTTCGCCGACCTGGAGCAGGTGCTCTCGGACACCGAGCAGCTGGTGCGACAGGTCGTGCAGTCGCTGGCCGGCGGCGATGAGGTGTTCGTGCTCGGCAGCCGCAAGGTCGACGTCGGAAAGCCGTTCGAGCGCATCACGGTGCGGGAGGCCTTTGCCAAGTACGCCGGTATCGAGGACGCCGCCGAGCTCGCGGCGAGCGACGAAGATCGCTACTTCGAGCTGCTGGTGTCGCGCGTCGAGCCGGCGCTGGCGACCTGTCCCCAGCCCGTGTTTTTGACGCACTACCCGATCTCGCAAGCGGCGCTGTCGCGCCCTCACCCGAGCGACCCCAGCGTCGCCGAGCGCGCGGAGCTTTATTTCGGTGGCGTCGAGCTATGCAACGCGTACGGTGAGCTGACCGACGCCGTCGAGCAGCGTTGTCGCATGCAGCAAGAGGCCGAGCGGCGCCGGGCGTTGAAGCGCCCGGTCTACGCGCTCGACGAGCCCTTCCTCGCCTCGTTGGTCGAAGGCATGCCGCCCTCGGCTGGCAACGCCCTCGGCTTCGACCGGCTGGTGATGGTGGCCACCAATCGCTCGACGATTCGCTGAGCCCTCAATCGTAGTGGATGATCGACAGACACGGCGTCGGCAGCAGACGCTCTCGGCCGCTGAGCGAGGCAAGCTCGATCACGAACGCGTACGCCAGCACGAAGGCGCCTTGCCGATGCACGAGCTCTCCCGCCGCCGCCGCCGTACCACCGGTCGCCAGCAGATCGTCGACGATCAAGACGCTGGCGCCTTCTCGCAGGGAGTCGCGGTGCATCTCGAGCTCGTTCTCGCCGTATTCGAGCGAGTAGCTGACCTTGTCGGTTCGAAATGGCAGCTTTCCGGGGCGCCGCACCGGCACGAAGCTGGCGTTGAGCCGGGCGGCCACGGCGCCGCCGAAGATGAAGCCACGCGACTCGACACCGACAACGGCGTCGACCTTTTCTCCGACGAATTGGTGCGCGATCGCGTCGAGCACGATGTGAAAACCCTTGGGGTCGGCCAGCAGCGGGGTGATGTCTCGAAACAGCACGCCTGGCTGCGGGAAGTCGGGCAGCTCGCGGATCAACCCTTTGACATAGCTCAACGGGTCGACCGGGCTCGGTTGGCTACGCGGCGGCACCCGATCGCTCTTGGCGAGGAGCGGCTTTTTGGGATCGACCCCGCGCGGCGTTGGCGACAGGCGCCCCGGGACGGGCTTGGAGGTCTTGGCAAAACTACCTTTGCGCGTCGCCATGCCTCTCGACAGTTAGCACTATCTTTGCGGCGCCAACAGTTCAAGAGCCACCTGTTCGGCGCGCTCGAAGCCGTCTTTTGCCCACAAATCGAGCACCAACGGGGTGAGCCCAATCTCGCCGGCGTCATACGCCTCCGTGTCGGAGCCGGGCGCCGGCCGGTGCTCGACCCCCGGCCCACCCAGCCACAGGTACTCGCGGCCGCGAGGATCGGTGCGGAACTCGACGTGATGGGTATAGAAGCGCCCGCCAAGACGCGTCGCTCGGCTGACCCAGCTCGTACCAGGCGGAATGTTGACGTTCAGCAGGAGCGGGCCGGAAGGCTGAGTGCGGATGAGCGCGAGCGCGATGCGCGCCGCCTCCTTGGCGGCGGCGAGGCGATCGGCCTCCAGACCCGCTGACAGCGCCAGCGCCGGGACGCCGCGTAGCGCGCCCTCGCGCGCGGCTGCCACCGTGCCGCTGTAAAAGACGTCATCGCCCAGGTTCGCCCCGTGGTTGAGCCCGGAGAGCACGAGATCTGGCCGGCGAGATAAGATGCGACTGCCGGCGAAGAACGCGGTGTAGACGCAATCAGCCGGCGTGCCGTCGATCGAGAAGATGCCTTCACCATGGTCGGTGAGGCGAAGCGGACGATGCAAGCTCAGCGCGTGGCTGGAGGCGCTCTGCTCGCTATCGGGCGCGCACACGATCACGTCCGCTTCAGGCAGCAACGCGGCGCGCAGCGCGTTCAGGCCCTGCGCGCGAAAGCCGTCGTCGTTGGCGAGGAGAATCAGCGGGCGACGGCTCATGGCGCCGAGCTGTCTACCACTGTTCGTTCAGGATCCGGAGAGCATGGTATCGAGCTCGCCGGATTCGTTCAGGCTGGTCACGATGTCACAGCCGCCCACGAGCTTTCCGCCCACATAAAGCTGAGGAAAAGTCGGCCAATTCGAGTACTCTTTCAGGCCCTGCCGCAGCTCTGCGTCGGCCAGGATGTTCACGTCCTTGAACTCGGCGCCCTTCTGCTTGAGGATCTGCACCACCTGCGCCGAGAAGCCGCACTGCGGGAAATGCTTCGAGCCTTTCATGAACAGAACCACGCGGCTCTGACCGATCGTGCCCTCGATGCGCTGCTTCAATGCGTCGTCCATCAACTTAGCCTCCCGAGATCTTCGCCCACACTTGGGGCGTGTAAGTTTTGAGCGCGAAGGCGTGAATGGGCCCGTGAATGGCGTCGCCGAGAGCGCGGTACACCAGCTGGTGTTGCTCGATGAGCGTCTTGCCCTCGAACGCCTGTGACACGATGCGCGCCTGGTAGTGATCCTCGGTGCCCGTCAAGTCGACGAGCTCGATGTCCGCATCAGGCAGCGACGCAAGCAACAAACTTCGAACGCCTTCCGGAGTCATCCAACCTGCGCGAGGCTTCTGACTCAGGCCCGGCGGCTTGTCAATGTCAGGGGTTAGTTTGCGGGATCTATTCCCTCGGCGGCAGGGGGGCCACCAGCTTCAGCTCCCGGATCGCCTCTTTGAAGCGCACCTGGTGCTCTCCCAGGCTGAGACGTAGCTCGATCAGCTTCTTGGTGATCTGATCGAGCCGGGTCGTGACCTCGGCCAGGCGCTTGGTCAATTTCATTCTAAGATCGGCGGCCTGATTGTTCTTTTCGATCGCCTCGAGGCTGAGCCGGGTCTCGCGCGACGATTTCTCCAGCTCTTGCTGCTCGGTCTCGAGGCCCTCGACCTGGTCGCCGGCTTTCTTCAGCGCGTCGCGCAGCGTCCACGCCTGCCGCAGCTTGTCGGCCAGAGCGCGGTCAGCGCGCGCATCGGCCAGGTAGGCTTTGACGGCGTCGTCGGCGAGCGGGTGCAGCCAATCGATGGCTCGTTGCGTCGCCTGACGCTCGTCGACCACCAGCTCCACGCGGGCGCGGGGCTTCAGCGGTACCGGCACGAGGGCGGTGGCGGTCGCGACGTCGTCTTCGGTGCCGACGGGAGGCTTGAACAGCCGCGCGCTCGACATGCGCGCATGGCGAACCAAAAGCCGGCTGCTCTCGTCGTTGCCGCTCACGATTTTGTACGTCGTCTTCGTGACGCTGTCGCGCTCGATGTAGAGCGCGCCCGCTTCGATGCGGAACAGGCGCGCGCCTTGCTCGGTGGTCACGCGGTCGCTGCTGACGGCCACGCTGCGATCGAGGGCGAACGGCACCGTAGCCTTACCCTTGGGTGGCAGCGAGTCGAGCATGCCCTGGCCCAAGAACTGGCCGTCCCCGAACACCGCGATCGGCCCGCGCTCGAGCAAGCCGCTGGTGGCGTTTTCGAACCGGACGACCCGAAACGGATGCGCGCCCGAATCGGGCACGCCGCCATCGGGCGCGAACAGGAACACGCTCTCGCCCGGCACCTTGCGGCTGACCAGCAGCACCATCGTCGCTGTCTCGTCTGGTACCGTCACCTGGCCGGGGATCTCGTAGCGGGTGGTGCCGCCGCCGACGGCCACCGCGGCCAGCGCCGACATTTTGCGCGGCGCCGACAGCCCCTGCTTTTGCAGCTCGTCCATCGCGGCACGCCGGGCCTGCTCGCGCTGCACGGGGGCCGGCATCGGCGGCGGTGGCGGCGCGGGGCTACCGGGCGCGATCGCCGATTTCGGTGCCGGGCGAGCCGAGCCCGAGCCGGCCGCGCCGATACCGCGCTTCTTGGCGTCGCTCGAACTGGCGAGCGTCGGGTCGTCGTCGTACGCGTAGCCGTAGCCGTCGGCGGGCGCCGCTTCCGCCGCGGGCGCTTCCGCTTCTTCCGGCGCGTAGCGCTCGACGACGCCCGCTGGTGCGTCGCCCAGCGTCGTCATGCCGCCCGGCACCTGGGCGATGATCTCGCCCTGATCGGTGATCACCGGGCGCGGTGGGGTGACAGCATCACCGAGCGTGGACTCGAACGCGATCGGCGCGCCTGCCACCAGCGTGAGCTGGACGTTCTTCCAGTCTTCACCGGAAAGGTTCTGCACGATGCCCCACACCTGCAGATCAGCGCCGTCTTTGCCGACGACGACGCGGTACGACGGACGCCACAGCGGCGTCGTCGCCACGTATCCGACCGCCAAATCGTGCTGCTTACCGTCGAGCCGTAGCAGCACCTTGCGCAGCCGCTCGCTCGAGGGATCGGGAGCCGTGGGTGGCTCGCCGGGATGGTCCCAAGCTTGGAGCAGCCGCTCGAAGCGAGGGTCTTGCGCCACCGGATCGTTCTTGTCGACCTCGAGCGGGAAGGACGCCGCTTTCAGTGAGCTGCCGCCGCGCTCGACGATGGCCAGGGTCGCGAGGAAGTCGCCGACCATTCGCTGGCGCATCTTGAACGACACCTGCTCACCATCGACCTCACCGCCGCGTTCGAAGTAGCCGACGCCGTTGCGATAAACGACGACGCGCTGCAATGGTAGCTCGGGGCTCGCCAGATCGGGGCCGCGCGCGCAGCCCCCGAGCAGCGTGGCTAGAGCCAAACCGAGCGCCCTGCATGGCAAATCCCTCATGGTGCTACCCGTATACCCCACTGCCGGTTTTTCGGGGAAGAACCAGGGGCTGGGTATATGCTGCTGCCTAGTGACCGAAGCCTCGCCGCCGAAGCCGCCGGCCGTCCCTCCCACCCCCGCTCCCCCCGCTCCATCCCGACGGGTGCCGCCCTCGGCTTCGCGGTCCATGACCGACGGGCAAAAAGAAGCGCTCGCCATCCAGGCGCTCGGCTTGCTCAACGAGCAGGTGCAGGCTCGCGTCGTTCATTACGAAAGCGAGCGGCAGACGAGCGCCGAGGTCGACGCGGTCACGGCCCAGGTCGTCGCCCAATTGAAGGCGATGCAGGCGGCCGTCGCCAGCGACACGGGCGCGAAAAAGACGGTCGAAGAAATCGAGGAGCAGCAAACTCGCATTCTCGCCCAGCTACTGCCGCGCTTCTTCGTCGGTCAGACCCAGTTTGCGACACGGATCCTGGGACGGAGCGGCAAAAAAGTCGCCCAATTGTTCTTCGAGAGCGAGCTCCACGAAAAGACCAGGACCGATGAAGATCGTGTGATTCGCCACGCCGAGCAGGGCGTTTACTACCTGCTCACCCGCTACGAGCACCGCCTGCGCGCGGAGCTCGACGGCTTCGACTTCCAGAGCCCCGAAGTGCGCCAGGCGACGCTCGAGCTGCTAGCCAAGGTCGAGCGCGATCTCGAGCTCGCGTTCTTGTCGCGCCGCTCCCCCGAGCTCCACCGCGTGATGACGATCTACACCGGCGTGCTCGGTGAGTTCTTGCAGAAGTACCTGCCGCCGCGGCTCGAGCAGATGGCCAAGGTCACGATCCGGGTCTGCAAGTCGGCGCGACGCCCGAGCGCCGTCGGCCATAAAGTGCTCTCCGATGCCTTCGGAGACTTCCGGGCCGAGTGGGAGCGGTTGTTCATGCAACAAATGGTGTTCTTCTGCGGCGACGAGCTGCTCGAGCGGCTGACTCGGGAGGGCGGCGCCTCGCCGGACGCCAGCGTCAAATTCTTCACCAATCCGCGCATTTTCAGCGAGACGTGCGCGGTGGTCTGCGAGGCCCTGTACGACTTCTTGTGCCTCGAGGGCTTCCTCGACCTGCCCGTCGACTGGCGCGCCTCGCTGAGCTCCCCGCAGTGATGAGCCAGAGCGGCTCAGAATTGCGACGACGCCGAGCCGACCTCGATCGAGTAGGCCATCACGGCGGCGTTGCCACCGACGATGCCGAGCGGGCTCCAGGGTGGATTGATGGCGCCCATGCGCGGGCTGTTGTCGAGCACCAGGTAGTACTGGCCGGGCGGGAGCGGGACGATTTGGCGTGCCTCTTGACCGGGCTGTAGGGTGAAGGCGCTGAGCGGAGCTTCGGGCGGCGGCGCCAGCTCGGCGCCGAGCTGCAGGCCGCTGCGCCAGAGATCGCCGGCGCCGCGCCGGATCACCATCGCGTCGACGGCGGGACCCGTCAGCTGGAAGCGCAGGAACAGCGCCTGACCGGACGACGGGATTTCGAGCGGGCCGATCAGATCCATCTGATCGACGCGGACCTCGGTCGTGTCGCGCTCGAGGGTGGTGCGGCCGTTTCCGGCAGAAAAATAGCTATGCGGGCGCGCCGGCGGCAGCAAGATGCCGATCGAAAACTCATCGCCCTCCTCGCCGTGCACGACCGTGAAGCCGCTCGCCAGCTGGCCTTGCACGATCTGCGAACCGAACGTCGAGACCATATAGCCGCCGGGTCCTTGGGCGGCGAAGTCGACGAGCTTGTTCTCGATCGCGCCCATCCGAAAGTCGGGGCCGTAGACGATGCGCGCGGGCTTGGCCCAGACGTAGGTTGCGTCTTCGGCCATGAAAAAGTCCATCCGGTAGTCGATGGTGGCGGAGACGGCGAAGCCGACGCGTCCGGCGACCGGCGTCCACGCGAAGCCGGTTCCCGAGAACGCCAGCGCGACGGTCTGCGCCGCGTCGTTGACCTGCGCCGTGCAGCGCTCGGGGAAGAAGCGGCCGATGCCGTTGGTGTTGGCGGCGAGCTTCAGCGGCATGCCGCGCTTGAGCATCTCCGGGCAGATGCGCTGGGCGCCGAAGTTGGAGAACAAGAACCAGCGCAGCTGGGGGCTCGCGTTGACGGAGCCGCGCAGCAGCCCGCAGCTGGCGGAGCACAGCAAGGCTGCGACGCCCAACAGCCAAACGGCGCGACGCCCGAAGCCTGGCTTCGACCCAAGACGCATTTTCCCGGAGAGACGCATTTTCCCGAAGATCAGCCTAGCCTGGAGCTTTGGCCGAAATCGAGACAATAGCCACGCGAGCCAGGGCTTCCGTCAAACCCGGGTGCAAGTTGAGCGCCGGGACACGCACCAGCTCGAGCCCGAGCTCTCCGGCGATCTTCCGCGCTTCGACGTCGAGGTCGTAGAGCGTCTCCACATGATCGGCGAGAAAGCCGAAGGGCGCCCAGGCCACGACTCCGTCACCTTCCTCGCGCAGCGAGATCAGGGTTTGGCGCACGTTCGGACCGAGCCACTCGCCGCCGCCGTCGCCCTGGCTCTGATAGCAGAGTCGCACCGGGCGGCCGAGCCGTTCGGCGATGGCGCGTACGGAGCCTTCGACGAGCTGCGCGTACGGATCGCCGCGTTCGATCGCGACGCGCGGCAAGCTGTGGGCCGACAAGACCACGCGCGCGCCCGCCGGTGCATGGCGCTCGATCGAGTCGACGTGGGCGGCGACGAAGGCGGGCTCTTCGGCGTAGGGCGCGCTGGGCACGAGAGTGACGCGGCTGCCGGCAGCGCGAGCCACCTCGCACGCGGCGTCCCAATACACGTGCTGGCTGAACGGCGCGAGCGCGATCACGACCAGGCGCTGCAGGCCGAGCGCGGCGGCGCCGGCCAGCGCTTGCTCGACGCCCGGCTCCCACAGTCGCATCCCCACCAGCACCGGCGCCTCGAGCCGCTTGGCGAGCGCCTGCGCTTGGGCGCGAGTCGTGTCGAGCAGCGGTGAGCTACCGCCGATGGCTTCGTAGCGGCGCCGCAGCTCTTCGATGAAACCGGGCGGCGCCGGGCGCCCGCGCCGGATCTTCGCGACGAAGGCGCCGAGGTCGTCGAGATTGTCCACCGTGCCGTGCGCGACGAGCAGCACGCCGGCGTCGTCGGGAAAGCTCATGGATCGGGGTCCTGATACGGATATTTGAAGGAGAGCGCGGGCGAGCTGGTGCGCTTGATCGTACGCGGGCTCGTCCAGCGCAGCAGGTTCCACGGCGAGCCGGCCTTGTCGTTCGTGCCCGAGCGGCGAGAGCCGCCGAACGGCTGCTGGCCGACGACCGCCCCCGTCGGCTTGTCGTTGACGTAGAAGTTGCCGGCGGCGAAGCGAAGCTTCTGCGAAAGCTCGGCGATCGCCGCCGGGTCTTGGGCGAAGATCGCGCCCGTCAGCGCGTAGACGGAGCCGCTGTCGCACAGGCGCACGGCGTCGTCGAGCCGCGCGTCGTCGTACACGAAGACGGCGACGACGGGCCCGAACAGCTCGCGCTGCAAGAGCGCGTGATTGGGGTCGGTAACCTCGACCAGGGTCGGCTGCACGAAGAAGCCCTCGCTGTCGTCCGCGCCGCCGCCGGCCACGAGGCGACAGTCGGGATCGGTGGCGACCTGGGCCAGCACCGCCGCGAGGCGGTCGAACGCAGCGCGGCCGATGACGGCGCCCATGAAGCAGCCAAAATCGGCGGGATCGCCGACCCGAATTTCAGCCATCATCTGCGCCGCCTGCGCCAGCACGCTGGGCGCCAGGCTGCGCGGCAAGAACACGCGCGACGCCGCCGAGCACTTTTGGCCTTGGTATTCGAAGCCGCCACGCACGATCGCGACCGCGAGCGCGGTCACGTCCGCGCTCGGATGCGCGAAGATGAAATCTTTGCCGCCGCACTCCCCGACCACCCGCGGGTACGCCCGGTACTCCGGCAAATGGGCGGCGATGCGCTGCTGCAAGGCGTCGAACACCTGCGACGAGCCCGTGAAGTGCAGACCAGAAAACTCCGGATGGCCGAGCGCGTGCTCGCAGATGCTCTCCGCGTCGCCCTGGATCAAGTTGATGACGCCAGGCGGTAAGCCCGCCTGCTCGAACAGCTCGAGCACGCGAAACGCCGACAGGGCGGCGAGCGGCGACGGCTTCCACACCACCGTGTTGCCGAGCAGCGCCGGAGCGGCCACGAGGTTGCCGGCGATGGCCGTGAAATTGAAGGGGGTGACCGCGAGCACGAAGCCGTCGAGCGGGCGTAGATCGACGCTGTTGTGCACGCCGGCCGGGCTGTGCAGCGGCAGCTCTTCGAGGCTACGCGCGTAGTGCGCGTTGAAGCGCAAGAAGTCGATCAGCTCGCAAGCGGCGTCGATCTCGGCCTGGTGCGGCGTCTTGCTCTGACCGAGCAGGGTGGCCGCGTTCAGGCGCTGGCGAAACGAGCCCGCCAGCAAGTCGGCGGCGCGCTCGAAGACGGCGGCGCGCTCCGCGAGCGGTCGCGCTGCCCACGCCGGCTTGGCGGCGAGCGCGGCGGCGATCGCCCGCTCGGCGTGGCCCAGGTCGCCCTCGACGCGCCAGCCGAGCGCGAGCGTGTGACGGTGAGGAGCTGTCACCGCTGACGCCTCGCCGGTTTCGATGCGATCCCCCCCGATCACGATTGGCAACGTGATGGGCTCGCCCGCCTGGCGCGCGATCTCCGCGCGTAGCGCGCTGCGTTCCGGGCTCCCGGGAGCGTAGTCGAGCACCGGCTCGTTCGACGGAAGCGCGGCCACGGTCGCGAGCCTAGCACCTACGTGCCTCCCCGCGCGGCGCGGCGCAACGATGAACGACGGCGGCACTTACATAGGACCCGAACGTCGTGAAGAGCCGCACAGGTCTCCGGGGCCAGAAATCCGGAGCGGAGGCGAACGATTTGCCCCATGGCGCGCGGCGCGCGCTCGTACAATCCTTGAGCTTCCCCCCGTGCGAGCTCGTCCCAATCCCGTCGAAGCCCTCGCCACGTTGGCCCGATTGTCCGACGAGGCGGAGCGACGCGCTAGCTGGCGCCAAGCGGTCGCCGCGCTCGGCTACAGCACGCAGACGGCCGGACCGCCGCCGCTCGACGGCATCGCGCCCGAGGTGTTGGCGCGCGCCGCGCAGATCGCGCTCGAAACGGGGCTGGTCGACGATCTGGAATTTTTGGCGCCGGGTCCCGCCGCCGTCGCGCTCTACGAGATGAGCGCGGCGCTGCCGCTCGGTCGAGAGCGGCGCGAGCTCGGCCGCCGCGTGTTCGCGCGGCTCTACGAGGGCACCGCGACGACGTTCGCGACGGTGGCGGCGCGGATGGCGCTCAGCTCGGGCAAGCCGTTCGAAGCGGCGGCGGTGCGCGCGCGGGTCGGGCTCGTGTTCGACCTGCCCGTCGGTTGCGGTGTCAACCCCGACGCGCTGGCGCTGACGCTGGTCACGCGCCGCGAAATGCGTGAACGCTGGCTCGATCGCGCGCGCACCGGCACCCTGCCCGTGCGCCGGCTCGCCGCCAAGCTGCTCGAGCACGCCGCGCGCGAGGCCGTGTTTCGCTCGCAGCAGGGCGACTTCTACCCGCGTGATTTACTGCTCGCCGAGCCGATTCGCCCAATATACGAGGCGCTGCTCCACGATCGCGAGCCGCTGGTCTGGCGCCACGCCGCCGTCGCGCGCGGCATCTTGTCGGCGATCGAGCCGAGCCTGCGCGAAGAGATCGACGTGGCGCTCGATCCGAGCTTGTCACCCACCGAGTGGCGCCGCGCCGGGGTGTCGCTGGTCGCGACCCTCGTCAGCGAGCCGGAGAGCTCGCTGCGCGCGCTCAAGCAACTGCTCGACGGCCCCGTCTCGGGAACGGATCCGGGGCTCGCCGCTTCGCTGCTGATGGGGCTGCCGCGGGTGATCGAGGCCGAGCCCGACGCGGCAGAGGCGCTGCTCGACATGCTGTGCACCAAGCGGCGGGCCGACGTCGCCGAGGGCGCGGCGGCGCTGTTCGCCGATCTGAGCAGCCCCAGCTTCGGCATGCGCGCCGCGAAGCTGCTGAAGCAGACTCTGCAGCAGCGCGTCGACTCGCAAAGCTCGGTGCTGCGCAGCGTGGCCGAGCGCGCGGTGCGAATCTTGGATCGCGATCAGGACGACCAGAGCGAGGTCGTGGCGGCGGTGCGACGGGCCCTGCTCGCCTACGAGGCCAAGGGCGCGCGGGCGGCCGCGGATCTGGCGATTTCGGCCGTCCAAAGCGCGCATCGCGCCATGGACTTCGTGGCCTCGCACGACGCCCACGACGAACAGATGCTGCCGTACGTGCTGGGCGCGCTCAGCGACATCGACGCCGCGGCGCTGGAGAGCCCGCGCTTGAGCGACCTGATGCTGCTCGGCCGGCGACCGGGCGACACCGACACCAGCGTGCCGGAGGTCGAGCGGCTGCACGATCGGCTGGGCAATTTCCTGCTCGACGCCGAGCACAGCGCCAACGAAGCCGAGCCGTCCCCCGCCCTGGCGCTGGGCGAGCAGCGCCGCCTCAAGGCCTTGCTCCACCTGATCGACCTCGAGTCGGCGCGCTCCGACGACGAGAGCGGCGTGCGCAAGCGGGTGCGGCGCGCGGTGGGGGTGATGATGCGTCGCGTCGGGCACCAGCCGGAAGCGATCGTGCACCGCATCGCGTGTGCCACGCTGGCTCGCAGCTTTGACGCCGCGGTGCGCGAAGGCGTGAGCGACCCGTCGGATCTGCTGCTGGCGCTGGCCTCGCACGTCGACGAGCTGCCGAGCCTGGAGGCGGTCGCGGAAGCCTCCACCAGCCCCGAGGTGCGCAGCGTCGTCTCCGGCTATGTCGAATTTCTCAACCCCGCGAGCGCCGAGCTGACGGACGGGGGCGGCGAATCTCCGCACTTCGAGGCCGCCATGAGCGCCGCGTTGCGCGACGACACGCGCAAGACGGCGCTGCGCGTGATGCAGCTCTCCCGCAGCCTCGGCGCCGGCGGCTCTTACCGCGGTGAAGCGCTGCGCCGCGTGGTGCAGCGCCTCGCGCGCTCGCTCGAGAGCGTCGCCGTCGCGCGCGGCCAAACCGATCTCGTCGACCCCACCGGCGGCTCCGTAGACGTGATGAGCGACCTCGAGCTGTCCGTCGACGGCCTACGCCGCCTGACGCAAGGCGCGCTGCGGCGCGTGCTCGGCGTCGATTCGATGGCGATCGCGGTCACGGCCGACGTGGCGTCAGTGGCGGCGTTGGTCGAGCGCACGGTGCGCTCGCGCGTGCCCCCCAACGCGGCGCAGCTGCAAATGGCCGTGAGCGAGCTGATCGCAGACGTGCCGGTGCCGATTGGCGCCGCCATCGCCAAGGTGCTGGCCCGGCTCGAGCAGCTGCCCGCCATCGTCGCCGCCTCCGTCGACAGCGCGCCGATCCCGCTCGACCGGCGCCGCGCACCGCTGCCCGATTGGCTGCTGCCGCGCCGCACGATCGGCGCGTTCTACGTGGTTCGCTCGCTCGGCAGCGGCGGCGCCAGCTCCGTGTTCATGGCGCGCCGGGTCGAAGAGCGCAACAACGCCAAGGCGGAGGGCTTTGCGCTCAAAGTGCCCGACTACGACCCGACCACGGCTCGCAGCTTGTCGGAGCAGGAGTTCCTGCAGCTGTTTCGCGAAGAAGCGGGCGCCTTGCTCGGCTTGCCCCAGCACGACAACTTGGCTCGCTTCGTGACGTTCGATCTGGCGGCGCGACCCAAGCCGATCCTGGTCATGGAGCTCATTCGCGGGGCCGGGCTCGACCGCCTGATTCGCGGCCGCTCGCTGACGATCGAGCGGGCGCTCAAGTACCTCGACGGCATCCTGGCCGCGCTCGAGGCCATGCACGGCGCCGGTGTCGCTCATCTGGACATCAAGCCGTCCAACGTGATCTTGCGTGACGGTCAAACGCCGGTGCTGGTGGATTTCGGCTTGAGCGGTCGCCAGCTGCGGCCCGGCTGCGGCACGCTCGAATACTGCGCGCCCGAGGTGCTCGGCCTGGTGGAGTCGAAGACGCCGCAACCGGCCGACATGTACGCGTTCGCCTGCACGGCGTTCGAAGCTCTGACCTTCGAGCTCCTGTTCGACGCCGACGACGAAACCTCGATTCTGTCGGCGCACATCGGTCACGACGGCTGGCCGGAAAAGCTGGCCCGGCTCGCGCACCTCGCGGATTCGGCGGAAGTAGCCCGGCTGCTGGCGGCGTGTTTGCGGCGCGATCCGAAGAACCGGCCGACCGCCACGCAGGCGCGCCGCGTGCTGCGCGACTTGACACCGAAGCTTTCGAGCGTGAGCTTCCCGCTCGGTGCCCCCACGTCCAGCCCGGCCACTACCGGGGCCGCCGTTGTCGGCGCCTCGCGCGTCGCGCGCGCCGAGAGCGCCTGATCGGCGGCGGCGAGCGGCGTTGTTGCTCGCGCTCTCCCTGCTCGGCGGTTGTCGCGACAACACCGGGGCGCCGATCCGCATCGTGCTCGGTCCCGCCGCGACCGACGAGCTCACCCTCACCCCGCGGGCTTCTTTGGCGGAGCTGATCGAGATAAGCCCGACCGAGAGCGCGCTGCTCCTGACCCTGACCTCCGCCGAGCGCACCTGCGACGCTTCCGCCCCCGCCGAACCCGACGCCGCCTCGGTCGCGCTGCGCTTGTGGCTGCCCGGCGCCGCCAAGCTCGAGCCGGGCACTTACCCGCTACTGCAAGGTAGCCTGCCCGGTGACAAGCCGTTCGCCGTCGCCAAAGTGCTGCTCAACGGTCGCCGCCACGAGCTGCGCGCCGGCGGCGACTTGCAGCTCACCCAGGTCGATCTGGGGCCGCAGGGTACGGTCGAGGGCCTACTCAAGCTCGAGTTCGTGGGTGACGCGACCGATCCCGCCACCCGCGTTTCCGGGCATTTCTTGGCCCATTTCTGCCGGATCAACCGGCTCCGCTAGGGGCGGGGGCCCGTGGTAGGGTGCGCCGACTTCCGGATGTCCAAGCTTTCTCAATCCCTGTTCTTGGCCGCGCTCGGCTGCGTGTCGTTCGGCGGCGCCTGCAGCAACGACGACGTGGCTCCGCCCGATGACGTGACCTACGGGCTCACGATCACCGCGCTCGATCACGACGGTTTCGACGACCCCGTCCCGCTGCGCTGTGACGGCACGCTCGCGGTCACGGTCTCGCTCCGGCCTGCCGAGCAGTTCGCTCTCCGCCCCGCCAACGCTTGCGGCGAGTCGCTGCGCTGCGGCTACTTCCGTCTCGAGGGCGTGGACGCGGACGGCGCGTCGCTCGCGCGCGTCGATACCGCGACCAGCGAAGGCGTGCTCCGGCTCGCGCTCGAGCAATTGCCTGCCCTCGCCCACATCCGGGCCTCGCTGATCCGCGGCTTCGATCAGGAGCCTGTTCTCAATCCCGACCAGACGCCGGTCGAGGCGAGCGTGAGCCCGACCTTCGTAGCTCCCGCTGACTGCTCCGTGCCGGACGGCAGCGGCGGGGCCGGCGGTGAAACGAGCAGCGGCGGCGGGGCCGGCGGTGAAGCGAGCAGCGGCGGCGGGGCCGGCGGTCAGCCGGCGCTGGGCGGCGCCGGGGGCGCCCCCGATCTCCAGGTGGGCGGCGGCGCGGGCGCCGGCGGTGCACCGACCGAAATCATCGCCGGCAACGGCGGCGTGGCCGGCGTGCAGTAACCCTCAAGGGTGAACGAAGAGCACCGTGCCGGTGAGCTTCTGCCTCACCGAGTGCCAGCCTTCGGGCAGGGCTGGCTTCGTGAAGAAGAACAACCGGCGGGCGTCCTCCGGCGTCAGGTTGATGCAGCCGTGGCTCTTGGGGGTACCAAAGCGATCGTGCCAGTAGGCGCCGTGCAAGGCGTAGCCCTCTTCGAAATATTGCACGTACGGCACGTCGCGCAGCTCGAACTCCTCGCCCACCGCGTCCGAGTCCATCGTCGTCGAGACATGCTTGGTGTGGACCCTGAAGATCCCGCGCTTGGTGGCCTTGGTGTGCTCGGGATCCTCCAGCCCGGCTTCTCCAGTCGAGATCAACGTCGCGTACACGGCGCGGGTGCCGTCGTAGGCAACGAGCGTCTGCTTCGAGACGTTGACGTCGAGCCAGCGCTCGCCGTTCTTGCCCCAAGCCGGCATCTTCTTGGCTTGATCGAGCCGCGAGGCGTCTTGATCCGAAATGTATTTGCCGTCGGTGGTCTCGAAATAGAGCCGCCGCTGAAAGAAGCGCTGCTTGCCGCTCAGCTTGAGCACCGACCAATATTCGGCCGGCCCCGCGTCGACGAGCTTGCCCTTGTCGTAGCGCTTCAGCTTCGCGGTTTCGGTGCGCACGAGCGCGAACGGAAACTCGAGCCCCTTGCCGATCTCGACCCCGTGATGCTCGGAGCCCTGAATCGGCCGCAGCCGATCGGTGGGCACGACGTCGAGATCGGTCGTGACGCCGTAGCGCCGGCCTTCGAACAGGCGCGTCTCCAATAGCGACAGCCCCTGGCGCGGCTTCATGCGCGCCGCGACGAGCTCGCGGCCGTGGTCGACCTGACCTTCGGGGATAGGCAAGGCCCGCCCGTCGCCCAGGAAGGCCGGCAGCGAATCGCTTTGCTTGCCGTCCCACGCCACCCGCGCGTCGGGCGGCTGCTGGCCGCGCAGCCACACGTGCTGGGCGTAGCTGGCGCCGACCTCGCCATCGGCGGCGAGCCAGGTCGCCATGCGCTGGTCGAGATCGCCTTCGACCTTCGCCGCTTCGTCGCGCGTGGGCAAGCGTGAGTAGATCGGCCCTGGGCGACGGACGGTTCCGTAGATATACGGCAACTTGCTCGCGAAATCGGCGGCGAGGCCGCGGTAGGCGGCGACGACGGCGTCGTCGGCGTCGAGGGTCGCCGCGCCTTCGGCGCACACGAAGCCGCGCGGCTCGACGGGGTACCAGCCCGCCGCGCAATCTTCGATCGCGGCGCGCTCGCCCCGCACCAAGAGCGACGCCCCGGCGCGGAAATAGCCCAGTTTGTCGGCGCTCCGCGATGGGCGCTCGTAGATCCAGCTGCGCAGGGAGCGAGCGAAGATCCGCCGCCCGGGCTGGATCGGAGCCGCCGTCAGCCGCCCGTCGAGCGCCACCTGGGTCACGGCCGGCTCGCGGCGATCCGGAGCGACAGCGGCCGGGCCCGGCGCGCCGCCGGCGCTGGTGGCGGCTGAGGGCAGCGCGGGCGCTGTCGCCACCGGCGGCGGGTCCGCTCTGGAGCAAGCGGCTGCCGCCAGAGCCACCAGCGGCAGCAGCGCGGAGGCGTAGCGAGCCTTCATGGCCCCCCGGACATGCCACGCCGGGCGCGAGCGCTGCAAGAAAATGGCGGGCAGAAGCGGTCCGGGATTTGCCCCTCCGCGGCCGACTTTTGACGGCCTCGACGCCGAAGCGAGTTGCGTATCTCACGGCGCGGCATATCTTCCCCACGGTTGTCTGGTTCTGAGCCCTTCCGTAGCGCGGTCCCGCTCGCCGCGGCCGGCATCGCCTGCCTCGGCGTCATCCCGACGTTCGGCGGTCCCGAGCGCCCGCTGCATTGGGCGATGACGGCGGGCATGCTCGGCTTCGGCGCCTTGCTCTGGACGCGACATCGTCTGCTCGATCGCGACAGTGGCTTCGCCGACGCGCCGATCGGCAAGGCGCGTCTGGCCGGCCGCAGCATCTTGCTCATCACCGCGATCAGCAGCCTGATCGTCACGCTGATCGTCGGCTCTTACCTGCTCTCGGGTAAACCGCTGGCCGGGCTTTCGGTGGCGATGCCGCTGGCCGGGCTCAGCTGGCTGGCCGCGATCGGTTGGAAGCTCCGGCGCCTGGCCGAAACCACCGCCGAAGGCGCGGGCCAGGCCGAGCGACCATCGCGCCGCCCCGCGAAGCGCGACTCGGTGGCGCCGCCGCGGCCGAGCCCAGGCAAATCGCCCTCGAACGGCCACGCCAGCCTATGAAGAGTCGGCTCGGTTGGCTGCTCGTGGCGGGGGCGTTCGCGCTCAGCACGACGCCGGCGCTCTACGCCGACGTCACTCCCGCTCCGTCGTCCAGCCACCATCCCCAAGCTCATCCGCGGCTGCGCGAGCGCCTGGAGCAACTGAGGGCACGTGCGGCCGCGCTTGCGCCGAGCGCCGCTCCCTCCTCGGCCCCCGCCACGTCCGTCGCGCCGCTGCCGTCGGCGGTGCCTGGCTTTGCCCAGGCCGACGAGCTTTCGCGCAAATGGGCGGCGTTGGCGGCGACCCGCCAGGCACGCCGCGAGCGACACCGCGCCGAGGCGATGCGCGCGGTCGGGACGCGATGGAGCGATCCCGAGGCCTACGCCGAGCTGAAGCTCCACGCCAGGCGGGTCGCGGAGCTCGGCCGCCTCGAGTTTTTGGCGCAGAACGCGCGACAGGGCGCCGATCGCGACCAACTGCTGGCCCGCATCGCGAAGCTCTCGGCGCGCGAGGCCGAGCGCCACCGCCGGCGGCTCGCACGTCTTGCCGCCCAGTCCGGGCCCGGCACTGCGATTTCCGCCGCGCCGATCCCCGCGTCGAGCGGCGAGGCGCCACGTTGACGCGCTGGCTGGCTCTCGCAGGCATCGCCCCGCTCGCGTTCACGTTCGCGCTCATGCTGCCCGGGTGCTCCCGGCACGAGGCCGCTCCTGGCCCCTCCGGCGGCGCGGCGCACGGCGCTCCCACGCTCGAGGCTCCGCACGCGAGCGTCCCCGCGCCGAGCAGCGCGTCGGACCCGCGCCCGGTGCCAGTGCCGGAGGACGCCGAGGACGACGCCGCGCAGCGAATTACCGAGCAGAATCTGGAAAGTGAGCTCGATCGTTTGGAGCGTGAGATTCAAGCCGAGTAAAAGGGAGCACCCCATGCGTCTCTCGCTCGTCTCCGCCGTGTTGCTGGCCGCTGCCTGCTCGAAAAACGACCCCGCGCCCCCGGCCGCGCCTCGCCCGAGCCCGCCGGCCGCCAGTTCCGTCACCGCCGCGCCCAGCGCGAGCGCGGCAACGCTACCTGCCAAACCGCGCAACGTGCTGTTCGTGACCATCGACAGCCTGCGCGCCGATATGCCCTGGAACGGCTACCCGCGCGCGATCGCCCCGAACCTGGCCGCGCTCGCCGAAAAATGCACGACGTACGACCGCGCCTACTCGGTCTCCAGCTACACCGCCAAGAGCGTCGCCGCCTTCTTGAGCGGCCAGTATCCGAGCACGCTCTATCGCAGCGGCTTTTTCTTCGCCAACTACGCCACCGCCAATCGGTTCATGGCCGAGCAGCTGCATGAAAGCGGCATCGCCACCCTCGCCTGGTTCGGACACATGTATTTTTCGCGCTCCAAGGGCCTGGAGCAGGGCTTCGACGAGTGGCGCACCACCCCCGGCATCACCTTCGACGCCGAGACCGACAACCACGTCACCAGCGAGAAAATGACCGCGCTCGGCATCGAGCTTTTGGGAAAGCCCGAGCTCAAGACCAAGCAATTCTTCGCCTGGGCCCACTACATGGATCCCCACGATCAGTACAACCGCCACGAGGAAGCGCCGAGCTTCGGCAACAAGGCGCGCGATCGCTACGACCAGGAGGTGTTTTACACCGATTTGTGGCTCAAAAAGCTGCTCGATTTCGTCGAGCAGCAAAGCTTCGCGAGCGATACCTACCTCGTGATCTCCGCCGACCACGGCGAAGCCTTCGGCGAGCACGGCATGTACAAGCACGCGTTCGAGCTGTGGGACGTACTCACCCACGTGCCGCTGTTGGTGTGCGGTCCCGGTGTCAAGACGCAGCGCATCAGCGAGCGCCGCTCTCACATCGACCTCGTGCCCACCTTCCTCGATTTGCTCGGACAACCGGTGCCGCCGAGCTTGCCTGGCAAGAGCCTGCTGCCGGAGCTCACCGGCAAAGCCGCACCCGAAAACCGCGAGCCGATCTACCTGGAGCTCACCGAAGACAGCCACAACCCGCCGCGCCGCTCGCTAATCTACGGGGATTACAAGCTGATCTGGTTCGGTCCCAAAGACAAGTTCCAGCTGTACAACCTGAAGCAAGATCCCGCCGAAGAAAAAGACGTCAGTAAAGCCGAGCCGGAAGCGCTGAAAGACATGGTCGGTCGCTACCATGCGATGTGGGACAAGCTGCCGATGGTCGAGCCTTACGGCAACATGAAGCTGCACGAAGGTGGCACCGCGCGCGGTCCGACCGGGCCACAATGACAATCGACGACTGAAGACTTCCGTCAGCGAGCCGTTGACAATGGTGTGAGCAGCTCGATTCGGTGCTTCGTGATCGCGTTTCTGGTCTTCATTTGCGCGAGCGCCAACGCCAGCGTGCAGTCTTGCAACACGCGCTGCCAAACCGCGCAAACCGACTGCAACCTACGCTGCGATGGCAGCATCCCCTGTATCAATCAGTGTCAGGCAAGCGCGGACAATTGCGCCGACTCGTGCATGAAGCAGTAGTCGCTCGCACACCTACGCACCTGGGGCTGCCGCGCCGCGGCCTGCCTCGCAGAAACCAACGTGCCGCCTCTTGGTGACTACTTGAGAACCGAAGCGGCGTCGGTTTCGACCTGCTCCGCGGTCGAAGCCGGCACTTTGACGTACCAGCGCTCCCACTCGGTGCGGATCAGGTAGTCGTTGCCCTTCTCGCCCGGCACCTTGTAAAGCTCGAGGAAACCCGACGGCTTGCTGCCGCCGCCCTCGAAATACTCGACGCGCACGAGCGCGCTCTCGGGACGTAGCGCCGTCGCCGGCTTTTCCACGAACTCGCTGCCGCGCAAGCGACCGACTTTGGTCATCCAATTGCCGGCGGTTTCGTCCTGTTTGTCGGGCGTAGCGACGTCGCCCCAGCCTTCGTTTTTTTCTTTGACGCGCACGAGCTCGCGCGACTTTCCGCCCTTCTGGATGCGGACGCGCGTGATGGCGTCGTTCTTGAAGCCGTGCGGGTCGCGCTCCGGCAAGCGCGAATCACCGAACAGCAAGCTTTGCGCGATTTCGCCCGGGATCGCGAAGACCTCGCCGTTGTTCTGGTACTTGGCGTAGCGGTCGCTGCCGCCCGGGGTGGTGCCACCGAGCACGAGCACGTGCTCCTTGCCGTCGATCGTCACCTTCAGCGTGCCCTCGGGCTTGTCGAGCCCGAACTCCTCGTTGCGCTCGGGGCCGACCTTGCCGACCGCGCGCACCGCCTTGAGCGGCGCTAGCGCCTTGACCAGCGTCTCGCCGGCTTTGACCGAGACGAAGCGCACGGGGGGCTTCGGCTCCGGCGGCTTGAGCGGGGCCGCCGACGGCGCGGCGGAGGCGGCGGGCGGCGGTGTCTCCTCGAAGCTCACCGTCGTGACGTAGTAGTAGCCGAGGTCGTCCTTCTGGCTTTCGAGGCGCACCTTGCGCGTCTTGCCCTCGAACGACAGCTTGCTGAAGGACGGCTGCGCCCCGCCCCAGACCTCGACCATGCCCTGCTGCTTCTCCGGCAGCGGCTCGTCTTTGTTCCAGACCGAGTACGCGAGGCCGGCCGAAACCAGCAGCAGCGCTCCGTGCAAAGCGAGCGGCTTCACTTGGCGCCTCCGCCGAGCAGCCGGCGTCGAGCGAACACGCCCGCCCCGAGCACGAGCGCGGGGATGCCGAAGATCGTCGAGTAAAACCAGGCCAGATCTTGCTGCTTCGTGTGCTCGATTCGCACGTCTTCCTCGCTGTTGGTCTGCCCCATGAAGCTCTCTTCACCGACGAGCCAGCGCATCGCGTCCACGAACAGCAGCTGGTTGCCGATGACGTTCGTCATCACCAGATCGCTGAACGCGTCGACGTCGGCGCTGACGAAGGCGCGCATTTCCTTGCTCTCGGCCTTCTTGTCCTTGCCCTTGTCGTCGGTCTTGGGTGGCTCGGCGGCGCCCCCCGCGAGCGGGCGCGTGACAGCGGCGGCGATGTTGTAGACGGCCGTCTTCTCGCTGTCTTTGTCGAGCTTGAAGTTCTTGTTCGCGTCACCCCAGGTGCTGGTCGGCGAGCGCACCGTGAAGTCGACCTTGCCCGCCATGTTCTGCGGCTTATCCAGGCTGCCGGAGCCGAACACGACGATCGCGGCCCGCGGCGAGTTGCGGCTCAGCGTCGACACCGAAGCGTGCGACGAGAAGCTGCTCGTCTGCAGCCGCGTGCGGTCGGAGTCGTTGTTGCGTACCCGGATGTGCTGGGTCTCGTTCGCCAGCAAATCCGGCGAGTACGTGAGGCCCACGATGCCGGCTAGCGCCGCCAGGTGCGGGGGGGCAGGCGTCTTCGCGGCGGCCGGCGGCGCCGCCTTGGCAGATCCGGCCGGGGCCGGCGTCGCGGAGGCCGCCGCTGCTGCCGACGACGGCGCCTCAGCGCCGCTCGCGCCTTGGGCCTCGTCGGCGCCGACCAACGTCAGGCTCGAGGTGCTCTCGGGGTCGAGCGCCAGCAGCAGGTGCCCGCCGCGGTCGGCGAAGCGCGACAGCGAGGCGATCTCTTCGGGCGAGAAAGCTTCGCTCGGCCCGAGCACGACCACTGCGTCGGCGTCGGTCGGCACATCACTGCCCAGACCCTGGCCTAGACCTAGATCTTTGACGATCACGTTCTGCTTCTGGAGCAGCAGCTTGGCGATGCTGGCGGTGCGGCCGTCTTTGTCGGCGCTCTTGGGGGCGTCGTTGATTTCGCCGTGACCGACCGTGAAGTAGACGGTCTTGTGCGAGCGGGCCGCCTTCAGTAACTGCTCCTGGAAGTCCCGGTCGAGGGTGAGCAGCTTGGGACGCGCGGCCTCCATTTCGGTGCCGATCGTCAGGGTGTAGCTCGCGCCGCCCTTCGACAGGATCACGACGCCGTCCTGATTGGCCCGCAGCTCTTTGGCGAGCTTCGGCGCCAGCAACCGATCGCGCACCTCGACCTTGAGCTTCGGCGTCGAGGCGGCAAGCTCCTTCAAGTAGCCCTCGACCTCGTTCTTGACCTCGTTCACGTCCGGAAAGAACGCGACGACCCGGATCGGCTCGCTCAAGCTCTTGGCGACCTTGATCGTCGACTCGCCCGGGCGTGACGTCTTGAAGTACGAGTAATCCCAGCGCTTTTTGATGCCGCCCGAGGCGTACACCAGCAGCGAGCCATAGACGACGACCAGCGCCAGCGCGCCGCCGGCCATCGCCGCCGCCTTGACGCGCCGCGACTCGGGGCGCTCGGCGCGCCGCATCGGGCGTAGCGCCGTCTCCGCGAATATTTGCGGTACGACCGACAGCGTCAGCAGCGAGATCCACAGCACGCGCAACAGCTCGATCGCGTGATCGCGCTTTTCGGTGGTCAGCTTGGACAACCCGAAGCGATCGGCGCCGGAGTCGGTGGTCGCGTAGTAGACGCCGAGCGCGAGCAAGCTGAGCAGAGACAGCACCGCCAGCAAGCGCTCGATGCTGGCGCGTTCGCCCTGACTCTTGAATTTAGGCGAGAACCGCAGCGCGGTCGTGGCGATCACTACCAGCACGCCGCACGCCGTGACCGCGCCGGCGCCCTTCTCGAGGCCGGAGAGCACGCGCTCGCCGACGAGCACCAACGCCAGGCCGCCCAAATAAACCGGCAGCAGCCAGCCCGGCGCGCCCGTGCCGGCCGAGACCGCCGACAGCGCTGTCGACCCATTGGCAGGAGAAGTCGGCTGGCTCATTGCCACCTCCGAGCCTCGAGCACCTTGACCGAAGCGAACAGGAACGCGTAGGTGAAGACCACGTAGAAGACGACTCCCGACGGCAACAGAATGCCTTGCATGAAAGGCCTAAAATTCTCGTGGTGCACGGCCAACGCCGCCAAGTATTGATTGAGGGGGGGCTCCGAAGCTTTGGCGAGCAGCCAGAGGAGCACGAACACCGCCGCCATCAGCGCGCTGATGATCGCGGCCACGACCTGCGAGCCGGCTAGCGCCGAGCCGAACACGCCGATGGCGGTGATGGCGGCCCCGAGCAGCAAAAGGCCGAGGTAGCCGACCACGATGTGACCGATCGCGACCTTGCCGTGGACGAAGATCCAGAGCGGCATGTAGAGCGAGAGCAGCGTGGTCAGCACCAGCACGCCGTACGCGGCCAGGAACTTGCCGACCACGATGTCGCGGTCCTTCACCGGCGACGTGTTCAGCAGGATCAACGTGCCGTTCTGGCGCTCTTCGGCGAGGAGCCGAATGGTGAGGATGATGCCGGCGATCATCAGCGGCCCCGAAGAATTGTAGAAAAATTCGATCAAGACCTGCGCGCTCAGCAGCTTCTGATCGAGGCCGATCTTCCAGTAAAACAGCACTCCGTCCGTGAGCAAGACGGCCGCCATCAGCACCGGGCCGAGCCAGGAGCGGAAATAGGAGCTGAACTCGCGCCGCGCGATCAACAGCGCCGTGCTCATGTCGAGCCTCCTTCGGCCGGCGTCGTCGTCGAGCTCTCGCCCTCTTTGCGGCGCTTCTTCTTGCGCCGCACCGGCGCCCCCTCACCGGACTCGCCCAAGAGCTCGAGGAACATGCTCTCGAGCTCCTGCTCTCGACCTAGCGAAAGCACACTGACGTCGGCTTGCACCAACGCGCGGCACAGCGCGTCGCGCAGATCGCCCTCACCGCGCACGCTGATCGCGGCGATGCCGGCGCCGTTCTCCGTGGTCGTCGCGGCGTCGACCGCCGACACTCCGGGCACGCTCCGCGCGATCTCGGCCGCGCGTGCCCGCGCCGACTCTTCATTTTGGCCGGCCACGCGCACCGTGATCGCGACGCGCGAGCCCTGTCGCAGCGCGATCGACAGCTCGCTCTCGGTGCCCGACCACTCGATTTTGCCGGAGTTGATCACCAAGATCCGGTCACAAGTTTCGCTGATCTCCGACAGAATGTGGCTCGAGAGCACGACGGTGTGGTCGCCCTTCAGGTTCTTCACCAGCTCGCGCATCTCCACGATTTGCACGGGATCCAGGCCCGAGATCGGCTCGTCGAGCACCACGAAGTCGGGCGCGTGGACGATCGCCTGGGCGATCCCGACCCGCTGCTTGTAGCCATGCGACAGCGCGCCGATGATCTTCCTCGACACGTCGCCCAGCTCGGTGAGCTCCACCGCCTCGGCGACCAGCTTGGCCGTCTTGGAGGCCGGCACGCCGCGCAGCCGCGCCGCGAACGTGAGGTAGTCGTTCACGCTCAAGTCGTCGTAGAGCGGCGGCCGGTCCGGCAGGTAGCCGACCTTCGATTTGACCTGGTCGGGCTGCTCCACCACGTCGACCCCGCCGATCGCGACCTTGCCGCTGGTCGGCAACAGATCGCAGGCTAAGATGCGGAGCGTCGTGGTCTTGCCCGCGCCGTTCAGCCCCAAAAGGCCGATGATTTCCCCACGCTCGATGCTCGTGGTCAGCGGTCCGACGGCCCGCTGATCGCCGTAGTACTTATAGAGCTCCTGGATTTCGATCACGGAGAGCCTCGACCTCGAAAGAAGTGCCGGTTACCACAAAGTTTCGGCGCGGTCTTACCAAGAACCCGACGCCGTTATTCCCAAACCCGAGCGGTGCCGACGTTGACCGGCAACCACCAGCGTCCGGGCGTGAATCACTAACATCGAAGCTTTCCTAAATGACAGCTACCCCTGACGCTGACCCTCATTCGGCGGAGAACCCCCTCGAGCGCCGCATCCTGGGCGCGGCGCTCGAGCTGGGCTTCGTGCGGGCCGGCATCGCCAGTCCCGCGCGTTCCGAACAGGCGGCCGAGCGTCTGGCCAGCTGGCTCGCCGCCGGCCACCACGGTGAAATGCAGTACATGGCGCAAGGGCTCGACCGTACCGCACCGGCGGCGCTCTTCGAGCAAGTGCAGAGCGTGGTGGTCGTGGCCCTGCCCTACGCCGATCCGGCGCCGACTGCGTTGCGTCGCAGCGCTACGGGTCCCGCGCTGGCTCCGCTCCATGGTCGCGTCGCGCGCTATGCCCGCGGCGAAGACTACCACCGGGTCCTGAAGGCAAAGCTGGAGCAGCTCGGCGCCGCGATCGACGCGCTGGTGGGGCGTCCGGTCGGGAGACGTGCGTGCGTGGACAGCGCGCCCCTACTCGAGCGCGACTTCGCCGTGCGCGCTGGGCTCGGCTTCGCCGCCAAGTCGACGCTGACGATTCTTCCCGGCGTCGGTAGCTTCGTGCTGCTCGGGGAGCTGCTGCTCGATCTGCCGCTCACCGCGAGCGCGAGCGACCAGCGCGGCGGCTGCGGCGCCTGCACCAGCTGCCTCACCGCCTGCCCGACGGGCGCGTTCCGTGGTCCGTACGTGCTCGACGCGCGCCGCTGCATTTCATACCTGACGATCGAGCTGAAGGGCGCGGTGCCGCGCGAGCTGCGCGCCCTGATCGGCCAGCACGTGTTCGGCTGCGACATCTGCCAAGACGTCTGCCCGTGGAACCAATCGCGGCACGCCCCCGGCCGCGCCCCCGAGCTTGGCGACCACGCCGAGCTTGCCGCGCCCGAGCTCGTCAATCTGCTGTTCTTGACCTCGTCGGGGTACCGCAAGCTGGTGCGCGGCACGGCGCTGTCGCGCGTCAGCCGCCAGCGCTTGGCGCGCAACGCCGCGATCGCGCTCGGCAACTCGCGCAGCCCGGCCGCGGAAGCGCCGCTCACGCGCGCCCTCGCCGAGCACTCGAGCGAGCTGGTGCGCGCCCACGCCGCGTGGGGCCTCGGCGCGCTCGGTCTACCGCTCGGCGCGGGGCGGACCGCGCTCCAGTACGCCGCCGCCCACGACACGTCGCCCGACGTAAGGCTCGAGGCTCGAGACGCGCTCGTCGAGCTCGACTTACGGCAGGGAGCGCTTGGGGCGTAGCGCTTTTTCGATCAGCTCGCGGTGCTCTGTGGGCGTCGCGAGGCCGATCGCGCTGTGACCGGGCGCGAGCGAGCTCTCACTCACGACCAGCTGACCGATGCCGTGCTGCTCGAGAAAGCCGTGCAGGTGCCGCTTGAAGTGAGCCGCCGTCGGCGCGCTGCGCGGCCCGAAGAAATCCCAAAAATACGTGCGCTCGCCGGACTCGGTCATAAATTGCCGAGGTAGAGCACGCTGACCAGCACGAGCCAGACCGCCCCCAAGAAGTGCCAATACTGCGCGCACAAGGTGAGCCCCTCGTGATTCGAGCTCGAATACTGGCGTCGCAGGGCATGGTGGACCACGAAGCCGAGCGGGACGAAGCCGCCCAGCACGTGCAGCGCGTGAACGCCCGTCAGCAGGAAGAACGTCGCGATGTAGAGCGAATTTTCGTCGCGCGGCGGCCGCATCACGAACCAGTTGGCGGTCTGGGTCAGCAGGAACAACGCTGCCAGCAGGCCGGCGGCGACGAGCCAGCGCTTCAGCGCTTCGAGCTGGTTCCTCTTGATACCGAGCTGCGCCTGCCAAATGCAGAGCGACGTGAGGCCGATCAAGAGCGTGCTGAGCAACAAGCCCTTCGGCAGATCCGGCAGCCCCGGAGCGCGGTAGTGCGACGACGTGAAGCGCGTGAAGGCGAAGCCGACGATGGTCGCCAAGAACAGCACCGTCATCGAGCAGTAGAGGACCAGCATGCCGAGCTGGCGCATCGACATCGACGCCAGCCGGGCGTGGGCGACGTTTTTTTGAGGCTGGCTCTCGGTCTCGGTCATGCGCGCGGTGGCTCGCTGGCAGTCATACCACCATTCACGGTGCTAGGCGCTCGATGCTCCAGGGCTGGGCGACCCTCGCGCGTCGGTAGAGGAACCGATCGTGAAGGCGATCGGGGCGGCCGAGCCAGAGCTCCACGCTCTCCGGAAATACCAGGAAGCCCCCCCAAAATTCCGGCCTCGTCACGGGGCGGCCCGCGAAGCGCGTCTCGACCTCGCTCGCGCTCGCCTCGAGCTCTGCGCGCGACGCGATCGGTTGGCTCTGCGGCGACGCCCAGGCGCCGAGCTGCGAGCCGCGCGGCCGTGTTTGAAAATATGCCTCCGACTCGGCCACGCTGGCGCGCTCGACGCGGCCTTCGATCCGCACCTGGCGCTCGACGAGCGCGAAATGCATCACCAAGGCGGCGCGCGGGTTGTCCGCCAACTCGCGCGCCTTGCGACTTTGGTAGTTGGTGACGAAAAATACCGCGTCGCGCAGGATGCCCTTGAAAAGCACGATGCGCGCGGAGGGCCGCCCGTCGCGGGTCGCCGTCGCCAGGGTCATGGCATCTGGCATCGGATCCGCGCGGCCTACGGCTTCCGCGTGCCAAGTGTTCAGCACTGCCAGCGGATCGGCTCCCGGGGCAGCCGCAGGGGCGTCGGAGCTTTGCGGCAAAACTTCGGCCATTTCAGGCGCCTTCTTAGCGCACCGCGCCCGCTTATCAAATCCGCGGGGAGCGGCCGGGAAGATTGCCGATGGCCGGCACGTAGGTCCCTGCCTTATCATCGAGGAGAGTTGCCATGACGCGCCGCATCCATCGCCCCGGTCTTCGGTCGCTCGGCCTCGCCTCCGCGGTGGCGGCCCTGCTGTGCGCTTCTCTCGCCGTCGCTGCCGACTCGACGCCCACTCCGATCGACAAGGCGAGCGAGCAAGTCAGCGTCGCGCTCAGCGTGCTCAAAGACGTGAAGGTCGGTAGCAAGGGCGGCGACGAGCACCTCGAGAAGGCCCGCGCTTACCTGGCTCGAGCCCGCGCGGAGCTACTCAAGGCGCAAGAGCAAGAAGGGGCCGAATAGCCGGATACCGGCCTTTGGGCTATACAGCCGCCCGATGCGCGTATTGGTCACCGGCGGCGCCGGATTCATCGGCAGCCACGTGGTCGAGCGCTTGCTCGCGGCGGGCTTGGAGGTCGCGGTGCTCGACAATTTTTCGAGCGGAAGGCGCGCCAACGTCCCCGACGGCGTACGGATCCTGCAAGCTGACCTCCGCGACCGGGAGGCGACGCAACGCCTGGTGCGCGGCTTCGATCCGGAGCTGGTGAGCCACCACGCCGCGCAAGCTAGCGTGCCGCTGAGCATGAAAGACCCGCGCGTCGACGCCGAGGTCAACGTGATCGGCGGCATCAACCTCCTCGACGCGTGCGGCGGCCCGAGCAGCCGTACCCGACATCTGGTGTTCGCGAGCACGGCAACCTACGGAGAAGTACCAGACGATCAGCGCGCCGACGAGAGCGCCCCGCTCGAGCCGAAGAGCCCTTACGCCATCAGCAAGCTCGGCTTCGAGCGCTTGCTCGGCGTTTACCGTGAGCAGCGCGGGCTTACAACGACAGTGCTCCGCTATGCGAACGTCTACGGGCCGCGTCAAGCTCCCCACGGCGAATCGGGAGTGGTCGCAATTTTCTTCGACGCCGCGCTCGCCGCCCGCAAGCTGACGATCTTTGCCCGCCGTCAGGTGGGCGACGGCGGCTGCGTGCGTGACTATGTCTACGTCGACGACGTGGTGCGAGCCAACCTGCATGCCTTGACCGACAAGGTGGAGCGCGACGTGCTGAACGTCGGGTCCGGCGTCGCGACCACTAGCCAGCAGTTGGCCGAGCGCGTCCTGTCGCTCACGGGCTCGCATTCGCCCGTCGAGCACGGCCCCGTTCGCCCCGGCGATCTCGAGCGGTCGGTGCTGGATCCAACTCGCTTCGAACGCGCGGTCGGGGCACCCACCTCGCTCGACGTCGGGCTTCGCGAAACGGCGCGCTGGTACGGTGCGAGCTAATCTCCGCTGCACGGCCGGGCTCGGGCTGGCGGCGGTGCTCGCGCTGACCGCCTGCGCGGCGCCGCACCGCCAGCCGCGCGCCGCACCGGTAGCGACGACCGACGACCATGCCTCCTCGGCGCCGAGCGAACATCGCGCGGCCCCGCCCGCGGCCCCGTCCGAGGAACCGAGCCCGGACGACGATACCGACGCGCTCGACGACTCGGGAGACGCGCCCGAGCCGGCCGCCGCCGAGAGCTCCGTCACTCCTCCCCACCCGCTCGACGGCTGGACCGAGAGTCAGATCGCGGCCGCCGTCGCCCACGATCTGCCGTCGCTCGGCTCGATGTCGGTCGGCTCGCCCAACGCCGGCGCGCTGCTCAACGGCGTGCAGGCGGGCGAAACGGCGTTCTACGAGCCGGTCAGCCCGAGCGGCGCCTGGGGCACCCGCGAAACGCTCGACTTTCTGGCGGCGGCGCTGAGCAAAGTCCACGACGCATTTCCCGAGACGCCGCCGCTCGCTCTCGGCGACATCAGCAGCAAGCACGGCGGTCTCTCACCTCCGCACCGTTCGCACCAATCGGGTCGGGACGTCGACATCGGCTTCTTCTACAAAGACGGCGCACGCTGGTATGCGCGGGGCACCGCCCAGAACCTCGACCTGGCGCGCAACTGGGCCTTCGTGCGCGCGCTGATCGCCGAGACCGACGTCGACCTGATCCTGATCGATCACTCGATCCAGCACCTGCTGGAGACGTACGCGCGGCAGCACGGCGAGGATCCGGCGTGGCTCGCGGGAATTTTCCGCGGCGTGCCCGGCAAACTGCGGCCGATCATCCGCTACGCCCCCGGTCACGCCACTCACTTTCACGTCCGCTTCTTCAATCCGATCGCGCAAGAGACGGCCCGGCGCTGTCACGCGCAGCTGCTCGCGGCCAAGCTCATCCACGCGCCCCAGAGCTACATCACCCACCAAGTGAAGAAGAACGAGACGCTCGGGATGATCGCGCGCAAATATGGGGTACCCGTGCCGAAGCTGCGCGCTGCCAACGGGCTCAAGTCGTCGCTGATCCGCGCCAAGAGCGCGCTGCGCATACCGGTGGCGAGCCGGGGAGCGGCCGGTCCCGGCGCGCGGCTGCGCTTACCGGCGCGACGCCCGCCGCCTCCGCTTCGGCCGCCCAGCGCCGACGAGGCGACGGCCGCTCAGCCGCCGCCGACCAAGTGAACGATTTCGACCACGTCACGGTCGCAAAGCACCGTGTCGACATGGAGGGCGCGCGGCACCACCTCGCGGTTGCGCTCGACCGCGACCGGGCCATCGGTCAGCGCCAGCGCTTCGACCAGACCTCGCACCGTGAGGCCGTCGGGAAAGGTACGCGCCTCGCCGTTTACCGTAAGCTCCATGTTGCCCCTGAGCTTTTTACCTACGTAAACTGGCGGCGCAAGCCCGAGCCGAGCTAAAATCGCGGCGTGCGGGTCTCGGGCTTCGCGATCGCTGCCGTCGTTTCGTCCGCTCTGGCCGGCGGCGCCGTCGCGCTGTGGCCGCTGCTCGAGAGCCGGCTCCCGGAGCCTACGCAGGTGACGCTCGGTGGCCTGGTACCGGCCCGTGACGAGCCCTTGCCCCGCTGGCTCGCCGGGCGCGCCGAGCTCGAAGCGAAGAGCGAGGTGCTCGTGCGCCACCCCGACGGCGTCTGGCTCGTGCCACGTGCGGCGCTCGGCCTCACGCTCGACACCGCCGTCGCGGAGGCCGCGCTCGCACGCCCGCGCGCCCCGAGCAGCCTGCTCGCGCGACTGAGAGCCGCGCTCGGCGGCCCCACCCCCGAGCCAATCGACGTTCCGATGAGCTATGAGCTCGACAGCGCGCGGGCCGCGGTGTGGCTCTCTCGGCTCGCTCCCGTGGTGCATCGCGACGCCGTCGACGCGCGGCTCGATCTGAATCGCCACGAGCGGATCGAAGCGCGGGCCGGTCGTGAGCTGGACCTTGGCGCGTCGCTGGGCCGCATCGCAACCCTTGACGCCGGTGACGAGCTGGAGCTGGCGTTCACGGCGCTGCCCCCGACCGTACCCACCAGCACGCTGGTCGACGTCGACCCGTCGATCGTGCTCAGCGAATACGAGACCGACTTTGCGCACCGCGGCGGTCCCCGCGTCCGCAACATCGCGCGCGCCGCGAAGTACCTCGACGGAACGTTGCTCGCGCCGGGCGAGGTCTGGAGCTTCAATCGCACCGTCGGGCCGCGCACGCTGGAGCGCGGCTTCGTCGACGCGCCGGTGATCGTCGCCGATGAGGTCGAGCCGGGGGTGGGCGGCGGCGTCTGTCAGGTCGCGACGACGCTATTCGCGGCCGGCGTGCTCGGCGGGCTCGACGTCGTCCAGCGCCGCAGTCACAGCCGCCCGAGCGGCTACGCTCCGCTCGGGCTCGACGCCACCGTCATCGACGGTGAGGTCGATCTCAAGCTGCGTAACCCCTACCCGCTGCCGATCATCGTGCACGCCTTCTTGCCGGTGCCGACGCGGATTCGCGTCGAGATGCTGGGTACGGCGCTGCCGGGCAAGGTCGAGCACAGCTACACAGTGCGCCAGAGCGAAGACTTCTTCCGGCGCGTCGATCGCCACCCGGAGCTCGGCGCCGAGCAGGTGAAGCGGCACCAAAAGGGCATCCCCGGCTACGACGTGCTGAGCACGGTCCGAACGCGTTACGTCGACGGCAGCGAGCGGGTGCGGCACTACACGAGCACGTACTACCCGGTGCCCGAGATCTATTGGGTCGGCAGCAGTGTCGATCCGAAGACGCTGCCGCCGCTGCCCGAGCGCGCCAGCCACACCGAGGTGCAAGCGGCCGGCCCCGAGGTGACACCGGCCGCCTTCACCCGCTAACCGCCAGCGCCGCCGGCGCCGCCCGCCGCTTCGGGGAAGCAGGCGACCTCGGCGTCGCTGCACGCCACCGTCTGGGCGGCGGCGTCGATGAAACCGGCGAAGCACGGGATGAACTCCTTGGACCCCTGCTCGTCGGTGAAGCAGGCGAAATAGGCATCCAAATCCTCGATTGGAAAACCGGCCGCGCGCGAGCAAGCGGCGTACGCCGGGGCGCCGTCCTCGCAGGCTTTGTCTTCGAAATCGAAGCTGCAGCCGGTGCCGTCGGCGTCCGAGACGCAGCCATGCGAGACCAAACCGGGGCCGAGGCTGGCGACGCCCGTCGAGCACGTGACGCTCTCATCCATCAACGTCGCGGGGTTGCAGGTCGACGCTGTGTCGTCGTCGAGGCAAACGACGGGCGCTTCGGCGCACGCCTGAGCCTCGGGGCTCGTACCGGCCGTCCCCGTTCCCCCGGTGCCGGCATTGCCGGTGCCGGTATTGCCGGTGCCGGTATTGCCGGTGCCGGTATTGCCGGTGCCGGTATTGTCGGTGCCGGTATTGTCGGTGCCGGTGTTGCCGGTGCCGCCAGCCGCGGGATTGCTGCCGCCCGCATGGGTGCCGCTGGTTCCGGCGGTGATGAGCCCCCCTGGGCCCCCGACTTTATCGCGATCAGTGGCCTCGCTGGAGCATGCGCTCGCGGCACCGAGCAAGAGCACTAGAAACGACACGGAAGTGGTTCGCATCGGGTCACCCGTACCTTTCGTTTCCAACCTACCTGGAAACCGGCCACGCGTCAGCTGGGCGCGCGGCAACGCCGGAACGCGCCGACGTTTGGCAGCTATTTGGCGACCTGGCGGGCGTGCTCGGCCGCAAGCTCCAGGTAGCGCGCGGCGCCGCGCCGCCCTTCATGCCGCTCTTCGGCGCTCAGCGCGCGCACCACTCGGCCCGGTTGACCTCGCACCATGGTCTGCGGCGGCACGTGCATTTTTGGTGGCACGAGCGTGCCGGCGGCCACCAGCGCCTCACGACCAATCACGGCGTTGTCGAGCAGGATCGAGCCCATGCCGATCAACGCGCCGTCCTCCACTGTCGCGCCGTGCACGATCGCGTTGTGACCCACCGTCACCTCGTCGCCGATGATGGCGTGCGAAAGGTCATGGGTCATATGGATACAACTTCCATCTTGGATGTTGCTTCGCGCGCCGATCTGGATCCGGCCGACATCGGCGCGCAGCACGCAGTTGTACCAAATGCTCACCTGCTCGCCGATCTCGACGTCACCGATGATCACGACTCCCTCGGCGATGAACGCCGAAGCCGCGATTCGAGGGGCTTTGTCTTTGAAGGGGCGGATGATCAAGAGACCACCGGCAAGGCACGGGGCGCGCTCGCGACGCGCGGCAGCGGCGGCCGCGGCTGCGGGCCCGACGTATCGACGCCCGATACCTCGCCGAGCAATGAATTTTTGTAAGAGCCGGTGATCTGGACCTCGCGCAGCTGACCGATCAGAGAGTCAGGCCCTGCCGCGTGGACGATCTCGCTCTGTTCGGTGCGCCCGCGTAGCGCGCCGGTCTTGCCGCGGCCTTCGAAGAGCACGCTCTGGCGCGTGCCGACTTGCTCGCGCAAGGCCTGGGTCCGCATGCCGTCGCCGAGGGCGATCAGCCGGGCCAGCCGCGCGGATTTTTCTTCCTCGCTCACGTCGTCGCCCAGGTTCACGGCTGCGGTGTACGGTCGCTCCGAATACTTGAAGCCGTAGATCAACGAAAAGCCGACCCGCTGTACCAAGCCCAGCGTCTGCTCGAAGTCTTCCGGCGTTTCACCGGGAAAACCGACGATCATGTCGGTGGCCAGCGTGACCCCGGGCGTCGCCTGACGGAGGGCGGCGACGCGCTCTTCGTACTCGGCGGTGGAGTAGCGTCGCAGCATACGCCGCAGCACGCGGTCACTGCCGGCCTGCACCGGCAAATGCACGTGCCGCGCGAGCACCTTCAGATCTTGGTGGGCGCGGATCAACGAAACCGTCAGATGGCGCGGATGGGGGCTGGTGTAGCGCAGCCTGCCGAGCTCCGGAACCTGGTCGGCGATCGCGCGCAGCAGCGCCGCAAATTCGCTTTCGTCTTCGCGCGCGCGCAAGCCGCGCGTGTGCTGCCACGGCGCTTCTCCCGCCCCTGGCGCCGGCAGCAGCTCGCTGAGCGGGTCCTTGTAGCTGTTGACGGTTTGGCCGAGCAGGGTGACCTCGCGGGCGCCGGCCGCGACGAGCCGCCGCACCTCGTCCACGATTTCGCGGGAGGCGCGGTAGCGCTCCGGGCCGCGCGTGTGCGGCACGATGCAGTAGGTGCACCGCTCGTTGCAGCCTTTCATCACCGTCACGAACGCGCTGACCGGCGTGCGCCCGGGCTCGGCGGCGGCGGCCAGGAAGTGCGGCGCGCCCAGATCGAACTCGGTGCGCACGACGGGGCCGGAGCTGGCCTCGGCCTCCAAGAGCAGGCGCGGTAGCTCGGGGATGTTGTCGGGGCCGAGCAGCAAATCGACGTCGGGCATGCGCCGGAGCAGCCCCTCGCCCTCTTGTTGAGCGACGCAGCCGGCGACCGCGATCGTGAGCCCCGGCCGTTGCTGCTTGAGCAGGGCGATGCGCCCGACCTCGCTGCGCAGCTTTTGCTCGGCCTTTTCGCGAATGCTGCAGGTATTGAGCAGCACGAGATCGGCGTCGTCCAGCCCCTGGGCCTCGGCGTGACCGGCGCCGCGCAGCACTTCGCCGATGCGCTCGGAGTCGTGCGAGTTCATCTGGCAGCCGAAGGTGATGACCGTAAATCGAGCCATGAAGGGAAAAATCGCGGGAGGGCGCGCGGCGCGTTCCCGCTGGGGGCCGGCCGGCGCGGCGAACCGTAGCATTTCCAAACGTTGACGGAGGGGCAGGACTCCGTTTTGATTCGGCCGTAATGCACGAGGAATTTTCGGACCTGGTCTCGATGTGGCAGCGCCTGACCACCCGCTACGCGGACCGCCCGCTGTTCGGGGAAAAGCGCGCATCGGGCTGGGTTTGGAGCACCTACGCCGAGGTCGCGGAGCAGGTCGACGCCTTTCGAGCCGCCCTGGCGTCGCTCGGAGTGGGTCCGGGCGACCGCGTGGCCCTGATCTCCGATAACCGCCTGGAGTGGGCGATCGCCGTTCACGGCACGCTCGGGCGCGGCGCCGCCTACGTGCCGATGTACGAGTCGCAGACCCGCGAAGACTGGGCTTTCATCTTGCGCGACTCGGGCGCCAAGGTCGTATTCGGAGCCACCCGCGCGATCACCGACGCGCTCGACGCGATGCGCTCGGAGCTGCCGTCGCTCGAGCATGTCTGCGGCTTCGACCTCGACGCCAGCGACCCACGCAGCTTCGTCGCCTTGCAGGCGCTGGGCCGCGCCGCGGAGAAGGTGCCCGCCGTCAAGCCGGACCCGAGCAGCCCCGCCGGCTTCGTTTACACCTCCGGCACGACCGGTGAGCCGAAGGGGGTGGTGCTCACGCACACCAACTTCTGCGCCAACGTCAACGGCCTGCTCGGGCTGTTCCCGCTCACCCCCGAAGACCGCTCGCTCGCGTTTTTGCCGTGGGCTCACGCGTTCGGGCAAACGGCGGAGTTTTACATGTTGCCCGCGTTCGGGTGCGCCGTCGCCATCAACGACGAGGTGCCGAAGCTCGTCGGCAACCTGCCCGACGCCACGCCCACCGTGCTGATCGCGGTGCCGCGCATCTTCAACCGCATCTACGACGGCGTGAACCAGCAGATGCGCGACAAGCCGAAGCCGATTCAGGCGCTGTTTCACGCCGGGGTGCGCGCCGCGACGCGCCGGGCGCGCGGCAATCAGCTGAGCTTCTCCGAGAGTCTCACGCTGAAGCTCGCCGACAAGCTGATCTTCAAGAAGGTGCGCCAAAAGTTCGGCGGCCGCCTGCGGCTGGTGGTCAGCGGCAGCGCCGCGCTCAGCAAAGAAGTCGCCGAGTTCATCGACGCGCTCGGCATCGACGTCTACGAAGGCTACGGCTTGACCGAGACGGCGCCCGTCGTCTCCGTCAACCGCCCTGGTCATCGCAAGATTGGGTCGGTCGGCAAACCGCTGCCCAACGTGCGCGTCGTGATCGACACTCGAGTCACCGGCGATCCCAAGAACGGCGAGATCGTCGTCTACGGCGACAACGTGATGAAGGGCTACCACCACCGACCCGAAGAAGACGCCAAGATCTTCACCGCCGATCGCGGCCTGCGCACCGGCGACATGGGCTACGTCGACGAAGACGGCTACCTGTACATCACCGGCCGGATCAAGGAGCAGTACAAGCTCGAGAACGGCAAGTACGTGGTGCCCTCCCCGCTCGAAGAAGAGCTCAAGCTGTCTCCTTACATCGGCAACGTCATGCTGCACGGCGCCAACAAACCCCACAACGTGGCGCTGATCGTCCTCAACCAGGTCAACCTCGACAAGTGGGCGGCGCGCGAAGGCGTCGCGCTCGGCGATCCGACCACGAATCCGCGGGTGCGGGAGCTGCTCAAAGCCGAGCTCGAAAAGCACAGCAAAGACTTCCGCGGCTACGAGCGCCCCAAAAACTTCGCCCTGATCCGCGAAGACTTCACCGTCGAGAACGGCATGCTCACGCCGAAAATGAGCGTTCGCCGCAACCAGGTCCTCGAGCACTACCAGAGCACCTTCGACGCGCTCTACTCCTGAGCAAACGGGGCGGCGCGCTGCAGTCCGCGAGCGGCGTCGCGACTGGAAGGGGCTCTGCGTTCGAAATCGGACTTACGCGTGTAAGCATCAGTTCTCGCTTGCAGTTCTTAAAAGAGAATGTACAGTTCTCTTTTAAATGGTCCAGGTACCCAAGGATCACGTGCGCGAGGCGTTCGTGGCGGCGGCGGCCGAGGCGTTCGCCGAGCTTGGCTATGCGTCGACGAGCATGGCGGTGGTGGCGGAGCGCGCGGGCTCATCGGTGGGTAACCTCTACAAGTACTTTGGCGGCAAGCAGCAGCTGTTCGAAGCAGCGGTGCCCGCAGCGCTGGTGCAAGAGCTGCGCGATCGCACGCGAGCGAGGATTCGCGCCCTCGGCGCTCACAAAGACGTGCGTGAGCTGGCGGCGGACGCGCCGTATCACGCGCTGGCGGGCGACTTGCTCGACTACTGCTTGCGGCACCGCGCCGCGGTGGTGGTGCTGCTGGCGCGCGCGGAGGGCACGCCTTTCGCGTCCTTTGCACCAGATTTCGTCGAAAATCTGGTGCAGTGGGCGCTCGACTACGCGCGCGTCGCCTATCCCGCGCTGCGGCCGACGGCGGAGCTGCGCTTCGTGCTGCGCCACGCCTATACGAGCTACGTCGAGGCCCTCGCCGAGGCGCTGCGAACGTTTCGGAACGAGACACGCGCGCGCGCCGTGATCGCCCTTTTGACCTACCAACACCAGGGCGGCTTGCAACACCTGTTCGAAACCCAAGGAGCACCCGATGCTGACCCGCGCCACGCTGCACAACCGCCCGTCGCCACGCAACCTGCTCGCGCGGGTGCTGGAGACGCCCGAGCTTGCGACGCAGATCCAGGCGTTGCCGCCGCCGCTGCTCGGAAAGCTGCTCGGCGAGGTCGGGCTCGAAGACGCCGGTGAGCTGGTCGCGCTCGCGACGACCGCGCAAATTGCCGGCATTTTCGACGAAGACTTATGGAAGAGCGCGCGCGCCGGGCAGGACCCGCGCTTCGACTCCGAGCGCTTCTTGCTCTGGCTCGAGATCTTGCTCGAGGGCGGCGAGCGCGCCGTCGCCGAGCGGCTCGCGGAGCTACCGGAGGACCTCGTCACGCTCGCGTTTCATCGTCACCTGTTGGTGCTCTCGCTCGACGACCTCAGGAGCGAGCTCACCGCCGACGACGCCGAGGCCGAGGCCGCCGAGAAGGCCTTCGAGAGCTGCTTGAGCGAAGAGCTCGACGAGTACCAGCTGATCTGGCGGGGCGGAGACGGCTTCGACAGCGTGATGGCGGCTTTGCTCGCGCTCGATCGCGATCATCACTCGCTCACGGTCGACATCTTGGAGCGCTGCGCGGCGCTGTCTTCGGAGTACATCGCGGACAACGGCGGGCTGTACGAGGTGCTGAGCTCCGAACAGATGCTCGAGCAAGATCTGGCGGCGGAGCGCGAAGCCCGGCGCGCGGAGCGCGGCTACGTGGCGCCCAGCGCGGCGCGGGCCTTCTTGCGCTTGGCACGCGGAGCCGAGAGCGCGGAGACGCCTGTCACCGAGCACGATCCGCTGACGCGGGCCTACTTTCGGGATTTGTCGCGGGCTCCGAGCCCAAGCCGGGCGGCGCCCCCGCCACCGGCCGCGCCGCCTCCCGAGCGGCGCGATCTGCTGGCGTTGCTCGAGAGCGCTGGCGTCGCGCGCGACGTCGCGGCGCCGCCGCAGCTGGCGGCGGGAGCCCCAACCCGCCCCGAGCCGCTGCTGATCGCGGCGCTGCGTCAGCTCGCCGAGGTAGCTCCAGCGCAACTCGCGGAGCGCAGCGAGGAGCTGGCTTACCTGACCAACGTGCTGCTGGCGGGCGCCAGCGTCGACGGGCGGCGGCTGCGACCGCTGGAGGCCGTCGAGCACGCGATCGATGGCGTGAGCCTGGGTCTGGCCCTCGCCTGCCCCGCGGGCGCCCCGGATGCCGCCAGCGCGGCGGCGGCTTTGTTGCGAACGCACCCGTGCGATGGTCTCTTCCGCTGGGCGCTCCAGGAGGCTTCAAAAAAGCCGCGGCCGCGCCGAGGCCAGCTCGACCCCGCGCTACGCGAGCGCGTTCAGCGCTTGCTCGCGCTCATGCCTGAGGGCTGACCCGAACTCGGCGCGCGCCCCAGAGCACGATGCTGGCGAGCAGCGGCGCCAGGCACGCCAGCGCGATCAGCAGGTAGTCACCGCCCGAGCGTGCGCGGGGTAAGTTCCAGAGCACGGCTTGGAGCGGGGTGAGCAGCGCGTCGCACGTCACGGCCACCGCCAGCGGCGTGAGGGAGGCGGTGCTGCGCTTGTACAGAAAGCGAAACAGACCCGCCGCCACCAGCACGTCGAAGGCAACCCAGCTCCACTTGAGCCAAGCGCGCCCGAACCACGGATCGAGCGGAGCGATCGCCAAGAGCAGGGTCCACGGCACGAGCAGCAGCGCGAGCGCGCGGACGACGACGATCGGACCGCGCGTGAGCGTGCGCCAACCAAAGCCCCAGAAACCGGTGCGCGTGAACGCGGACAGCGCGTCGATCAGCGAGACGAGGCCGCCCTGGGTCGGGGGATAGCCCAAGAAGATGGGGAGCCACGCCTCCGGTTGCAGCTTGGCTTTGTACGACTGCAGCCCCTTGAAGTCGTATAGTAGCGTGCCGCTCGCCCGCGCCGCGCGCAGCAGCGGCGACACGTCTCCCGCCAGCGGCGCCAGGCCCAGCGTGAGCCAGTGGCAGTCGTTGTCGCCGGCCCACCGCATCACGCCGTCGATCAGAGTTTCGGCGGTGCCGTTGGGTGCTGTCGGATCGCGCACCAGGTCCTCGATGAACCACCCGGGACGCGCCGGCACCGGCACGACTCCCGCCACCCCCACCACCCGGCCCGCCTGCTCGGCCACGAAGCAGCGACGATCGAGCGTGAAGCTGAACAGCTCGAGCCGCACCAAAAACTCCATCGGAGCCATCCCGCGCGCGTTCTGCCAACGCTCGGCTACGCGCGTGATGCGTTCGCGGGTGTCGCCGCGCTGTAGCTCGCTGGCCGCGACTTCCCGCACCGTGACGCCTTTGGCGCGCGCACGCCGCAGCTGTTCGCGGAGGCTCGCGCGGCGCTTCAAGATATCGGTCCACTCGCGCGGATCCCAGACCGGTTGCTCCCCGATGCGCAGCGAGCGCAGCCCGTCACCCATCACGTCGAGCAGGCGCTGCTCGATCGCGAACAGGCATACCCGGCGTCGCGCCCGCCGCGCCTGCTCCAAAAATGCGACCAGCACCGGCGCGATCTCGCCGGCAGGCGCGATCGGCGCTCCCGCCACCACCCAGGCGCGGCCCGTATCGACGTACGCGACGCAGCCCCCGCCCTCGAAAAAATAGCAGTAGCCTTGCTCCAGCGTTTGAAACGACGTGGCGTTCCAGCCATGACGACGCACGAGCTCCAGCGCTCGCTCACGTTGCTGGGCCGCTGGCAGCGCCGTCACGGCAGCTCAGCCGGCTACTTCTTCTTGCCGCCGCCGCACTGGCCCGGCGCGCAGCCGCCCGGCGCGCACGACTTCTCTTTTTCATTGGGCTTGGCGCTGCCCGATGGCGCCGCCGACGGCACTTCTTTGGCCGCCACCTCGGCGGCCGGCGACGCGGCCGCGGGGGCGGGCTCGGCCGACGCTGTCGTCTTGTCGCACGACAGGACGGCCAAGCCGGAGAGCGCGGTAAAGATGGCCTCACGCGAGAGCGGCGACATGCGGCGGGAGCGTGACATCGGGCCTCCGCCTTTTCAAGGCGAGCCCCTCACAGCGGCAATACGCTGCCGCCGAACGGGCGCAGATCGACGCTGGCAGCGCCGCTTTCGAGCAGCGCGCCGAGCGGCAACCAGACGTAGCCGCCCCCGCCGTGGTCCGCCCGTGCGACCTGCGCCTCAATCCGTCCGACGGGGCGCCCCGACCTGTCGAGCAAGTCGACGCTGTGCCGCGCCGCGGCGCCGTTCTTGCGACGGTCGCCGAGCCACACTGTCTGCCCCCTCCGACCGATGCGGGCCAAGCGAAACAGCGCCGGCGGCGAAAGGCCGACCGCGTCGAGCGCGCGCAGGCGCTCGGTCTGGATGTAGTCGAGCCGTTCGAAGATGCCGCGGTAGGTGTAGTCGGCGATCCAGACCGGCCGGCAATAGCTCATCACGTCTTTGGCTTGACGCGGCTGGATCAGCCGCTGCAAGTCGAAGTCGTAACCGTACACGCCGAGGCCGGCGTTGCGGTGAGCCGCGTCGAGCGGCCAGCCTCGGTCGACGTCGTGCGGATCGTCGATGCCGCACGGCGCGTGATCGCGCCCCAGAGCGTGCCCGAGCTCGTGAGCTACGGTGTCCCAGGCGTCGTCGGCGCCGGAGCCGTCTGGGAAGACGCCAATACCGATCGAGCCGCGCGAGTCGACGTCGTCGGCGTCGGCCATCATCGAATACCCGACGATGCAGCCGTCGGGGCAGAAGGCGTCGAACGAGCTCGCTGGCGCCATGACCCCGTAATAGAAGACGTTGCTCGGCGGTTCTTGTTCGGAGCGCAGCTGGTAAAGCTCGTCGAGCGCGGCATCCCAGCCGTCTTCGGCGTCGACGACGTAGCCGAGTGTCTTGGGCGGCGCCACCGCGACCTCGATCTCGGACGACGGATAGAGCGCGAGCAGGCGCCGGCGCAGCGCCTGCACCTCGACCTCGGTCGTCTTGGGGACGAAGCCGCCGATGATGAACGGTACCAGCACTAGCTCGAAAGGCTTCAAGCTCCGCGCGCCGAGCTCCACGTAGCCCTGTTCGGGGAAGCGAGCGAGCGGCGTGGTGTCGGCCTCCAGCACGCGCAGGCGGTAGCGGGCCGACGCCGAGAGATCGTCGGCGCTGACGTCGAAGTCGAACGACGAGCCAAGATCGTCTTGGGTCGACGCGCGCTCGATCCGGCGTCGATCGACGAGGCTGCGCGGAGCCTTTCCGGTCGTGATGTCGAGCACGCCGATCAGCGTGCGTGGCGTGAAGCTCTCGTTCACGTCGACGAAGGCGCGAGCTACGCCGCGCTTTCCGGCAATCAACGGCGCCGGGCGCGCCGCCGCCGCGACGGCCTTGCCCGCCTCCATCAGCGGAATCTCGAGCGTTTGCAGGATGGTGATCGCGCGCAGCGAAACGTCGGACGCGACTTCGCCAGCGGCTCCGCCCTTCTGGGACGCCGGCGCTCCGCCGCTCGACGGCTCCGGCGCTCCGCCGCTGCTCATGTCCGGCGCTCCGCCGCTCGCCGGCTCCGGCGTCCCGGCCGCGCCGGCAGCACCTGCGACAGCGTCATCACCCGCACACGACGTGCAGTCGCCGGGGCCACCGGCAACGCTTTGCCGCGGCTCGCCGCCCACCGACGCGCCGCAACCGGCCCCTAGCACGAGGCTCAAACCCCAACCGACGACCGCGCGAACAGCCAAGCTCGCAGAGCCTAGCACCTCGAACGCGCGGCGACGCAGGCTTACGTCGCCGCGACGTTCGTCACCTCGTCAGCGGCGTCACTTCATCGCGGGCGGCTTCGCGGGGGCGCCCGCGGGCGTGCCGGGCGCAGCCGCCTTCGGTGCCGCCGCGGGCGCCGCCGGTGCGGCCGCGTTCGACGCGCCCGCTGGTGCCGAGGCGGACGCGGCCTTCGCGTCTTTCGCGGGCGCCGTTGCCGCGGCCGGCGCCGTAGCCGCCTTTGGCTCCTTCGCCGGCGCCGCGCCGGGCTTGGCCGCCTTGGGCGGCGGTAGCAGCCCCAGCTGACCGGCGAACGCCATGCCGTTGGAGAACAGCCAGATATTCTTCACCTTGCCGCCCGCCAGCTTGGTCACCATGTAGTACTCGGTGTTGACGGTCTTGCCCGTCTTGCGCAGCTTCATGGCCGGCATGTCGCCGGTATTGGTGCCGCTGAAGCGCCCCGCCGAGACGACGTAGTCGCCCGCCGCCCAAGCTGCCGTCTGGTCGAGCTTGACGTCAGGGAAGCCTTTGATCAGGTCTTCGCTGGCCTTGATGACTTCTTTCTTGCCCACGCGATCGGCGGGCGCGGCCAGATCCGAAAACACCACGTCGTCAGCCACGCTCGCGGTGATGGCAGGCACGTCGTGCTTGTTGAAGGCGCCGACGTAAGCGCCGACGGCGGCCAGGTTCGCCTTTTCGGCCTCGGTGCCACCGCTGACGAGCGAGGGCTTCTCGGCCCAGCCCTGCTCTAACACCTTACGCGCCGGCATCGGGCTGAGGCCGAGCTGACTCATGAACGTGCCGCCGTCGTAGATGAAGCGCTCCTTGGCGATGCTGCGACCATCGGGCGTCGTCACGACGTGCTGCAGCGCGAGGTAACCGATCTTCTTGTTGGTCGGGGCGACCTCGCCGTGCGGCCCCGGGAGCGGTCCTTTGTGAGTGCCCTTGAGCAAGACGACAGACAAAATATCGTTGCCGCTCACGATCGTCAGCTCGCTCTCGCCAGTCAGATCCGGAAAGGCAGTGGCGAACACCTTGGCGTTCTTGTCCACGACGTTGGTGCGGCCGCTGAGCGGCGGCATGCCCATGTCGACCTGCTCGCTGGTGGCGTTCTCGGCGTAGCAATCGGAGAACTTCGCGAAGTCTTTGCTATTGAACGAGCTCCAACAGTCTTTGATCCATTTGCTGCGCTCGTCGGCGGTGGCGGGAGGGGGAGCCGCAGGCTTGGGGGCCTCGGTCGCGGCCGGCAACGGCGCCACCGCGACCGGCTCTGCCGGCGGCGGGGCCGCGAGCGGAGCCGCTGCCGGCTCCTGCTGCTGGCACGCCGCGAGACCCACGATGGCAAGACCGATTAATCCAATGCTGTGCTTCATTAGTTCTCCCTTTGAGCAAAGGTGAGCGCAGGCGCAAAACGCACCTCGCGGACGCTTGGGGTTTTACACCCAAACCAAAAACCCCGCGATACCCAAAAACGTCGGTGGCGTGACGGAAGGCCACCGCGATGGCAGCCAAATTAGGCTCGCCGGGCCTGTTCTTGACAAAACCGATGTGCCAATGACAAAACAGCCGTGTGAAGCTCTCGAACAAGGGTCGTTACGCGGTTCGCGCCCTGTTCGATATCGCTTTTTACAACGACGGCCGGCCCACCCAAGTCAAAGATATCGCCGAGCGGCAGAATATTCCGCCGCGTTTTCTGGAGCAGATCTTTCAAGACCTGAAGCGCGGCGGAATCGTCGGCTCCAAGCGCGGTCCGCAAGGTGGTTATTCGCTCACCCGCAAGGCCGCCGACATCCGGCTCGGCGACGTGGTGCGGGCGCTCGAAGGGCCGATCCAGCTCGGCGATCGCGAGACGCAAGGCCGCCGCGCGCAGGCCTCGAGCGACTCGAAGCGCGTCACCGAGCTAATGTTCCGCGATCTATCGTCCAGCGTCGAAGCTTGTTTCGACGCTGTCAGCATCAGTGACATCTGCGCTCGCGCCGAAGAGTTCGGCATGAAGCGCCCCTCCTCGCAACGCTATGTCTACGTCATCTGACACGCTCCCGCCGCTGCCCGATCATCCGCTGATCTACGAGCGGATCATCGATTTGATCACCGACACCCCGCTCGTCGAAATCAGGCGCCTGGCGAGCGAAGAGCCGCGCGCGCGCGTCTTTGGCAAGCTCGAGACCATGAACCCGGGCGGCTCGGTCAAGGATCGCATTTGCCTGGCGATGATCGAGCAGGCAGAAGCGGACGGGCGCCTGAGACCGGGCGGCGTGGTGGTCGAGCCGACCAGCGGCAACACCGGCATCGGCCTGGCCCTGGTCGCGGCCCAGCGCGGCTACCGCTGCATCTTGACCATGCCCGAGAGCATGAGCCTGGAGCGGCGCCAGCTGCTGCAGTCGTACGGCGCGGAGCTCGTGCTCACGCCCGAGGCCGAGCAGATGGATGGCGCGATCGCCAAGGCCCGCGCGCTGTTCGAGAGCACGCCCGGCGCGTTCATGCCGCACCAGTTCGAGAACCCAGAGAATCCCCGGATGCACGGGCGCACCACCATCGAAGAAATCGTGCACGCGCTCGGCGACGAGTCGCTCGACGGGTTCGTGGCCGCCGTCGGCACCGGCGGCACCATCAGCGGCGTCGGTCGCGTGCTGCGCGAGCGCTTCCCGGCTTGCCGCATCGTGGCCGTCGAGCCCGATTCATGCGCGACGATTTCGCGTGGCGAGCGGGGGCCGAGCAAGATTCAGGGCATCGCGGCCGGGTTCGTCCCCGCAAACTACGACCCGAGCGTGCCCCACGAGGTGCGCACGATCAGCGACGAGCGCGCTTACAAAACCAAGAATGAGCTGGCGCGGCGCGAAGGCCTGCTGACCGGCATCAGCGCGGGCGCCAACGTCGCGATCGCCCTCGACCTGGCGCGCGAGCTCGGGCCGGGCAAGAACGTCGTCACCATTCTGTGTGACACGGGCGAGCGCTATTTCAGCCTCGACGAGTACTTCAAAGATGCCTGACGCCCGACGTCTGCCGCGCGTGCTGGTCGTAGGTCTGGGCGGCTTGGGGTGCCCGGCGGCGGCGGTGCTGGCGCCCGCGCGCAACGTCGAGCTGTGGCTGTGCGACGACGATCAGGTCGACCTGACCAACCTGCACCGCCAGATCCTGTACCGCGACACCGACATCGGTCACGACAAGCTCGACGCAGCCAAAGCGGCGTTGGTCGCGGCCGGCGCCGATCCGGAGCAGATCGTGTTGATCCGCTCGCGGCTATTGCCCGAAAACGCGCGCCGGCTGGTGGCCGATGTGGACGTCGTGCTCGAAGGGGCTGACAACTTCGCGACCAAATTTCTCGCCGCCGATGCGGCTCATCTCGAGCGCCGGCCAATCGTGCACGGGGCGGCGGTTCGTTTCGTGGCGACGGCGTGGGCCGTCTCCGCCGCGGGCGCGCCTTGCTACCGCTGCCTGTTCGAGGACATACCTCCGGGCGCCCAGCAGGGCTGCGCCGAAGCGGGCGTGCTGGGTCCCGTGGTCGGCTTCTGCGGGGCGCTGCTCGCCGATCTGACGCTCCGCGCGCTGGCGGGGGATGCGACGGCGTTCGATGCGCTCTACACGTACGACGGCCAGGCCGACCGCCTGCGCCAAGTGAAGCCCGCCCCACGCCCCGACTGCCCCTTGTGTGGGGTCTCCCCTTCCATCCTCGATATCGAGGAATCTCGCTACATCAACCCGAGCTGCGCCGCCTGACTTTGCTCGCTAACCGTCAACAACTACCCAACCGCGAACGCATCCCATGATAACCGTAAGAATCCCGACCCCTCTGCGATCCCTCACCGGCGGCGAAGAACAAGTCCAAGCCCCGGGCGAAACCGTCAAAGCCGTCATCGACACCATCGAGCAAAAGCACCCCGGTATCCGGGATCGCCTGCTCGACGACAAGGGCGTCCGTCGCTTCGTCAACATCTACGTCGGTGACGAAGACATCCGTTTCCTCGACGGCCTCGAGACCAAGCTCAAGGCCGGCGACGAGATCAGCATCGTACCGGCCATCGCCGGAGGCTGATGAGCGACCGCTACGCTCGCCAGCGATTGCTCGCCGCCGTCGGCGAGCTCGGCCAGCAACGCATCGCCGCCGCGACGTACGTCGTGACCGGCGATGCCGAGACTGAAGCCGTGGTCGAGCGCGAGTACCTCGTGCGCGCGGGCGCTTCACGTCTCGAAGCTCGGCGCGAGCCGGCGGCGACGTTCGCGCACGCCGCCACCTTTCGTCACCCCGCGGCGCGAGACTTCGCCGCCGGCGCCTGGCGGGCGCTCACTCAACTCCGCCGCGTCTTGAAGCAAGGTTAATCGAGTTCATGACTGCCCTTTTGCGGCTCGCCCGCTCGCGTCGGCTGTCGTCCATCATGGACGCGGTCGGCAACACCCCGCTGATTCGCTTACGCAAGGTCGCCAGCACCGCGCCCAGCGTCGAGGTTTACGTCAAGCTCGAGTACATGAACCCGGGCGGCTCCGTCAAAGATCGCCCCGCCCTGCGCATGATGCAGGACGCGATCGCCGACGGCCGGCTGACCACCGACAAGATCCTGATCGACTCGACCAGCGGCAACACCGGCGTCGCCTACTCGCTGGTCGGCGCCGCCCTCGGCTACCGGGTGCAGCTGGTGATGCCGCGCAACGTCACCAAGGCGCGCAAGGACATCACGCGAGCCTTCGGCACCGAGCTGATCTTCAGCGATCCGATGGAAGGCTCCGACGGCGCGATCCGCCTCGTGCGCAAGATGGTCGCAGAAAATCCCGACAAGTATTTCTACCCGGACCAATACTCCAATCCGAGCAACCCGCTCGCGCACTACCACGGCACCGGCGTCGAGATCCTCGACGCCCTCGGCGATCGCATCACCCACTTCGTCACGTCGCTCGGTACGAGCGGAACCATGATGGGCACGACGCGGCGGCTCCACGAGCACACCCGCCCGGTCTACTGCGTCGCGGCCGAGCCGGCGGAGGCCCTGCACGGGCTGGAGGGCCTGAAGCACATGGCCTCCAGCATCGTCCCCCCGATCTACGATCCGCAATTGCCCGACGAGATCATGCCGATCAAGACCGAAGACGGCTGGGACATGTCGGATCGCGTCGCCGCCGAAGAGGGCCTCCCGATCGGTCACTCGACCGGCGCCAACATCTTCGCCGCCGTCAAAATTGCGGAAAAATTGCACGAAACTCAGGGCGGCGGCTGCGTGGTGACGATCGCGTGCGATCGCAGCGACCGCTATTTTTCGCCCATCAAGTGGGAAAAACGCTACGTCTGGTGAAGCCCATGTCGAGCCCTTGGACCGAAGGCAACGTCGATATTCCCGAGAGCGTGCTGGCGACCGTGGAGGCCGCCGCCGTCGCCGCCTACGGGCGCAACGAAGAGGCCTGCGGCTACCTCGAGGGTCCGGCGGCAAGCCCGCTCGCCGTCGATCGCGCCGTCGAGCTCGAGAACCTCGCCAACAAGTACCACCTCGCCGATCCCGAAGGTCACCCGCGCACCGGGCACGACTACTTCAAAATCAACGCGCTGAAGTTCGAGCGCGCGATCAAAACCGGGCTCGAAACCGGGCGTCCGGTGAAGGTATTCTTCCACTCCCACCTCGACTGCGGCGCGTATTTCAGCGCCGAGGACGCCGCCAGCATGACGATGGGCGGCACCGGTGATCCCTCGTTCGAGCTGTCGTACCTGGTGACGGCCGTCGACCTCGGCAGGGTCTCGGCCCACAAGCTCTTCATCTGGAGCGCAGCATCCAAGAGCTTCGTGGAGGCGCCGTTTCGCCGCGTGCCCGATTGAAGCGCGGCGCGTCGCTGCTCGCGATCTTGCTGTCGCTGAGCGCGCGCACGGCGCGAGCCGATCTCGGCGACGATCTGGAGCGCGCCCGCCGCGCCCTGGCACGACACGGACGCGCCGAGCCGTTGCGCTTTCGGTTCGTCGAGCGCGGCGAGATCCTGCCCGTCGTGCTGCCGGCGTGGTCGCTCGACGAGGCGGCCAGCCCCTGCACCTCGCTGGTATTTCTGGCGCCGATCCCGACCCAGTTCGTGGTCCACCTCCATCCGTGGCCGGGCTTGCCGCGGGTGCTGGCGAGCAGCGCCGGCGCGCTCGAGGTCACGCGCTGCGGGCCGGAGCGCACGAGCCTGCTCGGCGTTGCCATCGAGCTGCGCTCGCCGCGCGCGGTGGTGCACACACTGGTGGCCGCGACCGAAGAAGCTCCGCCCGCGCTGAGCCTGGCCTTGCCGGAGCGCGAAGCAGGGCCGGCCGCGCCGGCGGGCGACCCTGGGCCAGCGCCGGCGCGCGAGCCGCTCGACGAGCGCCTGCGACGCTTCGACGAGGCGTCGCGCAACGCCGGCGCAGCGGCGGTCGAGGTCGCGCTGCTACCGAGCCCCGGCTACGTGCGGCTCGCGCTCGCGCCCGGTTGTCATCGGCTGCTGGCCAGCGGCAATGACGACGCCCCGCCGTTCTTGCTACTACTGAGCCGCAACGACGAAAAGCCGGAGCGACTCGTTCCCTCGGGGGCCGGCGACGTCAGCCACGAGCTTTGCGTCGTGCGCCCGCAGCGCCTGGCGGTTTCGGTCGAAAGCGACGGCGAGGGCGCCGAGCGCAAGCTGGCGGTGGCGCATTTTCCGCTACCCTCGGGCTTGCCCGCCCGCTTCGGGTCCGACATCGCCGAGCGCATGCTGCAAGCGCTCGGCGGCAGCGCCGCGCCGCGCAAGCTCGGTCCGCTCGTCTCGGCCTCGCTCGGCGCGCAGGGCCGTACGCCGTTGCCGCGCGCGCTGTTGCCGCAAACTTGCTACCTCGCTGCGGTCTTGCCGGTGCACGGCTCGCTGCAGGCGCTGTCGCTGGGGGCGCGCTCCGGCCCGGACAGCTCGCAGGCCACCAGCACCGACGCGCAGCCGGCGCCGCGCCTCGGCTTCTGTACCGGCAAGAGCGGGAACGTGGAGCTCGACGTCGAGGGGCGCGGGCTCGGTCTGGCCTGGTTGCTGGCCGTCTTTCAAATGGCCCCCGCGCGGCCGAGGGCAGAGTGACTCGCGGGCGGCGGCTCGGCCTCGCCATCGGCGGCGCGCTCGCCTTCGCGCTCACGGCCTGCCAAAAGCAGGCCCCGCTCGCGCTGCTGCCGCACACCCACCCGCCAGAAAACCTGCAGATCTCCGAGAAGCCGCTCGATCCACGCCGCATCAAGGGCGCCCGGTCGCTCGGCAACAGCGGCTTGCTGGCGGTCGAGCCCGGGATCGCCGGCGATCGCGTCTCGACGCTGCTCGAAGTGCCGGCCGCTGATTGCGTGGTGCTGATCGCGCGCGGCAGCGAATCGATCGAAGATCTCGATCTGCTCGCGTACGGCGAAGACGGCACGCCGCTCGGCAGCGACGAAGCCGCCGATCGCGAGCCGTCGCTGCTGATTTGTCCGCCCCACCCGGCGCGAATTCTGGTCGCGGCGCGCGTCGCCCAAGGTCACGGCATCGTCGCGGTCGGAGCGGAGCGAGTGCCGCCGGCCTTGGCCGGGAAAGCCGCCGTGCGCTACGCGATCAAGTCGCGCGATCCGGGCGATCCGGCGCGTCTGAAAGCCTGGCCCGGCCTCGATGAGCTGATCGTGCGCGAGCGCGCGCGAGTCGGCGGCAAATTCCAGGACCTGCGACGCGTGGCGCTGGCGCTCGATGCCACGTTGCCGACGACCTTACCTGCGCCGATAGAAGCGGGCGGCTGCGTGCACGCGCTGTTCATTCCGTCCGACGACGTGTCCCACCTGGACGTGGCCGCCCTCGATGACGAAGGCCGGATCCTGGGCCGCGCCGCCGGCAGCGGGCGGCAGCGCGCGATCGTCGTCTGCTCGCCGGTGGCGACGGAGGTGTCGTTCGAGGTCCGGCCCCACGCCGGTCGCGGCCTCGCCGTCGCCGCGCTCTCGCGCTCGGTGGCTGGCAGCGAGCCTGCGATCGAAGCCGATGTGGTGCGGAGCGACGTCTATCCCAGTCAATCCGCCGACCTCGAGGTCAAGGCAGCCAAGCTGCGGCTGCAGAAGCTCGGCTACGAGCCGGCCGCGTCGGCCGCCAAGCTCGAGCTCGAGCTCGGCCGTCGCACCAGCACCGCGCTCACGCTCGGCCCCGGCTGCACGCGCGTCGACGTGATCGGCGGCGCCCCGCTGCGCGGCCTCGACGCGCGGCTGTGGACCGACGCCGGGCAGCTGCGCGCGACCGGCTCCGGCGGCGGCAGCGCGACGCTCTTCGCGTGCGGCGCCGGTAAGCTCCGCCTCGACACGACCGCGTCGCTCGGTCGCGGCCCCGCCCAGGTATTGCTTCAGCGCGAAGCCAACGTGCCGGCGGAGCTCACGCGCTGGCCGCTGGCGGGCGGGCGTTTGATCTCTCGCATGCTCCTGCGCGGCGTGCTGCCGCGGGCCGACGCCCTCGGAAAGGTTACCGAGCTCGCCCTCACCGCGGAGCAGCTCACGACCGTGCCGGTTCAGGTGCCGCTCAATCGCTGCCTCGACGTCGACGTCGCCATCGAAGGCTCTGCCGCCGGCGTCGAGCTGTCCGTCGTCGAGCGCGACAGCACGGTGGAGCTCGACTCCGCCGTCGGCGAGACGGCCGCCGCCGTGCGGCTGTGCGCCACCGGCACCGCCGCGACCCTCAACGCCACCGTCGAGCTACGCACGACCAATGGCGCCGCGCAGGCCCTGCTCGCCACCCGATTGCTCTCGCCGGCCGAATGACGGTTCCCACGCCGGGCCGACAGAACGGTCGGCCGGACCAGCTGCCGCTGGCATTGACGCACGGCGCCTGCGATCGCACGCAGGGCGCCCCGCTCGGTCATGCAGCCAGACGCCACGTCCCCCGCTCCCGGCGCCGCCCAGGAGCTCGAGCAAGAAGCCACGCTCTGGCTCGTCATCGCCCTGGTCAGCTCCGTGCTGTGCCTGGGTCTGGCGCTCGGCATAGGCGGGGCGATCTTCTGCTACCTCGCCCGCCAAGCGGCCGCGCAGGGCCTGACCGCCGACGCCCACGCCAAGCTCAAGTGGGGAAAAATTCTGACCCTGGCCGGCAGCGCGCTCGGCGTGCTCACCAGCGTTTTGGCCCTGATCTTTCGCTAACCCAAGCAGCCACGTGAACCTCGACGAGCTAAACCGACCCCAGCGCGACGCCGTAACCACCCTCTCTGGCCCGTTGCTGGTGCTGGCCGGCGCTGGCACCGGCAAGACGCGCGTCATCACGTTTCGCATCGCGCGGCTGATCCAGAGCGGCATCTTACCGAGCCGCATCCTGGCCGTGACCTTCACCAACAAGGCGGCCAAAGAGATGCGCGAGCGCGCCCAGAAGCTGCTCGGCCGGCGCAAGCGGGGCGACAAGCCGCCCGAGATCTCGACCTTTCATTCGCTGTGCGTGCGCGTGCTGCGCCGCCACGCCCGAAAGCTCGGCTACCCCGAAGAGTTTACGATCTACGACCGCGGCGACCAGGAAATGCTCGCCCGCAACGCCTTGCGTGACGTGCGGGTCGGCCACGAGACCCTCAAGCCCGGCGACTTGCTCGGCTACATCGGCAACTGGAAGAGCCAGGGCACGCGCGCCGACGCCGCGTTCGACGCCGCCGCCAAAGACAAAGCCCAGCTCGCGGCGATGGCCTACGGCAAGTACCAGGCCGCCCTCAAGGCCGCTGGCGCGATGGACTTCGACGACCTGCTGCTGTGCACCGAGGAGCTGTTCCTCAAGCATCCCGACGCGCGCTTCGCGGAAGCTTCACGCTTCGATCACCTGCTCATCGACGAGTATCAAGACACCAACGGCCTGCAATATCGAATCATCAAGGCGCTGGCCGATCGCCACCGCAACTTGTGCGTCGTGGGCGACGACGACCAATCGATCTACGGCTGGCGAGGCGCCGAGGTGACGCACATTCTGAGCTTTCAGAACGATTGGCCCGAAGCCAAGGTCGTGCGCCTCGAGGACAACTACCGCTCCAAAGCGCCGATCCTCGAAGCCGCCAACACCCTGATCGCCCACAACTCCACCCGCCACAAAAAGGTGCTCCGCCCGTCGCGCGACGGCGGCATTCCCCCGAAAATCGTCCGCTTCGACAACGAGACGGCGGAGGCGGAAGAGGTCGTGCGCGACATTCGCCAGCGCCTCGACGTGACGGACGGACCGCGCACCGCCCCGAGCGACATCGCCATTCTGTTCCGCACCAACGAGCAGCCGCGCGCCTTCGAGCTCGAGCTGCGTCGCCACAAGATCCCGTACGTCCTGGTCGGCGGCATGTCGTTCTACGACCGCAAAGAGGTACGCGACGTGCTCGGCTACCTGCGCGTCATCGCCAACCCCAACGACGAAGTCTCGCTGCTCCGCATCGTCAACGTCCCTTCGCGCGGCATCGGCGCCAGCACCATCGAAGCCCTGCTCGAGCGCGCCGTCGCCGCTGGCAAACCGCTCTGGCAAGTCCTCCCCGACTCGCTCGGCGACATTCCCACTCTCACCGCCCAGCGCATCTTCGACTTCTGCAAGCTGATCGACAGCTACCGCGCGAAGCTCACCACCCAGCCGATCGCGGAGATGATGAAGGAGCTACTGGCTCAGGTCGACTACAAGTCCGAGCTCACGCGCGCCTACAAAACCCCGGCCGACGTCGAAGCGCGCTGGAACACCGTCGAAGAGCTGATCAACTCCGCCGCTCTCTACACCGAGCGCGCCGAAAATCCCTCGCTGCTCGGCTTCCTCGAAGAAGCCACCCTGTCCGATCGCGACGACTACAACGACGACAAGAAAGAACGCCACGCCCTGACCCTGATGACGCTCCATAGCGCGAAGGGCCTCGAGTTTCCGCACGTCTACCTGATCGGCATGGAAGAAGGCCTACTGCCCCACCAGCGCTCGATCATCGACGGCCGCAGCATCGAAGAAGAGCGCCGTCTCTGCTACGTCGGCGTGACGCGCGCGCAGGACACGTTGGTGTTGTCGTTCTGCAGAGAGCGCATGAAGTGGGGCAAACCACGGCCGTCGATTCCGAGCCGCTTTTTGATGGAAATGCGCGGCGAGACGGAGCGCGCCAAGAAAGCCGCCGAAGCGGCGCACGCGATGTTCATGGAAGCCGCGAAGCTGGCGCAGAGGGCGGAAGAAGCAGCGGCGAGCAAGAAGCCGATCAAGCGGAAGCGAGCGTGAACCGGGCAGGATGCCTGAAATGTGAAGCTGTCTCACGCGCTGACAAGCGCCGGCTTGGCGCGCGCTAGGTCCGCGAGCGGACGCATCTCACGTGTAGCGCGCTCTGTAGAGTAAACGTTGCGGTGACGCCGGTCGCTTCGGCGGTGCCGGTAGCAAAGTCGAGCATCCACGCCGAATTCGAAGCGGCGGCTTCGAGCGACGAGGTCCAGAAGTGAATGTGCCCGGACACTGCCGCTGGGAAGTCAGGAAAGGCGTCCTGATCGATCCACGGACTTTCGGATTGCAGGTCAGAAATCAGTGTATGAAGCTCCTTCAGATTCGGAACTCGAAAGCCTCCATCATCCAATTGCAGCCCCGCACACATCGACGCGGCGTCGACGTACGTGTGATCGCTCGTTGCTCGAGTCCAGGTAAGACCGGTGTATAGGTCCGTCGCCAGTTCAGGCGTGAGCGCGTAGCGAGCACCGCCGCCGTCGGGGACCCTCCCTCCACGAACGCACCGCACGCTGGCCGGGCTCGAGATGTTCGTCGGCCGCACGCGAAGGCTTCCATCGCTGCCGAGGCGGAAGAGGCGCTCAGAATTTCCCGACCACAGCACAAGGCCGCCGTCCGCTTGCGGGAAGGCCGCCGGATCGAAGGAGGGGGGGCTTCGGCCTAGATCCAACAAGCTTATCCCCTCCACCCGGGTGGGCAGTCGCCAATCACAGTGCCCGCCCAGCATCAGCTGAGCGCAGTAGTCCGCGGCGTCTTCATCCGAGCGTTGAACCGGCAATACTTGCCGCTGCCAGTCGAGCCCCGTTACCTGGTCTTGGGTGACCTCCGCCCCCACGCGATATTGGGCGGATGGCTCTTCCCCGGCTGAGCCCGGCATCGGCCACGCCGCCATCTGGAATAGAGAGGGATCGAATGAAAGGCACTCGTTCTCAGCGCTTGTCGATGAGCTCGGACGATCGCTCGGGGAACAGCTCTCCTCGCACCCTTTCGGCGAGCTCACTTCAGACGTGTTGCCACAACCCAGGATCCCCAAAAAAAGCAAAGGGGCGAAAACCCCTCGCCCTCGCCCTCGCCTTTGCCCTACGTTCTTCTCATTCATGGACACCATCAAGGTAGATGCGTACGCAAACCCGCGCCGCATGCGGTTGCCAGTATTGGAACACCTATCCAGAGCGCCGGACAAGCGATCTTGCGGAGGGCGCGCGCAAGCACTCGGAGCTCGATAGCGGGTACTGAGCCATCGTGCGACGCGACCTCCGCCAAGTGGCCCGCATTTGTCCGGCCCACTTGGCCCGAGCCGTGGCTCGATGCGCATCGCGATAGCGCCGGTGGGTGACGCCGCCGCGACGTTGCTGTTTCAGTCGAAGCGTTGCCACCCGACAACACGCTCGATATTTCTCTCTCACCGAGGGGATGTGAGTAGGTCAGTCACTGCACAGGCACGGGCACGTTTACGGGCACGCCCGAGCGTTCCCAATTTGGGGACACGCGCTAGTCGCTGAGCCTGCCGTTCGCCGGCTTCGCTTTGGTGCCGCCGTTGGCGTAGTGATGGTGTGATTCTTCGCCGGTGAGCTTGTCCTTGATTTCGTTCAGCATGCTCTTGCTGACGCGCAGGCGATTGTGGACGTCTTTTACGCCCGCGACCTCGTCCACGAGGTTCTCGGCGTGGTGCTTCATGCTGCGTGTTTGCACGGTGCCTTCGAGGGTGACCTCGCCGTCTTGTACGCGCACTTCGATGTCGCTGGCGTCGACGTCGTCGTCGGCGCTGAGGTATTCGCAGACGTCTTCGCGAATGCGCTCGTCGCTGCGAACGTAGCCTTTCGGGCCGCGACCGGCGTAGCCTCCGGGCGGGCGCGCCACACTGTCGCCCCAGGCGATCTGGCCGTCGCCGCGGGTGCTGCCCGCGCCGAGATTGCCGCCCTGGGCCCCGCTGTAGCCGGCCTGGGTGCCGCCGTGGCCGCCGTGGGTGCTGCCGTAGCCGCCATGGGTGTCGCCGTAGCCGCCCTGGGTGCTGCCGTAGCCGCCATGGGTGCCGCCGTAGCCGCCCTGGGTGCTGCCGTGGCCGCCCTGGGTGCCGCCGTAGCCGCCATGGGTGCCGCCGTAGCCGCCATGGGTGCCCCCGTAGCCGCGGCCTTGCCCGTAGGTGCCGCTCTGGCCGTAACCGCCGCCCTGCAAGTAGCGACCTTCTTGGGCGCCGTACCTGGGATTGCGGTCGCGCGTCCATTCGCTGCCGCGCGTCTCGTCTTCGTCGCTCGAGTAGAGCGGCTCGGTGTTACGGCCTTCCCAGCCAGATTGCCCGCCACGGCTACGGTCGTTCCTGAATCGATCGTTCATGATGCCTCCAGTGCGCACGAGCGCCAGCCCATCGCAGCAAACGCCATGCCGTGCGTCAGCATGGAGTGGAAGGCCCCGTAGGCCGCATTTTTGTCATGCTGGGATCTCACCGCACGCGCGGGGAGGTCGTCGCCAGCTCCGAACCTAAAAGCCGGTGTCCGGCTTCGGCTCAGGACTCGCTGGCGTGGGGTCAGAATATTCGGGCGGTGTCTGCAAGTCTGCGGGCGGCGACGGCGGCTCTACTTGCTCTTCGACGGGGGGCGCTTCCGGCTCGGGCTGGACGGGCGGCGTCGGCGCGGCGTCGGCTTGCGGAATGCGCTTGAGTCCTTGTGAGCGCAGCCAGGCGTCGTAAGCCGCGGCGCGAGCAGCGCTCTGGGCGGCGGTGAGCGCGTCGACCTCGGTGGCTACGACCGCCGGTGCCGGCGCCCGCTCCGGCTCGGCGGCGGCGCGAGCGCCGTGCAGCGCTTGGAGCAGGCTCGGTGGGTCGATGGTGCGCTCGAGCTCGCTCTCCGGAGCGCGGGTGATCTGCAGCTGCGGCTCCCACGGTAGCTCGATGCCGCGGGCGGCGGCGCGCGAGGCGAACGCCCCTTGCCGGAACGCGAGCCAGCCGCCGAGGAGCAGCAACGGCAGCGCCACCAAGGCCACCACCGCTGCGCGCGGAAGCGAGCGCTGCGCGGTGGGCCAGCCCGAGCCCGTAGCCAGAGGCGTGAGCGAGCCGTAACTGGGAGTCTTGCGACGCTCCTCGCTCAGCTGTTCACCGGGGGCCTCGGAGTCGTCGAGCGCGAGGCCGGAGCCATGGGTGGGCGCAGACGCGAAGCGCAGCAGCGCTGAGGTCAGCTCCACGACTGACGCGAAGCGACGCTCGGGCTCCTTTTCGAGACAGCAAAGGATGATCGGCTCAAGCTCCGGGGACAGCCCTTCTCGGTAGTCGCTGAGCTTGGGGGTCGGAGCGGTGAGCACGGTCGCACAAACTTGTGGCACGGTCTCGCCGTCGAATGGACGCTTGCCGGTCAACAGCTCGAACAGCAGCACGCCGAGCGACCACACGTCGGCGCGCTCGTCGACGCTGGCTGGCGTGAGCATCTGTTCGGGCGACATGTACCAGGGCGAGCCCAAGCTCTTACCGGGGTTGGTGAGCGCGGGCGTGTTCTGCTCGATGCGCTGTTTGGCGATGCCAAAATCGAGTATTTTTAGGGAATATTGCCCGGTCGCCAGCTTGGCCAGGAACAGATTCGCGGGCTTGATATCACGGTGCACGAGGCCTGCCCCGTGCGCTTCGGCTAGGCCTTCACAAGCCTGCAGCACGATGTCGACGGCTTCGGTCTGGCCGAGCGGACCGCGCTCGAGCAAGTACTGGTCGAGGCTCACGCCTTCGAGCTGCTCCATCACCAGGTAGGGCTCGCCCGAGCTCAGCACGCCGACGTCGAACACGCGTGCGATGTGCTCACCCTTGAGCGCCGCCGCCGCGCGCGCCTCGTTCATGAACCGCTGGACCGCTTCGGCGCTGTCCTTGAGCTCCGAGTGAATCAGCTTGATCGCCACGGGCGTGCCCAGGAGCACGTGCGTCCCGGCGCAAACCACGCCCATGCCGCCGCCGCCCAGCACGTCTCCCACCAAATAGCGCTCGGCGATCACCTGCCCGGGCGTGATCGGCAGCTCGGGAGACGGGGACGCTTCAGCCACGGCTGCTCTCAAGCAATTAGCGATCCACTTAATGCGCGGCCGGATTGTGCGCGATTTGGGGAAAGGTTGGGACGGGATGCCTCGGCGCAGCTGGTGCTCCGGGCTCTATTGCGACTCGAGGGGCGCCTCCGTGAGTCCAGGGCGGCGCCGGCGACGGCGACAGCTGCTAGCTTCCCACGCCCATGGCAACCGCACTCGTCACCGGCGCCAACCGCGGCATTGGGCTCGCGTTCGTCAAGCACCTGAAGGCGCGTGGGCTGAGCGTTGTCGCGGCGTGCCGGCGAGAATCGCCGGAGCTGAGCGCGCTGGGCGTCGAGGTAGCATCGGGCGTCGATGTCACGAGCGACAAGTCGTTGAACCTGCTGGTCGAAAAGCTGCAAAGCCGCCCCCTCGACCTGCTGATCAACAACGCCGGCCTGCTCGAAAATGAGAGCCTCGTCGACCTGAATTTCGCCTCCATTCAGCGCCAAATCGAGGTCAACGCCTACGGTCCGCTGCGGGTCACGCACAAGCTGCTCCAAAACCTGAAGCGCGGCTCGAAGGTCGCCTTGCTCACCAGCCGCATGGGCTCGATCGCCGACAATGACTCCGGCGGCATGTACGGCTATCGTATGTCGAAGGCCGCGCTCAACGCCGCCGGGAAGTCACTGGCGCTCGACCTCGCGCGACAAGGCGTCGCGATCGCGATCCTGCATCCTGGCTACGTGAAGACCGAAATGACGCGGCAGCACGGCAGCGTGGAGCCAGACGACGCCGCCCGTGACCTGCTGCAGCGTATCGACGAGCTCACGCTCGAGAATTCGGGCACGTTCTGGCACGCCAACGGCAGCGTGCTGCCCTGGTGAGCGCCAGCCCTTGCTCGCTCAAGGGGTCGTGAGCGCGAACGACCCGAGCGTGACCGAGCCGCCGAGGGCGGTGGTCGCGAAGTTGAAGATGCCGAAGCGATAGCCCATGAAGAATTCCCACGAGCTGTTCATGACGTAGCCGGGCCCGAGCGCGGTAAAGCTTTGGCCGTCGGTGCTGTAAGAGAATTTGCCTTGCCGCCCGGAGCCCGGACGAATGTCGGCGGCCAGGCGCAGCCACAGCTTGGACCCCGAAAACGCCGCGCTCGCCGCCTCGGTGCCGGTGCTGGTCGTGTTCCAGCTGCCGTCCATGGTCAGGCCTTGCACCATGACGAGCTTGCTCGCCTCAGCCGACTTCTGGAGCGCGATGTAGGCAGAGAATTGTCGGAGCAAGGCGAGCCCCGCTACGTCGCCATCTTTCATGTTGCTCACGTCGAGCTCGATGGTGGCCGTCGATTGCGGGCCCAAAATCCGGTGCGTGAGCGTATTGCGAGCCTTGTACAGGTCGGTGGTTACGGTCGCGGTTTGCAGCTTCACGCCGGCATCGAGCGACCAGCGCGTGTTGTCCGGGTTGTGATTCCACTCCCACTCTGGGCCGAGCGCAGGGCCCGCGAACGTGTCGACGCCGGTGAGCGGCTTGGTCGCGCGGGGCGGGCGCGGCACGTCGGGGTACGGGTAGCTCGCGGCCCAACCCTTGTTCACCAGCTCCACGCTGGGCCAACCATCGGCGCTCCACGTCACCGGCGCCAGCACCGGGACGCGCCCGCCCGGATAGGCGTCGATGAACGCCATGTAGTACCAGGCGCCGCTTTGAGTCTCGATCAAGCTGCCTTGATGCGGCACGCCCGCGCCCGCGACCGGGCTCGCGTTTTTGTCGATCAGCGGCTTGCTCGTGTACGGTCCCCAGGGGCTGCTCGACTTGAGCACGAACTCGCCGTCGGCCGGGCGCGTCGGGGTAATGTAGTAGCTGCCCTTGTATTTGAAGAAATGAGAGCCCTCGAGGGTCATGCCGGTCGCGGAGTAAACCTGCTCCGTCTTGACCTGACTGAAGCCGTCGTTCGAAAGCTCGGCCACGCTCAGCTGCGTATTGCCGTAAGCGACGTAGATCTTATCGTCGTCGTCTATCAGCATCCCCGCGTCGTAGTAGCAGTTGTTGATGGCGGGATGCTTCTGCCACGGCCCCTCGACGGCGGTCGCCGTGTAAACGTAGGTCTTGGAGAATTCGATACAACCAAGCCAATAAAAGAGCTTATTGCTCTTGCGGTATTGCAGGGTCGAGGCCCAAGTGCCTTTGATGTAGGCCTGGCCGCCGTTCAGGTCGTATTTCGGCGAAAAATCGAGCACCGGCAACGCATGACCCGCATATTCCCAATTGACGAGATCGTAGGAGCGCAAGATCGGCGCCCCCGGCGAATAGTGCATGTTGGAGGCTGTGTAATAGTAGGTGTCGTCGACGCGAATCACCTCGTCGTCCGCCAAGTCTTGCCACAATACGGGATTTTGGAAGGTGGCGCTGGGCGGCCACTCGCCGCTGAGCCCACCGGCGGCGCCAGCACCTGCCCCACCCGCGCCGCCAGCAACACCGCTGCCAGCAACACCGCTGCCGGCAACACCGCTGCCGGCGACGCCGCCCTGGGCGTTGGGCATGCCACCTGCGTTCGCGGCGCCGGCGCCGCCCGAGCCGCCGCTCGTCGCGGCCGAGACCCCGGCCTGGCCCGTATCGCCGCTACTCGCGCCGCCGGTCGACGTCGCCCCAGTGGCGCTGCCCGCGCTCGCGCCGCCGCCAGCGGAGCCCTCAGGCTTCGGCGGCGAGCCGCAACCGATCGCGCCAGCGCAAACGCAGACGCAAACGAGCTCGAGCCACGACCAATGCGCGCGTGAAGCCATCCGTGTTCATGGGCAGTAGCGCCCACGACGCCTTTCCGTCAGGCGTAACCACCTTTACTTTACGCCCCGAAACGCAGCTGCCGCCACTCACCGCGATCGGCGGGCCCTCGACAAGCCCACAGCTCGAGCCGCGCCGGAATCGCGATCAGGCAGGCGTTGGTGGTCGTGCCCTGGGCGTCTTCGGTGTAGCGATTGATGCTATCGACGCCGTCGCTGCGATCGCGCATCAGCGCTTGCAGCGATTCGACGTCTTGGGCGCCCGCGGCGAGCGCGGCCTGGGCGCGCGCCAAGCGCTTGTGGCTCGAGGCGGTGGCGGCTTCGCCCTCGGCTTCGCGCATCGGCTCGGACAGGCAATGATTGGTGCGCGCCAGCGGGGCGGCGTCGGCGCGGCGCTCGACGACCGTCTCGGGATCGCATTCGAGCTCGGCCGCGCCCTGGGCGTCGGCGAGCCAGTAGGTGTGGGCGGCCGCGCGCGGCGCGCCTCGCAACAATTCGGCGGCGAGCGCGGCGGAGCGAGCGCGGATGGCGCGGTGGAGCAGGCTCAGGTAACCGACGCCGATGCGCGAGCGACGCGTCTTGATGTTGGTGGTTCCGACCGCCACGCCGTCGGCGCTCATGCCGGTCAGCGACAGCGCGCCCGCGCACGTGATCGACCACGTCTCCGGTCCGTTCGTCGGACGGCGGTGAACGGCGACGACAAAGTCCAGATCGGTTGGATTCAAATCCCACGTCTGACCCACGATCACCTCGGAGGACCGCGCCAGCGCCGGCGGAACCAACAGCGACGTGCAGCCTTCGTCGTTCTGCGGGCTCGGCAGCAGCAGCACGTCTCGCACGTCGGTCATGTTGGTGGCGGCGTAGAGCGCATCGGGGCGGACGCCAGCCGCCTGCGCGATGCCAGCGTGCTCGGCCGCGCCTTCCGCGTCCCACTGCTCGTACACGCGCAGGCACGCGGCGCCCGCGGCCAGAAACTGCTCCACGGTCGGGCCGCCGCGCTCGCGCGAATACTCCGCGAACGCGGTCAGGCGCTGGTCGATGAACGCCGTGACCCGCTCGCGCAGCTGCTCACCCTGGGCGTGGCCCAGCGCGTGGGCGTCTCCGGCGCACTCCACGATCGGAAGCTTCAACAGCGACATGCGGCGCCGGTTTACGGCAGATTGCTGATTTCGGAAAGCTCGCGGTCGAGCCGGTCGTCCAGCTCGTCACGTTTTTGCGCGACGACCGCCGTTTTTCCGGCCGGCTTGGGCTTGGTGCCGGCGCGGCTCCAGCGGCGGAGCATGAAGAAGCCGGCCACGCCGGCGGCCCCGAACGCGATCGCCAGCCCGGTCGCCATGCCGCCGAGCGGGCTCGAATTGGGCACGGCCAGGATCTTGGGGCCGTAGCGCTGAACGAACGACGCTTCGATGGCGTCGGGCGATTCACCGGCGCGCAGGCGGCGTCGAATCTCCGCGCGCAGCTCGTCCGAGATCGGCGAGCCGTGAATGTCGATCGTCTGCATCCAGCAGCAGGGCGCCATGATGCGCCCTTCGAGCCGGCTCGCGCCCTCGACGTAAGTATTGAAGTCTTCGCCGGCGACGTTGCGGTGCCCGTGCTCGGGATGCTCGGCGACCGCCTGCGCCGTCGCGGGAAATAGCGCCAGCGTGCCGGCCAGCAACCAGCCGCTGATGCGCCGAGACCGAGGTGACATGCCGGAAGCCTACGCCTTGGCGAAGGCGGCCGCCAGCATGTCGGGCACTCGCGTCAGCTTGTCGCGCACCTTGCCGAGGGCGGCGCCACGCATCTTTTCCGCCGCCTCGATGCGTTGATAGCCGGCGAAAGTCACGATCTCGACGCCGCGCGCGTCGAGCAGCTCATCGACGTCGAGCGTCGGCTTTCGCGCGCGGAGCGCGTCCGCGTCGCGCAGCAGCAAATCGACGGTTTCTTTCGAGTCCGCCTTGTTGGTGCCGACGAGGCCGGTCGGGCCGCGCTTGATCCAGCCCGCGACGTACAGGCCGGGTTGTGGCTCCCCGCCCAGACTCGTCACGCGGCCAGCGGAGCTCGGGATCACGTTGCGCTGGGCATCGAACGGCAGACCCGGCACGGCATGGCCGCGGTAACCGACGGACCGGATCACGAGCCCCGCCGGGAGCTCCCAAACCCCACCCGTCGGCTCGGCGCGCACGAGCGGCCCCGACCCCACCAGTCGGTTGTCGGCGATGCGCACGCCGCGCACGCGGCCGTCGTGGCCCAAGATCTCGAGCGGCGAGGCCAAGAAGCGCAATCGCAGCACCCGCGGCGCGTCGGAGGCGGGCTGCAACGTCAAGCGCGCGAGGTACGCCAGGTTCTTGCGCGCCGGCGCCGACAGCTCCGCCTCATCGGTGAACGAAATGTCGCCGTCGACCCGAACCGCGACGCCCGGCAGATCGGCGATCGCTTCGAGCTCACCCTGGTCGAAGGCGGCCTGCGCTGGGCCGCGCCGGCCGAGTAGCACCACCTCGCGCACTGGGCTATCGCGTAGCGCCTGCAGGGCGGCGCTCGAGATGTCGGTCTTCGCCAGCTCGTCGCGGTCACGAAGCAAAATCCGCGCGACGTCGAGCGCGACGTTGCCCATGCCGACCACCACCGCCCGCTCGGCACCGAGCGAAAATCGCAGGTCGACGAAATCAGGATGGGCGTTGTACCACCCGACGAACGAGGTGGCGGCGTAGCTGCCGTCGAGGTTCTCGCCCGGAATGTCGAGCCGCCGATCGAGCGCCGCCCCCGTCGCCACCAGCACCGCGTGGTAGCCGCGTAAGAGCTCACCCACGCTCACGTCGCGTCCGAGCTCGACGTTGCCGAAATAGCGAAAACCGGCCTGCGCCGCCGTGCGCTCGAACGCGACCTGCACGCGCTTGATGCTCTGGTGATCGGGGGCCACGCCGTAGCGCACGAGCCCAAACGGCACCGGCAACCGCTCGAACAGATCGACCTGCGCGGGCGGAGCGGCGCGCAGCAGCGCATCGGCGGCGTAAAAGCCGGCCGGCCCCGAGCCGACGACGGCTATCTTCAAGCGCTCTGCCTCGGGCATGCCCTACGGTTGCGGCGCGTGAGGCCGCGGCCGCGTACAGTCAGGCTACACTGGCGCCGCTGCCTCGAGCTATTTCTTGACCCGGTCGGACGCGGAGCCTAAAGTTTCAAGACTTTTTGAAAGCTCAAACATCAAGCCTGTAACCGAACGAGACGAAAGCAGACGAGACGGGATGCCCGAAAGCTCAGAAAGCGGCGTGTTTCCGGCCGAGCTCGAGGTCGCCGACACCGTGGGTCGGTTGATGGAGTTCTGGGGCTTCAAGCGCCCAATGGGCCGTATGTGGACCCTGCTCTACCTGTCGCCGCAGCCGCTCGGAGCGGCCGAGATCGGCGCCGAGCTCAAAATGAGCGCGGGCGCGGTCAGCATGGCGCTGGGCGAGCTGGTCAAGTGGGGCGCCGTGAAGAAGAGCTGGCGCCCGGGCGAGCGGCGCGATTTCTACGAAGCCGAGACGAGCATCGGCAAGCTGGTGCAGCGCGTCTTGCGCGAACGTGAGCTCACGTTGGTGCGAGAATTTGCCGAAGCGCTCGGCCGCGCCGAAGCGGAGCTGCCGGCGGCCGGGACGGCGGAGCCCGAGTCCCTGACTTTCAAGCGTGACCGGCTGCAGCATCTGCGCGCGCTCTCACAAATGGGCGAAGGCTTGCTGCGCGCCCTGGTGTCGGGGCATGCCATCGACCCTACCCCGTTTCTCAGCATGCGTGACAAGGCCTCCTGATCCATGACCATGACCGACACGACTGGCTCCGCGAAGACGCCCGAGGGCTCCGGCGCGATGTTCGACGGCATCGCCCACCGCTACGACCTCGTCAATCGCGTCATCTCGCTCGGCATCGACCAGAGCTGGCGTAAAAAGACGGTGCGCTCGCTGGAGCTCAAGCCAGGGGCGCGGGTGCTGGACCTGGCGACAGGCACCGCCGATCTGGCGATCATGATCGCCCGGCTTCACCCGCATGTTTCCCTGATCGGCGTCGATCCCTCGGAAAAGATGCTGGAAGTCGGGCAAAAGAAGCTGGTCAACGCCCAGCTCGCCGAGCGCGTCGAGCTTCAGGTCGGCGACGCCCAGGCGCTGAACTTCCCCGATCGCACGTTCGACGGCTTGTGCATCGCGTTCGGTATCCGCAACGTGCCCGATCGGCGGCAAGGCCTGCGCGAGATGGCGCGCGTCACCAAGGCTGGCGGCCGCGTCGCGATCCTGGAGCTGTCGGAGCCGCGCGGCGGCGTGCTCGGACCGCTCGCGCGCTTTCACGTGCACAGCGTGGTGCCGGCGGTGGGGGCGCTGCTGTCCGGCGCCAAGGAGTACCACTACCTGCAAAAGTCGATCGCGGCCTTTCCGCCCTCCCGAGAGTTCGAAGCGTTGATGGTCGAGGCCGGGCTGCGCATCGTCGCTTCTACCTCGCTGACGTTTGGAGTTTGCCACCTGTATGTCGGCGAGCCGATCGTCTGAGAACGCACCGAGCGACGCGCACGTGATCGGCGAGTGGGCGCGGCTCCTAATGTCGACGCTACGCGACGCCGGCGTCCGCGAGCTCTGGGTGAGCCCGGGCTCGCGCTCGACCCCCTTCACCTGGGTCGCGCAGCACACCGAGGGCCTCACGCTGCGGCCGGTGGTCGACGAGCGTTCGGCCGCCTTTCTCGCCCTCGGCCACGCCCGCGTCACCGGCCGGCCGAGCGCCGTGCTGTGCACCTCTGGCACCGCCGCCGCCAACTACTTTCCCGCGATCATCGAGGCCGCCCAGGCCCACGTGCCGCTGGTCGTGCTCACCGCCGATCGCCCGCTCGAGGTGCAGCAAGCGGCCGCCGCGCAGACCATCGATCAGGTGAAGCTGTATGGGGCTCACGTCCGCAGCTTCTTCGATCTGGGCTTGCCCGACCCCTCGCCGAGCGCGCTCATCGGCCTGCGCCGCGCTGTCGCGCAAGCCGTCGCGCAAGCGCAGGGGCCATTGCCGGGGCCTGTGCATCTGAACCTGCGCGCGCGTAAGCCGCTCGAGCCGGCCTCGGCGCGAACCGAAGCCGAGCGAGCGCTCGCGGCGCGCGTCACGGAGCTGATCGAAAGGCCGCTCGCCCGCTACCCCGCCCAGCCCGTCTTGGCCAACGACGCCGTGCGCGCGGCGGCACGAACGCTGCTCCAAGCCGGTTCGGGCGCGATCGTCGTCGGCCCCCTGCCCGCCTTCGAGCCCAACCTGGCAGGGCCGCTGGCGGAGCTCGCCGAGCTCACCGCATGCCCAATCTTCGCCGAAGCCGCGAGCCAGGTACGCTTCGCGCTCGCCGATCACGTCATGGCGGCGCCGCTGTTCGATTGGCTGCTGAGCACGCCCGCCGCCGTCGAGCGGCTGCGGCCCGACGTGCTGCTGTGCATCGGCTCGACTCCGACCTCCTCCGCGTTCGAACGCTGGGCAGCGCGCGTCCCGCGCCGCATCGTCTTCGGCGATCACGGCTACCCTGACGCGCTCGGCACCGCAGAGCTGGTGGCGAGCGGCCAGCTCGAGCCGGCCTTGACCGCGCTGATCGCCGAGCTGAAGCGGCAGACGATCGGACGGCAGCGCTCGCGCTTCTCGAGCGAGCTACGCGACGCCCACGACCTTTGCCGGCGGCGCGTCGCCGAAGCGCTCGACCAGCCCACGAGCGAGCTGAGCGAGGGCGTGGCCGTCAAGTGCGTGGTCGACAGCCTGCCTCACGACGCGGTGCTGGCCCTCGGCAACAGCTTGGCGATCCGTGACGTCGACGCCTACGTGACCCGCGCGCGGCGGCTGCGCATCGTCTCGCAGCGCGGCGCCAACGGCATCGACGGCCTCGTCTCGGGCGCGATCGGCAGCGCGATCGGCAGCGGCGCGCCGACCTTGCTGCTCCTCGGCGACGTGAGCCTGCTTCACGACCTGGGTGCGCTCGCCTCCGCCGCGCTCGTCGCGACTCCGCTCGTGATCGCCGTGATCGACAACGCCGGCGGCCGCATTTTCGACCAGCTGCCGGTACAGTCGCTCTACGGCCCCGAGCCCGACGCGGCCCGGCTCTGGCTCACTCCTCCGCCACGCGAGCTGTCGCACGCGGCCGCGCTGTTCGGCTTGCGCTTCGCCGCCCCCACCACGCCCTTGGAAATCGCGGCCGCGACGTCGAGCGCGCTCGCCGAAAACGCCGTCACGCTGCTGCACCTGCGCGTCGGCCCCACCAGCGCCGCCGACACCAGGCGGCGCGTGCTCGACGCCCTGCAGGCCGATCTGAGCGTCGAGCAAGGCTGACTTGCGGTACCTGCTGCTCCACGGCTTCACCGGTGGCCCCGAGAGCCTGACTGTGATCTCCCCGCCCGACGGCTCGGTCGCGCCCCCGCTCGCCGGTCACCTCGGCCAGCCCGTGGTCGGCGGGTTCTGGGACGAGGTCGAGCGGCTGGCGGCGCTCGGCAGCGACTGTCAGGGTTTGCTCGGCTACTCGCTGGGCGGCCGCTTCGCCCTCGGCATGCTGGCGCGCTACCCCGAGCGCTTCGTCCATTCCGTCATCATGTCGGCGCATCCCGGGCTGCCGACGGTCGCCGAGCGCGATGCGCGACGCGCCGGCGACGCGCGGTTGGTCGAGCTGCTGCGCGGCCGGGGCCTGAGCGCGTTCGTCGAGCACTGGCAAGCCCTGCCGCTGTGGGCCTCGCAAGGCGCCCTGCCGGAAGCGGTGAAGCTCGCTCAGCGGAAGCTGCGCCTGAGCCACACCGCGGAAGGGCTTGCCCAGAGCTTGATCCACCATGGTCTGGGAGAAATGCCCGATTTACGGCCGCGCTTGCCTGCCGTGCGCGGCGAGGTTGACGTCGTCGTCGGAGAGCGCGACCTCAAGTTCGTGCCCCTCGGCCAAGAGCTCTCCCACCTGATCCCCGGTGCCAAGCTGACGATCGTCGCCGGCGCCGGACACAACCTGCTGCTGGAGCGACCCGCGCTGGGGGCGGAGCTGCTGCGGCACGGAGCAAACCCATGAGCACCGCCGCATCGTTTTCCGATCCTCGTCCCTCGCCCGTCGGTAGCTGGGTGCTGGCCGCGCGTCCCAAGACGCTCAGCGCCGCCAGTGTCCCGGTGCTGGTGGGCAGCGCCTGCGCCTTCGCGCTCGAAGGCTTTCGTTGGGGCCCCGCGCTCGCCGCGCTCGCCGGCGCGCTGCTCCTGCAGATCGGCGCCAATTTCGCCAACGATGTGTACGACTACGAGAAGGGAGCCGACACCGCCGAGCGCCTCGGCCCGACGCGCGCAGTGCAAGCGGGCCTGATCACGCCGAGCGCGATGAAGCGCGGCATGTACGTGGTGTTCGCGCTGTCGTTGCTGATCGGCGCTTACCTGACCGCGGTCGCGGGTCCGATCATCCTCGCGATCGGCCTGGTCTCGATCGTGTCCGCCATCGCCTACACTGGCGGTCCCTACCCGCTCGGCTACAACGGCCTCGGCGATCTGTTCGTGTTCGTGTTCTTCGGGCTCGTCGCGGTGTGCGGCAGCGTCTTCGTGCAAGCCGGGGAGGTGCCGCCGCTGGCGCTGTGGTGCAGCTTGCCGGTCGGGGCGCTTGCCACCGCGATCCTCGTCGTCAACAACCTGCGCGACTTCGAGCAAGACGCGAAGGCGGGCAAGCGCACGCTCGCCGTGCGCTTCAGCCCGAAAACCGTCATCTACGAATACTGGCTGCTGCTCGCGCTGGCTTACGCGGTGCCGCTCTTTCTGGCCACCAGCTCCGCCGGCGGCCGCTTCGTGCTCTTGCCGCTCTTGACCTTGCCGCTCGCGCGCCGGCTGATGCGCGCCGTCGCGACCGAGCGCGGCCGAGAGCTCAACGCGCGCCTGGCCGGCACCGCGAAATTGCTGCTGCTGTTCGGGCTGCTGTTCGCGCTCGGCATCGTGCTCGACCGGCTGCAGCTGTTGTCCGCGGCCGGGACGCGCCCGCCATCATGAAGCTCGAGCTGCGGCGCGTCACGCTCGAGACGGCCGGCGCTCGGCATGCCCGCCGCGCGTGGCCGGAGCGAGAGTGCCTATTGCTCCGCTACACCGACGCCGACGGCGTCGCCGGGGTCGGCGAGGCTTCGCCCCTGCCTGGCTACTCGCGCGATGAGCCCGATCGGGTGGAGGCCGCGCTGCACGAGCTCGACCCGTCCGCTGTCGCGACGGCGCTCGACCAGCCGTCGGTGCGCGCGACCCTTAGCGCCCTCGCTCGCCTCGTGCCCGAGAGCCTACCGTCGGCGCGCATGGCGCTCGAGACCGCGGGCCTCGACTGGCTCGGGCAGCGCCGCGGCGTCTCGGCCTGCGCGCTGCTCGGAGCGGCGCACGACGCGCGGCGCCCGCTGGCGGCGCTGGTCGGCTCCGCCGGCGCCGAGAACCTAGGCGCCCTCTGCGACCAAGCGCGAGGGGACGGCTATCGACACTTGAAGCTCAAGCTCGGCGAAGCGGGCCGGCTCACCGCCGAATTAGCGGCTGTCGTCGCGCTGCGGGAGCGGCTCGGTCGCGGCGTCGAGCTGCGCGTCGACGCCAACGGCAGCCTCACCGCGTCCGAGGTCGAACGAGCCTGGACCGAGCTGGGCGCGCTCGAGCTAGAGCTCTTCGAAGAGCCGGGTGAAATTCCGGCCCACCTGGCGGGCGCGTTGCCGCTCGGGCTCGACGAGTCACTGCAGGGCTTGCGCGAAGCGGAAGCGGAAGGCTTGCTGCGCTTGCGAAAGGCTCGCTGCCTGGTGCTCAAGCCGATGGCGCTGGGCGGCATCGAGCACTGCCTGCGGCTGGCAGAGCGCGCCCGGAGCGTCGGCGCGAGGGTGGTGGTCTCCCATTGCTTCGACGGTCCGTTCGCTTGGCGTGCGACGGCAGCGTTGGCGCTCGCGCTGCCGGCCGGCGCCGCCCACGGGCTCGCGCCGCATGCAGGTCTGGCGGCCTGGCCGTCGGCGCCGCTGCCGGTGCGCGAAGCGGTGCTCGAGTGCTGGAGCGCGCCGGGGCTGGGGGCTCCCGCCGATCCCGGCTTTTCATGAGCACGCTCTCGATTTTCGACGCGGCGCGCGACGCGCCAGACGACGTCGCGGCGGTCGACGGCGCGGCAGAGCTGTCCTTTCGAGAGCTGGCTCGTCGCACCGAGCCGCTCGCACGCCGGCTGCTCGCGGCGCGGCCGCCGGCGCTGGCGCTCACGCCGCGCGCCGACGCCGGCAGCTTGTCGTGGCTGTACGCCGCCTTCGCCACCGGCACGCCGGTGTTGCCGCTGCATGCCCGCGCCGCCGCTGCCGAGAACGCCGCCAGCGTCGCGCGGGCCTCGGCGATGGATGTCGAGGCGCTGCCGCTCGGGGAGCCGGGGCCGCTTCGGCTCACCGTGATCGACGACGACGCGGCGCTCGTGCATCTGCCGACCTCGGGCTCCACCGGCACGCCCCGGCTCGTCCAGCTGAGCCGAGGCGCGGTGCTGGCTTCGGCGCGCGCCTCGGCGCAAAACCTGGGCTGGGAGCCGCACGATCGCTGGTTGTTGTGTCTGCCGCTATCGCACGCGGGCGGGCTCTCGATCGTGATCCGCTCGCTGCTCGCTCGCCGCGCCGTGCTGCTGTTCGAACCGGGTCCGGGCGGGATGCTCGCGCGCATCGACGAGCTTTCGCGCGTCGCCGCCCGAGCCACGCTGATCTCGCTCGTACCCAGCGTGCTCGCGGCGTTGCTCGACGCCGGCTTCGTAGCCACGAACCGGCTGCGCGCCGTCCTGGTCGGCGGCGCCGGCTGTGCTCCCGAGCTCGCGGCGCGCGCGCGCGCCGCCGGTCTCCCGCTGTTGACCAGCTACGGCCTCACCGAGACGGGCTCGCAAGTCGTCACGCGCCGCTACGCGGAGCGCTTCGAGCCGCTGCCCACGCGCGACGGCGTCGTCAGCTCCGGGCACCCATTGCCGGGGGTGGAGCTGCGGCTCACCGGCGGCTCGATCGCGCTGCGCTCACCGGCGCTCTTTTCGGGCTATCTGGGCGATCCGGCGCCCGCGCTCGATGCGCAGGGTTGGCTCACGACCAACGATCGTGGCGAGCTCGGCCCGGACGGCGAGCTGTACGTGCGCGGCCGCACCGACGACGTGATCGTGACCGGAGGCGAGAACGTCGATCCCCTCGAGGTCGAAGCGGCGCTCACGAGCTTGCCGCAGATCGTGGCCGCGTGCGTTTTCGGCGCGCCCTCGGCCCGCTTCGGCGAGGTCGTCACGGCGCTGCTCGTCAGCGCCGATGCGGCGCTCGGCGACCCAGCGCGTCTCGCGACGCTGCTCGGCGATCGCCTGGCGCGTCACAAGTTGCCGCGTCGCGCTCTGCTCGTCGATGCGTTGCCGCTCACGGCGTCGGGCAAGCTCGACCGGCGCGCTTGCAAGGCGCGCTTCGCGGAGCTGGCCTCGGATGAACGCGACTGACGACGAAGCATCGGGGAGTAAAATTATGCTCCCTCGGTTATTGCGGCGTATTTCGTGCTTTACGACAGCGGGCGCTTTGTTGTTACGTGCCTCGCGCCCGATTCGGGCACGCAACGCGCGTCTCGCTCTGCAGGCGAGCCAGGTCGAGGACATCGAGTGAAAGAGCGACCGTTCCCCGGGTCCGAATCCGACACGCCGGGTTTGGCCGAAGAAGTAACGCTACGCTGGCGGCAGCGCCTGGCCGCGTGGGCGTCGACCGCCGCGCTGCTGCTGGTCGCCACGGGCTGCCCCGAAGCCGCCGACCTCGAGAACCCGGACAGCTTCTGCAAGCCGGGGGCGTCGGTCGTCGACGCCAGCGGCAAGGTGGTTGGCTGCAACGACCTGGGCGCGAGCGCTGGCACCGGCGCCGGCATGCCCCCAGCGGGATGCGAGACGGCGTGCTTGACCCAGCTGTTCGAAAACACCTGCAACAGCTGCCATACCAGCTCGGCTCCCCTCGGTGGCCTCGATCTGCAATCGGCGGGCTTTACGGCGCGGCTCAAGGACCAGGCCGCCAAGCACCAGAGCGTCGACAATCCAGCGCAGTGCCCGAGCGGCGACGAGCTGATCGACAGCGCCAACCCGTCCGCCAGCTGGCTGCTCAAGAAGGTCAGCGGCCAGCAAGGCGCGTGCGGCACGTCGATGCCGCCGGGGAACGTACCCGTCACGCAGGCCGAGCTTGCGTGCGTGACCGCCTACGTGACGTGCGTCGGCGGAGGAGCATGAGCTTGCGCCGATCGCTGCGTCTGGGTTTCTTCCTCGCAACGTTGGTCACCGCGTTCGCGTCGCAGGCGGCATTCGAGCCGCAAGCCCGCGCGGCGTCGGCGCAGAAGGCGAAGGTCGCCGTCGGCGGCTTCAGCGGCGACAAAAAGGGCGACGTTCGTGACGCCTTCATCGCCGCGCTGCGCAGCGACGGCGGCTATGACATCACCGACGCCGACGACGTCAAGAGCACCGCCAACGCGCGCGCCATCGCGGAGGCGGCCAAGGCGATGGAGGTCGACGTCGTCATCACCGGCAAGCTGACGGGCAATACGCTCAAGCTCAAGGTGATGGGAGCCGACGGCAAGCCGCAAGGCGACGCCCAAATCAAGGCTCCGAGCCGCGCCAAGCTGAAGGCGAAGATTCAGGACAGCGCCGCGATCGGCGTGGCCGATGGGGTGGACAAGGCACGGGCCAGCGCGGCGGAGGAAGAAGCGCAGCGTCAGGCAGAGCAGGAGCAAAACGAGGTCAAAGCCAAGGCCTCCACCGACGAGGATGACGAAGACGCCAACGACGATGACGCTTCCGGCGTCGATCTAGCGCCGCTCGACGCCGTCCTCGGGGTGCGCGCGCTACACCGCACCTTCGATTTTCACGACACGATCGCGGAGGCGCGACCGAACGACGGATTCGCGCGCTTCCTGAAGTATCGGCTCCCGCTCGGTCCCGTCGCGTTCGTCGACTTGAGCTGGTATCCGGGCGCCCATTTCGCGAAGGGCCAGGCGCAGCGCATCGGCCTCAGCCTCGGCTACGAAAAGGGCTTCGCGATCACGACGAAATATCGAGACAAGGAGCTGCAGACGAACGAGCAAGGCTTCTACGTCGGCGCGCGCTACCGGCTCCCGCTCGCCGCTCACATGTTCGGTGTCGGAGCGAGCTTCGGGCAGCACACTTTCGCGCTCGACGGTGATGAGGCGGCCCCGCTCGTGCCCGACGTGAAGTACTCGTACGTGAAATTCGGGCTCGACGGCAACCTGCGCTTCGGGCCGATCGCGCTCGGCGCGCGCGTCGCCAAGCGGATCGTGCTCGGTACCGGTGACCTCGAGAAGGTGTGGTTTCCGGGGTCGGTCAAGACGCAATCGCTCGAATTCGGCGCGACGGTCGGCTATCGCCTGGCCGGCCCGCTCGAGGTCGTAGTCGGCTTCGATTGGCTACGCTACGCCTTCGATTTCAACCCGCTGAAGCAGCGTGCCGGCTCCGAGTCGGCGGTCGCGGGCGGCGCCGTCGATCAATACTCGTCCGGTTTCTTGGGGCTACGGCTGGATTGGCCGAGCGAGACCGGCAGCGCTGTCGCCGCTCCGGCTGCGCCGCCCCCCAAGCCAGACGACGACGAATAGGCGCCAATCGGCGGCGGGCGAGCGCGTGGACGGCGCTATACTGGCCGGCGATGGTCGCTCGCAGTCTCCTGCTCGGCGTTGGGCTCGCTCTGGCTTCTCACGGTCTGCTCGGCTGCAACACGGCCAAAGATAAAGCGGGGGCGCCGCAGCCGGAGCCAGCGGCCGCGTCATCGTCGGGCCCACCCGCGGCGGGCGCGCGCAAGACTTTCGGCGCCGCGCTGGGTACGAGCCCGGCGGTGGCCCTGGCCGACGTCTTGAAGACCCCCGATAAATTTGCTGACCAGACCGTGCTCGTCGAGGGCGAGGTGCGGCGCGCCTGCACCCGCAAGGGTTGTTGGATGGAGCTTGGCGAGGCAGGAGACGCTGCGGCGCCGGGCTGCCGCGTCACGTTCAAGGACTATGGCTTCTTCGTCCCCACTGACTCGGCAGGCTCCCGCGCCCGCGTGGAGGCAAGGGTCGAGAGCAAGCTCGTCAAGCCCGAGCTTGTCGCGCACCTGGAGTCCGAAGGCGCCCGGTTCCCCGACAAGTCCGCCGACGGCTCGGCCCACGAGGTGCGGTTGGTCGCGACCGGCGTCGAAATGTGGCGCTGAACGGCGGCGGCTGAGCGCGCGTCCAGCGTCTCGGCCCGAGTCAAGGCCGGCCACCCGGACTCTGGTCTCGGATCTTTCACCGCCGGCCCCGAGATATGCTACCCCACGGGTCCGATGCGGTTTTTCGCGAGAATCGCCCTCATTTCCGCGCTCTTGCTGACGAGCGGGGCCGCCGCCGGCAGAGAGCACGTCGTTGGTGACGGTCAGACGTGGGGCAAGATCGCCAAGCGCTATCAGATCAGCATCGCCGCGCTGTGCAAGGCCAACGGCATGACCCGGCGCGACAAGATCAAGCCCGGCCAGCGCCTGACGATCCCGGAGCCCAACGAGGAGCCGTCCGAAACCGTCAACGCCTCCGTCAACGAGGCCGCCGACGCCGAGCCTCATCACGACCACGAAGATCCGGACGATCGTGCGCTCGGCGGCGGGCTGCGGCAAATCGATCTGCCCGGCGCCGCGCCCGCCTACTACTACGAGCCGCAGGGCCGCGGCCGGCTCGGCTTGCGGCCGGTGCTCGTCTACCTCCACGGCCGGGGCGGACACCCCGAGGCCGACTGCCGGCGCTGGGCCTCGCTGGCGCGGCGCTACGGCTGGCTGGTTTGCCCGAGCGGCCCCGTTCCCTACGGCGACGGCCGCGCTTGGGACAACAACTGGCCGAGCGCACACCACGCCACGATGGCCGCGATCAACGCGCTGCGCGAAAAGTATGGGCGGCGCGTGCAGCTGTGGGGCAACACCCTGATCGGCTTCTCGGAAGGCGCGTACGCGGCGATGAACGTGGGCGTGCGCGAGCCGCGCACCTTCAACCGCTGGCTAATCCTCGCCGCCAACTCGAAGTATTGGGGCGGCCCCGGCCTCGAGGCGCTCGGCTCCGCGAAGAACCGCGTCCGACGCGTGTTCTTGATCACGGGCGAGCACGACGAGGTGCTCGAGGGCACCCATCAAGTCGAGGAGTGGCTGCACAAGGCGGGCGTGCCGACGAAGGTCATCACGCCGAGTAACATGGGCCACGAGGTGCCGCTCGAGAAGAAGACCGAGATGTACCGCAGCGCGCTGAGCTGGCTCGACTCCGGCTGACGCGCGTCGAAGGCACAGCGCCGCGCCGGCGTCAGCGCCGCGCCGGCGTGGTCAGCGCGAACACCCCGATCGCGCGGCGGCACCCGATGACGCCACGGAAGCCTTCTGCGATTGGAGCTGCGGCGCGGCAGCCCCCAAGCTCAATGGTACGCGGCGGCGGTGTTGACAGGCTTGCCGGTGCGATCGTGCTCTGCCACGAGGTATCGCGCCGTGACCTCACAGTTGGCGCAGGCCGGGAACTGCGACTTGTGCTCGCACGTGATGACGAGCGCGCTCGGCGGCGCCAGCGAGAACTCGGTCGGGTCGATGTGACGGCCGCACGCGATGCAGTGGATGTGCTGGGCGTGATTGTGACCGCCGCCGCCGCTCTGTTCCTTCTTCTCGCGCTTCGTGAGTCGTTTCTCTCGCTTCATGGCGGGACGCCTCTATCACAGCTCCGCGAGGAGCGCTCGGGCCGCGGCGTGATCGGGATTTTCGGTGAGCGCCTTGCTCGCCAGCACCTTGGCTTTGCGTGGATCGCCGGCCTTTTTGGCGAGCTGCGCGAGGTAGAAGTTAGCGTCCGCCTTCATGTCGGTGGTCGCGCCCTCGTTCGAGCCGGGCTCGGGCGCCCTCATGATGGCGATGCCGCGGAAGGCGCGCTGGGCGGTCTCGTCCTCGTCGATTTCGAGCGCTTGCATACCAAGCTGCATCGCAAGCTTGCCGTTCTTCGGGTCGAGCTCGAACGCGCGGGTCAGGGCCGACAGCGCGTCGGACAGGAAGCCGTCCTGCAGGTGGAGGGCGGCCATCTCTTGGTAAACTTGGCCGAGCGCCTTGATTCGGCGGCCGCGGCTCGCCTCCGTCACGCCCGTCAGCAACGCCAGCGCGTCGTCGTTGCGGTCGGCCGCGACGTAGGCGCGCGACAGCAACACCACCGCGTCGATGTTCTCGGGGTCTTGAGCGCGCACCATTTCGAGGATGCGCACGGCGGAGGCGGCCTGGCCTTCGGTCGCGAGCAGCAGCTCACCCGCTTCGAGCAGCAAGCGGCGGTGCTCGCTCGGATCTTTGGAGTTCTGGGCGTCTTCCAGCAGCAACTCGGCGCGCTCGCGCACGGCGCCGATCGCCGCGTAGATCGCCTGCAAGCGCTGCCTGACCTCGGAGCGGCCGCGATCGACGCCGAGCGCGCGCTCGAGCCCGGGGCGCGCGTCGTAGGGGCGGCCGAGCTGGTCGCAGGCCTCGGCCAGGCGCAGGGCGTCCGCTACCAGCGCTTCGCCCGCCTCCACCTCGACCAGGCGCGAGAGCGTGCCGACGGCGTGCTCGAGGTGGCCGGTGCGGGTCGATAGATCGGCGAGGCGGCGCAGGGCCACCACGTCCGCCGGAACCTCACGCACGAGCTCGGACAGCCGCGCGCGCGCGCCGTGGGCGTCGCCGACGGCTTCGAGCAGCTCGACGAGGCGCAAGACGAGCCGGCGATCTTCGGGCGGCTCGGCTCGGGCGATCGCGCGCTCGAGGGCGTCGATCAGGTCGGGCGCGAGCGTGGGATCGACGGCGTAAGCTGCTTCCAGCGCCAGCACCGCTTCTTCGTCGCGCGACAGCTCTCCCAGCAGCTGCGCGCGCTTGCGCAGCAGGGCCGCGTCTTGCCGGTGCTCACCGATGAAGGTGTCGAGCGCGTTGAGCGCGGCCTCCGGCTGGCTGGCGGCTCGATAGGCTTCGACGAGGCGGTCGAGCAGGCGCGCGTCGTCGGTGCGCTGGCGCAGCGAGGCGTCGAGCAGACCCGCGACCTTCGTGTAGTCTTCGCGCTCGGTGTAGCGCACGATCAGCAGATCGCGCAGCGACGAGTCGCGAGGATTGGCCGAGAAGCTCGCTTCGAGGGCGCGCTCGGCCGCTTCACGGTCACCCAGCTCTTCGCGCAGCGCGGCCAGGCGCCGGCCGAGAGCGGCCGCCTCGTTGCCTTGCCGCACGCGTAGCAGGCCTTCGATGGCGTCCGCGATCAGCGCTTGCTCGCCGAGCTGCTCCGCGAGCTGCAGCGAGGCTTGCAGCAGCTCCGCGTCGTTGGGAGACCATTGTAGCGCGGCCCGGCAAACGTCGAGCCCCGCCTCGAGCTGGCGTTTCTCCGAGAGCAGCCGCACCAGCTCGAGAGAGAGGGCGACGACGCGCGCCACGTCGTTCTGATCTTTGGCGCGATCCAGCTCGCGAGCGAGCAAAGTCGCCAGATCACCGGAGCGCCCCGTCGCGACCAACAGCTCGCGCAAGCGCGCGACGGCCGAGACGCACGAAGGGTCGTCCGCGATCACCTCCGACAGCGCTTCGATCGCCGGCTCTTCGTTGCCGGGGCTCTGCAAGAGCAGCTCGGCGCGCTCGAGGCGCAGCTGGCTACGCTCTTGGGGATCGTCGACCTCGCTCGTGATCTGGCCGAGCAGCTCCGTCAGCTCCGGGAGCTGCCCCGTTTGGCGCAGCAGGAACAGCAGCGGTTGCCACAGCTCTCTTTCGCGCGGTTCTCGCGCGTGCAGCGAGCGGAACAGCCGCACCGCGCGCGGCAGCTCGCTCTCGACGCCGGCCGCTTCTCGCGCCAACTCGAGCGTGGCATCGCGCCGCTCCGCTTCGGGCAGCGCCGTGAGCGACTGCTCTCGCAGGTCGAAGCTCTTACCGAGCTCCCCTTGCCCCGCGTAGATCCCGGCCAGCGTCAGGCGCGCATCGGCCAGCTCCTGCTCATTCAGCTCGGCAGCAGGGTTGGCGAGCGCGGCCAACAGGCCTTCCTGAGCCAGCCGCGTGTCGGCAAGCTCGCCGGTGGCGTCGAGCAGCTCACGAAGCGTCGCGCCGGAGGCGGCGGGACCCCCCAGCTTGACCACCAGCACCTCGGCCAAGCCGCGCGCGTCGTTCAGCGCGCGCGCCAGCCGCTCCTTGATCGGCAATAGCTGCGGCAGTTGCTCGGGCGACGCGCTCACGCTCGCCAGCGCTCGCGTCGCTTGGCCGGCGTCGAGCCGCAGATCGAGCGCCTTCTCCAGCAGCGCCAGGCCTTCGGTCAACGTGGCGTCGTTCGAAAGCTTGCTCCGCGCCAGCCGGAAGTACAGATCCGGGTCGGCGGGCGGCGCCGACGAGCCGCCGTGCGCCAGCCGCAGCTCCAGGATCCGCTCTTCGGCGGCGCTGTCGCCTAGATGATCGTAGATGCGCCCGAGCGCCGCGAACGCCTGATCGTCACCCTGACGCGGATCTTTCTCCAGCATGCGTTCGATCGCGCGGGCGCGCTCACGGAACGACTCCCGGCGCTGATCGAGGCCGCCCAAATGCTCGGCGTGCAGCAGCACGAGGTCGGCGAGGGCGCTGGCGGCATCGCTCGGCGAAGAGACGTGCTCGAGCCGGCCGAGCAGCGCTCGTGACAGCAGATCGTGACGGCCGCGATGGCGCAGCGCCGCCTCGAGCGCCAGCGCTTCGCGGCCGTTCTCCGATGAAGCCTCGAACGCGGATTCGATCAGCTCTTGGGCGCGGGCCTCGTCACCGCGCCGCATCGACAGCTCGCTCAGCGACAGCAGCGCCTCCGTCTTGCTCGGCGCCTCGGGATCGTCGTCGCGTCCTACCACCAGCATCAGTGAACGAAACATGCGCTCCGCGCGCTCGAGCTCGCCCTGCTCCATCGCCACGCGCCCCAACATCTGCATGATCCCCGGGTGCGCGGGGTCGATCTTGGAGGCGGCGTCCAGCTCACGCAGAGCTTCCGTTTGTTGGCCGGTGGCGAGCAGCACGCGCGCCTGCTGAAAATGAGCGAGGGCGCGATCCTTGGGCTTGCGCGCCCCGTAGCGCTGAATCTGCTCCCGCAGCACGACGAGGGCGTCGTCGTAGCGCGCGCAGGAAAACAGGGCCTGAGCCAGGCGCAACCGCAGCTTCTGATCGTCCGGATCCAGCTCGATCGCTTGCTGTAACAGCGGCGCCGCCTGCGCCGGATCGCTGCGATGCACGAGGTGGATCTCCGAAGCGTCGCGCAGCAGCTGGATCCGCTGCCGGCGATCGGAGGTGCGCTGCGCTTCTTCCGCGAGCAAGCCGGCCAGCGCCGCGTGATCGCCGAGCTCGCGATACAGCGTGGCGAGCGCCGCCCGCACCGGCTGGGCGTCGATCGCCAGGCGCGCCGCGCGCTCCAGCGCCGGACGCGCCTTTTCCGGCACTCCGAGCTCGCGATAGACCGACAACAGCTCGAGGGCGCGCTCGGCGGCGAGCTCGGAGCCTTCCAGCTGCAGCAAGCGCTCGAGCGCATCGGCGGCGCGCGGCAGCTCGCCCTGCTCGCGGAAGATGCGCGCCAGCGCCGACAGCGACGCCTCGCCGCCCAGCTTGGCGGCGGCTTCGTGGTTCGCGATGGCGCGCGCGCGATCGAGCAGGCGTTGCTCGGCGTTTTCGCCGGCGCGGGCGTAGAGCAAGGCGGCGCCGGCAAGATCGCCGCGACCTTCTCGCGCCCGGGCTTGAGTTTCCCACAACACGACGATCTCGGCGTGGAGCCCCTGCTCCTCGAGCAGCAACGACAGTCGCGTCACCGACGCCGCCGCCACGTCGTCGGCGGGGTCTTCTGCCAAGAGCTCGTTGAAGATTTGAATCGCGCTCTGATTGTCGGACAATCGATCGGAGCACAGGCAAGCGGCGTCGCGGCGTAGCTCGCGCTGGCGCGCGGTCGCGAACGGCAGCTTGGCGGCGTCGAGCAGCTCCGAGACCACCGTCTCGTACTCTCCGCGCTCCAGCCGGCGGTCGCACAGCTCCTGGACCGCCCAGTCGGCGGCCGCCAGCGCTTCGGGCGCCTGCTCGCTCTCGAAGGCCGCGATCGAGAGCTCACGCAAGCGCTCGACCACGGCGAGCCCTTGGCTGACGTCGGTGGGCTGCAGCCCCGCGACCTCGATCGCGCGCTCCCAGTCGCGCGCCACGACGAAGGCGTCCAGCGCCCGCCCGAGCTCGCCGGTGTGGTGCCGATGCACCGCGCCGAGCTCGAGGTAGAGGTCGCGGCGTCGATCGCCGTCGGCCTCGTGCTTCACTTCGTCGTCATACAGCTCGGCCAACGCGCGAAAGTCGTGCTCTTCGGCCAGTAGCTCGCGGAGCGATTCGAACAGCTGCGGCGAACGGCCGTGGAGCTCACGCACGCGCATGAACGCCGCGATCGCGCGCTGTCGGTCTTCCAGCGCACGAGACAGCAGCTGCGCGGCGCGCGTGCGATCGAGGCGGGCGGCCTGCTCGTCTTCCGTCAGCTCGGCACGGCGCTCGAGCGCTGCCACCAGCTCCTCGAAGCGGCGGGCGCGCTCCAGCGCCTTGCACAGCGCGTCGATCGCCTCGAGATCGTCGGCGCCGAGCTTGAGGCGCGCCTCCAGGTTGACGATCGCGCGCGTAGGATCGCCGAGCTTCGACAGCGCGACCTCCGCCGCCTCGCCGAGCGCCATCCGCCGTTCCGGCGCCGCCGGCGCGAGCTCTGCGAGGCGCTCCAGCACCGCCGCCAGCTCTTCGGGCGAGCCCTGTCGGCGCAGAATGCCGACCAAGCCTCGCGCCGCCGCCAGCGCGTCGGCGCGCTCGGCGTCGCTCAGGCCGAGCACGCCGCGGTACAGATCGGCCGCCGCGGGGCTGTTGCCCAGCGCCTGCTCGAAGATCGCGCCCGCCTCGAGCAGCAGGCTGCCGCGCGTGGCGTGACCGACGTCGCCCAAGGCCACCGCCCGCAGCACCTCCGCCTGGCGCTCGCGCAGCGACAGCTCGCCGGCGAGGTTGGCGAGCCGCTCGCGCCGCTCCCGATCATCGGGGATCAGCGCCACGATCGCCGAGAGTGTTTCGAACGCGCCCGTCGGGTCGCCCAACGTCGCGAGCCGCAGCTCGACGGCCTCGTCGAGCAAACGGACGCGATCGACCGGCGGCGAGCCGTCCGCCTCCACCTCCAACATCCGCACCACGTCGACGATACTGGCTTGGGTGCGGTAGTGCGCCGACAGCAGGCGCGCCGCCGCGACGCGCACGCTCGGGGCGCCCTCGACCGGCACCTCCGCCGAGCTCGGCAGGGCGACGATGCGCTCCAGTAACGCGACGCCGTCTTTCTCGCCCCCTGGCGCCCCGAGCAACCGAGCCGCGAGCGTCAGCGCCTCGCTCGGCTCGTTCAGATCGAGCCACAGCGCCGCGATCCGACCGAGCAGCTCGTTTTGATCGCTCCCTTTGGCGCCGCGCAGGCGCAAGCCGAGCAGCTCGATCAGCGGCCGCTTCTTGCCATTTCGCTCATACAGCCGCTCGAGCGAGGCCTCCACCCGCGTATCGCCGGGGTTTTCGCCGTTGAGGCGCTCGAAATATTCGATCGCGCGCTCGGCGTTCCCGGCGAAATCGCGAGCTGCCATCGCCGCTTCCCGCAGTAGCTCGATGCGCTCGCTGGCCGGCTCCGCGCGCGCCAGCCGCGCGTCGTATAGCTCGAACAGCTCCGCGTAGCGGCCCTGACCGTTGAAGGCGAGCTTGAGCCGATCGAAGGCCCAGTCCGCCGCCGGACACAGCGACAGCACGCGCGACAATAGGGAGATCACCCGCTCGCCGTCGTCGAACCATTCTTCTTGGAACTCGACCACGCGCCGACCCACGACGTCGGCGACGCCGGGCGTCAGCTCACGCTCGATCGTACGCGCGTACGCCTGCGCGACCGGCTCGGGGCGGTTGAGCTTGCGCGCCATCTCTTCGGCCACGCTCCACAGCTCTTCTTCGCCCGGGGCCGCCTCCGCGCCGCGCAACGCCAGCTTCAGCGCCTCCTCGGGTTGATCGAGCTTGGTGTCGAGCAGCTGTCGCATCCACCTCGAGCGAGCCTCGGCCAGCTCGGGGGCGGCGGCAGCGACGGCGAGCAAGGCTTCGATCACATCGGCGCGGGCGTCGGGGTCTTCGGCCCCCTCCGCCATGCGTTCGAGCAGCATGGCGGCGCGGGCGCGGGTGACGGCGACGCCGAGCGCTTGGTGCACGACGCGCAGCGCATCCGCGTCGCTCGGCTGGGTTTGCAGCACGTTTTCCGCGAGATCGAGCGCCGCCTCCGGCTCTGCTAGGGGCCCGATCAAGATCGCGGCCAGCTTGAGCTGAATCGCAGGGCGGCTCTCGGCGTCCGCCCGCGGCAACAGCTCGCGCAGCGCACTGGCGGCGCCCTTCGCGTCACCCGCCGCCGCCCTGAGCCGCGACAGCTCGAGCAGCGCGTCGGTGCGTTCGGGATCGCTGGCCACGACCTGCTCGAGCAGCGCGACAGCGCGCTCGGGCTCGTGGAAGCGTCGTTCTTCGACGTCGGCCCACTTCAGCCACAGCTCGAGCGGGCTCGAGGCGCGCTTCACGCTCTCGGCCATCAACCAGCGGTAGTCTTCGATGCGCGCGGGCGTCTGCTCGGTGCGCTCCAGAAATTCGGCGAAAGAGTCGAGCTCGCTGCCGGCCGTGTCGCTGGCGCTCTCGACGAGCCCGCGAAACAGCTTGGCCGCGAAGTCGGCGCCGCCGGGGATCGTCGCCAGCGCACGCGCCTTGGCCAGGCCGAGGTGCCGCGCCCGCCCCGGGTGCATGCCGCGCTTCAACGCGAGATCGACGAGCTCGACGAAGGTCTTGGCGGCGCCGCTCGACGCCGCGCGTTCTTCGAGGCCGAGCAGCAGCGTGACGACGTAGCGCTCCTCGAGGGTCGGTAAGACGACCGCGAACGCCTGGCTGACCTGTTGCCAGTCCCCGGCCTGGGCCGACAGCTCGACGAGCCGCCCCGCCGCCCGCGAAGAGCCGGGGTCGACGCTCAGCACGCGCTCGTACAGCCGCCGGGCGCGCTCCAGCTCCGTCGGCAAGCGCTCGGACAGCTCCGCGCCCTCGAGCCATGCCCGCGCCGCCGCCTCCGGGTCGGAGAGCTGCCAAGCTAGCGCGTTACCGAGCCGCTCGAGCAACGCCGCCCGCGCCGCCGCCTCGGCGGTACGGCTGAGCCGGCGCTCCAGCGTGAGACGCACTGTAGCGCCGTCGTTCTGCTCGCGGGCCAGCCGCTCGATTGACTCCAGCACATCGTCGGCAAGGTCGGTCGCTTCGCACAGCTCGCGGTAACGGACCAGGGCTTCGGCGGCGTCCCCGCGGCGCTCGCATAGCTGCGCCAGGCGCAGCAAGGTGAGCGTCTTGCGCTCCCCGCCTTCGAGCTCGACGGCGCGGGTGAGCTCGGCCGCGAGCGCGTCGAGATCGCCGGTGCGCCCCAGCAGCTCTACCAGTGCGTCGTGCGCGGCGCGATCGCGCGGATCTTCGCCGAGCGCGCGGTGCAGCGTCCGGATCGCCACGTTGGGCTCGCCGAGCTCTCGGCCTTGCAGCGACGCCAGCGCATGAAATAGCTCCCGGCGTCGGGTCGGGTCTTCTTCTTGCTCGAGCGCGCTCTGGTAGAGCTCGAGGCGCTCTTCGGGGGCGCCCTGCTCGGCCAGCAGCCGATCCACGCGCCCGATCAGCTCGCGTGAGCCCGGATCGAAGACGAGCGCGCGCGTCAGCAGCTCCACCGCGCGCTCCAGATCGCCGGCGGCCGCGTAGGCCTCGCCCGTCGCCTTAGCCAGCTCGAACACCTCCACCGAGTCGACGGCGGCGTCACCGAGCGCCGCGTTCAGGACGGCGGCGCGATGGGGCGCGCTGCCGTGGTCGCGCGCGGACAGCGTCAGCGAAAGCCAATCGCCGAGCTCCTCGCGGCGCTCGCGCAGCGCGATGCCGAGACCACTGCCCGACAGCTCGAGCGCGCGCTCGGGATCGTGGAGAGCGGACGCCGCGATCACGCTCGCCTCACGCAGAAGAGCGAGCTTTTGCGGCGCCGACGGCGCAAGCTCGGCCCGCACCTCCAGCACGCGCAGCAGCGCCTCCGACGGCTCCTCGTGGCGCAGCACCGGCTCGAGGATCTCGGCGGCGAGCTCGCGCGTATCCGGCAGCAGCAGGAGCTTCTCGACGGCGGCGCGCGCGGCGCGGTGGCCCGGCTCGAGCGCCAGCGCTTCTTGATAGGCGCGCAGGGCCCCCTCGGGATCGGCGAGCCGTGTCATCCGCAGCTCTGCCAGCTCCATCCACAGCGGGGGCCGCTCGGCGGGGGCCGCCCAAGCGATCTCGCGCTCGACCAGCTCACACACCTCGAAGAAGCGCTTGGCGCGAACCAGCAGCGGCATCAGCCGGCGATGCGCCTCCGGCGTGGGCCCGAATAGCTCCATCAGCTTCTCCCAAAGCTCGATGGCACCCTCCAGGTTGCGGCCCTTCTCGGTGGCAAGCTCCGCCGCCGACCAGGCCAGCCCGCGCGCTTCTTCCGGCTCCTTCGTGCGTTCGGCGCGGTGAAACAGCACCTCCGCCAGCCCGTCGTCGTCGTTGGCGTCGCGGTACAACGTCTCCAGGCGTCGCAACGCTTCATCCGTCCAGGGCGAGCCGATCAGCGCGCGGAACGCGACGATCGAGCGGTCGACGTCCTTCACGTCACCGTCGCACAGCCGCGCCAGACGCCGCGCCGCCGCCTGCCGCGGCTCGCGGTCGGGCTCGAGCTCGACGACCAACGTCAACGCCGCCAGCAGCTGCTTGAGCTCGGCCGACTCCGTCGACAGCTCGCACAGCGCTCGCGCCGCCACCAAGCTTGCGCTACCGCGCTCGCCGAGATCCAGGACTTGCTGAAACGCCGCCTTGGCGCGCTTCACGTCACCGCTCTTCAAATACACCTGACCCACGTCCGCGCCGACGCGAGCGCGCACCGCGTTGTCCTTGCTCGCCGCGAGCGCGCGCGACAGGAGCCGCGCCGCCTGCTCCGGCTGGCTGAGGCCCAGGCTCAGCGTCACGAAGCGCTGGCGCAGCTCGTCATCGCCCGGATTTCCCGCGACCACCGGCCCGAGCAGCTCGAGCGCGCCAGCGGGATCCGACAGCACGTCTTGGCGCAGAATGCCGAGCCGGCGCTGCACCTCGACCCGGCGCGCGCCACGCACCGTCTTCAGCTCGAAGCTGAGCATCGCGATCGCGCGGTCGGTGCGTCCGGAGCGTTCGTAAGCGTCCGACAGCGCGGCGGCGGCGCGGCCGGCGTGGGCGCGATTTTCGAGCAAGCTTTCTGCTGCCGCGTGCGCCGCGGGGTGGCTGGGAGCCAGCTGTAGCACGCCTTCGATGTGAGCCAGCCCTCGCGTCACGTCCTTCAACGGGCCGAGGCACAGATCGACGAGCTGCTCGCGCAACGCGAGCGCCTCGGCGGGGTCGGGCGGCGGCTCCCGTTTGAGGGCGTGCTCGTAGACGTCGACTACCTCTTTGTGGCGACCCCGCGAGAGCAGCCGCTGAACCAGCCCCTCACGCGCGCCGGGATCGCCGGGCGAGATTTTGAGGATGCGCTGCCCTACGTCCATCGCGATCTCGTCGCTTTGCGGCAAATCGCGCAGAAGCTCGGCGGCTCGGCGTAGAAGCTGCAGCTTCACTTCCGCTTCTTGCGCACGCGAGCTGGCGTCGACGTAGAGCTCGGCCAGCCGCGCCGGCTTGTTGGCGATGCCATACAGCGCCTCCAACAACTCGAATGCTTCGCCGTGCCCAGGCACCGCCGCCGCCGCGCGCTCGGCGTACGCGATCGCACCTTCCGTGTCGGCGAGCTCCTGTTGAAAGAACCGGGCCGCCCGCAAGTAGATGAATACCTGCTGCTCGCCCGTGAGCAGCTTGGTGCGCTTGTCGGCCGCGACCTCCTCATAAGCCATCGCGAGATCAGAGACCTTGTCGTGGCGCACGGCGGCTTGGTGTAGCCGCTCCCACGCTTCCAGCGGTTGCTCGCCCTTGGCGACGGCGTTCACCAACAACTCGAGCACGGCGCTGGGATCATCGAGCCGCTCCTCGAGGGCTTCGGCTATTTCGAACAGCTTGAGCGCGAGCACGCTGCCGCGTCGCTTGGCTTCAGTCTTGGGTGCGGGCAGCTCGGACTTCGGAGGTGCTGTAGTCATGCCAAGGCCGGTCTAGAAGCGTAACAGACCTTACTAGTGGCTTGGGAAGCGCTTGAAGCGTCGAATCATTTCCGGACGCGCGACGTCCCACGCCGGACGCGCGCGGCGATGCTCATTCGTGCAGGTGCGCCAGGTAGGATAACCGTGCCGCACGCTTATCGAAGGCGCCCGCGCGTCGGTCAGCGCAGGAACCCGACGAGCTCGCTGACGATGCGCTCCGGCTCTTCCCAGTGCACGAAATGGCCGGCGCCAGCGATCCGCTGCACCGCGACCTGCGCCACGTACTTTGGTAGATCTTCCAACAAACGGGCGTCGAGCGAGGGATCGGCCTCACCCCACAAGATGAGCGTGGGCGCCTCGATGCGCCGAGCGCACTGCAAAGGCCACCGAAAAAGCGCGCGATAGTAGCTCAGCGCGCCTCGCGCCGCGCCGGGCCGGAGCAGCTCGCGGCGCCCCGCTTCGACGCGCGCCTCGGTCATCACGTCTTTGTGGGCGACCAGCTGCCGCATCATCCAGCGGAAGACCCAGCGGCGCGTGATCACCCACTCGGCGATGCGGCGTAGCTGAAAAAATAAAATGTACCAGCTACGCAGCAGTTGGAGGCTGCGCCGGACCAGGCGGTAGTAGATAGCGGGATGCGGCGCGTTCATCACGACCAACTTGCTGACGAGCTCCGGGTGCTCGCTCGCCAGGCAGAACGCCAAGATTCCGCCCCAGTCGTGGCCCACGACCGCCACTTTCTCTTCGCCTGTCCAGCGTGCTAGCGCGGCCAGGTCGGCGACCACCGCCGCCGATCGGTAGGAGTCCAAGCCCTCCGGCTTGTCAGAAAGACCAAAACCGGGCAAATCGGGCGCGATCGCCCGGAAGCCCTGCGCTGCGAGCGCTTCGCACAGGTCGCGGAGCCCGAGCGACGAGTCGGGAAAGCCATGGAGCAACAGCACCGGACGGCCCGTCCCGATCACGCGCACGTGAAGCATGCCGCCCGGCGTGGGAACCAGCTGAGAGTCGATCATTTCTGGTACAGGCGCTCCGAAGCTCGCAGGAGCCAAGGCAACGCGGAAGGTGCGAAGCGCTTCATCAAATATAGCAGCCAGGCCTCGGAAGTCGCGGGCACCAGCGCCTTACCACTTTGCGCGGCGTCCACGATCACTTTGGCGACGACCTCGGGCAGCTCTCCCCGCTTGCGGTAGAGCTCGCGCAGCGCTTCGCGTCGCGCTTCCGTATCAGGGACGCCCACGACCCGCGCCGCGTCGAGGATCGAGCTTTGGACCAAGCCCGGGCAGACAACGCTCACCGCCACGCCCGAGGGCAACAGCTCCGCACGCAGGGCCTCCGAGAGACCTACCACCGCGTACTTGGTGGTCCCATAGGCCGCGAGTCCGGGAAGGTTGCAGTAACCGGACGCCGACGCCACGTTCACGACGCGTCCGGCGCCGCGGGCGCGCATTGGCGGGACGAACGCGCGCACGGCGTGGATCACCCCCCACAGATTCACGCGCAGCAGCCACTCCCAATCCTCGGGCTCGGTATCGAAAAAGCCCCCCGCGACCCCGACCCCGGCGTTGTTCACGAGGCAAAACGTCGGCCCAAAATCGCGTTCGACGCGCTCTGCGAAGTCTCGCAGCTGACCCGGTTGTCCCACATCGACCTGCATCCCCAACGTCTCCGCGCCCAGGGCGCGGCAGGCCGCGAGCGTGGCTTCGAGCTCGGCGCCGTGCTTGTCGCAGCCGGCGACGCGCGCACCCCGCGCCGAAAGCTCGAGCGCGGTAGCCCGCCCGATGCCTCGAGACGCGCCCGTCACGACCGCGACGCGCCCGCGCAGGTCGACGCGCCTCACGTCAGTCGACCCCGTCGCAGAGGAAGTTCAAGGCGCGCATGCCGGGCAAGAAAAAATATTCGCCGCCTCGCACCTGCACCACCTTGGGCAAGCCTTCGTACCGCTGACGCACCGGCCGCGCCGGCACCGAAAAGCGACGCGATATCGGCGCGCCCTCGAGATCGGCGCCGTCCGCTCCGACGAGCGGATCACGCTCGCCGGAAAGACCCGCGGATTTTCCGCCATTGAGCCAGGTTTGCTGAATGAACTCGAACTGGCGACTGATGTCGGCGTTCAACGCGACGAAGTACAGGCCGCGTTCGACGCCGTCGTCGGGCGGCGGCAAGCTGCCGGCGAGCTTCGGCCCGAAGACGCGGCCGCGCCGGACGATGCGATGCAGGTTGGCTTCGCGCTGGGCATGTTCCGCGCTTTCGCCGAGCATGTCGCGCGGATTGGCCCGGCGGATGTGCGCTCCGAAGGGGCAACGCAAGCCGTCGGGGTCGTGATCGCGAAAGCCGAAGTCGTTGAGGCTCGCGCCCGCAGCGCGCTCGGCCTCCGGTGCTTCGACCAAGGGCACGCCGTTTGGCCAGCGACCAACCAAGCGGGCGGCGATGTGTCGGGCGCGCTCGGCGGCGTCGGGGGCGCGCTCGGCCAGCGCCGCCGCCCAGCAATACTGCCAGAAACCGGCCACGTCCTGGCGCAGCTGGCGCGCGACCAGGTAGCTGCCGTTGTGACCGAAGCCCACACGTCCGCCGGCCAGCGGAAAGGGGTGCTCACGGGTGCCGCGACGAGCTTTGGCGCTCGGCACGCTGCCAATCGCGCCGTAGCCGTTGGCGTAACCTAGCACCAGCTCGCCGGTGGCCAGCCGCGCTTCACCGCGTCGTCGCCGCCGGCCCGCGCCGCGCACCCGAGGCTCGCACGAGCCGGTCACGAAACCGAAGTGCTCGCGACCGTCGTCGGGCAAGCTCACGTCTTGGCTCGCGTGGCCGATGCCGAACTTGGCCAGCGATTTTTCGAGCTCGGCGGCGCGCTCTTGCAACGCCTCGTCGCTCCGCGCGTACAGCAGGGCCAGCGCGTCCACCTGCTCGTCGCCGCTGCCCCACCGCCAGCGCGTCGGGTCGTCGGCGTGACGGTCGCCGAGCACTCGCGAGCGCTCCGGGTGCGCCATGCCTTGCACGAACTCGCGCTGAAACGTCGCCAGATCGTCGGCGTCGAGCCCGAGCGCGGCGAGGCCACGCGCGGAAAAGGCCAAGTTGAAGCGGTAACGGGCGTCGGCGTCCTCGGCGCCGGAAGTCACGTCCGGCAGGGCGCGGCGGAGCCATTCCCGCGGATTGCCGCCGGCGAACTTCAGCAGGTAGAAGCGCGCGCGCGGGTGCTGCCGGTAGCCAAACAGCACCAAACCCTGAACGTCAGCTCGTTCCACGGCTCCTCCTCATAGCAGCGCCAGCAGGCGTTCGGCGGCCGCGGCGTCGAGCTCGCCGCCGAGCAGCTCACGAATTTCCGCGTTTTTGGCCACGTCAGCCACCGACAACGCCGGGTAGGCGCTGTACCAGGCTTGAGTCGGCAGCTGATTGGCGCGCATCCACGCCTTGAACGCGGGTTCGTCGCGAGCGCCACGAAACAGCAGCAAGCGCGTGCTCGGGAACCAGATCGTGTGGGTCCCTATCATCGTCATCACGCGCGCTGCCTCGCCAACGAGCTGGCTCAAGTGCGCCTGCCAGCTGCCGTCGTAGTAGCTCGAGAGCAGCAGCCGCCGGTCCGGCAGCACGACCCAGCGCGTGAAGTGCACGCTGCGCATGCCGCCACGCCACCCCGCAGCGGCGAGCGCGCTCGCCAGCTGCAGCATCAGCTTGAGACAAAACGGGCGGTACCAGCCGGGCTTGATCGCGACGAGCTCGGTCAGAACGTTTTGATCGAAGCGGTCCTCCTCGCGGCCGAGATGGTCTCGCCGCTCGCGCAGCGCCGGGGTGTCGAAGCTCGGCTGACGCCTCCGTACGCGTTCGTCCCGCCATTCGAAGAAAGGCGACAGCAGGAACGCCAGCAGCAGCCCGAACGGACGAGCCACGAGCGCCCACCGCCCCGCCGCCCGTGACGGAACGCGGTGCGCGTTGCCGAGCGCGAGGCCATTCTGTCGAGCGACGGCGCGCGCAACCTGCCGCAGCTCCCGCGCCAACTGCACGGCGTCCGTCGCCTGAACGATCGCGCCCACCGACAGCTCACAGAGCCGCGCTTCGAGCGCTCGGCGGAGGGCAGCGTCGCCGTGAACCACCGACACCGACAGGCCACGATTTGCGACATGGAACGACGCCGCGCGCAGCGACGCACGGCGAAAAAATTCGACCAGCTCGGTCAGATTCTCGGCGCCCGGATAGCCCACGACGCCGCCAAATGCGGGATCCAGCCACGACCCGAGCGCCGAGCGTAGGTCGGCGACGTGATCGCTGAGCTCGCCATCGAAGCTCGTTTCGAACAACAACAGATGCTGCGCGCCGATCGGTTTGCCCGCTTCATCGAGCGTGGGCGGCAGCAGGGCCCATCGCGCGAAATGCGTCGTCCTCGAATCGCTCAAGCGCCGCTTCAGCTCGGGCTCGTTGTCGCGCAGCCAGGCGTCGAGCGCTGCTTCACGGCCGAGGTCGACCGGCGCGCTCAACGTCAGCGCCTGTTGTCGGACGGCGCTCAAAGCCGAGCTCCACGGAAGCCCGGTGCGCTCATGTCCAAGCAGTGCTCGACATTCACGATGCCCTGCTCGACGAGTAGCTGGCGGGCGGCCTCGAGGAGCTCGCGTCCTGCCTCGCCACCGGCCAGCGCCCCACGCCTCGCCTTCGCGCAAGCGGCCAGGTAGCCCATATCGACGCGCCCGAGCCCCGAGATAGCTAGGTCCAGCAGTTCGACCGCCCGCTCCGGCTGACCCTTTTGCGCCATCAAGCAGCCCCAAACGTGGTGCCCCATCGGCGCCGCGTAGTCGGGGTGGTCGGCGAGCAGCGCCCGCGCGCAGCGCTCGGCGAGCCGCCAGAGCGCAGCACGATCGCCGCCGTCTTCGGCCGCCGATAGCGCACACAGCGCGCGCTCGAACGTGGTGCACACACGCATCATGTGCACCCGCAAGAACTGCGCCGATTTGATGCGCGCGTAGTCGACCTCCATTTCGTCGTGAGCGAGCCGCCCGCGACCGCGGTAACGATTGGCGGAAGCTCGCGACACGAGGCTGCCCCAATGCCCGCCCGTGAAGCGCGTCGTGAAATCGCCGCCGGCTTTGGGAAACTCGCGCGCGATGCGATCGGCGGTGTCGGGATCGTCGCCCACGATCGCGGTGATCGCGGCTGGGTAAATCATGTGCATCAGCGCGAAGCGATCGCCGCGCTCCTGCGCTTCGTGCAGCAACTGCGGCACGCGGTCGGCCGCCTCCTTGAGCTCGCCGCACAAAATCAACGCGTTGATCGACCACGCGACGGCGTTGGCGAGCTCCCAGTGTGCTCCCCGGCAGCGTTCGCGGAGGATGACCTCGGCCGCGTCGAGCGTCGTCTGCGCCGCCCGCCACTCGCCGGAGAACACCCGCACCAGCCCCGCCGCCAATCGGGCCAGGGCGATGGCGTGCGGATCTTTGCTGCGCGTGGCCAGGCTCTCGGCGGTGCGCACCAAGCCGTCGATGCGGTCGCGCCCGCGCTGATCAGCGGCCGCGCGTCCCGAGGCTTCGAACGCCAGCGCACGGCACACGCGGATCGGCTCGCCGCCGTCGAGCGCGAGCAGCAGGTGGCGGGCTCCGAAATCGGCGGCCCGCACGACGTCGAACATGGCAAGCCCGGAGCTTGCCGCGAACGCGACGTCGATACGTTCGAGCTCCTCCCGCGAATGGGTGGGGCGGGGCTCGAAGCGCAAGCCGCGCAGTTTCAGCCGGGCACGGTGGCCGACCAGGGAGACGACGGCGGAGGCTATCGTCTCGGGGTAGCCGAGCTTCACGTCGGCGAGCGCCTCACGCAGCGTTCGCAGGCCCTCCGTCTCGACCCCGCTTTTCAAGAAGTGCTCGGCGGCGAGCCGGCGCAGCGCCGTCTTTTCGCTCGCGGGGGCGTGATGCACGGCGCTAGCGAACGCGGTCGCGGCGTGCGCGGCGTGACCGGCCGACAGCAGCGCGTCGCCGATGCTGCGCTCCAGCTGCCAGCGCGGCTTTGGAGCCCCGAGCTCGACGGCGCGGCGATACAGGCCCGCCGCGCGCAAGAAGGCCAGGCCCTGCGCCGCCGCCTCCGCCGCGGGCAGGACGTGACGGCGCGCGCTCTCGAGGTCCCCCGCCGCCAGAAAGTGCTCGACCAAAACGCCCGCGTCGACGGTCGCGTCGCGCTCGAGCTCGCGCGCGAGCCGCCCCGAGAGCGAGCGGCGACGCTCTGGCTCGATGCCGCCGAGCAAGCTGTCACGGATTCGGCCGTGGTACACGTCGAGTAGCTCGCGCTCACCGCCGTCGACGCTGCGCGTCAGCTTCGCCACCCTCAAACGCGCCAACAGCGCGTCGGCATCGGTCAGGCCCGCCACCGCATCGACGACGCGCAGGGGCAAGGGGCCACCTGCGATGCACAGCACCTCCAGCAAGGCCCGACCTTCGAGCGGCAGCTCGTCCACCCGCGCGCGGATCACGGCCTCGAGCGAGATCGAGCCTGGTGCTTGCTCCCCCTCGAGGGAGCGGTGCCAGGCTGAGAGCTCGGAGACGAACAACGGCAGACCTTGCGACTCTTCCGCGATGCGTCGCACCACCTCCGGCGACGCGTCCGCGCCTTCGCCGAGCGAGAGCGCGGCCAGGCGCGCACACTCGTCGTGCGCGAGCCGCCCGAGCTCGAGCTTCTCGACGCGGCCGCTCTGGCCCACGTGCTCGGCGAGCGTGAGCAGCTTGGAGAGCGCGGCGCTCTTGCCGACCGCGTCCGAGCGAAAGCTGCCGACGAGCAGCATCGCGGGCGCCCCCGGGGAGTGCAGCACCTGCTCTAGCAGCGCTACGCTGTCCACGTCGGTCCACTGCAGGTCGTCGATGTGCACGACGAGCGGACGGTCATCGGCGATGGCTCCGAGCAGCCCGCGCAAGGCGAGGAACGCTCGACGGCGAAGCTCCTGCGGCTCGCCCGCCTCGGCCCGTCCCTGTGCGCGCCGCTCGAGCGCGGGCACGCTGCGCAGCACGGGAAAGACTCGTAGCAGCTCGTTCACGTGGCTCGGAAGCAGCGACACCAGCTCTTCCTGGGGCATCAACATCAACCAGCGACTCAGCTCATCGACGACGCTGTCGAGCCCCTTGAACGGCACCGCTTCACGTTCGTAGCAGCGGCCCGAGAGCACGAGCGTACGCGGGGTCTGGCCGACCTCCTTCAAGAACCGCTGGATCAGCGTGGTCTTGCCGATGCCGGACGCGCCCGATACCAACGTCAGCACCGCCTCACCGCGCGCGGCGCGCCGCAGTCCCTGCCGGAGCACCGACAGCTCTGCTTCACGTCCGACGAACGCGCGCGACGTCCCCGTCGTGCTCGAAGGGCCGAGCGATGGCCGGCTCGGTGTGCGCGGTCCCGTGATCGCGCTCCGCAAGCGCTTCGAAATTTCAGCGCCGTCGGGTCGCTCCTCCGGCACGGGCGCCAGCAGTTCGAGGCACAATGCGCCCAGATCGACGGGTACGCCGTCGACGACTTCGGAGGGCGGGCGCGGCCTCCCGCGTTGCTTGGCGTAAAGCACCTCTTCGGGCGGGCCGTCGAAGGGCAGCTGCCCGGTCAGGGCCTCGTACATCATCACGCCCATCGCGTAGAAGTCGGCAGGCGGCCCTACCAGCGACGCGCGCGCTTGCTCCGGCGCCATGTACGCCGGCGTGCCCAGCACCAGATCGTCGATGCGCTCCGAGCCTTTGCCCAGCTCGCCGACGACCCCGAAGTCGAGCAGCACCACCCGTCCCTCGGTCGTGACGATCACGTTGGACGGCTTGATGTCGCGGTGCAGGCGGCCCGACGCGTGGATCGCCAGGACGCCTTCGAGCAGCTCGGACAGCGCCGCGCGCAGCTTGGGCTCGTCCCCTACCCGCTCACCGGTGCTAGGGATGGCCAAGAGCCCGGCCGCGTCCGGGTCGGGCGCCAGCAGCGACGCTTCGATGGTGGGCGCGCTCGATGGTTCGTGCCGCCGTAGCACCGAACCCGAGTCGGTGCGCGTGAGCCGCGGTCCGGAGGCGCGCTTGACGTCACGCACGTAGCTGACGAAGTCGGTGCCCTCCAGCAACTCCATCGTAAAAAACCAATGATCGTCCTCGGCGAACAGCTCGAACAGCTGCACCACCGAGGGGTGGGCGATGTCGGCCAACGCCCGGAACTCCTTCTTGAAGCGCAGCAACGCCGCCGGCTCCAGCCGCGTCATCGTCTTGAGCGCGACGCTCGTGGAGCGGCGCTGGTCGCGCGCGCGGTAAACGACCCCCATGCCACCCTCACCGAGGATGCTCTCGATGGTGAAGCGGTGGTTACCTTTGAACTCGCTGCTCGCAAGTTTCGTGGCCAAAATCGTGGCTCACGCTAACCCCCGGCTCGCATCGTTTCAACCCGGTCGTGGTTTTAGTTTGCCGCCGCCGCGCCTGCGCTCGCCCGCTCGCGCGGCGGTCGGAGGTCGCCCTGCATGCGCCGAAAATGACGGAAACGACGAGCCACCTTCCGGCGGCACCAGGCACTGCGGGCCACGCCCGATCAAGTCGCCGCGCCCGGCACGCTTCAGCGCTTCGCGAGCGAGCGGCTGCTGCTTCGGGTCCCAATAGAAGAGCAGCGCCTTCATCAGCCGCTTTTCGCGGAGCTCGTGCGCGGTGTGCACCGGCTGCTGCGTGAACGGGTCGAGTCCCGTGTAATACATCGACGTGGCCATCGACATCGGGGTGGGGATGAAATCCTGCACCTGGCGCGGCCGCATTCCCTTGCGTTTCAGATAGAGGGCAAGCTCCACCGTATCGGCCAGCGTCGAGCCAGGATGACCGGTGATGAAGTAGGGAATCAGGTACTGCTCTTTGCCGGCTTGCTCGCTGGCTTTGCAGAACGAGTCCGCGAAGCGCTCGTAGCTCTCGATGCCCGGCTTCTTCATCTTCTCGAGCACGTGCGGGTTGGTGTGCTCGGGGGCCACCGAAAGCTGGCCTCCAGTGTGGTGCGCCGCCAGCTCGCGCACGAACTCGGGGCTGCGCTCCGCCAGATCGTAGCGCACGCCCGACGCCACGAACACGCGATTGACCCCCGGCACCTCCCGCACCTTGCGCAACAGATCGATCACGGGCTGGTGATCGGTGACGAGATTCTTGCAGATACCCGGGTGAACGCAGGACAGGCGACGGCACGCGCTCTCGGTGCGCTCGTCTTTGCAGGTCATCTTGTACATGTTGGCGGTGGGCCCGCCCACGTCGCTGATCATGCCCGAGAAGCCGGCCATGCGCGTCAGCGCCCGCACCTCGCGCACCACGCTATCCGACGAGCGGCTCTGGATCACTCTGCCCTCGTGCTCGGTGATGCTGCAGAACGTGCAACCCCCAAAGCAGCCGCGCATCGTGACGATCGATTCCTTGACCGTTTCGAACGCGGGGACCTTCTCGTTACGGTAGCTCGGGTGCGGGGCGCGCTCGAACGGCAGATCGTAGAGGGCGTCCATCTCTTGCTCGGACAGCGGCAGCGCCGGTCGGTTGAAGTACACCGCCTGCTTGCCGTGCACCTGCAAGATCGGCCGCGCATTCTGGGCGTTGGTCTCCACCTGAAAGCGCTGCGACATCTGCGAAAACGCGCGCTTGTCCGCCAAGACCTCCTCGTACGACGGCAACACGACCGGCAAGCCGTCGGGCACGAATTTGCTGGGGGCGGCTGCGATCCGACCCCACTCCTGGGGATCGTCGATCACGTGGGCGGTGCCGCGAACGTCCGTGAGCTGGGAGACGCTCTCCCCGGCGTCGAGCCGCCGCGCGACCTCCCAGGCAGCGCGCTCACCCATCCCGAAAACGAGCAGGTCGGCCTTGGCGTCGAGCAAGATCGAACGCCGAACCGAGTCCGACCAATAGTCGTAGTGGGCGATGCGCCGCAGCGACGCCTCGATGCCGCCGAGCACGATCGGCGTCCCGGGAAATGCCTGGCGGCACAGGTTGGAGTAGACGATGGTGGCGCGGTTCGGCCGCATCTCGGTGCGACCGCCGGGCGAGTATTGATCCTCCGAGCGCACCTTCTTCTGCGCCGTGAGCTTGTTCAGCATCGAGTCGAGGTTGCCCGCGCTCACGCCGACGAACAGTCGCGGCGCGCCCATCCGGGCGATGTCGTCGGCAGTGCGCCAATCGGGCTGCGCCACCACCCCCACGCGGTAGCCGCGCGCCTCCAGAAACCGCGCGATCAGGATTGGCCCAAAGGCGGCGTGGTCCACGTAGGCGTCGCCGGTCACGATCAGGATGTCGAGCGCGTCGTAGCCGCGCGCCTTCATCTCGGCGCGATTCGTCGGCAGAAAGCCGCGGCGCGGCGAAGGAGGCGCGGCCTTGCCGGCGATGCGCAGCTGAACGAGGGTCACGCCGGGCGGTGTAGCAGGATCCGCCGGAGACTCCGCAAAATGGCGATTTTTTGACGAGAGTCGCAAAATTTGCGGAGCGGGTTTCACTACGCGAGCGAGAGACCTCCGCGCCGCGGCGGCATTTTCCGCGTCCCGCCTATCGACGGGCTGGCATGTTTTCTGCTCTCTGACACTAAACTCGTGCCCAGCGTGAGCGATTCCGTCGACCCTTCGGGCCGCGCCCCCGAGCGCCGCAATCATCATCGGGTGTTGGTCGGCGCTGCCGCTTGGCTGCTGCTCGGCGACGAGCGCGTGAGCGCCGAGTGCTTCGACGTTTCGATGGGCGGCGCGGCGGTGCTCACCGAAGCGCGCGTTGCAACGGGCACGATCGTGCGACTGGAGCTGGTGCTCGGGATGGACCGCGGCTCGGTTTCGATTCAGTGCGAGGTCGTACGACACGCCGGCACGCAGGTCGGCTTGCGCTTTCTGGCGCTGGACCGCGCGTCGCTCGAAGCGATCGTGTCGCTGTTGTG